>Ga0208695_1000186_pt1 | contig 82827 bp, 65 predicted proteins | sample AD_UKC111_MetaG_FD_184449 | JGI IMG/M metagenome (GOLD analysis project Ga0208695, IMG submission 184449) | Active sludge microbial communities of municipal wastewater-treating anaerobic digesters from Hong Kong - AD_UKC111_MetaG (SPAdes)... | ecosystem: Engineered > Bioreactor > Anaerobic >... | reverse complement strand
GTCGTGAATTTTGCCTCTCTCCCGTCAGCCGGGACCGAAGAAAAATTACTCAAGTACTATTGGCCAGCCGGGTTAATGATTTGTTTACTTTTTTCCCTGTTTTTATTTGTCGCCCGTCCTCTGCCTTCAGGCCATCATTATGAACTGGCTTTAAAGCTCTCCCTGGAGCTCCTGGTTATCTGGTTGATCTATTATCTCCGGCCTGAGTTTCTCAATCATAAATCAATCTTAGCCTTGATCCTGTTAGCCGGACTGGCTCTTGGCTTTTATCAGCTGACCCGGCCCAGGCCAGATCCGGAAATTACCAGGACCTATGAATCAGTCTTTAAGGATCTGGAAGAAGGGCGGAATCCCTACTTAAATGGTAGGATTTATCACCGGAATGGAGAGGGGCAGACCGTTTATCAGAATTTCAATTATCCCCCTTTAGAACTTTATCCCTACTGGCTTTTTTACCGCCTGTTCCACGTCTGGGACCTTCAGAGTTTAAGTCTGTTTCTGATGTTTATTCAGTTTCTGGCGGCCATCATTCTGGTCTTAACCTTCAGGGGTTCAGGCCACCGCTATTTGCTGGCTTTTCTGCCACTTCTGGTTTTTTCAGAAATTACTACCAATCCAGCCATGAATATGCTGCTGGTTTCAATTTTTATGGCCTTGCTTTATCGTCAGAAAAGGAAGCCATCGACCGTTAATATCCTGCTGCTGGCCATAGTTATCGGGTTGGGCCTCAGTGCTAAATTTTTCTTTATTCCCTTAGCCGCCACTTATTATTTCTGGCAGTTAAAGCTCAGGGATTTTAAAAGCTGGTTGCAGGTTGGCGGGCAAGCCCTTCTGTCGCTGGCAGTTTCCTGGCTTTTGATGCTGCCCTTCGGGCCTTTAAACGTTATCAACAGCACCATTTTTTATAACCTTAATCTCAGCCAAAGAAACACCTACACCACTTTTTATCCCAATATTCTGTCCAGTTTTTTCTATTTGATTGGCCAGCCTGAATATTATGGCCCGGCGGCTGTCTTAATTTTGCTACTGGTTATTCTCTTCAGTCCTAAGCTCAGCCTTTATACTGCCTTTCTTCTGTCCGGGATGACGTTTTTGCTGATAGCCCCCACTCCCGAGCCGCAGTATTTTGGAACTCTTCTCCTGCTGGGCCTGGCCTCGAAAATCATAAAAATCTCAACTAAGCCGGCGGCGGCCGCCATGGTCCGAGGAGAGGCCCCATGAAGCTCAATCTTAAGGACTGGCCCTTAATCGTTTTTACCGTCCTGGTCCAAACAGCGGTTGGATCTTTTATTTTTCTTTTTGGCCTGCTGGCGATTTATGCCCGCCATCTGGATCAGTTTGGTTCAGCCTGGCTATACCCCCGCTTATTTCGCCCGGCCTTGAGTCTTCTTCTGTTGATGGGCCTCTCACTGCTTATTTCGCTGTTACACCTTGGCCATCCTTCCTCAGCCTATCTGGCTGTGGTCAATCTAAAAACTTCCTGGCTCAGCCGGGAAATACTGGCTGCCTGCCTGTTTTTCACTGGCCTATTACTCTTGACCGTTTCTATTTTTTTTGGCTGGCCGGCCGCCATTCTTCTGTTAATATCTTTTCTGGAAGTTCTGGTCGGGCTGGCTCTAATTTTCATTATGTCGAAAATTTACCGCCTGCCCGCCGTCCCGGCCTGGAATAGCTTCAGAACGACCCTTTCTTTTTATCTGACTGCCCTCCTGACCGGAGCTGGCTTCTTACCTCTGACTGGGCTTGCCATTTTTGAAGCCTGGCCCGATTCCAGGCTTAAGCTGACAGTCATTCTTCAGATAACGTTATTTATCTCGCTACTCTATCTGCTGGTGTTTGACCAGGTGGCCGGTCTTTTTTCTTTGAAAAACAGGATTGAGCCTGAAAAATTTTTGGGGCTTAAGAAACTATCAAGAATCCGGCTTCTGCTTTTAATTCTGGCTTTTTTAGCCGGCTTTTACATTTTCTGGCCGGGCGGCTCTGTCTGGCTGCAAGGTTATTTCTGGCCAGTTCTAATCCTGGCCCTGGTCATCATTGAAGAGTTAATTGGCCGGGCAATATTTTTTAATCTCTATGAAAAACAGGGTGTTTAACTGCCATCTGATTTCTGGTTTTTTCTTCTCAGGTATTGGAGATAGTTTTGATAATCCTCAAAACTGTTAAGATGCCAGGGAATTCTGTCTGACGGAATATCCAGAGCTAAGGATTTGACCTCAGGCAGGAGATAAAGGACGCTCAATTTTTTTTCTTTAATCAATCGCTCAATCACCGGCAGGAGCGAGCGGCGGTAAAGGGCAAAAAGGGGGTGTGGAATCTGGCCATCAAGCCTGGGATAAACCAGGTCATGCTGGCCGAGCACCTGGAGCATGTCCCTGACTATTCCCAGATCGATTTCGGGCTGGTCACAGGGAATAACCAGAGATAGGTCAGAAGAAGAAGCCATCAACCCGGTGAGAATTCCGGCCAGGGGACCGGCGTTTTCATAACGATCCTCAACCTGCCGAACATAGTTTAACTCATAATGCTGGCCTTTAGACACGCTTATTATTATTTCTCGGAAATGGCCGGTTAACTGTCCGATGACCTGTTCAAGTAAGGTCTGGCCGTTAACCACCAGGCTGGCTTTGTCGCGGCTCATACGCCGGCTCTGCCCTCCGGCCAGAATGATGGCAGTTAGTTCCTTAAAGGTATTGCCCTTTTCCATTTTTATCTCGCCTGCTTTTCCAGCCATTATCATACCATTAAAATTGAAAGCTGGCTTGATTTTTGGCTGAGCAGAAGGCCATAATGGTCATGATAATTCGATCGTCAATAATTTTGGAGAGAGGGTAAGTAATGACCACCAAGCTTTCCACAAAAAAGAAACCGGTCAAAAAACACCAGACGCAGCAGTCTGAGTTTTTGCGGGCGATTGACCGGCGTTATCCGGGGACGGCAGATAAAATCAGGCAGGCCATAGAAAAAAGCGAGAGAGAGTTTGCCGGTGCTGAACTTGAAGATAGTTTTCTCTGGGAGCACAGCCTTCATGTCGCTTATTTAGCCTGGAAGATGGCTAAAGCTGAAAAAAAGGACGCCACTCTGGCTGGCCTGGCGGCTTTGCTCCATGATGCCGGGAAATTTCAAGGCGGCCTATACCACCGGGACGGGATCCCGGAGGAAGAAGCTTCAATCGAAGTGGCTTCTGGACTATTAAAAGCGGCTGGCGTTAAAGAGAAGGACCGGCAGCGGCTAAAGGATATTCTGATCGATCTTCACCGGGAAGGGGTAACCGGCGATCCTTTGACTGATGTTATCCATGATGCCGATTTTCTGGCCAAATTCGGGCTGGTTGGAGTAGCTAATTTTTTCATTAAAACAACTCTCCGGGGACGGAATTTGCACGGGGCCATTATGAATCATCTGAGCAAAGAAATGACCTATGCCGCTTCTCTGCCTCTTGATATGAGGACCCAGGCAGGCCGGGAGCTGGCGGTTAAAAAATCAGCCGAGAGTCTGGATTTTTATAAGAACCTCTTGCGAGAATTGAAGGATTCGCATGGACTGTCCTATGAAATTAGAAAAAGACAGGTAGCTCTATCAACCGGGCGGAAAACAAAATCGCCTGCTAAAATTGACGTTTTGCTGGTTATGCCCAGAAAATGTGACCGCTGTGGAGGGAAATGGGAGATAAAGTCAGGGCTGGAAGAGGGAATTAAGTGTCGCCAGATTGTCTTCCATCTGGCCTGTGAGCGATGCGGCAATGCCTATCAGATAAATTTCTGCCTGCCCGCCCTGGCTTAAAGGGAGTCGGGCCTTAGTAGCTGGTTAATAATAAATCATTCTCTGCCCGTGATAGCTTCCTAACAGATAAAGAATAGCCTTAATTTCTATTTAATGAGAGTTTAAAAGAGTGATAAAATCGGTCATGGGATTGGCCTTAAAACTTTAAAAAATCTTAATAATAGCCAGTCTTGGAGAAAGGAGTTTTAAGTGAACAGCTTACATTTTCCGGCAAAACTATTAAATCGTCATCAAAGCGGCTATCGGCGGCCTTTAACCCTGCTTGTTTTTATAACTTTATTTATCTTTTTCCTTTTCAGCCCATTTCAACTTGCTGCTCAAACACCGTCAGCCGCTTCTAGCTTCAAAAAAGCCTCTCTGCCACCTGGCCTGGATGAGCTGGTGGTGAAAGTCATGAAGACTTTTGAAGTACCCGGGCTGGGCCTGGCCATTGTTAAAGATGGCCAGGTAGTTCTGGCCAAAGGCTATGGAGTCAAAAAGCTCGGCGAGCCAGCTCCGGTTGATGCTCAGACCTTGTTTGGTATTGCTTCCAATACGAAGCTTTTTACAGCGGTGGCCCTGGGTACACTGGTCGACGAAGGAAAAATCAGCTGGGATAGCCGGGTGGTTGATTATCTTCCCGAATTCATGATGTATGATCCTTATGTTACCAGAGAGATGATGGTTAAAGATCTTCTCTGTCACCGCAGTGGTCTTGGCCTGGGAGCCGGAGATTTGATGTTCTGGCCAGCTACCACTCTGACCAGAGAGGAGATTCTGCAGCGGGTACGCTTCATCAAACCAGCTTACTCTTTCCGTACGACTTATGCCTACAGCAATCTGATGTTTGCTGTGGCCGGGGAGCTGCTGGAAAAGGTCAGTGGGTTGTCCTGGGAAGATTTTGTCCGGGATAAAATCCAGAAAAGAGTCGGGATGACTCACAGTAATACCCGCTGCTCCCTGGTGGCGAAGGAAGCCAATGTCGCCTGGCCTCACGCTCGGGTTGAAGGCCAGGTCAAACCGATTAAGCCCTATCTTCCGGATAACATCAATCCAGCCGGCGGGATTAATTCCTGTGCCGAAGATATGGCCAAATGGATGCTGGTGTTGCTTGATAAAGGCAAGCTCGCCGATGGGAGCCGTCTCGTCTCAGAAAAGGTCATGGATGCCATAACCTCTATGGAGACGCCGATACCGATCTCCAGACCCGCGCCGGAGCTGGCTGCGGCGGCGATGAATTTTAATGGCTATGGCCTCGGGGTCAGGCTGAGAGATTTCAGGCGGTATAAAGTCGTAACCCATACTGGCGGCCTGGCCGGCTATGTCTCTCAGGTCTGGCTAATGCCGGAAATCGGACTGGGAATAACCATTCTGACCAATCAGGAAGCGGATGAAGCGTACCAATCTCTGACCTATGCCATTGCTGATTATTATTTAAAGGCACCTGCCGTTGACTGGGTTGGAGCTATCTCCAAAGTCAGAGAGAGAAGCCGCCAGAGGACTGAAGACGAAATTAAAAAGGCTTATGAACAGAGGAACAAAGACTCGAAGCCCTCACTCTCTCTTGAAAAATATGCTGGTCTTTACCGTGATGCCTGGTATGGAGAGATCGAAATAAAATATGAAAGCGGCCGGCTAATGATGAATTTCAAACACTCGCCTGATCTTTCCGGCCCGCTCGAACACTGGCAGTATGATACCTTTGTTGCCCGCTGGTCTGACCCTGAACTCAAAGCTGATGCTTATGTAACTTTTACCCTGACGCCTGATGGCTCGATAGCTGAAGCCAGGATGAAGCCATTTTCACCGGACACCGATTTTAGCTATGACTTTCAGGACCTCCTGCTCAAGCCTGTTCCAGTTAAAAAATAATTGGTTGCGAGTCGGGTGGTTTCAGAACGATATAAGCTGTATTAAAGTCTTATAAAAGGTGTCAGTCCGGAGCAGGACAAAAATGGAAAGGCAAGAATTGAGGTTTATCTTTCCATGGTTCTCAGTAGTATTTATTTTTTTTCTGGGCGGAGTTGGGCTGAGCTTTCTGGCCTGCCGCCAGCAGGCGGAGTTCTGCTATAATTAATAACAATGATAGTTAGAAGAGCAAGCAGCGAAGATATGCCCTATGTGTCCAGGATAGCCTGGCGACTGGCCCTTGATTACCCCGGTATGGAAAATGATATCTTTTTTGTGGCCGAAGAACGGGGAAAAGTTGTCGGCATTTTAGGCCTTAAGGATTTTGGTGATTTTCTGGAAATGCGGGCTGTTGGTGTTCTCGAAGAATACCGGCAAGTCGGAACTGGCCGGAAACTGGTGGAGGAAGCCTTGAAAAGCTTTAAGGGCAGGCCGGTCTATCTGCTGACCATTATCCCTCGCTTTTATGAGCCTCTGGGCTTTAAAAAAGTTGATAAAATTCCACCTGCTCTTGAAAAAGATCCTGACTGGTGTACCGGCTGCGACCGCGAAAAGTGCACGGCTATGTTCCACTTAGCCTGACTGAGAGCAAAAAACTGGAGCAGAATCTGAAGTGCTGCGCCTGACTGGATGAATCATGATTCCTGATTTTCCTGAGCTAAAACCAATCGAACTGGAGGATAAAGAAGAGGTCCAGAACTATCTTGAACTATTTCCTCCTGACATCTGCGAGCTGACTTTTGCCAATATCTACATCTGGCGAGAGTGGGAGAAGCCGCGTCTGACAAAAATTAATGGCAATTTGTGTGTCTGGTGCTCGCCTCCTGATGAACCAGCTTATTTTCTTGAGCCGGTCGGAGAAAACCAGCTGGATGAAACGGTTAGCCTTTGCCTGGCTCTAGCTCCACGGCTGTCGCGCCTTTCTGAGAAATTTCTGAGCAAGCTTCATCGCCAGTATACGATTAAAGAAGATCGGGACAATTTTGACTATGTTTATCTAACTCAGGAGCTGGCTGAGCTCAGTGGGAAAAAATATGACGGCAAAAGAAACTGGATTAGAAGATTCGAAAAGCAGTTTAAATATGAGCTGTCAGCTATCAATCAAAATGACCTGCCCGGCTGTCTGGAACTGGTCAGAGAGTGGGGCCGGGAGAGTGCTGACCGGGAAAGACAGGAGGGAGAAGACAATCATACGGGAGCAGCAGTTAGAGCCATGGAAGAGGCCTTGCTTAATTTTGGTTTGTTCAGTTTTTCAACACTGGCTGTTATTATTGATGGTCGGGTCGAGGGCTTCTGCCTGGGCGAAAAATTAAATCCGGAAACAGCCGTAGTTCATATTGAGGTGGCCAGCCGGGAATTTCCGGGACTCTATCAATTTTTAAATCGGGAATGTGCCCGCCGGGCCTGGCAGCAGTATCGCTACATCAATCGCGAGCAGGACGCCGGTCTACCTGGACTGAGACGGGCCAAGATGTCCTATCATCCCCATCATCTGGTCAAGAAATATAATCTCTACCAACCCTAGCCAGAATTATCGCATCGGCTGGAAGCTGTCAGAAATTATAAAATCAATTTTTCTTTCCTGGTCGTTTTGATTATAATATCTGTTCTTCAAGGAAAGAGGTTTTAGACCGGGAATAGCCGCAGATGTGGCTCTTTACCCGGTCTGGATAGTTGAATGACAGATATTTATCTCTCAGTGTTTAGTGTCAGGTCAGGAGGTTTAGATGAGCTGGAGAATTCTGGTCATTAATCCTGGTTCGACTTCCACTAAGGTGGCTGTCTTTGATGATGAAAATGAGTTGTTCAAGGTTAATATTTCGCATCCAGTTGAGCAAATTCAGCAATTTTCGAGAGTGATTGAGCAATTTAATTTCCGGAAAGAAGTCATTCTGGAGGAATTAGACCGGGCCGGGATTCCGAAAGAATCAATCCAGGCGGTGGTAGCCCGGGGTGGATTGCTCCGACCTATTCCCAGTGGGACTTATGCTGTTACTGACAGGATGATTGAGGACTTGAAGGCTGAAGTTCAGGGCGAGCATGCTTCCAATTTAGGAGCCCTTATTGCTAACAGCCTGGCGGTTGAGCTTCACCTTCCGGCTTACATTGTTGATCCAGTGGTGGTGGACGAAATGGAGGACATGGCCAGGATTACCGGTTTACCCTTTATCAAAAGAAGAAGTATTCTTCATGCCCTCAATCAAAAACGGGTGGCCAGACAGGCAGCCAGGGATCTGGGTCGCCGTTATGAAGAAGTCAATTTTATTGTTGTCCATCTCGGTGGCGGAATAAGTGTAGGGGCCCACCAGCAGGGAAAAGTTGTTGATGTCAACAATGCTCTCAATGGAGATGGCCCTTTTGCCCCGGAAAGAGCCGGCAGCCTGCCAGCCTGGGACCTGGTCGAACTGTGCTTTTCAGGCCGTTATACTAAAGCCGAAATAAAAAAATTGCTGGCCGGGAAAGGCGGTGTAGTGGCTCACCTGGGGACCAACGATATGATAGAGGTGGAAAGACGCCTTAAAGCCGGCGATAAAAAAGCAGAGCTGGTGGTTAAGGCTATGGCCTACAATATTGCCAAATGGATCGGTGTAATGGCCACCGTCCTCAAAGGGGAGGTGGATGGCATCGTGCTGACCGGAGGTCTGGCTCATTACCAGCAGCTGGTAGATTGGGTGAAAGAAAGATGCCAGTTTATTGCTCCTTTTTATTTATATCCTGGTGGTGATGAGATGAGGGCTCTGGCCGAGGGAGCTCTGAGGGTGCTGAGAGGGGAAGAACAGGCTAAGATTTACGAACAGGAAATAAGGGAGGAAAGCTGATGATAAAAAAGCTTGAAGATTTAATTGCCAGAGTTAAAGGCAGCCCGAAAAAAAAGCTGGTTGTGGCTTGTGCGGAGGATCCACACACCATCGAAGCTGTCGCCCGGGCCCAGAGTGAAGGACTGGTGGAAGTAATCGTTGTGGGTAACCAGGAAAAAATCGAGAGAGTAGCCCGGGAACACGGAGTCTCTTCGACTTTCCATAAAGTTATTGATGAAGTTGACAATAAGAAAGCTTTGAGTCTGGCTGTTAAGCTGGTGAGAGAGCGCGAAGGCGATATTTTGATGAAGGGCTTGGTGACGACACCTGATTATATGAGAGCTATCCTGAATAAAGAAAATGGACTTGTTCCACCAGGTGGGCTGCTGTCCCACGTGACTGTCATCGAAGCTCCAGCCTATCCTAAGCTTCTGATTGTCTCGGATGTGGCCGTGCTGGTTCTTCCCGACCTGGAACAGAAAGTGAAAATGCTGGGTTATGCCATTGAAGTTGCTCAATCCTTAGGAATAGAAAGCCCTTATGCTTATCTTATCAGTTCGGCCGAAACGGTCAGTCAAAAAGTTCCTTCCACGATCGATGCAGCCCTGATTAAAGTTATGGCGGAAAGGGGTCAGATTAAAGGAGCGAAGGTTGAGGGGCCGGTTGGTATCGACATTGCTATCTATAAAGAGAGTGCTGAAATAAAGGGCTTTAAAGGAGAGGGAGCAGGGGCGGCTGACATTCTTATTTTCCCCAATATTGAAGCGGCCAACATTTTTTATAAAACCTGTACTATTTTTGGCGGAGCCAACCTGGCTGCCATAGTTACCGGAGCTATGGCTCCTTGTATTCTTACTTCCCGCGGAGATAGTGAGCTGTCAAAATTCTACTCAATTGGTCTGGCTGCCCTGCTGGTTGGGATGAGAAACGAGCAGAAATAAAGGCCTTGATACAGCCCGCTAATCGCTGAATATTTAACCTTCTACAAATTTTAAATAGAATCGGCAGTTCAACTTCAAGTTCTAATATTAAGCTCCCAATTTAAGCCATCAGGCTGCAGATAGCAGCCACATTAACCATATCATCAGCTGAGCAACCGCGGCTCAGGTCGCAATAAGGTTTCAGCAGTCCCTGGACAATCGGGCCAATGGCTTCAGCTCCGCCCAGTCTTTCCACCAGCTTGTAGCCGATGTTCCCGGCATCGAGATCAGGGAAGATAAGCACGTTGGCTCGTCCGGCGACCGGCGAGCCTTTGCATTTTCTTTCGCCAACGGCCGGAACTAAAGCGGCATCAGCCTGCATTTCGCCATCAATTAAAAGTTCCGGAGCTTTTTCCCTGGCAATTTTAGTCGCGCTGACCACTTTATCCACATAAGGATGACTGGCTGAACCTTTGGTGGAAAAAGACAGCATGGCCACCCGCGGCTCCTGGCCGGTTACCGCCTGGAAATTCCGGGCTGAAGAGATGGCGATATCAGCCAGCTGGGCATCAGTTGGATCAGGTACCACGGCGCAGTCGGCGAAGCCCAGGAGCTTATCTGGCAGGACCATGATAAAATAGCTGGAAACAATCTGAATGCCAGGAGCTGTCCCCACAGTATAAAGGGCAGCCCTGATCACATCTCCAGTAGCCGAAATATTGCCGCCAACCACCGCCTGTACTTTGTCTTTAGCCAGCAGGCAACCAGCAAAGTAAAGAGGAGTCTGAATCAGAGCCGTGGCTTCTTCCAGGCTCATGCCTTTGGCTTTTCTCCGGCCATAAAGATGCTCGGCAAACTCTTCTTTCCAGGAAGAAGTCGTCGGATTCATGATTTCCAGGTCATCGAATTTAAGGTTATTATCAGCGGCTATCTTCTTTATATTTTCTGGATTGCCAATAAGAATTGGCTGGCCAATTTTCTCGGCGATTAATGTTCTGGCTGCCTGTAATGTCCGGACATCTTCTGCATCAGGAAAAGCGATTTTTAAAAATCTTCTGGCTGCCTTTTCTCTTATTTCTTTAACAAAGTTTGTTCCACTCATCTTATCCTCCTGACTTGATCACCAGTTCCGTGGTACATCTCTTACTACTCTAACGGTATCTCTGGCCAGTAGCAGTTCTTCGTTAGTCGGAATAACCCAGACTGCTATCTGGCTGTCGGCCTTAGAAATCTTCAGGCATTTCCCACCAACCGCCTGCCGGTTGAGTTCCTCATCCAGCTCGATGCCGAGGTTTTCCAATCCCTGGCAGACCATCTTCCTGACCAGGGCAGAGTTTTCACCGATGCCGGCTGAAAAGATAATAGCGTCAGCCCCATTCATCTCGGCCAGGTAGGCCCCGATATATTTTTTTACCCTGAGAGCAAACATTTTCAGGGCCAGTTCAGCCCGGCGATTACCCTCGCTGGCTGCCTTCTCTATATCTCTCATATCATTACTTAAACCTGAAATACCGAGCATGCCGCTCTTTTTGTTGAGCAGGTTGAAAATGTCAGCCACGCTGCCAATGCCTTTGTTGAAAAGGTATTCCACAACGGCGGGATCTATATCTCCAGAACGGGTTCCCATGATCAAGCCTTCAAGTGGGGTCAAACCCATGCTGGTGTTAACGGAATAGCCCTTTTTGATGGCAGCTGCCGAACAACCATTCCCGAGGTGGAGGGTAATGATATTGACTTCTTCTCTGGGCTTCCCCACCAGTTTGCGATAGCGGTAGGCTAAATACCGATGTGAGGTCCCGTGAAAGCCGTAGCGGCGGACCCGGTACTTTTCATAATATTCAACAGGAATGGCATACATATAAGACTCGGCTGCCATGGTCGAGTGATAAGCGGTATCGAAGATGGCCACCTGGGGGATCCTGTCGCCAAATATTTCGTAGCAGGCATAGATACCTTTAAGGTTAGCTGGATTGTGCAGTGGGGCTAAATCCGAGCACTCTTCAATCTGGGCCAAAACCTCCTTGTCAATTTTGACTGATTTGGTGAACCTCTCTCCGCCATGAACAACCCGGTGACCGATAGCATGAATATCATCCCAGCTGTGAATGCCATTGATTTTGGTTGCAGGGTCTTCCATCCACTTTTTGATTCTTAAAATTGCTTCCCGGTGATCATGGATCGGCTCGATAGCTTTAACCGGGGACTGGCCATCAGCTTCAAAACTGATGATGGCGTCATCCTTGCCAACTCTTTCAATCAAACCTTTGGCTACCCGGTGGTCGCTATCAGTTTCAAACATCTCCAGGTCAGTGTTGATTATCTGAAACTTGACCGAAGAGCTGCCACAATTTAAGACGAAAACATTCATTTTAGTCCACTCCTTATTAAATTAATAAAGAAAATTAATATATCAGAATAAGAAAGCCGATTTCAATAAATTATTTAGGTCGGTTGCCTATTTCTCTTCCTCCTTGGGCTTGAAGAGAGTGGAAACATCTCTTTTACCCCGCTCAAGATAGGGGACGCCTTCCATCATCCAGCGTGGTGCTGATGCTCCTTTTAGATAATGGTCGAAGAATTCGTCCAGATGAACTGTCCAGTATTTTTGATTGTCTCTTTCCCTCAATCCATGCTTTTCGCCATTAAAATTGAACATCCAGGCTTTTTTCCCGAGCCGTCTCATGGCGGTAAAAAATTCTATACCCTGGTACCACGGCACAGCATCATCTTCATCATTGTGAATGGTCAGGTAAGGAGTATTGACCCTTTCTATCCAGAAAATTGGCGAATTTTCAATAAACTGAAGTGACCTTTCCCAGAGAGGAGCTCCGATGCGGCTCTGGGTTTTTTCATATTGAAAAGCACGTGACATGCCTGTTCCCCAGCGGATGCCGCCATAGGCACTGGTCATATTGGCTACAGCTGCTCCGGCTTCGCAGGCGGCAAAAAGGTCAGTCTGGGTGATAAGATAGGTAATCTGGTATCCACCCCAGCTATGACCCTGAATTCCAATTCTGGCCGGATCGATGAAGCCTAGATTGACCACGCTCTGCACCGCCGGGACGACGCATTTAACGGCGCTCGAACCAGGATAGCCAATTTCATAGACAATATCGGGCATAAGCAGCACATAGCCATTGGAAACATAGCGGGTAAAATTAATGCTTGTTCCTGGACCAGGTGCATAATAACGGTGGAGACCGTCGCTCAACTTTTCATAAATATAAACCATCAGCGGGTATTTCTTCCCAGGATCAAAGTTTTCGGGTTTGATCAGAATGGCCTGAAGCTCCTGGCCGTCGCCGTTGAGGTAGCTGATGAGTTCAGCCTTTCCCCAGAGATAATTGGTCTGCTGGGGGTTGGCCTGGCTGATCTTTTTGGCATTATTAAAATCGGGTCCGCTCAGCCAGAGATCGGGAAATTCCTCAAAAGTTTGGGCAGTGAAAATATAAACATCTGCTTTTCTGGCTTTTTGCAGCGAACTCAGCATTTTATCCTGATAGATCAATCTGGTGGGCGGCTCGTTTCTGGTTGGATCCAGCCGGAAAAAACCAGTTGCCTTGGTCTTTTCATGGAAGGCGGACAGGATTAAAGGCTTCTTAATAGAAATGGATTTTTCATCCCGATCAAGACGCTGATAGCGGAGGACAAGGTTGTTCTCTCGACCGAATTTCCCGGTTAGAAGCCTGGCTCCAGAACCGTCTGGCTTTATTTCCCACAGGTCATAACGATCATAAATAAGGACAGAGGAGTCGTTCTCCGTCCAGCCGGCCAGACCATAGGCTGGCGGTTCGCCTGGCGTGTCCCATTCTTCCCGGAAGAAATTGACCCCAAGTTTAGAGGTCAGATCAAATTTTTTCCCGTCAGCCAGGCGATAGCTGAACCAGGCCCGGGGTCTATCATCATAAAAAATGAGGTAATTGGCTCCAGGCGAAAAACTGACCGGGCCAGGAAATTTTTCCAGGATTCTTGCCCGGCGGCCGGTCACTATATCCACTGTATAATAGTCGGCGTATTCTCTGTCCCACGAAATCAGCTGGCGGTAGGGAAGGTTATTGACGCCCAGTGCTTTCCGACCATCTTCAGACAGCCTTATCTCTGGAAGATCTGGAGAACCCAGAATGAGGATGGGCCTACCCTTTGTTTGGAGGTGGCTAACAGCCAGATAATTCCTTTTTTTCTCTTGCTCAGCTCTTACCTTTTGCATGGGCTGAAGTTCGAGGTCAGTGAAGCTCCAGATGTCAACCTTGACTGGCTCAGGAGCACCTTCTGGCTCTGGCTCAGGAACAGGAGCATAGCCGAAGTAAAGAAGATTGCCATCCTTAGAAAAAGAAGGTGTCCGATTTTCGGAGGGTGCATTGTTAGCCGGGAGACCAGCCGTCTTTGGCCCGGCTACTTCCGCCGCCAGGGTCATCTTTTCTTCCCAGTAATAAAGTTTATAGGGAGAAACTTTTTCCTGGTAGAAGTCACGGTCGCTCAGAAAAGCTACTTTCTGGCCTTGGTCGTCAAAAGCCAGTTTCACATAGTGGCCCTGGCCTTTAAGCAGGACAATGGTTTTATCAGCGGTTGGCTCATAGAGAAAAGCTCCATCACCTTCAGGCTTTTTAGACGAGGTGGCATAAGCCAACAAGCGGCCGTCTTTACTCCAGGCATATTCTGAGACCTCTTGCACCGAGACTGTTTTTCCCGTCTCCAGGTGGCGAATGATAAGTTCCGTTCCCGGTTCTTTTTTCTTTTCGGCTTTCTTTTCGTCCTGTTTTTCAGCCGGCTTTTGAGCGGATTCTTTCTTTTCTTCCTGACTGACCTTAGTTTCTTCCTTTTTCTCCGTTTTATCTTTATCAGTTTCTTTACCGGGAGGTGCTTCCAGCAGATAAGCAATAAATTTTCCCGAATCCTCGGCCACTTTGAAACTCTTAACCCGGTCAACGGTAACCAGCTCGCCGGTTTTTAGATTTATAATTCCCAGGCCGTTTTTGGGCTGGTCCTCCGGTTTTTTCTTGTCCTTTTTGGCTTTATCAACTTCGGCTTTGGGCGGGGCGATGGTATAAATTACGAACAGATTATCAGGCGTGATGACCGCCTCTTTTCCTCTTGGATAGCGAGTTTCTTTTCCTGTCTGAAGTTCAAGAACAACCAGCTCACTATCTCCTTCGCCTGGTACCAAGGAATAAATCAACCAGCGGCCATCATCGCTAATTCTGGTTCCCTGGATTGATTTCCAGGAGTCATACACATCGTAACCAATAGGCTTTTTCGCCGTCTGGGCATAAGCCTGAGCCTGTATGAGGCTAGCGGCAATTAGTAGAATAAGCGCCAGTCCCGGCCAGCGTTTTTTAAGATTATAGCTTGTCATGGGGACCTCCCGGGTTAAGAAATTAAAAAGACAGCAGAACTATTTTTAAACAAAATTCCTTCTGGCCGTCAACAATTATTTTCTTTAAGCTTGAGGTTATCTTCTGGCGCCAGAAGATAACGGTGTGGGGAACGGTTCTGACTGAATTGCTGACCGGCGGTCAGTATTTACTAAATTTTTAGAAAGGGAAAGATAACAGCAGCGCGACATAATATTGATAATATAAATTGAAAAAAATAGCCAGCTTGTGATAGTTTCTTTCCTGTCGTAAAAAGAGCCGTGGCCCTGGGTAGCCTGGCTGCTTCGAGGCGGCAGAGCGGCAGAGAGTTCAGAACGATGTTCTGCTGAAAGGACTTTAGTCCTCCTGGCTGGAATAAAACTTGATCATGACCTTTGGGCCTGAATAGAGAGGTATTTAGAGGTGTTTAAATGAAGAAGACATCTGGCCGATTGATTTTAGTAATTGTCTGGTTTTTTATCTTATCAGGTACGGGTCTAATCCCACCTGCATCTTTAGCGACTGAGGACACCAGAACCGGCAAAACTGTTTTTACCATTTCAATGGACAACCCTGCTTCCCACTGTTATCAGGTGACACTGAGCTGCCAGGGAGTGGAGGGTGTTACCTGTGATTTTAAAATGCCAGTCTGGTCTCCTGGCTACTATGGTCTTTTTGACTTTGCCGGGAATGTGCTGGCCTTTCGCGCTGAGGATGGCCAGGGTAATCCACTAAAGTGGGAAAAGACCGGGTCGAGTACCTGGAGGGTCGTAACCGATGAGGCCGAGTCCATGGTCCTGCGCTATGAAGTCCGAGCTGCTTCGCAATTTGTTGGCCAGAGTTATCTCGGAGAAGACAGAGGTTATATTGTGCCGGCTTCGGTCTGTATGTATACTGATGAGCTTTTACACTCGCCGGTGATCGTTAAGATCAATTTAAACCCCGCCTGGACGACAATTGCTACCGGTCTTGATCCGGTTTCAGCTGATCAACCCCAAACCTTTTTGGCCGCTGACTTTGATGAGCTTTACGACAGTCCGATTTTGATGGGCAATCTGGAATCGCTACCACCGTTTGCAATACAGGGGATACCTCATTACTTTATCGGGTACAAACTGGGAAACTTTAATCACCAGGAGTTTATGAACGAACTGAAAGCAGTGGTCGAGGCTGGTATCGGGGTTATTGGCGAAATTCCTTACCGCCACTATATCTTCCTTGGCATCGGCCCAGGACAGGGTGGCATAGAGCATCTCGATTCAGCTGCTGTTTCTTTCAACGGGGTTGGCCTGGATAACAGACAGAAGCGAATTGGTACTCTGGCTTTTCTGGCTCATGAATATTTTCATCACTTTAATGTCAAGCGTATCCGGCCTTTAGCCCTGGGGCCGTTTGACTACAGCCAGCCCAATCTGACCAACATGCTCTGGGTTTCTGAAGGTTTTACTGTCTATTATGAATATCTGTTGCTGTCTCGGGCCGGGCTCATGACTGTAGAGGAGTTTCTGGAGGCAATGAGCAGAATAATTGCTTCCCAGGAAAACAACCCGGGACGTTTCTTTCAATCAGCTACTGAGTCAAGCTACAACACCTGGACTCAGGGGCCGTTCGGTGCGCGACGTGGTGGCCTGCGCAAAACAATTTCATATTATGATAAAGGTGCCATTCTAGGATTTCTGCTTGACCTGAATCTCCGTCAGGTAACCAGGAATCGTCGGTCGCTCGATGATGTTATGAAAACATTGTATTTTTCTTTTTATAAAGAGAAAGGTCGAGGTTTCACCGACCAGGAATTTCGCCAGGTATGTGAAGCTGTAGCGGGATGTTCTCTGCCAGAGATATTTGAGTATGCCTCGACCACCAGAGCTATTGATTATCCTAAGTATCTGGCTTATGCCGGCCTGGAACTGGAGAAGCCCGGGGAATTGTCCGGGGCTTATCTGGGGGCCCTGGTTGAGAACGTAGATGGCCGGTTGGTGGTAGCGGCGGTTGAGCCTGATTCTCCGGCCGACAGGACCGGGATGATAGCTGGCGATGAGATTAAGGCGGTAGATGGCCAGCAGGCCAAGGATTTAGATTTCAATCAATTGATTTCTTCGAGACAACCTGGCCAGCGGGTGAAGATATCTGTATTACGGGGTGAGAAAAAGCTGGAAATCGAGCCTGTTCTCAGTCACCAGCTGGAAAAAAGCTTCCACCTTAAACCCGTCTCTGATCCAACCCGGCTCCAGGTTGAAATTCTCAAGGGTCTGACCAGAAAGCAACTGCCTGATTGATCCGGCTGCTGTCTGCCTGTAGAAAAGCTGCAGACCAATCAGCCTCTTATTGCCTTTCTGGCAATAAGAAACTGAATGAGCCAGTTTCCTCCAGTACTGCGTTCTGTTTTATTTCTGGAATATACCTGAGAAATAAATATAGATAGCTACAATAAGCACACAAACGATGACCGAGGCCACTACGTCCCACTTGGTCCAGCTGGCTCGAGTTGCTTTTTTCTGCTCTTCAGTTACTGTTCCAAAGGTCAGGCCTGATATCTTTTGATAATCAGGTTCCTCTGTCATATAGCTGACCGCATACATCACAGCCACGGAGACAATAAAGATGAACAGGCTGTAATACTGAAAATAGATGTTATTTATGATCCATAAAAACGAGCCTTCAGTATACTTGAATCCCGGGATGAGCTTCACAGGCGTATCAATGGCTAACCTGAACAAGCCCAGGATAAAACCGGTGCCCAGGGCGGCCAGGCAGCCTTTGGCATTTAGTCGCTTGTTGAGGATACCGGCAAAAAACACCACAAAAATAGGCGGTGCCAGATAGGACTGGACGCCCTGCAGATAATCATACAGCCCCTTTCCGCCGCGAATGACCGGCAGCCAGGCCAGGCCAATGAGAACCATGACGATAGTGGCTATCCGGCCAATACGAACCAGATTCTCCTGGCTTACTCCCTTTTTAAGCCGCGAATAGAAGTCAATCGTAAAGAGCGTCGAGCAGGCATTGAAAACACCAGCCAGAGAGCTCATCAAGGCAGCCAGGAGTCCCGCCACGACCAGGCCCCGGACACCGATGGGTAACACATTCGCCACCATTAAAGGAAAAGCTTGCTGGGCCTGCTCCCTGATGATACTGCCGTCGGGACCGATGAGCTGCTGCTGGAGTACCGGGAATTTACCGCTTACCGCCAGTCCATAGCAGATGATGCCGGGAATGATAAAGATAAACAGGGGGAGGAGCTTGAAATAAGAGGCAGCGATTGAGCCCCGCCGGGCATGGGTTTCGTTCTTGGCGGCCAGGGCCCTCTGGACAATGTACTGGTCTGTGCACCAGTACCATAAACCGATAATTGGCGCACAGAACAACATCCCCAGCCAGGGATAATTATCGTTAAAATACCAGGCCATTCTCCCTGCCTCTTTGATTGGTGCCCAGGTCCCGACGACGCCGTCAGGGATAAGTGGTTTCCAGAGATTAAACATTTCCGGCCCGACAATCTCCCGCAGTTTTGACCAGCCGCCAATATAATGAAGACCAAAAATAGCGACCAGAGCAGAGCCAATGACCAGAATGATAGTTTGAATGGCTTCGGTATAGGCTACGGCCCTCAATCCGCCAATAACTGTATAAAGTCCGGTGATTAGAATAACCACAATTGAACCTACCCAGAAGCTATCCAGACCGAATAAATTGACATCGGGCAGAAGGGTGGAAAAAACCACACCCCCGGCAAAGACACCAACGGCAATTTTGGTCAGAATGTAGGCCACAAGGGAAATACCGGAGAGAACGGTCCGGGCTTTGGGCGAAAAGCGGCGTTCCAGAAATTCCGGCATGGTGTAAACTTTAGAGCGCATATAAAATGGCACCATGACCCAGCCCAGAATTAACAGGCACCAGGCATGAAGTTCATAATGGGCCATGGCCACGCCGTCTGTCGCTCCTGAACCAGCCAATCCCACCAGATGTTCCGAACCGATGTTGGAGGCAAAAATAGAAGCCCCGACAATGAACCAGTCTAAATGCCGGCCAGCCAGAAAATACTGGTCAGTTGTCTGCTGTTTCTGGGTTCTGATTGACCACCAGGCAATGCCGGCAATGAGAGCGAAATAACCGATAATTACTATCCAGTCTATTGTGCCAAGCATGGTGCATTTACCTCCTGGTAAATAGAATCTGAAATATAAAATTTAGCTTTGAGTCATAAAATTCTATCATTGTTTGAGATTTAAGGCACATTTATTTCCCGGACTAAAGTGGAAACCAGCGCCTGGCTTGAAAGATGCAGAAAATAATTGCCAGGACCACAGAGCTTTATCCTTCGACTCTGGCCGTGGCTCCGGTGTTATCGTTAACATCGTCAGAAAGTATAAATCGGAAACTCCCGACTTGTCAAAGAAAAAATAAACGTCTCCTCAGGCTCTTTATTTATCGCTCAACTGGTTATCTATTTCAGTGCCTCGAGGTAGCGGTCTGGAGCGATCAATGGTTTTTTACTTATATTTTTTGTTCAAGTATTTTTTTATCTACTTATTCAGGTTATTCAGGTTAGGCAGGAGCTTAAGTCCAATCTTGTTTTTAATAGACTTTTCCATCTATTTCCTGGTGTCCGTCAGGCCGATCTGGCTCGGGTGTTGACGTAATAAGAAGCCAGGAACAACAGCCTTGAATTCGTCTCAAATAAATGTTATTTATCAATGAGGTTGATGATTGAGGAGGAGAAATGAGAAAAAAAGAATTGAGCGCCGGCTGGATTATTTCTTTATCAATATTGGTTGTGACTCTGGTCTCAGGTTTTTTAACCTGGGCTTTTTTAGCCGCAGATAAAGCTCAGGCCAGCCTGGCAGGTAAAACTGATGTCCAGATAATCGAGAACAAAGCCAAACCCTCTGGTTCAGAGAAGTTGATTTTAACTAAAGAGATTACTATCGGGAGACTCGAAGAAGGCGGAAGCATTTTTAATGGTCTGGTCGGGGCTGAAGTTACCTCTGACGGACGGATCATAGCTCTGGATTCCAGAGATAAGAAGATAAAAATATTTGATGCAGCCGGCCAGAAGCTTAAAGAGTTTGGTCAGGAAGGGCAGGGGCCTGGAGAGTGGACTTCACCAATTATCATTCAGCTTATCTCTGACCGGGAAATAATGGTCTCTGATGCTGGCAACCGGAAGCTGGTTTATCTTGACCTCGAAGGGAAGATGTTAAAGGAAGTTTCTTATGCCAAGAAACTGGCCATGATGAAAATCATTGACGCCGGTGGTCAATATGTAGGTTGTGAAATGGGGATGGAAGGGAATTCGATAGCCTACACCATTGCTAAATACGATGCTGAATTTAACCAGCTTTTTAAGATTGAGACCCTGCTCATGTCAATACCGGTGGGAGGGGGAAAGATTAATCCGTTTGATGTGGTGAATAATTTTTGCCTGGATAGTCATAAAAATATCATCTATTCCAGAATGACTTCGTATGAAATTAAATACTTTACCCCTGACGGTCAGTTATTCAGGATAGTTCGCAAGGAATATAAGCCGCAACCTTTTACCGAAAAAGATAAGGAAGAAATGCTCAAGCAGATGCCGGAGAATACCGGGGTAAACTTCAGAGAGCTGCTTGACTTTCCCGCTACCTACCCGGCTATGTCGAGTTTCCTGGTGGACGAGCTGGACCGGCTTTATGTGAGAACATATGAAAAAGGAAAGACTAAGGATTCTTATTCCGTGGATGTTTTCAGTCCTGAGGGGAAGCTTATTGACCGCTGTGAGATAACCGGGACGCCTATACTGGTCAAAAATGGCCAGCTTTACACAATTGAGAAGGACGAAGAAGGTTATCAATATATCTGCCGCTATAAGGCGACCTGGAAGAAATAAATTGCCGGCTCTCAGCAATCTTCGGCTGATAGAAAACGACGTGATTGGTTTCAATGTGGGGAAAAGTGAAACCTGAATCCCAGGTAAGTTAACCTTATAAACATCGGTCAACCCTGTTCGTCAGGATAGCTGATGACAAAAATACACGAGATGGAGATATGACTCCTATTATCGGCCAGGCTGAATCCACGGTCACTTATTCTCTGGATGAATCTATAAGCGATCATCCAGTTCTCAGGAAAATAGGTTCTCAATCGGGATCAAGCCAGGCCTAAAATTTGGCCTAAAACTCTCTTGACCGGACCAGCCAGGATTTCGATCAACGCTTGATTTTAGTTTCCGCTGTGACAACGCCGGTGGTTGCTGCCGAAAGACGGCCAGTGAAGCCTGGTTGCTGTCCACCGACGGCAATAATCAGTGGCCCGGTTTCAATGACTCTATGGCCTTCGGCGTCATAAGAAGCCAGCTCCTGCGGTCTGATGGTCAGAGTGATTTTCTGCTTTTCTCCAGCCCGGAGGAAAAGACGCTGATAAGCAGCCAGCCAGCGGAGTGGATTGACCGGTGAGGCTGAGTCGGGCCGGCTGAGATAAACCTCGACCACTTCTTCACCATCACGTTTGCCGGTATTTTTAACTTCAACTGAAATGGAGAGTTCTTCGCCGGCTTTAAGGCTTTTTGGTGCGGAAAGCTTCGAGTAGCTGAAGCTGGTATAACTGAGACCATAGCCAAATGGAAACAATGGCTCTTTTTTAAAATAGCGATAGGTGCGGCCCATCATCCGGTAATCGGAAAAATCAGGAAGATCCTCTGCCGATTTATAAAGGGTAACAGGCAGCCGCCCGGCTGGATTATAATCGCCAAAGAGAACATCAGCGATAGCCGCACCGGCAGCCTGACCGGGATACCAGGCCTCAACAATAGCCGGCACCAGCTCAACTGCCCGATTTACAGCTAAAGGGCTGCCGTTTAAAAGAACCAGGACAACAGGCTTAGGAGCTGCTGCCCGGGCTACCTCTTCCAGCAGCTTTTCCTGGTTGGCCGGAAGGTCAAGAGTCAGACGGTCGCCGCCCTTAAAACCTGGAACGGGCACGTTCATTTCTTCGCCTTCAAGCCTGGGCGAAAGTCCCAGAAACAAGATGGTAGCTTCGGCTTCCCTGGCGGCTTTGATTGCGCGCTCGAGACTGTCGGCTGCCGGCTTTTTCCATAGTAAATGCATTCTGGCCATTCTTGCCCGGTGGCTGTATTCAATTTTTAAAGCGGCCGGCGTGCCTTTTTCCAGCTGAACTTTTTGATAAACCTTATGGGTCTCGTGAGTGCCGTTAAAGCTTCCGATAAGCTTTCCATCCAGAAAGATTTTAAAGCTGTTAAAACCTTCTCCGCCCAGATAATAATCGCCGCTTTCCGGCGGGACTAAATAACCTGTCCAGCGGATACTGAAATTATCGGGCTCAAGACTGGGGAGCGGTGCCTCTTCCCACCAGTTATAATCGAGGCTGGCATCAAGGCGGGTAGCGACCGGCTTTCCTTTTAATTCTTGATTGGCAAAATATTCACCGCGAAGGCCCCTGTCTTTCGAGTTTAGAGCTGGCTTTAAAAATTCAGCTGGAATGGGTGTCAGAACCGGAATACCTTCAGCCCAATCCGTTCCCGGTTCATAAATAATTTTGGTCTGAGAGCCGGCTTTCTCTCTGAGCCCGCGGAGGGGCGTTATGGGCTCGGCCGGGAAGCCGTTATAATTTCCAAGAAGAACTTCAATGTCGTCAGCATTTGGTCCGATGACGGCTATTGATTTGAGCGATTTTGGAAGCGGTAAGACATTGTTTTTATTCTGCAGAAGAACAATAGACTGGCGGGCGGCTTCGAGAGCGAGAAGACGATGTTTTGGACTATCTACCACTGAATAGGGAATCCCGGCATAAGCGACACGCTCTTCTGGATCAAACATTCCTAAGCGAAAGCGAGCGGTAAGGAGCCTTTTCACGGCGATGTCAATCGTAGCCTCATCCACCAATCCTTTCTTGACGGCTTCGAGCAGGGCAGCATAAGCTCGCCCGCAGTTGAGATCGGTCCCGGCTTTAAGAGCCATAGCGGCTGCCTCAGCCAGGGTCGGGACAAGCTTATGAGTAGCATAAATATCATCAACCGCATCACAGTCAGACACGACATAGCCTTCAAAACCCCACTCGTGACGGAGAATATCATTGAGCAGGAACGGACTACCGCAGCAGGGCAGCCCACGGAAGCGGTTATAGGCACACATGACCGAATAAGCGCCACCTTCCCGCACAGCCATTTCAAAATGCGGGAGATAACTGCTGCGGAGGTCAGGAAAATCAACCACGGCGTCAAAAGTGTGACGGTCAGGCTCGGGGCCGCTATGAACGGCATAATGTTTGGCGGTGGCAATAACCTTAAAATATTTAGTGTCATCACCCTGCAGCCCGCGGATAAAGCTCACTGCCATTGTGCCTGTCAGATAGAAATCCTCGCCATAGGTTTCCATGCCCCGTCCCCAGCGCGGATCACGGAAAAGGTTGATATTGGGCGACCAGAAGGTTAAACCCTGATAGATGCCACGCTCACCGCGGCGGACAGCCTCATGGTGTTTAGCCCTGGCTTCATCCGAGATAGCGGTGGCCACCTCGAACAACAGGTCGGTATCCCAGGTGGCGGCCAGACCGATTGCCTGGGGAAAGACAGTGGCCAGGCCGGCCCGAGCCACACCGTGAAGGCACTCATTCCACCAGTTATAGGCCGGAATGCCCAGGCGTTCTATGGCTGGTGCATCATTCATCAGCTGGCCGATTTTTTCTTCAAGGGTCAAGCGTCCAACCAGATCAGAAACCCTGACTTCAAGCGGTAAGTCGGGATTTAAAAAGGGCAGGGTGGTGGCGCTTTTTTCGCTGCTCGTCTTCTGTACCTGACCGGCCTTTTCAGCCTGGCTCTCGCCTGCGAGAAAAGCCAGACCAGAAATTACTACGACGGCCAGAAAGCAAAAAAACGTCATCCTCCTGATATTGAAAACGCTTCGTGTTTTTTTATTTTTCACCGGTCAGCCTCCTTCCGGCCTTTATTTTACCGGCTCGATGATGAAGGACCAGGAATAGGCTTGTGGCGTAATCAAATATTGTGGATGCGGCCTGGCGCCCCAGGAATCATCCCCTCCGACACCCATCTGGGCCAGGTCAATTGAAATACAGAGATTATTTCGCCTCGGCACATCTATAAAGTGCTTTTCACCTCGCCAGTTTTGAGTCAGATCTTCTGGCGTGTAGGGAACAGCCGAAAATTCAAAAAGCGGTAGCCCGCTGAATTTCAAGCCCAGACCTTCTTCATTGCTGATGACGAGCCATCTGGTCTCAGTCCGGTGGCCGAATTCCTGGGCGCAGACGTAGGGAATAACCTGTTCAGCCAGGGTTGTTTTATAAATTCCGGCGAAAGCCGAGGTCTGACGATCGCAGTAATTCTCATGAGGACCGCGTCCATAGTAATCAATATTTTCAAAACCCTCGGGCATAGCCAGCAGCAATCCGACCCGGGGGATTTCAGGCAGCTTCTCTGGATTATGTGGTTTAAACTCATTGTCTATTTTGACCACTCCATCCCTGGCGATGGTATAGGTAACCGCATAAATAGCTTCAACTGCTGGCAGATAGAATTCAACCTTGACCACCACCTGTCCGGCTTTATCCTTGCTGGCGTTGAAAACTTTAACTTCACGCTTCTGACTGGCTTCTCTCCAGACCTTTAATCTTTCGGGCATTCTATTTCCAAAATCATTATCAGTCGGAGCTCTCCAGAAATTAGGCAGAGGTCCTTCTTTTAAGAGTTCAAGATTCTGGAATCTATAGGAGGTTAAACGGCCTTCGACCCGGTTAAAAATCAACTTAAAATTCTGGCTGCTGATGATGACTTCATTTCTGTTATTTTTGTTTTCTTTTATATTTAATCTGGGCAGCTTGGCCTGAGTTCCAGAGGCGCGGGCGACCACCTGGTTCGCTTTTTCACCGGCGATTTTTATCTGCTCGGCAGCCAGAGTGTGTCCGGCTGGAATCAGGCCGTGAGCCATTTCTTTCTGTGCCCTCAGTTCTACATTTAGAAAAACCTCCTCGCCCGGCTTGATAGCTTCAGCTGGTAAAGCCAACCTGACCTCAGCTGAAGCCCGTGGTTTAATGGTCAGGCAGGGGATAGTACCTTCCGCCGCTTGTTGTCCATTGGTTACAAGCTTCCAGTGAAGATTAAAATTATCTCGATCGAGGGGGACAAAATCATATTTATTGGTGATTTTGATTTTAGCTTCCGTGGCTCCGGCTGGCTCTATTAGCTCAAACCTGGCTGGCTGATAGACTTTTTTGACTTCATTTAGAGCTGGATGTGGCGTCCGGTCAGGTGCCACCAGGCCGTTGCAGCAGAAATTGGTATCGGAGGGAGTGCCAGGCGGTCCGTAATCTCCGCCATAGGCCCAGAAAAGTTCTCCCTCCTCATTTTTCTTGGCAAAGCCCTGGTCAACCCAGTCCCAGATGAATCCGCCTTGAAGCGCCGGATATTTTTCAATTACGTCCCAGTAATCCTGAAGATTGCCGGTGCTGTTACCCATGGAATGGGCATATTCACACAAGATCAGAGGCCGGGCAGGATTGGTTTTCGCATATTTTTCCAGATGCTCAATCCGGGCATACATCGGGCAATAAATATCTGTGTTCCATTCGAGCTGGGCCCGTTCATAATGAATGGGGCGGCTGGGGTCACGCTGTTTAATCCAGCGGTAACCTTCTTCAAAATTGACTCCATTCCCGGCTTCATTACCCATTGACCAGATAACCACCGAGGGATGATTTTTATCCCGTTCCAGCATCCTTTTCATCCGGTCAAGGTGAGCTGGACCCCACTCCGGATTTTTAGCTAAACTTTTTTCGCCATAGCCCATACCGTGAGATTCGATATTGGCTTCGTCTATTAAGTAAATTCCATAATAATCACATAGCTCATACCAGCGGGGATCATCCGGGTAGTGGCAGGTTCTGACTGCATTGATGTTATTTTGCTTCATCAGCTTAATATCGCGGATCATGGATTCTTCCGAGATGACCTGACCGGTCCAGGGATCGGTTTCATGGCGGTTGACCCCTTTAAAATAGACGGGCTGACTGTTGATCAGCAGTTGCCCGTTTTTTATAGCCACCGTTCTGAAACCGACCATAGTGGTCAGTGCTTCCAGCGGCCGGTTATTATTGTCAAGAAGTTCCAGAGCCAGGCGGTAAAGATGCGGTGTTTCCGCTGTCCAGTGTAGAACGTCCTCGATTTTATCGCTGAAACTGATAGTTTTTTTAGCACCTGGAGTCAGGGTAAAAGCTATCTCTTTATAGAAAACTGGCTGGCTGTCTCCATCGAAGAGATTAACCCGAAGAGTATAGGCCGATAGATTTTTTTCCCGGCGGGGTGGCATCAGGTCGTTGGTCACTTCTACTTCCAGGCTGAACAGTCCGTTTTTATATTCTTCATCAAGCGGCGTGTGGGCAAAAAAATCACGAATTCTGACCGGGGGAGCAGCATAAAGATAAACATCTCTTTCTATCCCCGAAATCCGCCACATGTCCTGACATTCGAGGTAGGAACCATCCGACCAGCGGTAAACCTGGAGAGCCACCAGGTTCTTTCCGGGTTTAAGATAGGGCGTAATCTTAAATTCAGCCGGGGTTTTGGAATCTTCGCTGTAACCAACTTTCTGCCCGTTGATCCAGAGATAAAAAGCTGATTTAACTCCACCGAAATGAATAAAAACATCCAGGCCGCGCCAGCTCTCCGGCACGGTGAAGAACAGACGGTAAGAGCCAACCGGATTGTTATCATGAGGGATATTAGGCGGCTGCGGGTTCTCGGGTGAGAATTCATAGTCGCTGTTGACATAAATTGGTATTCCGTAGCCCTGGATTTCCCAGTTGGAGGGAACCTCTATTTCCTTCCACCGGCTGTCATCGTAGTCTGGCAGCCAGAAATTAGCTGGAATATCGGCCGGTTTAGGTACCCAGTTAAACTTCCAAAGGCCGTTAAGTGATTTGTACCAGGGGGAGTTGTTGGCCTTGAGCTGCAGGGCCTGGCTAAGTTCAGGAAAAGGGACAAAAGTAGCATGAGGCAACTCGGCATTGATGGAGAAAACTCTGGGATTTTCCCAGTCATTGACTGTTTCTTGAGGGGCAGCCCAGAGGAGCTGGCCAACGGCAATTGCCGTCAAGAGAAAAAAGCCGGCAGCGAAAAGTTTCGCCAGGCCTGATTTTGTCTCTGGCAATTCTAACCGGTATTTATTCTTCATCTCGGGCTCCTTTTATTAATTAGTTATAATTTTTCTGTGGAGGCTATGATCAGACCTCCGCTCCACTCTGAAGAGCCTTTGGCTGGAGCATTTTGATTTTAACATGTCTCAAAAACGAAATCTTCAATTAAAAATGAGTGGTGAACACTTTTAGTTTTATTTAACCTGTCTTCAACTGTTGTCCCGGGCCTCCTATCTCCAGTCACCTCTGGGGGTGAAGCCGGACAGGCAAAAATCACCTCATAAATCATTTTTTCCGGCGATGTATCTCTATAAGTTGAGTCTTATACTGCCTAAAGTGCGAAGTCTTAATGCTAAATTTTCTGCCTTTGTTCTGGTCTTGCTAACCGCCTCGGTCATCTCTTCCTATTTTGTGACCATCCAGACCATCAACCTTCAGGTCAAAGACAGTATTATCAAGAGAGCTGAATCTTTGAGCCGGAGTATTGCTTCGGCTGCCGGCTATCATTTGATTCTTAAAGATCTGCTGGCTCTGGATAATATGGTCTATAAAATCAAAATAGTTAATCCTGATATAACTTCAATAGCGATTATTGGGATTAATGAAGAAATTATTGTCAACACTCAAGCTGAAAAAGCGGGGGAGCGGCTCGAAAATGAGACCTCAGGTCCCAGGATCGAATCTCTGCCTGAGGGCGCAGTCAGGTCTGGCCTTGATCAAAAGTCAAGTAAGACTCTGGTTATCGAAAGCCCGGTGCTTTTTCTGGATAAAAACCTGGGCCGGGTCCGGCTGGAGGTGGACTGGTCAGTTCTCCATCTGGCTCAGTCTAAAGCCAGGCGGCAGATTGTACCTTTTTTTGCTTTGATCTTATTTTCAGGACTGGCCCTGAGTTTCATTTTTTCCAGGCAGATGACCAGACCGGTTAGAGAACTGGCCCGGGGAGTTGAGGCCATGAAACGCCAGGGGAAAAGCCAGCAATTGCGAGTCTATTCCTCAGATGAGCTGGGGCAGCTGACCATGAGTTTCAATGAAATGGCCAATCTGTTGACCCATCAGCAGGAAAAACTGGGAGCTTCAGCCCGGGAACTGGAAGAAGCCTATGTTTCGACGGTCAAGATTTTAGCCGCAGCTATTGAAGCCCGAGACCGTTATACCCTGGGTCATTCGACCCGGGTAGCCGAGCTGGCCGTCGCCCTGGCTAAAGAAGCCGGCTTGAAAAAAGAAGAGGTGGATTTAGTCGAGATTGCCTGTCTTTTCCACGATGTCGGTAAAATCCGTCTGCCTGATTCGATTTTGCACAAGCGCGGCCGGCTGGAGGCTGAAGAGATAAAAGAAATGCAAAAACATCCAGAATATGGAGCAGAGATTTTGAGCAAAGCTCCCTGCCTTTATAAATATATTCCTGCTGTTCGTCATCATCATGAATGGTATAATGGCAATGGCTATCCTGACGGTTTGAGCCGTGAGCAAATTCCAGTAGCAGCGGCTATTATTTCATTGGCTGATGCTTTTGATGCTATGACCTCAGACCGCCCTTACCGCCAGGCCTTGAGTATGGAAGAAGCCAGATTGACTATCATGAAGAATTCTGGCCGCCAATTTCAGCCAGAGCTGGCCAGGCTGATGATTAAAATTATTGAACAAAAAGAAATGGCCGAAAATCAAAACGAAAATCAGGGGGAGAAGCCAGGATGAGACCACAAAAATTTGTTCTGGCCGGCCTGCTGGCGGCTTTCCTTGGTTTGAGCTTATTTGGAGCCTGTTCAATTTTTAAACATAAAGAGGTAACTCCTGAGGCTAAACCGCCCGAAAAGACTGCTGGAAAAGGAGTCATTCAGCCTGAGGATCAGCCCCTGGCTGAAGCCAATCAGGCTCTGGCTGCAGGCCATTATGCTCAAGCTCTTGATATCTATAAAACCTGGCTTGACCGGCAGCCAGACAATAAAAAAATTCAGGCAGCCTCGCGAGAATCTCTGGAGAAAATTAAGACCAGGGCTGATCAGGCCAGAATTCAGGGCCGCTATGACCTGGCGATAGATAGCTATAACCTTCTGCTCAAAAACTATGATTATTTTTCCAGGGCTCTGTCTGATTTATCGTTTAGCTCGGGGGAAGTCCGGCAAAATCTCAAAGAATCCCGTCTGGGAAATTATCTTAATCAAATCGACCAGAGCCTGAAAGTCAAGAAATATGAGCAGGCTTCGAACCTCCTGCTCGAAGCTTTAAAAGAAAATCCCGGTGAAGCCAGATTAAAAAAGCAGGCGGAAAGATTGCTGACCGAGCTCAAGAGTTCGGGTGACCAATCACTGACTGACCGTGATTTTGCCCAGGCTGGCCGGTACTATGGATTGGCTAAAAAAATCTGGCCGAAGTTTAAAGCCTCTACTGGCGGTCTGACCTTTAAGCTGGAGGATCTCAAGGCGGCCATCAGAATCTGCAGTCAGCAACTAACCAATCAGGGGATGCTCGAATACAGGAAAGGAAATTTAAAAGGAGCTATCTCTGTCTGGGAAGGCCTGTTGGCCTTTGACCCGGATAATGAACAGATAAAAAAGGCGATTGAGACTGCTCGAGCCCAGCTGCAGCAAATCAAAAGTTAAGCGATCAGGGCGCCAGAACCAGTCACTGATTAAGCCCAGAGTTTTTCCGGATACTTTCCTTCTTTAATCAACTGGCGGATACTGGCCTGAACCCAGGGCCGGTCGTCCTGATAGGTCACTCCAAACCATCTTCCTTCAGTCGTTAGAACTCTGACTCTGGCTTTTTTTTCTCTTGACACGGCCCCGACCACTTCCGGGATATAAAACTCGGCTCTGGCCAGATCCACTGCCGGGTCAGTCAGGAATGAGCGGAAGCGAGTCTGGAGCTCAGGGAAAATGCTGGGTGTTAGCCCGAAGATATTCATCGAAGCCAGGTCATCAGCCGAGAGCTGATGCCAGGTCTGACCATCTTCAGTATATTTGATGCCGTCTGGAAATTTCTGGACTTTTGTCCTTTCTCTCAGGTCAAGAAGATAACCGTCAGGCGACAGCTGGCAGATGCCCCGGGCTACATGACCATGCTCGGAGAGGGTATTTCCCAGGCGGTAAGCGACCAGAGCATAGTTATAATATGAGGGTTCGTCTTTAACCTGTCTCAGGTAATCAGCGAGTTTTTTAATGGCTTCATAGCCATAGAAGTCATCGGCATTGAGGACCAGAAAATTACCGGAAATGACCGGCTGACAGAGCATCACAGCCTGACCTGTTCCCCAGGGCTTGGTTCTGCCTTCAGGAACTTTAAAGCCAGGTGGTAAGCCACTCTCTATTTCCTGGAAGACATAGGAGACTTCAAAATGTTTTTCAGCTTCAAAGCCAATCTTTTCTTTAAAAACCTGTTCTAAGTCGGGCCGGATGATAAAAACTACCTGTTCAATTCCTGCCCGCCAGGCATCATAAAGCGAGTAATCAATAATAATTTCGCCGTTGGGGCCAACCGGATCAACCTGCTTCAGACCGCCGTAGCGGCTGCCAATGCCCGCGGCCATAATCACCATCGCCAGCTTGTCCATGTCTTACCTCTTAAGTAAATTAATTAGCACAAAAGTGCTCTGAAGGGAAAGGCGTAGATTATTTTTTACTTGCTCAGTTTCTTCCTGAACGGAAACGGCCCTGTTAATGATAGATAGGCCACTTGTAACGATCAGATCTCCTGGCCTCTCCAGTGTCCCCTGGCGGAAAGGTAGACCATGGCTCTGTCAAGGGATGAACCGACGGGGCTGGTTCCTGAGGCTGGCCTGGAGAGACCAGGAGACCCAAACACTCTCGGGCATTCAAGCTGGAAAGGGGCCATTCAATAGACCTAACCGAACTGAATTAAGACGCCGATTCGTTTTAAGGACATGGTGCAAAAAGAACATGTGGTTTTCTTGCTCAGCGTTGCTCAGAATTAAGAATAATGAGGAGTTCTATGAAGTCCAGGACGTATCGCTCAACCTTGAAGAACATAACCAGCAACTGGCCAGGTACGAATATGACCATAACCATATACGACCCCACTGCGCCCTGGAACTCAAAAGCACTATTGAGTATTATGTCCAGTGGAAGAAAATCCATAAAGCTAATGTGTCACCAATGTCCTGACCCGATACAAATGCTTGACAAACGGCTTGAAATATGTTATTAGAAAACTAGATAGATAATAGGAAAGTTGAAAGAAGGAGGTGATAAGAATGATAAAAAGCATATTGGGCGGTGATAAGGTTTTAAACGATCCTACAAAATGCTGCTGCTGTTGCGATTGCACAGGTCAGTCTGGTGAATATAGGATTGGATCCGTGGATGGAAGCGCATTTTTTCATTCTTATAAAGAATAAATAAAAAGGAGGTGAAAAGTGCTAAAAAACATTTTAGGCGGGGGAATGATGGTTATTGCGAACAATGACCCCAAGTGTTGTTGCCTTTGTGAAACTCATTGTGGAGGTAATGGATCGGAATATAGACAGGGGTATTTTCAAGGAACTGGAGATGGTGCACGTGATGATGCTGGTTAAGAGTGTCAGTAGGGTGCCAATGAAAGGAGGCTTTAGATGATTAGAAATATCGTTGGAGGTCAGGTAATTAATCCAGAAAATAATCCACCATCATGTGGGTGTGGGTGCGGATGTGGATACTGGAGTAGTCATGATTATTATCAAGGGTTGCATGATACTCTGGGGAATGAGTGTAGGGATAGCTCATAAGGGTTATGGTGATTGAAGAAGGGAGGTAAAAAGCATGATAAGCAAAGTTTTAGGTGGAGGGATAGTCTTTTCGGAACCACCGGATTGTTCTAAGTGTAACTGTGCTGGTCACTGTAGTAATGAGCCGCCGCTCTATAGTAGTGGATATAACGATGGTAACCGAGATTACTATACTAACAAAGTAGAAATTGGGATTTAGAGGCAAGGGCTTCGGCCCTTGCCTACTTTTTGTGCTGGAGTAATTTGAGGAAAAAATGCCTAAAGGGTGGGTGTATAAATATAAGATAAACGACAATTATTATGTCTATGATGTTAATTCCAATAATATACTTAGCGTAACCGAAGACTTTTATCAATTTATAGACAAAATTGATTTTCATGATGATAAGTTCGAAGTTAGAGAAGAACAGCACATTGGCAGTAATGATCACAAGCTAGAAAAAGTTGCCCAAGAAATAATCAAATATAACAAGGAAAAATCATTTTTCGAACCAAATAGGCTCCAAAAAATGATTTTTCCGTTTTCAAAAAAGGAATATGCTTTAATACTGGATAATTTACTTAATCATGTAATTTTAAACGTTACTGAAGATTGCAACTTTCGATGTGAATATTGCAAGTATTCTGGGAATTATCTTTATACAAGAACCCATAATAAAAAATATATGGACAGCGAGACGGCGGTAAAAGCCATCCGATTTATGTTAGATAGGTCGAAATATATTGTAGAAAATACAGATGAAAGGCTGGCTATCGGTTTTTATGGAGGTGAACCCCTCTTAAATTATAAGACGATAAGGGATTGTGTTGATTACGTTAACAAAGAGTTCAATTATTTGCGCGATCGAATCCATTTTTCAATGACGACTAATCTGTCGCCGTTGAATGAAGAAATTGCCGATTTGCTAATTTCCAATAACTTTTCTATCTTGGTTAGTTTGAATGGTCCAGAGTATATCAACGACATGTATCGTAAAGATATTTGTGAAAAAGGCACTTTTGATAAAGTTATGAAGAATCTCAATTTGATTAAGGTAATGGATGAAGCTTATTATAAGAGCAAAGTAGGATTTTCTATTGTAATTACTCCGCCTTATGATATTCGTTCAATAGTTGATTTTTTTGTTAATAGTGATCTTGTAGAAAATAGAGTGTTGCTTCTGAGCGATATAGATAGAGAGGATACAACTTTTTTTGATAGATTCGATAATCCAAAAGAGCTCGAAGACAAATACTATAAACAGCTATTAGAGCTAAAGGAAGAATATAGGGATTCTATCATAAAAGGGGTGATAACTCCCAGAGTTAAATTTCTTTCTCTATTCTTTGAGGAGAAATTGAGAGATATATATCGAAGATACCTTGTTCCAATTAAAGAAGAGGTCTTCCCCAATGGAATCTGTCTTCCTGGGATGCAAAAACTATTAGTAAGTCCTGAAGGAAAATTTTATATATGCGAAAAAATAGGTTATGTTTTTCCAATAGGAGATTTAAAAGGCGGTTTTGATATAGATCGTATTTTTTCTATCATTGAAGAATATATTAGGATATCGGAGCCCATGTGTGTCAATTGTTGGGCGATAAGATTGTGCAAGGCTTGTTTTTTAAGGGCCATAAAGGGAGAAGAACTTAGTGCCAAAAGAAAAGCCGAAAATTGTGATATACTGAAAGGATCGGTTGCCAGTGGGCTCAAGTTCTTTTGTGAGGTTATGGAAGCTAATCCAAACGCGTTGGATTTCTTAAAAGACCTTAAACAAAAAGATATGGTGCAAGTTGCATTTGAATTTATCGAAAATTACAGAAAACAGGCGATTGGCAACGGGTTTAGCTTATAGTTTGGAGGTTAACAATGCGAAGGGCATGTGCGTCATTATTAATCTTATTTTTCTTGTCTAGTTATAGCTTTGCGCAAGTTAATCCTACTAATTCAGGGCCTCGATATGAAATCGGTATTAAGACCAGGGCTTATGTGGTTGATTACACTACACAGATTGCAGCGGAACCATTTATCATTCTGTCTGATAATCATGATGAAGTGAAGTTTCTAAGCTCTATTTTTTCACCTAACAAAGTTACTCTCCAGGAGGAATCAAAGTGGTTAAACTGTGATGTTTTCAGGGAGGGTGATAAATGGAGGTTTCCTAAGAGGATAAGCCAGAAAATTAAATTAGAAAACAAAGAATATGAAATATCATTTATTCCCTTTGGGGATTTTAATTCGATTTCATACAGGATCATTGTCTCTTTTATAAAAGAAGTTGCGCCAGATAAGAATGAGATCTTAATGTCTTTAGAAGCTTCTTCAGAAAAAAATAAAGAGGGCCAGCGTTTTAGTACTGAGGTAAAAGCCGGTGAATTCATCTATATCTGTTTTCCCCTGAAGAATAAGATTTATCTTATATCATTTTCAACGAGAACGTCATTCGGTGGATTTGTATGATTATCATCTGCTCTTGTTAATGTTTAAAAATATAAAGAGACTCATAGTATTTTTTAGGCCGGCCAAAAGGTATGCGTTTTTTGCAGGCTTTTTTACGTTGATTGCTGTTCTTTTAGATCTTCCTTTACCTTTGTTGACAAGATATATAATTGATAATGTTATTCCCGGGAAAAATACAGTAATTCTCAAATGGATTATTATTGGCTTAATTGGATTTATGCTTTTAAAGGGCCTATCTGAAGTACTAAACAGATATTATTTAACGCTATTCAGAGAAAGAGTACTTTCTGATATCCAAGCAGATTTATTTCGTCATGTTATGGGCTTAGATCTTACTTTCTTTGGCAATTCAAGAACCGGCTATTTAATATCAAGGATGAGTTCTGATATATCTAATCTCCAAGGACTTTTAGCTGGGACGATGCTAGATATATTAAAAGACGGGTTGATGTTCTTAGTTGGGCTTATAATTATATTATCTTTTCACTGGAAGCTGGCGCTTCTCTCTATATTGGTTTTGCCCTTTTTTATTTTTTCGATACGTTTTTTTTCAAAAAGGGTGAAAGAAATGTCAAGAGAATTCCAAGAAAAATATGCTCGCGTATTTGATACTTTGTATGAAACGATATCTTCTATTTTTAGTGTCAAATGTTTTCAATTAGAGGATTTTCAGATAGCAAAATTTATAACAAAGATGAGAGAAAGGATACATTCAGCGATAGATTTTTCTGTTATCACTTCCCTGTCAAGTTATATAACCGCATTTATAGGAGGAATGGGCCCTCTTGTAGTTTTATGGTATGGGGGACGAGAGGTTATGAAAGGGAATCTAACTCTTGGAACTCTTATTGCTTTTAATATATTTTTGGGTTATATATTTGGCCCTGCTCAAAGATTGACGAATCAGAATACCCAAGTTCAGACTTCACTTGCTTCACTTGAAAGAGTATTTGAATTATTTGATACAAGATCACAAATAAGAGAACCATCAAGAGGTAAAGACTTAGTCATACAGAAAGCTGAGATTCGATTTGATAATGTCTGTTTTTCTTATGATGGTTCGAGTCCTGTTCTTAGTGATATAAATTTAACCATGAGGGGGGAAACAACGGTCGCTTTAGTAGGAAAAAGCGGAGCCGGGAAATCTACTCTTGTAAATCTATTGCTTCGTTTTTATGAACCTCAGCAAGGTAACATTTATATAGATAGTATAAATATAAAAGATGTGAAGATTTCTGACTTAAGAAAGATTATAGGGATCGTTCCTCAGGACGTTTTTCTATTTTCAGGGACAGTTAAGGAAAATATTAGATATGGAAAAATTGATGCTTCAGAAGAAGATATTTTAGAGGCGGCCAAATTGGCTAATATTCAACAATTTATTGAACGGCTGCCAAATGGATATGATACAGAAGTGGGAGAGAGGGGCGTGAAACTTTCTGGAGGACAAAGGCAAAGAGTCGCAATAGCTAGGGCCTTTCTCCGAGATCCAAAGATACTTATACTAGATGAAGCAACATCAGAGATAGATTCGGAGTCTGAGATGTTTATAAAAGAATCTCTATTAAAGTTAATGAGAAAAAGGACAACGATAATAATAGCCCATAGATTCTCGACCGTATTAATTGCAAATGAGATTATTGTAATAGATGCTGGGCACATAATAGATTCTGGAAAGCACGAAGAACTTTATAGAAGATGCCAAATCTATAAAGAGCTATGTGATTATCAGCTATTTATTCCGAACAATGGACATAATATTGAGAAAATATCAAATGGTGTGTTGGCGTTTTGATATCGGGGCATTCAGAATGAATTGCGTGATGTAAGAGTCCATGTGAAACCCCGTATAATTTGGTCTAAACGACACTAAAGTTGAGAAGCGTCAGACCCTCCATTAAATTCCCGAACTAAATCCTTTTGTCTGGCCAGGTCTATCCCAGCTATAAACGTTTCCATCTGTGTTGCATATTCCGACGCAAGTCGGCCACTTTTGAGGTGATAATTGGAACAGGTGGCTGGGATGGGCTGGAGAGATGGAAACGGTAAGCTAAAATCCAAGGGTTATGGTAAACAGAAATGCAATGGTAATGGTGAGTGCGTATTCCAACGCAAGCCGGCCGGGTATTCCAATGGGAAGTCGGCCACCCATTCCAATGGAATCCGGCCGGGTATTCCAACGGGAAGGCGGCCACTTTTTGGGTGGTGATTGGAACAGGTGGCCGGGATGGATTGGAAACGTTGTGGTGCTGGGTAATCTCAGGTGAAAGGGGTATTCTAAGCCTCGAAAGGAGGCTTAGATGCCAGCGGAGAGATTACCGATGCGAAGGATTAAAGAGATCATACGATTGAGCTGGGGCTGTGGACTATCAGCCCGGCAGATTTTCCCGGAGTTTGAAGGTAGCGCGGAGCACTGTGGGGGAGTATTTGAGGAGGGCGAGGGGGACAGGGCTGAGCTGGCCTCTGCCTGAAGAGCTGGATGAGGAGACCTTAGAGCGGAAGTTATTCCCGGCTCTGCCTTATATCCCTGCCTTAGAGCGGCCACTACCTAACTGGGCTGAGCTTCATCAGGAACTACGGCATAAAGGGGTGACACTTCTTCTTCTCTGGGCGGAGTATAAGTCACGATATCCAGAGGGAGTTCAGTATAGCCGGTTTTGTGGGCTTTATCGCCGATGGGCTCGGGGGTTAGAGCTTTCGATGCGTCAGGAGCATAAGGCTGGGGAGAAGATGTTTGTAGACTACTGTGGAGAAAGTGTGGAGGTATTTGACCGGGAGAGTGGTAAGAGCCGGGAGGCTCAGATATTCGTGGCTGTACTTGGAGCTTCGAGCTACACTTATGCTGAGGCGACCTGGAGCCAGACGACACCAGACTGGGTTGCCTCCCACGTTCATGCCTTTGAGTATTTTCAAGGGGTCACGGAGCTGGTTATTCTGGATAATCTGAGAAGTGGGGTCACTAAAGCCTGTCGTTATGAACCTCAGCTCAATACGAGCTATGAGGATATGCTGGGATATTACGGGACCTCCGGTCTTCCTGCCAGGGTGAAACATCCGAAAGATAAGGCCAAGGTAGAGGTAGGGGTACAGGTGGTGGAGCGCTGGATACTGGCTAAACTTCGTCATCAGAAGTTCTTCTCTCTTTCTGAGCTCAACTCAGCTATCAGGCGACTTTTAGAGGAACTCAACCACCGGCCTTTCCGTAAGCTCCCAGGTTCAAGACGGAGTCTTTATGAGAGCCTCGACCGTCCAGCTCTGAGGCCTCTACCTACAGAACGTTATGTCTATGCCGAATGGAAGAAGGCCAGAGTGAACATTGATTATCACGTTGAGGTTAAGGGGCATTACTACAGTGTGCCCTACAGGTTATATGGCCAGGAGGTAGAGGTACGTCTGACAGCTAAGACGATGGAGTGTTTCTATAAGGGTCAGCGAGTGGCCAGTCACGTGAGAAGCTTTCTTTCGGGTCGGTATACCACAGTGAAAGAACATATGCCTGTAGCTCATCAAAGTTATGCCGAGTGGACACCGGAGCGGGTTCTGGCCTGGACAACCAGTGCTGGACCATTTACCAGGAAAGTGGCAGAGTGCATCCTGGCCTCCCGGCTTCACCCCCAGCAGGCCTTCCGGTCGTGTCTGGGACTGATGAGGCTGGGTAAAATCTATGGACCAGAACGGCTGGAAGCAGCCTCAAGGAGAGCTCTCCACTACCAGGCCGTAAGCTATAGGAGTATTAACTCTATCCTCAAGAACCGACTGGATGAGAAGCCACTGGGAGAAGAGTCCCCGGTCTCAAAACCAATCAGCCATCCCAACATCCGTGGTTCTGCCTACTATGAGGGAGAGTCATCATGTTAGTCCACCCGACAGTGGAAAAACTTCACTCCTTGAAGCTCACCGGTATGGCTAAAGCTCTGGAAGAACAGCTCCAGACGCAGGATATCGAGAGCCTGAGCTTTGAGGAGCGTTTTGGGCTACTGGTTGACCGGGAGATGACGGAAAGACAGAGCCGGAGGCTTGGCCTCAGGCTTAAGAAAGCTAAACTGCGGTTAAATGCCTCAATGGAGGATATCGATTATCGCACCTCCCGTGGCCTGGATAAGGCGCTGGTACTTCAGCTTGCCTCCTGTCAGTGGATAGAAGAACATCTCAATGTGCTTATTACCGGACCAACTGGTGTAGGAAAAAGCTTTGTGGCCTGTGCCCTCGGTCAGAAAGCCTGCCGGGAGGATTACCGAACCTCTTATTTTCGTCTCCCCCGGCTCCTTCAAGAGCTGAGTATCGCCCGAGCTGATGGCCGGTATGGAAGAGTGCTCACCACTCTGGCCAGAACCGAGCTCCTCATCATCGATGACTGGGGGCTTCAACCACTCGATGACCAGGGTAGACATGATCTGCTGGAAATACTTGAAGACCGCTATAATGTCCGCTCTACCATCGTCACCAGTCAGTTGCCTGTCCCTAACTGGCATGAAGCTATCGGTGACCCCACCCTGGCTGATGCCATCCTCGACAGGCTTGTCCATAATGCTTATCAGATCAACCTTAAAGGAGAGTCCATGAGAAAAAAATTAAAAACTCTTGACTCAAGCCGGCCACTAGGTTAAAAAAATTATGCCCAGCGTCGCTACGCTCCGAAGGGTGGCCGACTTCCATTGGATTACGCATGCAAAGTGTGGGCCAGTATGAACCCTTGCTGGTCAGCCAACGAGAGGTTTCCGAATACGAGAAAGCGGCTCGAGAAAGGACAGTCTCATGAACACCCAGCAGCAGACACTTACCTACCTCAAGACGCTCGGTCTGCAGGGGATAACCAATGGCCTGGATGAGATCATCAACGATGCCGAGTCAGAAAGAGTCTCCTACCTGAGTTTCCTGAACAGCCTGCTGGCTTCTGAGATTGACTTCCGGATTAAACGCCGAGTGGAGCGGAATATGACTGCTGCTCACTTCCCCGTGGTTAAAACCCTGGAGAATTTTGATTTTGGGCGGGTTAAGGGAATCGGGAGGTCTGAGGCGGCCAACCTGGTTGACTGCCGTTGGGTCGATATGAGGGAAAACTTGCTGTTTTTCGGGCCACCAGGCATCGGCAAGACGCACCTGGCGATCGCCTTCGGACGGGTAGCTGTAGAAAAAGGATACAAGGTCTGTTTCGAGCGGGTCACCAACCTGATCAGGCTCCTAAAAACCGCTGAGGTGCAGAAAACCTCTGAATACAGAGTCCGCAGAATCATGAAGTCGGACCTGGTCATTATCGACGAGATCGGCTACACGCCCATCGAGAAACGGGAGGCCAATCTGTTCTTCAACCTGATCAGTGAACTATACGAAAAGACCTCCCTCATCGTCACCTCTAACAAGAGCTTCGATGCCTGGGCAGAGATGATGGGCGATACCGTGATGACCACGGCCCTGCTCGATCGGCTGCTTCATCACGCCAGGGTCTTTACCCTGGGCGGTGAATCTTACCGTATCAAAATATCAAGAAAGGAGGTTTAAATCATTCCAGTCAGGTATGGGAAATCTGTTTACCATGAGGGTGGGAAATATCTTTACCGTCACCCTGGGAAATGTCCTTACCACAGTCATGGGAAAAGTACTTGACATTTACAAGAGGTAGTGGCGCTGGGTAATCTCAGATGAAAGGGCTATTCTAGGTCTCGAAAGGAGGCTTGGATGCCAGCGGAGAGATTACCGATGCGAAGGATTAAAGAGATCGTGAGATTGAGCTGGGGCTGTGGACTATCAGCTCGTCAGGTATCACGGAGTACTGTGGGGGAGTATTTGAGGAGGGTGCGAGGGCAGCAGGGCTGAGCTGGCCTCTGCCTGAAGAGCTGGATGAGGAGGCCTTAGAACGGAAGTTATTCCCTGCTCTGACTTATATTCCTGTCTCAGAGCGACCTCTACCCAACTGGGCAGAGGTTCATCAGGAGCTACGGCATAAAGGGGTGACACTTTTTCTTCTCTGGGGAGAGTATAAGTCGAGATATCCAGGGGGAGTTCAGTATAGCCGGTTTTGTGAGCTTTATCGCCGGTGGGCTCGTGGGTTAGAGCTTTCGATGCCTCAGGAGCATAAGGCTGGGGAGAAGATGTTTGTAAATTATACTATTAGAGGTTAACGGTCATTACTACAGTATTATATGGCCAGGAGGTAGAGGAGCGTCTAACGGCTAAGACGGTGGAGTGTTTCTATAAGAGTCAGCGGGTAGCCAGTCATGTGAGAAGTTTCTTTTCAGACCGGCATACGACTGTAGCAGAGCACATGCCTGTGGCTCATCGAAGCTATGCCGAGTGGACACCAGAGAGAGTTCTGGCCTGGACAACCTCGACTGGACCATTTACCCACAAGGTAGCAGAGTGTACCCTGGCCTCGCGGCTCCATCCTCAACAGGCCTTCCGGTCATGTCTCGGGCCGATGAGGCTGGAGAAAATCTATGGAGCAAAGCGCCTGGAAGCAGCCTCAAAGCGAGCCCTCCACTAGTAAGCTACAGGAGTATTAACTCTATCCTCAAGAACGGTCTGGATGATAAGCCACTGGAAGAAGAGCCCCCGGTCTCAAAACCAATGTCCCATCCCAACATCCCTGGTTCTGCCTACTATGAGGGAGAGTCATCATGTTAGTCCAGCCGATAGTGGAAAAACTTTACTCCCTGAAGCTCACCGGTATGGCTAAAGCTCTGGAAGAACAACTCCAGATGCAGGATATGGAGAGCCTGAGCTTTGAGGAGCGTTTAGGGCTTCTGGTTGACCGGGAGATGACTGAAAGACGCAACCGGAAGGTCGGTCTGAGACTTAAGAAGGCTAAACTTCGGTTAAATGCCTCCCTGGAGGATATAGACTATCGCACCTCCCATGGCCTGGATAAGGCGCTGGTACTTCAGCTTGCCTCCTGAGCCACGGAAGCTAAAATCAGAATCACCAATAAATATGATTTTCTCGCCCTCAATCGAGATGATTTTAGCCTCTACTGGGAACTCCTGGCCAATGGCCAAAAGTCGGCAGAAGGCAGTCTCCCCTGCCCAGTGATTAAGTCTTGAGCCTCGCCCGAGGTCAGAGTAACTGTCCCCACCGAACTCATTAAGCCGACCGCTGAAGTTTTTCTCAATATAGAATTAAGAGCGGCGAGGGAGATGGCCCATGGTATGATTCCAATAGGACACACCCTGGCTGCCGAGCAGTTTAAATTAGCCAGTGGCGAGGTGAGCCAACCAGCCGGTTTCCTGGCTTCTAAGGCTAAGCTGCCTAAATTAAACATAAAAGAAAACAAAAATAACCGGAACCAGATCATTATCAGCGGCCAGAATTTTGAAGTCGTTTTTAATCGGCAGGAAGGCCGACTTGTCTCTTATAAATTTCAGAAGGTCGAGCTCCTAAAAGAAGGACCTCTCCCCAACTTCTGGGGAGGGCCAACTGATAATGATTTTGGAAATAGAATGCCAGAAAGGCTCAAAGTCTGGTGAGAAGCCAGTCAGAAGCGCGAAGTTAAAGCCTTCGACGTGAGCAAGGATAAAGCCGGACAGGCCGTGGTCAAAGTTGACTTCTTCCTGCCCGCTGTTGAAGCTACTTATGCGATTACTTATACCATAGCCAGAGATGGGGCGATTAAGGTTGATAATGAATTCAAGCCGCAGAATCCGGAAAAACTGCCAGAAATGCCCCGCATCGGATTGTTGCTGGCCACACCCGAAGGCTTTGAAAATATTGATTACTATGGACGCGGTCCACATGAGAATTACTGTGATCGTAAGACCTCGGCTTTTGTCGAAATTTATAAAACAAACCTGGCTGAACAGGTCATCCCCTATGTATGTGCTCAGGAATTCGGTCACCGAACTGATACCAGATGGCTCGTCATCAGCAATAAAGAAGGTCAGGGGCTGAAATTTAGCAGGCTGCCGCTTTTTGAATTTTCGGCTGTTCCTTACACGCCAGAAGATCTGACTCAAAACTGGCGTGGTGAGAAACACTTCGTAGACGCGCCGCGGCAAAATAATCTCTGTATTTCTATTGACCTGGCCCCCATGGGCGTCGGTGGCGATGACTCCTGGGGGGCTAAACCGCATCCCCAATATCTGGTCAAGCCTCAGGCTTATTCCTGGTCATTTACGATCGAGCCGGTAAAATAACCGCTGAAAGATCTTTTTGAATAGCGGGCAATATTGAAACGATCAAGTGGCCTGGCTCTTGATGCTCCCTGAGGAACCAGTGCTGTCGGTTTCCCCCATGGACAGAGCAATGGTTCCCCCTTGCGCTTTGGGAGCTTCTGGAGAGACGAGGACGCCCCTAACACCATCATGCACTCCAGTTTCAGAGGAGCTGCTCAATAGAGTTGACCTAACTGGATCAAGGCATACATTGGTTTTAACAAGCGACGCGGCAAAAAGAACCTAAGACAAACTGGCTCAGGATTTAAAAGAATAAAGACCTATTCCTGCCTACGGATTTATAGACAGTTTATACCTGGCAATTTTAGCCTGGTCTTCATCCCAGACAAAAATACTTCCGCCAGCCGATACATTCATCAAATATCCCTTTTTATCCATCTGGTGTGAGCCCAGATATTTTAGGCTTTTCCTATCAAAAACCTCAATAAACCTGCCCTTTTCCTTTCCCTGAAGAAAAACCAGAAGATAATCTCCGTATTCGCTCAGGCCAGAGATACCATTAAACTGAAAATGCTTCCCCTTTTCATCTTTCAATACCTTGGGGGGTTCATAATTGGCTGATTTTCTGGTTATTGTTTTTTCCAGCTTCAGGTCGTTATAAACCCTTATCTCATAGCGAAAAGGACTGGCCGCATATAATTTTCCTTCTCTGGAGATGAAAACAGAAGAGGGATGCCAGTATTCATTCGCTTCTCTAAAATCCTGATTGGCTGCTTGAAAACCTTCTCCGAAAGTGGTCTTGAGCTGTCCTTCAGGGTCAAAGATATAAAATAACTGGCGCATAGCCCGGACATTCACGTTCGCCAGAACTATGTTACCGGCTGGATCAATAGCGATATACCTGGGAAAGATGGTTGGCTTAAAGGACTTCAGGAAGTTTCCCCCGGTGTCATAGATAAGAACAGGATTTATCAGGATGACATAAATCTTCTCATTTTTTAAAGTCATGGCCACCGGAAATTGCGAGATTTCTCCTGGCCCGACTCCCCGCGAAGCTATGGTCTTGACGAATTTTCTGTTCTGATCAAACTTTCGCAGATTCCAGAATTTGAAATCAAGAACATAGATATTTCCTTCACTGTCCTCTTCAATACCGGAAATACCTCCGAAAATATAATTTAAGTCGCCTTCGTTCTCCCCGAGAGTCCAGTCGGGCGTGACAGAAATAGAAAGTCGTGATTTTTCTTTCATCGAACAGCTGAAGGCTAAAAATAAAAAGAAAATAATGATCCCTATTTTTAATGTTCTGTTCTCTAATTTTGATACTGGTCTCAAAGATATTTCTCCTTTTTCTGGCCAATTGTCAAAAAGCTCATGGCTATAAGCAGGACTATAATAGTTATTTTTTTCATTCATTACTCCCTGCTCGAGGGAACCAAGATCATGAATAAACTCCTCTGGTTTTTGTCGCTTGCTGGTAGAATCAAAAACTTCAGTTAACAGCTCTGGCCACACCATTCTTAATGATATCTAAGGTGGTTGTTAGAAGTCAAGTTGACGATTTTTAACAAGACATTATAGCCGGGGGCGGGTGGCTTAAAAGCTCTGGACATTTATTGTATAATCTTAAAGAAAAGGTGATTCCATGATCAGGTCAACAACGGTTATCTGTATTCGACATAATGGCCAGGTGGTTATGGCCGGCGATGGTCAGGTTACCATGGGTCAGACGGTGCTCAAGGCCACTGCTCAGAAGGTCAGGCGGCTTTATAAAGGGCAGGTGCTGGCCGGTTTTGCCGGGGCAACTTCTGACGCTTTTGCTCTTTTTTCGCGCTTTGAAAATAAACTGGAAGAATACCGAGGCAATCTGTCCCGGGCGGCGATTGAACTGGCCAAGGACTGGCGACTGGATAAATCACTGCGCCAGCTGGATGCTCTACTCATCGTGGCTGATGCCAGTAATACTTTTCTTATCTCGGGGACAGGGGATGTGGTTGAACCGGATGATGGCATTATCGCCGTTGGCTCAGGTGGACCTTATGCCTTAGCCGCAGCCAGGGCTTTGACCAGGCATTCCAATTTAAGTGCTAAAGAAATTGCTCTTGAGGCTTTAAATATTGCCTCTGAGATCTGCATCTACACCAATAATAACTTTACAATCGAGGAACTCTGATGGCTATAGAACTTGAAGGCAAAGTAATCAAAGAAGGCAATCTGTTAGCTGGCGGGATGGAAAACGAGCTTACTCCTCAGGAAATCGTGGCTGAACTTAACAAATACATCATCGGCCAGAAAGCAGCCAAAAAAGCAGTCGCCATTGCTTTGAGGAACCGTTTTCGCCGCCGGAAGCTGCCGCCTGAACTGGCCGACGAAATTGCGCCAAAAAATATTTTGATGATCGGGCCGACCGGAGTCGGCAAGACTGAAATCTCTCGCCGCTTAGCCAGGCTGACCTCTTCTCCCTTCCTTAAAATTGAGGCCAGCCGTTTTACCGAAGTTGGCTATGTTGGCCGCGATGTGGAATCAATGATCAGGGATCTGGTCCGGATCGCCGTCGAACTTGTCAAGCAGGAGAAAATTAAGGAAATAGAAGCCAAGGCCCTGGCCAATGTCGAAGAAAAACTGCTTGACCTTCTTTTGCCTCATAACCGGCGGCGTGAGAATAATTCCACGCCGGAGGATCTCAAAGAATTTCAAAAGACGAGAGAAAGGCTGAGGCGGCAATTACAATCCGGTCTGCTTGATGATCGCCTGGTGGAGATTGAAGTTAAGGAAGCGCCAACCCCGCCCTTTGAATTTGTGTCCAGTAATGGCTTTGAGGAGATAGGTATTCAAATTCAGGAAATTATGCCCGGTCTTTTTGGTGGTAAAACCAAAAGGCGGAAGGTGAAGATTAAAGAAGCCAAAGAGATTTTACTGGAAGATGAAGAAAAACGTCTGGTTGATATGGACCAGGTAGCCAGATTGGCCATCGAAAAGGTTGAGCAATCAGGCATCATCTTTCTGGATGAGCTGGATAAGGTTGCCGGCCGGGAATCGGGAGCCGGACCGGATGTCAGCCGGGAAGGGGTGCAGCGGGATCTGCTACCTATTATTGAAGGGACGACAGTCAGCACCCGTTTTGGCTTAGTGCGAACTGACCATATTTTATTCATTGCGGCTGGTGCTTTTCATGTGTCCAAACCTTCTGATCTCATTCCTGAGATTCAGGGACGTTTTCCGATTAGAGTTGAACTGACCCCTTTAACCAAAGAGGATTTTGTCCGCATCCTGACTGAAACTGAAAATGCACTCATCAAACAGTATAAGGCCTTACTGGCCACCGAGGGCATCGAGGTGGATTTCACGCCTGAGGCCATTGAGGAAATTGCTGCTCTGGCCGAAAAAGTCAACGAAGAAGCTGAAAACATTGGGGCCAGGCGTCTTCATACTGTCATGGAAAAAGTTATGGAAGACATCTCTTTTGAGGCCCCCAATCTCACTGAGAAGAAGATACTTATCACCAGGGAGTACGTGCAGAAGCAACTGAGTGAAATTCTGGTCAATCAGGATCTCAGAAAATTCATCCTTTGATGAAAAAGAAGGCCAGGTTTTTTTTAGGCTGTTGCTTGTTATTTCTGGCCGCAGGTTGTGGCCGAAAGGGCCCGTTACAGGAGCCGCTGCCCAGAATTCCTCAAAGAGTGGAGGATTTTAGAGCGGTGCAGCGAGAAAATAAAATAATTTTTTCCTGGCGGCCTCCGGAGAGATATGTTGATGGCCGCCCGCTAGAAGTGAAGGCCACTGAGATTTATGGTCTTGAGTTGGCGGCGGTGCCTTCTACCGAGCAGGAACTGGCCCTGGCTCTAAAAAAAGCCAGGCCGGTTCAGAAGCTGGCTATCGGCCAGATTTTAATAGAAAAGAATCGGGCAGTGCTGTCACTGCGGGCTGACGAGCCAGCCGGCCGGACATATGTTTTTGTGTTGAGAGTTAAAGGTAAAAAAGGTGGCTGGTCAGAGTTTTCTAATCCAGCTATTATAACAATAGAATCACCGCCAGCTGCCCAGAATTCAGGCAGAATGAAGTACGGTCATAGGTTGCCCTTTTTTACTCTCTGGTCAGAATGGCACGCTCTGCCGGCGGTTGAAAAGAACCGCTTCCAGGCTTATCCTGGACAGAAAGTGGATAAACCGGGCAAAGGAGAACCAGGCGGTCAGAGTTAGAAAAAAAATTTAAATAAAAAACGAGCAGATGATGAAAATTTATCGTTTCCGTTACCGTAAGAAAATCATGACCGGGGTACTGAGAGAAGATGTTTTATTCCCGATCAAAGGCTCAGTTTTTAATGATTTTAGAGTGGAAGAGAGTGCTATACCTATTGGCCAGGTCAAATTGCTGCCGCCGGTTTTGCCTTCTAAAATTGTCTGTATTGGCCGCAATTATCGTGAGCATGCAGAAGAACTTGGAAATGCTGTTCCGGACGAGCCTTTAATCTTTCTTAAACCACCCAGCGCCCTCCTCGGGCCTGAGCAGGCTATCATTTATCCTGATATGTCTCAAAGGGTAGACTATGAAGGGGAACTGGCTGTGGTCATCAAAAAAAAGGTCAAAAATCTGAAGGAGCAAGAGGCCTGGGCTGATTATATTCTTGGCTATTCCTGCTTTAATGATGTAACAGCCCGCGATCTTCAGCTTAAAGATGTCCAGTTTACCAGGGCCAAGTCTTTTGATACTTTTGCTCCTTTTGGTCCCTGCCTGGTCACTGATTTGAACCCGGAAGGACTGCATTTGAAAACTTTCTTAAACGGAAAATTGGTCCAGTCCGGAAATACCAGGAATATGATTTTTCCTGTACCTTTTCTACTTTGTTATATCTCCCGCATCATGACTCTTGAGCCTGGAGATATAATCGCCACCGGCACCCCGGCCGGCGTTGGTGCCATGCAGCCTGGAGACCGGGTAGAAATTCAGATTGAAGGTATCGGAACGCTGTCAAATTTCGTTAAAAAGATAGATACGAGGAGGTAGGATGAAACTGTTTCTTGATACTGCTAATTTATCAGAAATTAAAGAAGTGGCCAGCTGGGGCATCCTGGATGGGGTAACCACCAATCCGACCCTTTGCTCTAAAGAGAATGTTCCATTTGAACCGTTGATTAAAGACATCTGTCGGCTAGTAAATGGACCGGTAAGCGTGGAGTGTGTTTCCACTCAGGCCGAGGAGATTGTACCTGAAGCTTTAAAACTCAGCCAGCTGGCAGCCAACATTGTGGTCAAAATTCCTGTTACTCTGGAAGGGCTGAAGGCGACCAGAATTCTGGCCGGCAGCGGGGTTAAGGTTAATATGACCCTGGTTTTTTCACCCTCACAGGCGCTGCTGGCTGCTAAAGCTGGCGCCGCTTTTGTCAGCCCGTTTATTGGACGTCTGGATGACGTCTCTGAGCATGGTATGGAACTGGTTGAGCAAATTTTAACCATTTATGAGAATTACCAGTTTGAAACAGAGGTTATCGTAGCCAGTATCAGGCATCCCGGGCACGTGGTTGAAGCTGCTCTGCTTGGTGCCGATATTGCTACCGTGCCTTATGGGGTGATGGAAAAGCTGGTTAAACATCCTTTAACCGATACTGGTATTGACAGATTTCTGGCTGATTGGAAAAAAGTTTCACTCAAATGAAGTGCAGGTGAAACAGATTTTTAGATATAACGAGATGAGTTAATGGCCAGATGGAAAAAAAGAAAGGGATTAATCGCCGTCATTATTGTGGCCGGTTTTCTATATCTGGCCCTTTCTCTGGCTAGAAGTTTTTTCCTCAAACAGGTTGGACAGCAACTGCAAAAATCTTTTGAACTGGGGCAGATCCAGCTGACCTATCTGCCGCCAGCTCTGACTATTAAAGAACTGCGAGCTAAAGGTGCTAATCCCAGCTTTTCTTTAGATAGTTTAAGAGTTTCGATTTCTATTCTATCTCTGTTCAGTAAAGAGAAACGGGTAAGAGCAGAAATTGAGCATCCAGTACTGGTTTACAATCAAAAAGCCAGCCAGGTTCAGGGAAAAGGCAAAAGTCAAACTTCGTCTGCCGTTAAGTTGCCGCTCGATTTACCTGTGCTCATCGAAAACGGTTATATTCATAATGGCGAGTTTTCGCTGAGCCTTAAGCAGGGCGATTTTATTTTCAAAGGTGTCTCAGCGTTTTTTAGACTGGAAGCAGGCCGGATGAGTCTGATGCTCCGCTCTGAGCAGAGCTCGCTACGACCTTTTTCTGCCAGAATGCCGGTCAGCGGCCAGCTGGAAACTCTGATCAATACCCGGGGCAGAATAGTTAATATCAATCGTTTACTTTTTCAGGGTGAAGACTCTGCCTTGAGAGTGGAAGGACAGATTAACAGCTTCCAGACAACGAAGGTAAATCTTAAAGCTCTGTTTAACCTGGAGACAGCTTTCATTATGAGCACCTTTGATCTTCCCTTTCACTGGGAGGGAAAAGCCACAGGTGAAGCCAGAATCAGCAATGACAGCGGGCCTCTGGTGGTGGCTGTTGATTATAAAGCGCCGAACTTAAGTCTTAATCAGGTCAGTCTCGGATTGGTTGAGGGACAGGTTAAAGTTGAGGGAGGAAAAGGGGGAGAGGTCCTGGCCGAGATAAAGAACAACAACCAGCCGATAGAGAAAGCTCTGATCAGATTTAATTCAAAAGGAGTCTCTGGCGAGTTTACTGGTTTCCATCTGGATCCGATTATGAAGTATGCTTCAGTCCCCTGGCCGGTAGCCTCTCCCGCCTGGGGAACTTTTTCTTTGAGCCATGGACAGCTGACGGCCCTGGCTGAGTTCCGTGATCGGGTTGAGCTAAAGGCCCCAGCTTCTAGTCGGCGCTTTAATGGTCAGGTTAATGTTTCTCTCTATATTCCCAAGTTAGACCTCAAACTTGACAGCAAAGATTTAACCTCTTCTTTCGGCCGATTAAATATCAATGGACAGATAGTCATCGGGAAAAATCTTGATTTGTCGATCGGCGGACAATTTGTTGATATCAAAGAGGCCAGAGAATTCGCCGAGAAGATACTCAATGAAAAGTTCGGTTTCCCGGAGATCAGAGGTGCCGGTCGCTCCACCATCGCGGTGACAGGAGATTATTATCATCCCGATATCAGTCTGAATTTTTCCTGTTCACCGGCTGGGTTTGAAAGATTTGAAGTGACTACCGCCCGGGGAGAAGTTGAAGTCAGAGGAGGTCTGACGACCGGTAAAGTTTATGTCCTCGACAAAATTTTCCAGGGAGAAATAAATCTTAAGTCTGAGGCCAGCGGAACGGAGGCCAGAATCGCTGCTGAAAGAGGAGTACTCGAAAATATTTTTCCCCTGCTGGCAGTCGAATTCCCGCTCAGAGGGGCAGTTGCCGGAAACTTCGTTTATCAGACGACCGGGGAAAACGTTTCCTTTGAAGGCGATTTTTCCTCGCCCGAGCTCTATTTACTGGCGACCAGGATTGAGAAGGTCAATGGTCACCTCCTCTGGAAAGATGATACTATTGAGCTATCTCCAATTACCTTCAATCTGAATAAAGGCACGGTTACAGGCAAGATGGCTCTGGGGCTGGCGGACAACAGTTATGATTTTGATCTTAAAGCCTCGGATGTAGAACTCAGCCCCTTTTCCTCTTCCTTTGCCGGTCGGCTGGAAGCTGTGCTTAAGGGTCGTGGTATCTTTGGCCAGGACCGACCTCAGGGCAATTTTTCAATTGAGCAGGCTACTATTTATTTTATCAAAGCTTCTTCGGTCAAAGGAGATTTTAGCCTGAACTTTCTTAATAATAACCTGAATCTTCAGATAAAAGGGCAGCTGTTGCCCGGAAACAATAATTACGAACTTAAACTCGATATTCCTTTTGACCGTGATTTTGTCCGGGGTGAGGTCAAGGGAGAGCTTAATCGTCTTGATTTCCTTCTTCCCTGGAAAGGAGCCGATGGTTCAGTCAATTTTTTATTGAGCTTTGAAGGGCCGACCGATTCTCCCGAGCTGGGTGGAGCAGTTGAAATTAAAGGCAGTCTGCTGCCTATCCCTGGTTTCGCTCATGCTTTGAACGATTTTTCTGGTCTGGCTTTTATCAAAAATGGTCAGATCTATATCAGGTCCTTTCAGGCGACGCTGGGCGGCGGTCCGCTCGAAGCTTCCGGTCAATTGCGCCTTGGCCTGAAAGGAGTGGAAGAAGCAGATATTCAGCTGAATGGCCAGGATATGCAGCTAGCGGTTTTTGAGAAAACCAGAATGGTAGCTGATGGCAGCCTGAGATTTTTAAGGCGAGAAGGAAAGAATACCATTGAGGGAGATCTTTTTTTTCAAGAAGTCTGGTGGGGCAGGGAACTCTGGGACAAATTGTCATTTTCAACTTCCGCCTATGGAGGTGATGAGGCCAAAAAATCTCCGCTGGATGACCTTAGCTTGAACTTGAGGCTCAGAGCTAACGATAACGTCTGGATGGAGAATTCTCTCGGCCGGATTCGAGCCAAACTCGACCTGACCATTTTCGGACCAGCAGCCAGTCCGGTTATTACTGGAGAGATCGATGCGCTCTCCGGAACATTCTTTTTCCAGGACAGGGATTTCAAGGTAGTCAGAGGCCGGCTCAGTTTCCTTAATCCCCTGGTTATTGACCCTTATATCGATTTCCAGGGTGAAACCTATGTGAAAGATTATCACGTGGTCTTCAGTCTGACTGGACTGATCAGTAATCTAAGGCCTGAATTTTCTTCTTCACCGCCCTTGCCCCAGGAAGAAATTTTATCTCTACTGGCTCTGGGCGAGTCCTATCAAAGAAGATATTCGCTCGATGCCAGTCAGATGAGCACCGCTTCTTTAATTACTTCTCAGCTAGTCAGGGGTCCAGAAAATTTGCTGAGTCTGGATAGCCTGCGGCTGGATCCTTTTATCATGGGCTCCACTTCAGAAGTGACGGCCAGGCTGACCGTAGGGAAAAGGTTATCGAGAAACTTCTCCATTGTCTATTCGACCAATCTGGCCACACAGCGAGAAGAAATTGTCCGGCTGGAATGGGAATTAAGCGAGGGCCTGTCACTCGTCGCTATCCGGGATGAAATTGGCCGGATAAGCCTTGATTTTAAGATTAGGAAAAGATTCTGATGTCAGAAACTGGCCGGACTGGTTGGCTGCTTATTTTATCTGTCCTGATTATCATTGTTATTCTGCCACTGGCGGCCCCGGGCCAGCAGGTGGTTGGTAAGGTGAATGTCCTGGTTGATGGCCTGCCAGCTGACGAAACAATGGTTAATCTTGTTGGCTTAAAGCCAGGTGAGTCTATTTCTGATTACCAGCTTGACCAGATTTTAAAACGCCTGATGAGAACGGGGCTTTATGCCAGCGGCGCCATTTATAAAAGCGAGGAGCCACAACCGGCAGTGACTTTTAATTTAACCAGAAATACTTTGATCAAGGAGCTAAAAGTTTCTGCCCCAGCTGGCCTGAGCAGGATTATAAAAAAACGCCTGCCTTATCTAAGAGAAGGTAGCATTATTGATCAGGCTGTAAAGGACAGGGCGGTCAAAGAAATAGAAGAAATTCTGCGGGAAGAAGGCTGGTTTTCTTCCGGGATTGAATTTGAACTGGAAAAGTTAGAAAACTCCAATCTGGCTGAGGTCAGGATTACTCTGAACGATTCAAAAAGATTGACGATCGGCGAGGTGAAGTTCGAAGGCAAAAACATTTTACCGGCAGGTGAGCTGGAAAGACTCTTCGGTGTCCAACCGGGGGATTTTTATGTGCCCAAAAAGTTATCGGAAGGTGTGAACAGAATCAAGAAGGCCTATAACGAGCTTGGTTACCGCTGGGCAGAAATTAAACTGACCACGGAGCCCGGGGCTGAGGCTCTGGAGCGGGTTAATCTCAGAATTGTTGTTGATCCCTCAGTTCGAATTCATCTGGAGATTATCGGAGCCAATCTTCCGGTTAAGTTGATTCAGCCGGTCTGGGAACAAAAAGTATTTGAGGAATGGGCGCTGGCAGAAGGGGAAGCAGTTATACTTAAGCACTTAAGAAAGAAAGGATATATTTTTGCCACGGTCAGGTCAAAAATAGAAAAAAAGGAAAATGATTATTATGTTACCTATCAGGTTCATGAAGGAACAAAATGCAAAATCAAAGAAATTCAATTCAAAGGTAACCAGGCTTTTGATGAAAAAAGTTTGAAAAAAGCCCTGGGGATTGGTGACAAAGTTTTGTTTTTCCCCTACCTCGACGGCCAGGAAATTTATGAACTGCCAGAAAAAGTCAGCTCATTTTATAAAAGACAGGGTTTTGCTTGGGCCAGAGCTAATCTGAACTTCGTCAGGCAGGATAATTCGGTTACGCCTATCATTTACATAGAAGAAGGGCCAAGACAGATAATAAAAAGTCTGGAAATTCAGGGTAATAAGGCTGTGCAGACTCAGGAAATTATGAAGGAAATCGAAGCCAGGCCAGGTAAGCAATATTATCAGCCAGATTTACAGCGAGATCTGGAAAAAATCAATCTCCTTTATCTCAACCAAGGCTTCAGGGGAACGGAGGTCAGGTTAGAAGCCACGCCAGATAAGGATAATAATTTTGATCTGGTTATAAAAATAGCTGAGGGCAGAAGAATGAAGGTGGACAATATCTTCATCAGCGGTCATCAGCAGACCAGCAGGAGCCTGATTGAAAAGGAAATTAAGCTCAAGCCAGGAGATTGGGCTCAGTATGACCGCTTGCTGGAGACAAAGAGAGGGCTGGATAACCTGGGCATCTTTTCTGAGGTGAAAGTGGAGGAACTGGCCGCCGGTCCCGAGACCGTTAATATTTCTATTCAGGTCAGGGAAGGAGAGCAGAACTATGGCAGCCTGGGGCTCGGGCTGGAAACCAGAGAGGAGGTTAGAACCATTGCCCTCTGGCAAAATGGTTTGAGACCAAGGATAACAGCCGAGTACATAGGGTCAAACTTTTTCCGTAATGCCTCGCAGTTCAGCCTGGTTGGCCAGCTGAGTTTAATTGACAAAAGATTGGTCGGGACATATCAGCAACCATATATCTTTGGAATAAAAATGAGAACTCTGCTGAGCGGCTATCTTGAGAGAGAAGAGAGAACGAGTTTCAGCTATGCCCGCCAGGGTTTCAGCCTGTCCACTATGAGAAATTTGCCCGGTAATTTTTCTTTAGCCCTGGCTGGAGGTATGCTGAAAACCTGGTTAACTCATCTGGAAATAGATGAGTCGCAGGTGGAAAGAGAAAGGCTGCCTTATTCCATAGCTTATGGCTCGCTGACTTTCATCAGGGATACGAGAAACGATACTTTCAATCCAGAAAGCGGCTACTTTTTCAGCCTGGCTCTGGAAAGAGCTTATCCACTGTTCAGCACAGAATCTGATTTCTCCAAGCTTTTTGCCAAATTCCAATATTTTTACCCTCTTTCTACTAATGCCAATTTTTATACTACTGTCAGATTTGGTCTGGCTTCCGGTCTGGTGCCGATCCCCGAAAGATTCTTTGCCGGTGGCAGCAACTCCTTCCGTGGGGCCTCATTTGAAATGCTGGGCCCACTGGACCCGGAATCAGGCTTGCCTCTGGGCGGGAAATCTGTTTTTCTTTTTAATATGGAAGCCAGATTCAGGCTGATGAAAAAAATACCAGGCCTGTACGGGGCAATTTTTTATGATATGGGTAATGTCTTTGCCGAAATGGAGGATTTTAACTTTCTGGAGCTGAAGCAGGCAGTTGGGCTTGGTCTTCGCTTTAAAACCCCACTGGGTCCGATCAGGTTTGATATGGGCTGGAATCTGAATGCTACTGAGAAGAAATGGAAGCCTCTGTTCTTTTTAACTATAGGAAATATGTTCTGAGCCAGGTTTAAAATGAATGAAAATTGCTTGAGGCCAGTAAGGAATTCAGGTTGCCGAGTTGCTGTTTGGCTGTTATCATTTTTGATTTTTTTCGGGCTGGCCGAGGGCCAGGTCCTTGTTAACTGCCTGGTGGCCATGGTGGATGAGATGCCTGTTTCCCTTTATGATTTGAAAATAATCGACCTCTTCGGCCTGGAGCCGGAGCTGACCCTGATCGACAGGCCATTAAAAAAAGAGGACCTGGTCAATATTTACATCAATGAACTGCTGGTGGTCAATCTGGCCAGGGAGCAGATCAGTCTCAGTCAAGAGGAAATTGATCAGGAAATAGAAGAAATAAAAGGCAGCCTGGGTAGCCAGAACTTTGAAGACAGGTGTCAGATTCTTGGCCTGGGGGTGGAGGAACTGATTCCCTATATCGAAAATAAGCTCTTATTTGAAAAGATTGTCAATTCCAGATTCAGCCAGAGAGTTCATATTTCACTCCAGGAACTGGAGAACTACTATAACGATGTCTATGTTCCGGAAGTCAAAGCCAGAGGTCAGCAAGTGCCCGAAATGGTCAATGTGCTGAATGAAATCGAGAATCGACTGCAGGCAATTAAAGCCCGGGATCAGCTGGCCCGGTGGATGACAGATCTCAAAGAAAAAGCCAGAATCATTATAAATTATGATTGCCTGGATAAAGTTGAAATTAAAGGACAGGAGGAAAAATGAAGACCAGACTGTTTATGTTTCCGGGTCAGGGCTCGCAACAGGTGGGCATGGGGAAAGAATTTTTCGAAAATAGCCAGGAAGCCAGGAAGCTTTTTAAGCTGGCTGATGACCTCCTCGGCTTTAGCCTGTCACAGCTCTGTTTCAACGGGCCGGAAGAGGATTTAAAGTTAACCTGTAATACTCAACCGGCCCTTTTAACCGTGAGCTATATTGCCTATCGTCTTCTCGGAGAAAAGCCTCAGGTGGCAGCCGGTCACAGCCTGGGAGAATATTCAGCTCTGGTAGCCGCTGGCAGCTTGAGTTTTGAGCAGGCTTTAAAACTCGTCGCCAACCGGGGCAAATATATGATGGAGGCAGTACCTCCGGGACAGGGGACGATGGCGGCCATCATGGGTTTGGATTATAGGAAAATTGAAGAGACTCTTCGGGAAGTAAAAAGTGGCGTGGTCGAGGTGGCTAACTGGAATTCAGATGAACAGATTGTCATTGCCGGTGAAAAAAAAGCGGTGGAAGAAGCGGTCGAGAAGCTGCAGGCTCCACGGGCTGTTTTTCTGCAGGTCAGCGGTCCGTTTCATACCAGCCTGATGACCCCGGCGGGAGAAAAACTTAAAGCTGATCTGGACCAGGTGGCCATCAAAGATCCTGAATTCCCGGTTATTTCCAATTTTTCCGGTAAACTTATGACCACTGCCGCCGAAGTAAAAGAATCTTTAACCAGGCAGATCGTCAATCCGGTTCTCTGGTACCCATCGATGATGAAAGCCGCTGAGCTGGGAATAGAGATTGCAGTTGAACTGGGGTCGGGGAAAGTTCTGACAGGTCTGCTGAAGAGGATCTCACGACGCTGGCTTCAACCACCCGCCCTTTATAATATTGAGGATATGGCTTCGCTGGAAAAATTCAGGCAGACTGCCTCAGGAGGGTGAATCCTGGGAGAGGACTCTAGGACCAAAGCGAGCAAAATATTCAATGGCTGAAAAAAGAGCCAGAGCTACTATTAACCACAGACCGGCTGTCTGAGCCAGCTTATAAAGCAGGCCCAGATGCACAGGACCGAGAATCAAAATAGCAATGGTAATCGTTTCCAGGGTCATTTTCATTTTGCCCCAGTTGGAGGCTGGTATATTTAATCCACGGGAAGCAGCAATCGCTCGAAAGCCGGTCACAGCAATTTCCCGGCCAATGATGATGATGGCCATCCAGGAGGCAACCACATGGCTTTCCACCAGACAGATTAGAGCCGAAGCGATAAGCAGTTTGTCAGCCATCGGGTCAAGAAGTGAGCCCAGAACAGTTGTCATTTTCTTCTTTCTTGCCCAGAAGCCATCGAGCATGTCAGTCAGGCAGGCAAAAATAAAGACAGCAAAGGCAGCTACTTCCTGACCGGGAAACGGGGTCAGCATGATGACCACCAGGACGGGTATAGCCAGAATCCTGGAAATGGTCAAAAGTATAGGTGCATTCATCTGTCATAACCTTGGATCATAACTAGTTTTTTATACTAAAACTTCAAGCTCCAAATGTCAATTGATATTTCCGGCCACCCGGCTGGCGGTTGAAAAATAAGATAGCAGATAATATAGTTTATAGGACACAAAATGAAGGTGAGCCAAATCAGAAATGCTAAAAGATGACAATCTGACTCCGATGATGGAGCAGTACCAGCGGATTAAAACCCAGTACCGGGATTGCCTGCTTTTTTTCCGCCTGGGAGATTTTTATGAAATGTTCTATGAAGATGCCTATATCGGGTCACAGGTACTGGGCATTGCTCTGACCTCAAGACAGAATGTCCCGATGTGCGGTGTTCCCTACCATGCTGTCAATTCCTATCTGGCCCGGCTGCTTAAAGCCGGCTATCGGGTAGCTATTTGTGAACAGGTGGAAGATCCCCGTCTGGCCAGGGGAGTGGTCAGGAGAGAAGTTCTTAAAGTCCTGACCCCCGGGACGGCAGTGGAAATAGAAACAGATGAAGCTGGGGAAAATTATGGAGTAGCCAGCCTGATCATGGAGGAAGAAAGGTGGGGCTTGGCTTATGCTGATTTATTAACTGACAGGATCAGCACACTGGAAGGCTCATCTTCAGATAAAAAGGCTATTCTGGATGAAATCTGGCGTTTTTCTCCCAGAGAAATAATCTATCCTCAGGAGAAAGAAGAAGTAATAAAGGAAGTATTAGCCACTAACGATTTTTTTAATCTGGCTCTCAGCCCGGTTGAAGACTGGGCTTTTGATTACCCGCCAGCTGCCTCCTGCTTGCTTGAGCACTATCAGGTAGCCTCACTGGAAGGATTTGGGCTGGGAGATAAACCTCTGGCTGTCAGGGCCGCAGGTGCACTTCTGTCCTTCCTTAAAAAAAATCGACGCGAGTCCCTTAATTTCATCCAGCGGCTGACTTTCATTCAATCCAGCCAGATGATGGTTCTTGATGCCGTGGCGGTTAGGAATCTGGAGCTGGTCAAAAATCTGAGGACAGGGCAGGTGAATGAATCACTGCTTGGGGTTATTGATTATACACTGACCTCCCCCGGGGGACGTTTGTTAAAAAACTGGCTATTACATCCGCTTCTTGATCCGGCGCAAATTTCCAGTCGCCAGCAAGCTGTCGAAGAAGCTGTTGAGAGACCTATAATCAGGCAAGAAATAAGAGATCGGCTAAAAAAAATTCCGGATATTGAACGTTTGAGTACCAAGATCTCGCTGGGAGCGGCCAATCCTCGTGACCTGGTTGCCCTGAAAAAATCCCTCTTCCCGCTGCCAGATATAGAAAATCAGCTGAAAAACTTTTCGGCTCCTTTCTTCCTTGAACTGCAGGCCAGCTGGGACCGGGCCACTGATCTGGCCGAGCTTTTAGACCGGGCCATCCTGGATGAGCCTGCTTATTTGTTACAGGAAGGCGGCATCATCAAAGATGGATTTGACCGGGAACTGGATGAGCTCAGAGCTATCAGCCATTCCGGTAAAAGTTTCATCGCTCAACTTGAAAAAAAAGAAAAAGACAGGACGGGGATTTCCTCGCTTAAAGTCCGCTATAACAAGGTTTTTGGCTACTATATCGAGGTCACCAAGGCTAACCTTCAGGCTGTTCCAGAAGACTATATCCGCAAGCAGACCCTGGTCAATAGCGAAAGATTTATCACCCCTGAGCTCAAGGAATATGAAGAGCGTGTTCTCGGAGCAGAGGCCAGAATCAACGAACTGGAATATGGGCTATTTCTAAAGGTAAGGGGGGAAATAGGACAGCAGGTAACCAGGCTACAGCAAATTGGTCAGAACCTGGCCCGGCTGGATGTTATTCTAAGTCTGGGCGAGCTGGCTCATGAAAGAAATTACCGGCGGCCAGAGGTCGACAGCAGCCAGATAATTTCCATCACCGCCGGCCGCCATCCAGTCATCGAGGTGACTCAAAAGGAACCTTTTATCCCCAATGATACTTATCTGGATGGAGACGATCATCAGATCCTGATCATTACTGGTCCCAATATGGGTGGGAAATCAACCTATCTGAGGCAGGTGGCTTTAATCTGCATTCTGGCCCAGATTGGCTCTTTTGTTCCGGCGGAGGCAGCCAGAATCGGTGTCGTGGACAGAATCTTTACCAGAGTTGGAGCTACTGATTACCTGACGGCCGGCCAGTCCACCTTCATGGTAGAAATGGTGGAGACGGCCAGTATTTTAAACAGCCTGACGGAACGGAGCCTGCTTCTTCTGGATGAAGTTGGCCGTGGAACGAGCACCTTTGATGGTTTAAGCCTGGCCTGGGCCATAGCTGAATATTTACATCAGCTGGAAGGAATCAGGCCTAAGACGCTGTTTGCCACTCATTACCATGAGTTAACCGAACTGGCCTCAACTTTCACCCGGATCAAGAATTATCATGTGGCAGTCAAAGAATCTCAGGACAGGGTCATTTTCCTTAGAAAAATAAGCCCCGGACCGTCCGATCGCAGTTATGGGCTACAGGTAGCCAGGCTGGCCGGACTGCCGGCGGCAGTCATCAAACGAGCCAGGGAAATTCTTTTCAACCTGGAAAAGCTGGAAATTGATGAGCAGGGAAAGCCACGACTGGCCTATCATCATCAGATTAACAATTATCAGCCAGCCCAGCTCTGGTTGTTCAATGAGGATCGGGAGCAGGCCGCGCTCCAGGAGATCAAGCAAAAATTGCTCGAACTCGAGCCCAACGAGCTAACGCCCCTTCAGGCTCTGGAGTTATTGGTTGCATTAAAGGGCAAGCTTGATAGTTCCAGCTCGCCCTATAAGTCTTCCGATTCGTCGTCAAAATCGAAATCTTCGTCTTCGAGATCATCATAATCTTCATCGTCAAGTAACGATCCATCGAAGCCTTCTCTTCTCTTTTCAATAGCCTCAGCAAACTCATCTTCATCAGCATAATGCCTTAAATAATTAGGGCCAACCGCGCTATAGCCTAATTCAAGATAGTCTTCATCCAGAACGCAGAAGACCGACATTTCCTGGTCGGAATGAAGATCACCGATTGTTTCTACCACATCGGCTGCCTTTTTTAGAGTATCCAGAGTCGCCCAGCTTGATATTTCTATTTCTTCCATAATACGCTCCTTCAGCAGAAAATATTTATTTTTTGTAGCTTGTCAAGAGGGTAAATAAAAATTTTAAGCGCTTCTGCCGCGCCAGCGGTGATTTGACTGGAGCGCAGGGTATTTACCTGAAGAAAGAATAGGGGTAAAATAAATAAAAAGAACCCATCGATTTCAGTCTTTAATTATAAAATCTAAGAATAATACTTTTTTGACATTGCCTGACAAAAAATGTAGTTTTAGGAAGAAAGGAGGTTAAACATGAGATGGGATAAATTAACGGTTATGCTGCAGGAAGCCTTCCAGCTGGCTCAATCGAAGGCTCAGGAATTTGGACATCAGGAATTGAAGCCCGAACATCTGTTGTGGAGCTTTTTAAATCAAGAAGGGAATATTGTGAACAGCTTGTTGACCAAGCTGGAGGTTAATCCTTCTGACCTACAACATGAACTCAATCAGATATTAAGCCGTTTCCCAAAAATTCAGGGAACAGGTGAAATATATCTTTCGGGCGAACTGAATGAGGTCCTGAACGAGGCCTGGCAGCAGGCGGAGAAGCTGAAAGATGAATATCTTTCTACCGAACACGTCTTTCTGGCCATGGTCAGACTCAAGCACCTGGGCATCGGTCGAGTCCTTCAAAAATATAAGATTAATGAGGAAGCTGTGCTCAAAGCCCTGGTGGACATCAGAGGCAGCCAGAGAATCACGGATGCTGAACCAGAATCAAAATACCAGGCTTTAGAAAAGTATGCCCGGGATCTGACTGCTCTGGCCAAACAGGGTAAGATAGACCCGGTTATCGGTCGGGAGGAGGAAATACGCCGGGTAATTCAAGTTCTTTCCAGGCGGACAAAAAATAATCCGGTGCTGATCGGAGAAGCAGGTGTTGGTAAGACGGCCATTGTGGAAGGGCTGGCTCAAAGGATTGCCAATGGGGATGTGCCCCAATCGCTTAAGGAAAAACAACTTCTGGCTCTCGATATGGGAGCTCTGGTGGCCGGCACCAAATATCGGGGAGAATTTGAAGATAGATTGAAAGCCCTGCTGAAGGAAATCAAAGAATCGGGTAATGTTATCCTGTTCATTGATGAGCTGCATACGATTGTCGGGGCAGGGGCAGCCGAGGGAGCTATTGATGCTTCTAATATGCTGAAACCAGCTCTGGCCAGAGGTGAATTGAGGTGCATCGGAGCCACCACCATCAATGAGTATAAAAAATACATCGAAAAAGACCCAGCCCTGGAAAGACGTTTTCAACCGGTCTATGTTGGTGAACCATCGGTGGAAGAGACTATTTCTATTCTGCGCGGTCTTAAGGAAAAATATGAAGTCCATCATGGGGTAAAAATCAAAGATTCAGCTCTGGTAGCAGCTGCCGTCCTCTCTAATCGCTATATCACCAACCGTTTCCTGCCAGATAAAGCTATTGACCTCATTGATGAGGCTGCTGCCCGTATCAGGGTTCAGCTGGATAGCTTGCCGGAAGAAATAGATGAGCTGGAAAGAAAAATCACCCAGCTCCAGATCGAGCGGCAGGCTTTGAAAAAGGAAAAAGACGAGGCTTCAGTTGAACGACTGGAGAAAATTGAAAAGGAACTCAGTGAACTGACTGAAAAAAGGGATGGTCTGAAAGCCAAGTGGAAACAAGAAAAAGACCTGATTGAACAGATAAACCGGCTGAAAGAACAGCGCGATTCTCTCCGGGTAGAAGAGCAGAATGCTGAGCGGCGGGGTGATCTGGAAAAAGTAGCTGAAATCCGTTATGGAAGATTAATCGAGCTGAATAAAAAAATTGACCAGCTTTCCCAGCAACTGGCCGAATTGCAAAAGCAGGGTAAAATGCTGAAAGAAGAGGTGGATGAAGAGGATGTGGCCGAAGTGGTCAGCCGCTGGACTGGGATCCCTGTCTCCAAAATGCTTGAGGGAGAAGTGGAAAGATTGCTCAAGATGGAAGAGATCCTGTCCAAACGGGTCATCGGCCAGGAACAGGCTATCAGAGCTGTGGCTGATACTATCAGGCGGGCCAGAGCCGGACTGCAGGAGCCAACCAGACCAATAGGTTCTTTTCTTTTTCTGGGACCGACCGGAGTAGGTAAGACCGAACTGGCCAGGGCGCTGGCTGAATTCCTTTTTAACGACGAAAAGGCTATGGTCAGGCTGGACATGTCAGAATATATGGAAAAACACACCGTAGCCAGATTGATTGGTGCTCCGCCCGGCTATGTGGGTTATGAGGAAGGTGGCCAGCTGACGGAAGCGGTCAAAAGGCGGCCTTATTCGTTGATCTTGCTGGATGAGGTGGAAAAGGCCCATCCTGATGTTTTCAATATCCTGCTCCAGATTCTGGATGATGGCCGTTTGACTGATGGCAAAGGAACAACTGTTGATTTCAGGAATACGTTGATTATTATGACCTCTAATCTTGGCAGTCAGATCATTAAGGAGTTAAGCCAGGATTATGAGACGATGGAAAAAGAAGTTCGGAAGATTCTGGAAAGTCACTTCAAGCCGGAATTTCTAAACCGGATTGATGAAGTTATAATCTTCAAGCCGCTGTCGAAAGAGACGATTTTAAAGATCGTTGACCTTCAGATTGATCTTTTGCGCCAGCGTCTGGCTGATAAAAAGATTAATCTGGAGATCAAAAACAAAGCCAGGGAACTCCTGGCCGAACGTGGCTTCGATCCTGTCTATGGAGCCAGACCGCTCAAAAGAGTCATCCAGCGAGATGTTCAAAATCCACTGGCTATGAAAATTCTGGCTGGTGAATTTAAAGAGGGAGAGACGGTGGTGATTGACATTGGCTCCAACGGGGAAATTGTTTTTAAAAAAAAGTAAGCAGAAAAAACTAAACTATTATACAGGACAAGAAAGGAGCTGGTCATGTTCTCAAGCTACAGAAAAAGGATAGCTTTACTTATTTTATGTATTTCCCTTATTACCGGTCTGCTGCAGGCTAATGGCCTCAGTTTAAATGGTCTGGGGAGTAAGGCTGTATCGATGGGAGGTGCCTTTATCGGTCTGGCTGATGACTTCAGTCTGGTTTACTGGAACCCGGCTGGAGCAGGTTTCCTTTCTCGACCACTATTTGGAACCACAGCCGCCGACCTGATGCCGACCAATCGTTACGAAACGGACTCAACTCTTCAGGCCAAAACCAAGTTTTCCCACTATCTTAGTTTTCTTCTGGCTTATTATCAGCCCGTCTCCGAACGGGTTGTTGTCGGGATCGGTTTTTATACACCGGCTGAAATTGGAACCAGCTGGAAAGGCGAAGACTTTAAGCCGCTGGCCGGCGGTAACAGTTATGATTGGAGAAGTAAAATTGAAATAATGACTCTATCGCCATTGGTTGCCTGGAAGATCAGTGATCGGCTGAGTCTGGGAGCAACTTTTAACCTGAATTATGGATCGATGAAATGGAGTCAGTGGGCCGGTCAGCTGGAGATATCCCCCGGGACTTATTTTGATGCTGGCCAGTATGAAGAAGGACTGCATGGTTTTGGCTGGGGAGTGACCTTTGGCTTACTGGCCAGACCTGCTGATTGGCTGAGTGTTGGGCTAACCGTTAAGAGTCCTTCGACCATTAAATTCCGGAGCAAGATCAATATGTATAATCTCAGTGCTGCTGGCTATCCAACCAGTTCTGAGGTTAGAAGAGAAATAAAATGGCCGTGGTTTATCGGTGGCGGGGTATCTGTTAAACCGCTGGACAGGTTGACTTTAAATGCTGATGTCCAGTGGACTAAATGGTCTGAGCTCAGTAATATAACTACCAGCTATCTGGATCCGATCTGGGCCGAACTGATGGCGGCCAACCTGGCTGAGGTCAGGCCCCTTGACTGGGAAAATAGCCTCCAGGTGCGGATTGGGGCTGAATATCGGCTAAGTCAGCATTTTGCCCTGAGGGCTGGCTATTATCATGATCCTGCTCCGGGACCTGACCACACCCAAACGGTCTTGCTGCCGACCTTTGATTGTGACGGAATAACAGCCGGCTTTGGCTATGACTGGAATAGTTTATCTATCAGCTGGGGATTTGAATATTTGAAAGGCAAAAATCGGCAGATAACTCTGCAAACTATCGAGGGAGAGGCAGGTCACTGGCAGGCCATGCCAGGCACATATAAAATGTACCAGGTGACTCCCACTGTCTCAGTTTCCTACAAGTTCTGAGGTAAAAAACACAACGGAAAAAGAAACTGGCTGGCTCTAAAAAGAAAAATGGCCAGGGACGGAATTGAACCGCCGACGCAGGGATTTTCAGTCCCTCGCTCTACCGTCTGAGCTACCTGGCCACAGATTTAATCAGGTTTTAAAAACCGCTTAATAAGTATATTAACGAGCCTGAATAATGTCAACTGGGTAATTATATTTTGAGGAACTCAAGTAAGCTCTACTGAAGCTGTAGCCGGGGCTGGCTGTCTTTTTCAGGTGCAAATTGAAATCAAATTGGCCCTGTGTTATGCTTTTTTTCGGAGAAAAGATGGAAGAAGATGAAATAAAAGAGGTGCTCCTTCGGCAGGATGAGGCTTTCCGTCAGCTGTATCAGCAGCACCAGGAAATAGAACAATCTCTATCAACTCTAAAGGAAAGAGGCCTGTTGACCGCCAGTGAAGAACTGGCTGAAAAAGAACTGAAAAAGAAAAAACTGAAATTAAAAGATGAAATATATCGAAGAATTGCAATTTATAAGGAAAAAGTAGAGTCTCATGAGTAAAGCCTCCAACCGCCAGTTCCGGGTTGCTTTAATTGGAACAGAGTCGCTGGTTGCCCAGGAATTGAGGGAAGCGCTGGCGGCCAGTTCTCTGCCGCTTAAATCAATAGAGTTCTACGATCCTGGAGTGGAGGAAGAATACAGCCAGCTGACTGAATTTAAAGGCGAAGCTAAAGTCATCCATCATCCTGATGGCTATCTGCTGGAAGGGTTGGATCTGGTTTTCCTGGCTGCTGATGGCCAGACCAACCTTGAATTTGGTCGGCTGGCCAGGGATAAAGGCTTCCGGGCCATTGATCTGGTTGGAAGTTTTAGTGGGGAGCTGGAGATCCCGGCGGTGGTTGCTGGCGTTAATGATAAGATTCTTGACAATAAAGAAATCTGGCTGGTAGCTAATCCCCGGCCGCTGTCCATAATTCTCTCTCAGGTCCTGTTCACTCTGGCCAGCTCACTACCGGTGGTTAGAGCTCTGGCCGTTGGGCTCCAGCCGGTCTCTGTTTTTGATCAGGCTGGGCTGGAGGAACTGGCTGAAGAAAGTTTTGCCCTGTTATCTGGCGAAAATTATGAGCGGAAAATTTTCCCTGAACAAATTGCATTTAATTCTTTCCCTTTAGCAGAGAAGACAGCTCCAGCTGGCCAGGTCTGGCAGGAAGCGCAACTGGAGGAACAGATAAAAAAAATCCTGACCGGTAAAGATATAAAGTTGACTTTATCTCTGGTCCAGGTTCCGGTTTTTCATGGTTATAGTTTGATGCTTTACACCGAACTGGCCGAAAACAGAGAGATAGCTGACATTGAAAACGCCCTTAAAAAAAACCGTCTTTTTAAATATTTTCCCGCGGATGATTCGCAGCTGATATCAACTAGACTGGTAGCCGGTAAAGATGAAATCTTTATCGGCCATCTGAGGAAAACGCAGAATAAACCGACAGGTTTCTGGTTATGGGTGGCAGCTGATAATCTGAGTGCTGGCTCGGCTTCTAACGCCCTGGCTCTGGCCAGAAGAATGCTTGGTATCGGCTGAATATTAGTAAAGTGGAGATGTCCAGATGATTCACAGTATGACCGGCTTTGCTGAAAAAAGTTTTAATTCCAGCAACTTAAGGGTCAAGATTTTTATCAAGACTCTGAATCACCGTTTTTTTGACTGGGTATTTAAGGGACCAGGCCTGGGTGAGCTGGAAAATGAACTCCGAACAGCCTGCCAGAAAAAGATCTCGAGGGGGCGGGTGGAAATTCTGGTCGAAATTGATTTTCTCTCGCCGGATAGCTGGCAGTTTACTATTAATCGGCCGCTATTAAAAAAGATGATAAGCGAGCTTAAGACTCTGGCTGACGAAACTGGCCTGCAGTTCAATCTGACTCTGGGCGAGCTCCTGCGGCTTCCACCTGTTATAACTATTAATCAGCGGGAATTGACCAGAAGCGATAAAAACTTCATTCTGGCTGCTTTCGACGAGACGCTCGAAGAGATTTTAAAGCAGAGAAAAAAGGAAGGGCGGGAAATCAACCGCCAACTGCATCGTCATCTTAACCGGATAAAAAAATCATTAACAGTCATTGAAAATCTTTTTAAACGGCAGCCGGGCGAACTGCGGGAAAAGCTGGTCAAAAAGCTCAAAGATCTTAACCATAATGCTCTCTCCGAAGATAGGTTATCGGAAGAGGTGGCCTACCTGATGCAAAAATTTGACGTGGTGGAAGAAATAAACCGGTTGAAAAGCCACCTCAAGGCTGTGGCTGAATTGCTGGCTCCCGGGGCGGACGAGCCGGTCGGCAAGAAGCTTGATTTTCTGGCTCAGGAGTTATCGAGAGAGGCTAATACTCTGAATGCTAAGGCCCAGGACCCTGGCATCATCAAACATTGTCTTCTGATTAAAAACGAAATCGAAAGCATGCGCCAGCAGGTTCAGAATTTAGAATAAAAATCTGTTAAAATAGAACATCAGGAAAAGAAAGGCCAGCTCAAAATGATCTTTGTCATTTCAGGACCTTCCGGCGGTGGTAAGTCTACTCTGATCAAGCAACTTCTGACCAGTCTGCCCGGACTGGATTTTTCTGTTTCTCATACCACCAGACATCCGCGGCCGGATGAGGTCAATGGCCGGGATTATTATTTTGTCAGCCGCGAAGAATTTCAAAAGATGCAGGCCGCCGGGGCGCTGGCCGAGTCGGCTCTGGTTCACGGAGAATGGTATGGGACTTCTCTAGCCGAAATTGAAAACAAATCAAAAAACAAGGATCTTATTCTCGATATCGATGTCCAGGGAGCCAGACAGATTAAAGCCAGGCTGAAAGAGGCCAGTCTCATTTTTGTTGTTCCTCCCTCTTTTTCTGAGCTGGAAAAAAGATTGAGAGAACGAAAAACTGACAGCGCCCAGGCTATTGCTCTTCGTCTTGAAAATGCCAGAAAGGAGATTCTACAGTCTGACCTATTTGATTATCTGGTGATTAATGGAGAACTGGACAAAGCGGTGGAAGAGTTGCGGTCAATTATTATCGCTCACCGCTGTCAATTCCAAGCCAGGCAGAAGGAATTTCAGGAAATTTTGAAAAGTTTCGAGGCTGGCTCTGGATCTTAGAAGCGAGGAGTCGAGATGAACAAAATAGCTCTGGGTGTCACTTCATCCATCAGTATTTATAAAGCGGCCGATATTATTCGCCTGTTCCAGAAAGAAGACCTGGCTGTTCAGGTTATTATGACTGAACGGGCGACCAATTTTATCCAGCCTGAATTTTTTACCGCTCTGTCCGGGCAGCCAGCTGTTGTCAGGCTTTTTGACCAGAAGCAGCGTCCGATAGAACATATTACTCTGGCTTCTGAAGTCTCGCTGCTGGTCATAGCTCCAGCTACAGCCAATATAATTGCCAAACTGGCTTCAGGGCTGGCTGATGATTTTCTCTCGACTTTTTACCTGGCGGTTAAATCGCCGGTGCTAATTGCTCCTGCCATGAATGAAGCTATGTTTCTTCACCCTCAGACCCAGGCTAATATTAAAAAATTAAAGGATCTGGGTGTGGTCTTTGTTGAGCCGGAGTCAGGCTATCTGGCCTGCGGGCAGCAAGGTAGCGGGCGGCTGGCTTCTCCAGAAAAAATAGTTCAATTAGGTTTAAGACTTATTCGCCAGCAGCCGGTTTTTAAGGATAAGCTGATCGTGGTTACTGCTGGTCCAACCAGAGAAGCTCTTGATCCAGTCCGTTTTCTATCTAACCGCTCTTCCGGTAAGATGGGTTATGAACTGGCCCGCGAAGCCTACGAGCGTGGAGCTGAGGTGGTTTTGATCAGCGGGCCGGTGGAACTCCGACCTCCAGCCGGGGTTAAGGTGGAAAGAGTTATCTCCTCTGAGGACATGCGACAGGCTGTCCTTAAATATTACGACCAGGCCAGTGTGGTCATCATGTCAGCTGCTGTTTCCGATTTTAGGTTCAGCCAAGCTGGTCGGGAGAAAATAAAAAAAGAAAACTTACCCTCGGCTGTCAGGCTGGAAAAGACGCCTGATATCCTTGAAGAACTGGGCCGTTTAAAACGAGGGCAGCTGCTGGTTGGTTTTGCCGCTGAAACATCTGAAGCTAAAGCCAGAGCCAGAGAAAAGATGGAAAAGAAAAAGCTCGACCTGATAGTGGTCAATGATGTCTCCCAGCAGGACATCGGTTTTGAAAGCGATGACAATGAAGTCTGGTTGCTCTGGCCGGATGGCAGGGAGAGATTAATCTCTAAAACCACAAAGAGAAAAGTGAGCCAGGAGATTCTGACTGAGATCGGAGCAATGTTCAATGGAAGAAAAGGAAATAATTGAGAAGCTGGAAAATTTAGAGAACGAACTTCGTTTTTATCAGCAGTTAGGAGCAGGTTTTATGGTGGGCAGGCAGAAGAAACCAGCTGATGAGGAAAAGCCGGCCGGAGAATTAATCGGGTTAGAAAAAGAGACGGAATCTCAACTCTTTCAGGCTGAGGAATGGGAAAAGCTCATCAGACGCATTCGAGACTGTCGTTTCTGTCCGCTTTTTCAGGGCAGAACCCAGGCTGTTCCAGGCGAAGGCAATTGCCAGGCGAGGTTGATGTTTGTCGGTGAAGCTCCTGGCCGGGATGAAGATCTGCACGGCCGGCCTTTCGTCGGCCGGGCTGGACAGCTCCTGACGAAAATCATTGAGGCTATGGGCTTTAAACGACAGGATGTTTATATTACCAATGTCGTTAAGTGCCGACCGCCAGAAAACCGTACCCCTCGACCGGATGAGGTCAAAGCCTGTTCCCCTTATCTGCTCCATCAAATTGAACTGATCAATCCCAGGGTGATCGTGGCGCTGGGCAAAGTCGCCGCTGAGTTTCTTCTTCAAACTAATAAAAGTATGTCTGAACTCCGCGGCCACTTCGGTCAGTTTAAAGATATTCCGGTCATGCCGACTTTTCATCCTGCCTATCTCGTCAGGAACGAAGGTAACAGGGAAATTAAAAGGATGGTCTGGGAAGATATGAAGAAAGTCGTGAAATTACTGGAATCTTCATGACTACCTATTGTCGTCTGTCTTTTCCTTTACCTGTTAATCAAACTTTTCTCTATCATTTACCTGAAGAACTGAAAGGTCGGGTGAGGCCGGGTACGGCCGTTCTGGCTCCGTTTGGGACAAGAAAAATTAAAGGCTATGTGCTGGAAATAACTGAATTGCCAGCAGCTCCTGGCTTTCAGGTTAAAGATATCTGTGAGGTCGTGGAAAATTGCCAGGAGTTTCCACCTGTCTTCCTGAACTTCGTCCAGAAACTGGCCTGGAGAAGCTTCAGTTCGGCTGGCCTTTTTCTGGAGCTGGCTGAAGGTCCGGTCAGGGCGGCTGAAGTCAAAGAGAAGATCATAATTACTCAGAAGGGAAAAGAGGCGCTGCAATCAGGACAATTAAGAGGCAAAAACCGTCAGCTTCTCGAACAGGTCAGCCAGAAAACTTATTCCCCTGCCTTTTTGAAAAGAAAGCTTAAATGGCGGGATTTGAACTCTCGTCTAAAATCTCTTGAGCTGGTCGGGTTAATAGAAATAAAGCAGAAGTCCAGGCGAGTTAAGAGCCAGAGAATTTCTTCGCAGGTTTCACCCAGGCAGTTATCTTTGCCCGTTGATTTCCCGGGGGAGGCAGGCCAGTTCGGCACAGTTTTTCGGGCTCTGGGGGCCGGGGAATTCCGGCGCTTTCTGCTGGCCGGAGAAAGCTGGAAAAGGCAGGAAATACTCTCAAAAATCGTCAGGCAAGCTCTGAAAGATGGCGGCTATGTCTTTATTCTGGTACCAGAAATCGAACAGATGACCAGGTGGTGGCCTGAGGCAGAAAAGCTTGGCAGCCACCTGGCTATTTATCATAGTCGGCTGGCCGAGAAAAAAAGAAAGGAAATCTGGGACAGGATTATTTCCGGCCAGAGCCGGGTGGTTATCGGGACGAGAGCTATACTTTTTTTGCCCGTCAATCCGGTCAGGTTAATAGTCATAGACGAGGTACAGAATGACCTTTATGACCAGGCAGAAAGTCCGCCCTTTGATATCAGGGAAGGAGCTCAGATTAGAGCTAAAGAAGAAGGTGCAGTATTGCTCTTATCGTCTTCCACGCCACCGGTCAGCTGCTATTATTTGTCACAGGTCAGGGGAGAATTAATTGACCTTGGCCAGGATGAAAGACATTATACGTGCCAGTTTAGCCGGAAAGATATCGGCCGCTGGCTGCAGGAAGCGCTGTTGAGCGAAGTGGGGCCCGGGCTTCGGGCTGGGCAGAAGGTTTTCTTTTTTATTAACCGCAAAGGGTATGCCGGCTATCTTGTTTGCCCGGCCTGTGGCCATGTGCCCAGATGCCCAACCTGCCAGATTCCCTTAATTCTTGACAAAAAGAAAAATGAGCTGGTCTGCCGTTACTGCGGGCAAAGCCTTGGCCAGCAGGAAACGTGCCCTGTCTGCCATCATCCAATGAAGCCAGGAAGAATCAAAGGCAGTCAATTTCTGGTAGAGCGGTTAAAAAAGCTCCTGCCTGATTTTAGCCTGGCCCTGCTGGAGGAAGGAGAGGAAAAGCCTCAAATTGAGGACAGCCTAAAAAAAATAGATTCAGGCCAGGTTCAAGTGGTAGTCGGGACTGATTATGCTTTACCACGGCTTAAGCCCGGGAGCCTGTCGATGGTTATTGTTGTCGAGCCGGAAATAGGCCTTAATCTTCCTGATTTTAAAGCGGCCGAAAAAACTTTTATCAGAATTTTTAAAGCCTCGGAGCTTCTCGCCAACCAGTTGTCATCGAAAATGATGGTTATTACCTCCATGCCTGATCAGCCAGCGATAAAATTTGGAGCTGAGAGAGACTACGCTGGTTTTTACCGACAAGAACTGGAATTCCGCCATCTATTAAAATATCCGCCCTTTAGTCTGCTGGTCTGTCTGGCCCTGACCGGCCAGAATTTAAGGAAGGTAGCGGGCTCCGGCCGGCGTCTGGTAGAAGAACTTGCCTTGAAATTTCCCGGGCTGGAAATAATTGGCCCAAAAGTTAAACCCAGACTATGGCAGAAACAGCAAAAAGAAGTGAGACTCTATTTAAGGCTGGTGGAAAACAACACCCTTCTTGCCCTTCATGAGTTTCTGGAAATATTCAGCCACAGCTCCAGGCAGGTCAGGCTTTCCTGTCGACTCCTTTTTTAGGCTTCAGGGACCAATCAAGACAGGCTCTTCTCGGCTAACCACTAAAAGCTATCTGTTATAGACTAGGAAAGTCGAGGAAACGAATCTGAATAGAAGCCACCTGACTGACATTCTTATTTCTTAAATCATGACCAAAAAACTCTAGGCGGGCAGTGCATTCCAAGACATCTGAAGTTCCCGCCAGGGCAGCCAGAGGGGCCTGGCTTTTGGCTGTCTCGGTCACTATCATCAGAGGAATGCTGACGCTTGAACCAACAGGCAACAGCGTTGACAGGGCAGCCTCAAAATGATAGGGGACGGCCGAACCCTCAGCAGTCGAACCATCACTTCTGGTAAAAGTAACTACATACTTGGTCAGTAAGATATCGCTATATTGAGAAGCACCATTAATCGGGTTAGGATCAAGCATCGCTGATCTCAAGGTGGCGGTAACAAAATCAGGCAGACCGTTACTGATATCAGAGAAAGCAACGGCCGAATCATTACCAGAAATATCCTTGCCCATGATGCTTTCGACAACAATAAAGCTGCTGGAATCAGAATCATTTTCAATTGGGTTGCAGGAAAACAACAACAAGGCCAGGGTCAAAATGCTGACTATTTTAAAAGATAGTGTTAGCTTACTCATCTTGGTTTTCTCCTTCTGGTTATTTCATAATCCTGGGAGTTATAAAGATCAGCAACTCCCTGTTCTGACGGGTTCTGGCGAAGGATCTGAAGAGAGTTCCCAGAATTGGAATATTGTTGAGGTAAGGAGTCTTGTCTCTGGTAATTGAATCTTCTGTCCTGTAGATTCCGCCAATGACCGTTGTACCTCCGTCCGGTACCATGACTGTCGTTTTGGCGCTCTGGGTCGTAATGGGGGGAATGCCGTTAACCAGGTTGGCAAAATCAGCCGCATTGTTCTGAATTTCTATGTTCATGATGATCGTGCCTTCAGCTGTAATCTGGGGGGTGGCTCTCAGTTCCAGGGCAGCATTGACATACCTGGTGGTCACGGTGAAGTTGGCAACGGTCTGCACCGGGATCTGTCGGCCCTGAATGATCTCTGCTGCCTGGTTATTCTGAGTAGTAACTTTTGGTGAGGAAATAATCCGGCCATTACCTGAAGTTTCGAGTCCTGATAAAGCCACATCGAGTCTGAAAGTGTCAAGAACATTGGCGAAGGAAAAACCAACCGCGGTATTAAAGGCTGGAGCCGGCAAATTAACAGCGTACCCACCAAGTGGCCCGCCGATACCTTTGGTGACAATGCCCTGAGGAATCATGGCCCCATCTAATTGAATTTTATTGGGGAAGGATATGGAAGTCTGATTGCCATAGAAAGGATCAGCAATACCCTTAAAACCCCATTGAATTCCCAGATTTTTAATAAAGGTTGAGGTAGCCTCGACTATTCTGGCTTCAATGGAGACCTGGGGAGTTGGAGTATCAAGGACACCTATTAATTTTTCCAGCAGCTCCATGCGGTCTCTAACTTCTGAGATAATCAGGGTATTGGTTCTTTCGTCGATGACGATTTCGCCATTTCTGGACAGTTTACTTTTCAACAGGCTCTGAACATCTCTGGCTTTAGAGTAAGACAGGGTTACGGTCTTAACCTGGATCGGGCCGGCCAGCTCTTTACTTTCCTGAATTCTTCTTATGTCTTCATCTTCTCTGGCCAGGACATCAACCGGAGCAATTCTTAAAACGTTGCCTTCAATGGTTTTGCCAAGTTTGTTCTGTTTTAAGACCACATCAAGAGCCTGATCCCAGGGAACAGCCTGCAAATTGCAAGAGACGCTTCCTCTGACTTCGGGATCAAAGATCACATTTAAACCGGCTAGATCGGCCAGGAAGAGAATCACATCTCTGATATCAGCATCTTTAAATTTCAGGCTTATAATTTCGCCTGTATATTTTTCTTCACTGGATTGAATGACTCTTGGTTTAAATTTTTCCTGCTGGGGCTGGGCCTGTTCAGGAGTCGAGCTGGCTCTTGATTTCTTGGGTGCTGGTTCCGCTTCAATTTTGGCCTCTGCCGGCTGGGGTTTGATTTTGACCGGATCAGGTGTGGCCGGAACTTCTTCTTTCACTTCTCTGGTCGAAGCGGGAACAGGTAGAGCATTGGCCAGGGAGGAGTTAGCTACCGCGCGAACAGGACTTTCCTCTTTGGAAGTAACTTTATTGCTGGCAGTCAAAACATCCTCTGGAGAATAAAAGGTAATGTTCAACCCCTCAGTTGAATTGTCGAGAGAATACCAGCCCGCCTCCTTCAGTTCAAAAACCAGCCTGGTTATCGGGCAAGGGTCAGCCTGCTTGAATTGTCCAACTCGGACTTTGTCCACTTTGGCCTGGCCTACCTGATAGGACTCACTGCCTCTTGGATACTGAGTATTAAGCAGGTCTACGACCAGACGATCCGGGTTGTTAAGAGCAAAAGTCTGAAAAGGAGCTTCTCCACTCAGGGAAATTTTGAAATGGACCTTACCCGGTTTGGTCTCAACTTTCATCTCACTGAAATAAACCTGGCTTTCCTTCTTGAGTAAGTTATTTAAGGCCGGATCCAGCGGATAATCGGCTGCTTTCAGAAATTCATTCAGTTCAATAAATAATTTTCCCTGTTCGAGACCGAGACGATAGGGTACTTTTTCCTTTAATGACAATAAGACCTTAAGATTTTCACCAGCTGGTTCAACCCGGATTTCCCTGACCAGGCGACCATCAACTGATTGCCGGGCTGGAATTTCTATTGGCCTGACGCCACTTAACTCCAAAACAAGAACCGGGGGAGTCTCGGAAATATAGGCAGCCTGCCGGACGGTGAGGGGCTTATCAGCTATCATCACGACCCTGGTTGATAAAGTCCCCGGTATGATCTCTATTTTACTAAGATCGGTAGCGGCTGGAGCCGCCTGGAGAGCCAGACCGGGCACCATAATCAGATTTATTATGGCCAGTGCCAGCCAAAGATTTTTCCTTTTCATGTTAACGCTCCTCCGGATTGATTTCTTTAACCACATTTATAGGCCTCATCAGGGGAAAGCCCCTATCATGAGTCTTTCTAAAAATCACCTGGGACGAATTGATATCAAAGATATAACCATCGGCTAACTTATCCCCGACTTTCAAAAAATAAGGCATTTGCTGGGGCCCGCTGATAATGGCTACATAGCTTTTCTGGGTTTTGACAATGCCAACCAGAGTCGCATTCTCGATGGTGAGCTGTCCGCCCTCGGCTGAAGCCGGACCGCTGACCCGTCCCTTTCCGATCAAGTCTTTGAATGGATCCCGGCGGCCACCCGGATCATAAGAGGCCAGAGGTCTGAGATTATCAAGGGTAGGCGTAATAGTGGTGGTAGTGGCTGTTGACTGTTGATCGGTTTTCATGGTTTCTTGGGCCTGTCCGGCACTAAAAAGACCAATTCCTGCTATTAAGCTTAATACCAGAATAAAATTTATCGTCTTGTTCTTCATGTTTTTACCTCTGCGCTCTGGTAGGGGTGGCGGTTTTAGCTGCAGCTGGCTGCTCTTCAAGGAAATAATAGGTAGTGGCCACGAATTTGGCGCCGATTGTCAACTCATCTGTCTGGTTATTCAGAGCGGTAATAGAAAAATTATTGACATTAAATAAACGAGAAAATTTGCTGAGCTTATCAAAGAAGATGCCCAGATTGTGATAGGTGCCAGAAATTTCAATATTGATCGGCCATTCTGCATAAAAATCTTTATTAACTTCGCCCCTGGGCTGGAATCTGAGAACATTTAATCGCGAATCATAGGCCAATTGCTGAATCCTGCGCAGGATGTCGGCAATTTCTTTTTTCTGGGGGATAATCTGTTCGAGGTCTTTAAGAGTGGCATTAAGAACGACCAGCTCTGCTTCTATTTTATCCAGTTCTTTTTTTTGCTCTTTCAACACTTCTACTTCCTTTTCGAGTTTCATCCTCGACTCGCGCAGACTCTGTATTTCAGCATTGCGCGGTTTAAAGAAGAAAAAGAAAACCAGAGCAAAAATAATTACTGCCAGTAACAGGTATCCATACCATGGCCAGTTTCTCATGATGCTCTCCTTCTTGTTGACTGAGGAGTGGTCCTGGGTTTCGGCTGTTCAACCGCTGGCGGTTGAGGCTTGTTAACGGGGACAGTCAGATTGAATTCCAGAAAAACAGCTCCTCCCTGAGACTTTTGAGTTGAATCTATCAGGTTAACCTGGCCAAAAGTCTCGCTGCGTTCAAGGTTAGTGATAAAATCAGCAATGAGATTATTGGAGATGGCATTCCCCTTAAGCTTGAGTGTCTGGCCATCGTAGCTGGCTTCTTTCAGCCAGACATAATCGGGCAAGCGGCGATTAATCTCATCCATAATTCTGACTGCAATGTCCTGGTTGCTCTTCAGCTGCCTGATCAGGTTGATTTTGAGCTCGAGCTGAGCCTTCTGGTTTTTGACTTCTTCCAGTTTAGCCACCACATACTGCAGCTGGCTTTTTTCCTGCTGGGCCTGCTCGATCAATTGTTTTTCCTTCTGCATTTCCCAGTTCTGATAGAAATAATAACCGGCCAGGCTGACCAGCAAGATCAGGAAGATAATAGTGCCCAAGCTGGTCTTTTTTCTTTCCTTGGCTACCTTAGGTAAGCCGGCTGCGGCCGGTTCCCTGACTTCCTTGACTTCCGGTTTTAATAAATTAATCCTGATCATGGCTCATTTCTCTGCCTTTCTCGTTGAAAGTCCAACTGCTACCCCGAAGACCGGGGCCATTTCGTTGAAATAGATGGAATCAAACTTTTTCTCGTCGTATTTGATCATTTTGAAAGGATTAAATAGCTCGGTTTTAATTCTGAATTTCAGCTCAAAAGCACTGACCATATTAGGAATAAGAGCCAGACCGCCGCTGAGTAAAATCTGCTCAATCCGCCGATCTCTTTTTTCTCCGGCCTCATAAAAAGAAAAAGTCTTTTCCATCTCATCCAGTAAATCTCTGATGTTCATGGTCAAAACAGCAGCAAATTGATCAGCATTAATATTTTTCCCGGGGATACCCTTTAAAGCTGCTTCGGCCTCTTCAAAGCTGATATTTAATTCCTTTCTGATATTTTCGGTGAAGAAATAACCCCCCAGGGACAGATCCCGGAAAAGCTGAGGTACTCCTCTTTCCACGATGCCAACATTGGTTATATTGGCACCCATATTTATAATGGCCACAGTCTTTTCTTTAAAGATTTCAGGATAGTTAACCTCAAAAGCATTAATCAGAGAAAAGATGTCCACTTCAATCGCCACCAGGTTCTTCCTGGCCATCGAAATGGCATTACTGTAGTTGGCAATTTTATCTTTTTTGGCCGCTACCAGGAGGATATCAACATTTCCTTCTGGCGTGCGAGGTGATTTGAGAACAGCGTAATCAACGTTAGTTTCCTCGTAGGGATAGGGTATATTGTGTTTGGCTTCCCAGATAATTGATTCCGCCAGCTCCTGTGAATCCATGTTAGGTAAGGAAATCTTCTTGATAATGACTGAGTTGCCTGAGATGGAAATAGCCACATCCTTATTGGTGATCTTGGCATTATCAAAAAGCAGTTTAATGGTTTCACTGACTGCCGTCGAGTCGATAATAGTGCCTTCCACAATGGCATCATGAGGAAGTGGCTCATAACCTATCTTCTGAACTTCATATTGAACACCTTCGTTTTTCTCTTTAATCTTTAATTCTACTGCCTTTACCGAGTAGGACCCGATATCGAGGCCCACCAAACTCTTTTCTTTGGCCAAACCAAACATGTTTACCGCCTTTTTCTCTTAGAATTGGATAATTTATTCTTTAAGGCCTCCTCCACCAGAGGAGGCACCAGCCCTTTGACGCAACCGCCCAGCTGAAAAGCTTCTCTGACTAGATTTGAACTCAAAAAAGAATACTTCAAGCTGGGCATCATGAATAATGTCTCAATATCTCCAGCTAGCTTCCTGTTCATTAAAGCCATCTGGAACTCATACTCGAAGTCTGATATGGCCCTTAATCCCCTGATGACTATATTTACTTTATTCTGATGGGCAAAGTCAACCAGCAGGCCGCTAAAGCTTTTGACTTCGACCGCCCGGTCGTTGGCAAATACCTGCTCGATTAATTCCACCCTTTCCTCTGTGGAAAAGAATGGAGTCTTTTTAGGATTATCCAGGACACCCACAATTATTGAGTCGAAAATCTTCTTTCCCCGTTGAATAATATCGACGTGGCCATTAGTAATCGGGTCAAAAGACCCTGGATAAATTGCCTTTCTTTCCATTTAGATTTTCAGTTCCTCTTACACTTGCTTATCAATTATCAAAAAAGATTTCCCTTGTCAAACAATATTTTGGCAAAATACTGGCCGGTTTTTGACTCATGCTTTTAGCTTAATCAGGGCGCCTGCCTGGTCAATCACCGCTGGTGGTTAGAACGATGATGATTTTTACCTGTCCTGGATCATCATCAAGGGTGAGTCAAATTCTGGACAGCTGCTGGCTGTAGCCGTTGCTTTAATCTTTTTCTTGTGGTAGTTTTAACTTAAAATAAGAAGAAACATGATCAGGTTTGGTACATCTGGCTGGCGGGCAGTGATGGGTGAGGAGTTCACCTTTAACAATGTTCGCCGGGTGGTTCAGGCCATTGCCAACTATTTTAAGCAAAAATTTGCCGGCGAGAACATTTCCCTGGTGGTTGGCTATGATACCAGATTTCTGTCCGAGAGATTTGCCCAGGAAGCAGCCTGCCTCCTTTCCAGAAACAAGATTCATGTCTATCTGACCGAACGCGATTGCCCATCGCAGGCGCTGGCCTATCAAATTATCCGGGGAGGCCAATCTGGGGGCATAAATTTCACTGCTTCTTTTAATCCACCCAAGTTTAACGGCTTGAAGTTCAATGTAGAAACCGGAGCGCCGGCTCTACCGGAGGTGACTGATCTGATTGAAAAAGAGGTGGAGCGAATAAGAGCAGAAGAGGTTATTCCTCGATATTATCCCGACAGTTCCTATATTCATCCGGTCGATCTTCAGTCTGGTTATCTGGAATTTCTGCAAAAGAAAGTGGATTTTGAAGTAATTAAAAAGAGCGGGATCAAAATCGGGATTGATCTTCTGTTTGGCACCAGCCGGGAATATCTGGATGAAATTCTGGAAGAAAATGGTATTCCGATTGAGGTCATTCATGGCTACATCGATCCCTACTTTGGAGGTATTTCTCCTGCCTGTACTGAAAAAAATTTGGCCGAACTGAAGAAACTGGTGACTGCCCGGGGTTGTACTCTGGGATTGGCTACTGATGCTGATGGAGATCGCTTCGGGCTGGTTGATGAGCGGGGAAAGGTAGTTATTGCTAATTATGTGCTGGCTCTGATACTGGAATATCTTTTGAGGGTTAAGGGCTGGCGGGGCGGGGTGGCCAGATCTGTCACCACCACTCATCTTCTTGACCGCATTGCCAGAAATTATGATTTGCCAGTTTACCGGACACCGGTCGGCTTTAAATACCTGGCAGACCTTTTTATTCAGGGCAGGATAATTTTTGGCGGGGAGGAAAGCGCTTGTCTGGCAGTCAAAGATCATCTGCCGGAAAAGGATGGTATCTTTGCCGGGTTGCTGGTAGCTGAAATGATAGCTGTCTATGGTGAAAGTCTGACCGAACTGCTGGGCAGATTGTTTAAAAAATACGGCAAAATGGTTGGTGCTCAAACCAACCTTGACCTTTCGCCCGGAATTTCCAGGCGGCTCAATGAACTTATAAAAAATCCTCCAGACCAGGTAGGTCGGAGGAGGGTTGTGTCGGCCGAAACCATGGATGGCCTGAAGCTGGTTTTTTCTGGAGATAGCTGGCTTACCCTGAGATTCTCTGGCACCGAACCTGTTATCCGCTGTTACAGTGAAGCTGAGACCAGGCGGGAGGCTCAAGCCTTACTGAAGCTGGGAGTCAGGCTACTATGTTAAAAGCGACTTCGGCTAAGGCCAAGAGTCATGTCGGCCAAAAGTTGCTATATCTGATTGCAGCTATTTTACTTCTGGCCAGCCTGGTCACCACCTTTTTCGGGAAGAAGGGCTTTCTTGATATTCAAAAGCAGAAAAAAAGATACAGTGAACTTGCGGCTCAAATCAAAGAATATGACCGGAAGATAGGAGAGTTAAAAGCCGAGATAGAAGATCTTCAGACCAATCCACTGGCTCTGGAGAAAGAGGCCAGAGAGAGGCTGTGGCTGATCAAACCTGAAGAAAAACTGATTATCAGAAAAAAAACAGAAACTTCAGGGCAGCCAGCTGCCGGGCATTAAAGACCAGACTCTGGGTTGAGAACTATAATTTACACAGGTTCTGAGGCTCTCCACGAGCTGGGCTGTTTCATCGAGGGAAATAGTTCCTTTTTCCCGGCCCAAAATAATGTCCAGCCAGGATCTCTTTTTGGGCCAGATAACCATTTTCACCTTTTCTTCCGGTCTAATACCAGCCAGCTTTTTAGCTGCCTCTATAGCTTCAGCATAACCTCCCAGTCGGTCAATGAGATGAAGTTCCAGAGCCTGCTTTCCTGTCCAGACTCTCCCCCGGCCAATTCGGTCAACTTCTTCGACCGTCAGGTTTCTGGCTGCGGCTACTCTTTCCAGGAATTCCTGGTAGGTGGAATTTAGTTGATGCTTCAGTATTTCTTTTTCCAGGGGAGAAAACTCTCTATAAACTGAAAAGGCATCAGCTTCACGTCCGATGATTATTTTTTCAGCCTTAATACCGAGCTTGGTCAGCAATTGACCGAAGCTGAATTTGCCGGCAATAACGCCTATTGAGCCGGTGAGAGTTTGCGGTTGGGCGATTATTTCTTGTCCCCCCAGAGCCAGCCAGTAGCCGCCAGAACCAGCCAGTCCAGACATGGAGATAATTACCGGCTTTTGCTTCCTGGCCTCGATAAGCTCATGGTAAATTATGTCAGAACCAACGGCCGAACCCCCTGGACTATCCACCCTGACGATAATCGCTCTTATAGAGTCATCTTTAACCGCTGCTCTCAGCCACCTGGCTACAGTCTCACTGCCCAGGGCCAGGGTTTGTTCTTCTCCGCTGATAATTGTCCCTGAGGCGAAAATCATGGCTATCTTTTTACCAGCATCAAGACCGACAGAGGTCGGGGCGACGGTCGCATATTTCTCATTCGAAATTTTCTGGAGCCGACTTACCCCTTTGAGATTCATATGTTCCAGCAATTGATCTTCATAGGCTACGGCATCAACCAGACCAGCCGTAACAGTTTCTTTGCCTTGAAAGTAGCCTTGATCGATCAGGCTCCTCATTTCTTCCGGTGATTTTTTTCTGGCGCCAGCCAGCTGGCGGTAATAATGGTCAAAAATATCCTGATAGATGGATTCCATCATTTCTCTGTGGGCAGGGGTAAAACCATCTTCTGTAAATTGATTGTAGGCTGTTTTGTATTCAGCAATGTGCTCAAATTCAGCCTTAATGCCAAGATTGGTCAGAGCCGTCTTAAAAAATAGAACATAACTCGAAAGACCATTTACTCCCAGCCAGCCAAGAGGGTGAATTAATATCCGGTCTGAGGCTGTGGCCAGATAATATTCTTTGTCGGCTTCTGGTGATTCTTCAAAATAAGAAATGACCGGTTTACCTGATTTTCTGAATTCCAGCACCGCCTGCCTCAGTTCCTCTATTTTTGCCCAGTCAGCATCGAGGAGGCCGAATTTCAGGACAACTGCTTTTATCCTGGGGTCAACTGCCGCCTTTCTCAGATTCATCCAGGTATCAAAGAGAGAAATGGCACGACCCTCCAGAACATTGCTTAATGAGGTAGAAGAAACATATTCCTCCAGCCGTCCATTGAGTTGTATTTCCAGATAGGCGTTGGCGGCAATTTTTACTTCTCGAGGACCCAGATTGGAAATGACATAGGAGACAATTAAAAGCCCGATTAGAATAGCAAAAAATAAAACGATGACCACCAAGGCAGTTTTTTTATTCATTTTTGCTCCTCTCCGTTATTTTTTAATTTTACTTTAGCTGGCTCCAAAAATAAACAACTAGAACAGGTCGCTATCTCTCAGCGGAGTAACCCTAATTTTTAATAAAGGTAGTTGTTAAGAAGTAAGCTGGTCATCGGATTGACAAAATTTCGACCTGCGATAAGATAAAAACTTGAAGAAATATGTCCCATCTTAAATTATGAAGCTGCTAAAATTCCTTTCAACTGGCTGCTGGTTTCTGGCCATTGCTTGTCTGCTTGTCAGCTGTTCGGCTCTGGCCGGAGAAGAAAAAATAGAAGCTTTCCTTTCGCCTTCAGCGCCAGGACCCGGCCAGGAATTCAGATTGATCCTGATAGCTGAAAATCAGCAAGAATTTATGGGACGCAAACTGAGTGTTGTTTCTCTTGGTCCTGGCCATCTCGAAAGCAGGCTAAATTTGCACAGGAAAAATGGCGGCCCGCCTTTCTGGCAATGGTGGTCAGGCCAGGCTAGCCTCCCAGGAAAATACCGCCTGATCATAAGACGCGGCCGTCAGGTTATTAAGACTCTGGAATTTGAAGTTTCTGCTGCCCCTCGTCAGCCTGAAACCTCAGGTTATTACTGGCTGGCAGAAAACGTCTGGAACAGGGAAAAAGAGAATCTCTACTCAGCCTGGATTGAGGCCCTCTTTGGTGACAGGCAGGAAAAGGATTCCTGGCCAAACCTGAGCCTGGCTCTTAATGATCCGGAGCGAAATTTTCTTTATAATCACCTTGGTCTTGAAGAGGATAAGAGCCAATATCAGCTCCAGCCTGATTGCGCTGATAATCCATTTATTCTCCGTGGTTATTTTGCCTGGAAGGTGAGACTACCCTTTGGGTTTCATGCCTGTTCGCGCGGCTCCCTCGCTGAACTGCCCAGCTGTCAGAAATGGTTTCACAATGAAATGCCTGCTCCCAGGGGAAATGAAGCATATAAGTTTTACCGGCTCATGCGCCTGGTTATGGATACCGTACATTCCGGAACAGCCCGAACGGCTTTAAAGGCAGAGAATTCCGATTATTACCCCTTACCGCTCACCCGACGTGACTTACGGCCGGGAACAGTTTTTGCTGATCCTTATGGTCACACTCTGGTCATTGTGCACTGGCGGCCTCAGATTAAAGACAGGCCAGGTGAACTGCTGGCCGTGGATGCTCAGCCTGATAATACGGTTGGTATCAAGAGATTCTGGCCGGGCAACTTTCTTTTTGCCACGGAAGAGGTCATCGGGCAGCCAGGTTTTAAGGCTTTCAGACCAATTATTAGAAAAAACAGTCAACTCCACTTAATGACCAACCTGGAAATAGAAGCCAGCCAGGATTATGGCAACATTTCTTTTGAACAGCTGAATCTGAAGCCCGAAGATTTTTATGACCGGATGGATCAGTTGATAAATCCACAACCACTCGCCCCTGAAGTTGTTTTAAAAGAGCTTTTTCTGGCCTTACATGAGCAGTTGCTGGTCAGAGTTGGTTCAGTTGAAATGGCAGAAAAATTTAAGCGGGAGCATCCTGGCTATATTATCCCGATGCCCTCCGGGGCGGCCATCTTTCAGACCAGTGGTCCGTGGGAAGATTACTCAACACCCAACCGCGATTTACGCCTTTTAATTGCCATTGATACTATCAAGTATTTTCCGGAGAAGGTAGTTAAATCACCGGAACGGTATAAAATCAATCGCTCTGAATCGCCTGAAAAAATTAGAAACAGCCTGGCCAGGACATCAGCCACTCTGGCGAGAGAACTAAAAATAAGCTATCACCGCTCGGATGGCAGCCTCTGGGTATTAACCCTGGAGGAGGTAATAGGAAGAGAGGAGGCTTTCGAAATGGGCTATAATCCCAATGATTGTGTCGAATACCGATGGGGGGCCTCTCCTGGATCTGAAGAATATTGTACCTGCCGCGGTCTGGCTCCAGCCGCTCAACGCGAAAAAATGGAGGCCGTCCGGCTCTGGTTTAAAAAACGCCTGCATCCGCCTACCTGAAGAACTTAAAATTTGCTTGATTTTAATTTTTTCTTATGTCATTATAGCCGAAGCCCTTTCCGCTGAGTGGTCTCGGGTCGAAATGGAGAAAGCCGGCGGGGAGAGGTCGAGGAGGTTTTTTTTATGTCTGCTAAACTTTATGTAGGTAACTTAAACTACAGGACTACCGAGGAAAAACTGAAGGAGTTATTTTCTCAGTTTGGAGAAGTTACCTCAGTT
>Ga0208695_1000185_pt1 | contig 83204 bp, 68 predicted proteins | sample AD_UKC111_MetaG_FD_184449 | JGI IMG/M metagenome (GOLD analysis project Ga0208695, IMG submission 184449) | Active sludge microbial communities of municipal wastewater-treating anaerobic digesters from Hong Kong - AD_UKC111_MetaG (SPAdes)... | ecosystem: Engineered > Bioreactor > Anaerobic >... | reverse complement strand
ATAGTAAAGAGAAGCTGGTGAAGATAATAGAGTCCTTTCTTAATAAAGAGGCACAGGAAAAATCCTTAGAGCTCAAGGAAGAAGTTTTAAGCCTCAGATTTAAAGAGCTTATAGAAAAGCTAAGTAAAAAATATCAGGAGAAGGTAGTGGTATTGGTAGATGAATACGACAAGCCAATACTTGACAGGATAGAGGAGCCAGAAATAGCAAGGGAAAACAGGGAGATACTGAAGGACTTTTATTCAGTGTTGAAGGATACAGACATTTACCTGAAGCTTGTATTTTTAACAGGGGTTTCAAGGTTTTCCAAGGTTTCAATATTCAGTGGACTGAATCAATTGCAGGACATAACTCTGAATCCAGAATATGCAACTATATGTGGCTATACACAGGGTGAGCTTGAGAGTGTTTTTGAGGATAGATTAGCAGCCTTTGATAAGGAAGAGGTAAAGAATTGGTATAATGGCTACAACTGGCTTGGTGAGAGTGTTTATAATCCCTTTGACATATTACTGCTTTTTTCAGAGAAGCGTTTTAGGTCTTTCTGGTTTGAGACAGGGACACCTACATTTTTAATAAAGCTATTTCAGAGGAATAAATACTATTTGCCAAAGTTAGAGGAGCTAAAGGTAGGGGAAGAGCTACTTTCCAATATAGACATAGACTATATATTTCCAGAGAATTTATTATTTCAATCAGGATATTTAACAATAAAGGATGTAATAACCATAGATAACAATAGGATATATGTATTGACTTATCCAAATTTGGAGGTGAGAAAAAGTTTTACTGATGCCTTTTTAACATACCTAACACCAGACCCTGTAAAGAAAGATGGAACAAAGATAGACATGCTACTGTCATTGAGAGATGGTAACATAGATAAAATCAAAGATATACTTTATAGTTTTTTTGCCAGTATTCCATCGGATTGGTATAGGAAGAATGAGTTGCAGGATTATGAGGGTTACTATGCCTCAGTGATATATGCCTTATTTAATGGGGCAGGCTTAAGGACAATAGCAGAGGATGCAACAAATACAGGGCGAATAGATTTAACAGTGCTGTGGGAGAGTAATGCCTATGTCGTGGAGTTTAAGGTAGTGGAAGATAAGGCTGATGGTAATGCCTTGAGCCAGATAAAAGAGAAGAGATATTTTGAAAAGTATGTGAATAAATATAGCTCTGTATATCTTATAGGTATAGAATTTAGTAAAAAGGATAGAAACATAGTAAGCTTTGATTGGGAGAGACTTTAGTTTCACTCACTGTGTGCTCCGTGGTTAACCTTGCTCTTCATCTTAAGGAGTGTTTTCTTTTATGTCCTCCAGAGTAGTTTCCCTTCCTGTCATTTTAAGGAGGCTGATCCCTTCTGTCATTGTGAGGGAGGAAGTCCCGAAGAATCTCAGAATCAGGCTGTTTATTACAGGGGATCCGCCCTTCCGTGCGCTCCTCAGGGTGACAGAGAGATCCTTCGCTGCGCTCAGGATGACAGGCCCCTTTTTTGCTGCTTTTATTTTTTATCAAAAACTGTTCTTCCATCAAGTGATGGGGAGATTTCTTTTTCGTGTTTAATTAGCCTCTCAAAGTCAATTTCAGGGGAACATGTCTCTTCAACCACTCTTATGAGCCTGTCAAGCTTACGCAGTGCCTCAAGTTGATCTCTATTGCCAAGTTTTGCCTTTCTTACAGCATCTTTAAGTATATAAATTGACTCATCATAAGTCTTTAATGGAACAGGGGCAGGGTGCCCATCCTTTCCACCATGGGCAAAGGAGAATCTTGCTGGATCCTGAAATCTTGATGGTGCTCCATAAATAATCTCTGCCACAAGGGCAAGAGCTTGAACTGTCCGTGGACCAAAGCCCTCAAGGAGAAGGGCATCTGTGAATTCCTTAAAACCTTTGTGATATGCAACAGCTAAAACTGCACCAAGTCTTTTAGTGTTTATATTTTCTGATCTCACATCGTGATGTCGCGGCATATTGACAGTAGGGCTTTTCAATATAAGCTCTATCTCTGAGATTTGCTTATCAGGGTGAAGCGACAAAAAATCCATTATGCTCTCCCTGGAGAGCCCTGCACGGGAATCACTTAAGTTTAAAATCTCCCCTTCGTTTTTTCCAATTATTGCACTATGGGGGTCGTCAGTAAAGGATTTCAAGTTTTCACTGTGCCAGTGATAGCGTCTTGCCATAGCATTGTTTTGGTTCATCCCCTGTTGCACCACAGCCCATTTACCATCCTCTGTGACTATAAAGTTATGGAGATATAGCTGGTAGCCATCTTGAATGCAGGTGTTGTCAATTTTCGCAGAGAGCCTTGAACAGCGCACCAACTCATCCCCCTCTATACCCTTTAAAAGGGCAAAGTCTGTAATTTCCTCAGGAGTTTTCCTGGAATGAGCCCCTCTGCCACCGCAGATATACAGTCCTGTTTCTTTTGAAAGAGGATTAAGCCCTGCTTTAAGTGCACCCATTACACTGGTAGTTATACCAGAGGAGTGCCAATCCATACCCAAAGTAGCTCCAAAGGCCTGAAACCAGAAGGGATCAGAAATGCGGCGCAAAAATTCATCCCGGCCATGAGATTCAATAATAGCAAGAGTGATTAAAGATCCCAGCTTCTTCATTCGTTCCGATAGCCATTTTGGGACATAACCATAGTGAAGAGGTAGATTTGCTGTGCCTGAACGCTTCATGATAAAATGATAACAAATACTATATTTTTGTAAAGTATATTTTATTTTAGGAAATTTTATTTTTTAAGAGTGGAGAGTCTTTGATTGTAAATTCAATTAAGCAACGATTTCCCATTTATACTGAGCAATATTTCTCTTTTCCATGTCAAAATTTATTCCCACAAGGTAAATCTCCTTAGCAGAGGAGGTAAAGCCTTCGTAGTATTTTTTTTGCCTTATCTGCTCTATTGCCTTATCTGCACTTTGATTGCACTTAAATTCAAATATATATACCTTATCCTTTACCTCAACAACCATGTCAATGCGGCCACTGTAATTAAGGACCTGACTTCTTGCAGGTAGACCTCCTGCAGCCAATGTAACATAAAACAATGTATGAAAATTTGCCTCATTTATCCTTGAACCCTCATCATAGGTTATGCCTGCAAATATGGAACTCATAACAGAGATGAATTCATCAAGATCCCCTTTAGCAAGTAGTTCCACTAACCTTTTGTATTTGTTATCTTCATCAGGTACTCTATCTTTATATAAGTGTCTTAAAAAAGAATACTTCACCTCAACATTTGGATATCCAAGAACATAAGTGCCAAAATCTCTATCATAATCTTTTATTGTAAGGTATCCAGTCTGGAATAAAAGAGCTGTTATATCCAGATTGTCAAGCTCATAGCTTGAAAAGGTTGTTTCATCTGCAGAGAAACTCTCTGTCTGTGGAATATAGTAATTCCTCTCTTTGATTAAATTCACCAAAAATGTAGGTGTCCCACTTTCAAACCAGTAATTGCGAAATTTAGACTCATCAAAAAATTTTATCAAAGAAAAGGGATTGTATACCTTTAGGTCAGTCTCTGAAAACCTGTAGCCGTTATAGTATTCTCTTATTTTAAGTCTAACCTCTTCTTCATCTATTTCAAGATAGTTACATTGTAATTTTATATACTCATCAAAATAGTGGGCTAATTCTTCCTCTGTTATACCAAGGATAGATGCATATCTATCATGCATTGTTATGTCCGATAAATTATTTAACTCAGAAAACACACCCGCCTTAGAAAATTTACTCACACCTGTAAGCAATACAAAGCGCAAGTTCTCTATTACTGATGCTGCCTTTATTGTCCCATAAAAATTTTTCAGTATATCCCTGTTCTTCTCTGCTAATCTTATTCCTTCATCCCCTTTCCCAAGGTGAGTTATTATTGGCTTGTCATACTCATCTATAAGCAAAACTACTTGCTTGCTGTATTTTTCTGATAGTTTTTTAATCAGCTCAACAAAGGCATACTTATAAACATTCTCCTCAAGCTGTAATCCATGGGCATTAGCTACATCAACAAGAAGTTTTGTTATGCCCTCCTGCAGCATAATGTGGTTATCAGAAAGGACGTGATTAAAATCAATTATAACTACAGGGTATTCTTCCCAATTATAATCTGCCTTGTATATCCATAGGTCTTTAAAAAGCTCTTTATTCCCTTTGAATATTTCTTCCAGTGTAGATATAAGCAGAGATTTACCAAAACGCCTTGGCCTTGATAAAAAATAAAATTGTGCGTTTTTGATCATCCTGTAGATAAGCTCTGTTTTGTCTACATAGAGCATATCCCCTTTGATTAGATTTTCAAAGCTGGACTGGCCTATTGGTAAATTCTTTAGCTTCATGTATACAGTTTAAAGACTACAAATATTCTTTGCAAGAGTTTTTTGTAGATCTCTGTGGGGCCTATAGCTTTTTATGCTTTTATTTAGTAGCTACATCTGCAGATTTACAGAGCAGATGTAGCTAAGTTTTATTTTATAGGATCTTGTTAGTTCTTCTCCAGATTTTTGCCTCTTCAGCTGCTTTAATTAAATCTTCTCTAAAGTCTGGATGAGCAATGGATATTAGCTTTTCTGCTCTCATCCACAGTGGACAGAGTTTTAGATTTACACATCCATATTCTGTTGCAACAAACTGCACTGATTGCCTTGGAACTGTCACTGTTGTTCCTGGTTTAAAATAAGGAACTATTCGTGATATAACTTTTCCATCAGGTAGAGTATAAGTTGAAGGCAGGCATATAAAGCTCTTTCCGCCCTTTGACCAGAAGGCACCGAGGACAAAATCTAACATTCCACCATTACCAGAGATTTGCTGGAATCCATTGCTCTCTGCGTTGATCTGTCCCATAATGTCCACTTCCAGGGCGGAGTTTATTGATACAAAATTATCTATGGATTTAATTACGTCAAAGTTATTTACATAGCCAACGTTATATGATGCAAGCCCAGGATTGTTGTGTATCCATTCATAAAGCTTTTTACTCCCGAGAGCGAAGGTATATGCTGTTTTCCATCTATCAATGTCTTTTTCGGAGTTGTTCAGTCTGCCAGAAAGCTCCATCTCCATAAAGGCATCAACCAGCATTTCTGTATGGCCTCCCAGATTCTTGAGGTCGCTTTCTGCTATCATATGTCCCAGAGTGTTTGGCATACCTCCTATTCCAAGTTGCAGGCAGCATCCGTCATGGAGATATTTAAATACATGTTCTGCAATTTTTTTCTCAACATCAGTTGCTGGTATGTTAGGTAGCTCAAACAAAGGATCATCATCACTTTCCACAATGTAGTCCACCTGGGATACATGTATAGATTCCCTTGCTCCACCAAGGGCTATGGGCATGTTCTTGTTTACCTCCACAATTACCTTATGGGCTTTGCACCATCCTAACATACAGGCATTGCTTATGCCAAAATTAAAATATCCATTCTCATCCATCGGCGCAACTCTCATTATATGGACGTCCTGCAGTCTTATTCCTGTCTTAAATGGGTCTTTGTTATAATAGTTGTCCCGTGTAATTTTTTTGTGCCAATCTGGATCATTCTCTTTCTGTAGTTGAAATAATTCATCATGCTGGCTTATAAGATGTTCGCATTCCCAGTCTGTTTCTCCAAAGTGCAGTGGATCGTAAGATACTCTGTCTGGAAACTGCATTTTCATAATACGCGTCAGCAGTGAGAAATGGAAGTCATTATAGGTAAAGGTTTTGCCTTCTTTATCCTCTGTGAGTATTGCAGGGATTGGTGGTATAGTTACTGCCCCATATACATGGATATCTTCAAGCTCATCTTTTCTTTTTGCTAATGCTGCGTCGCATTTTATTGGCTTCCCATTGAAGAATGCGTATGTGATCCAGTCGTGGGATTTAACGCATTTGACAGCCTCATCTGCAGTGCAGAGCTTTTCTTTATATTGCTGCCATACATCTTTTTTGATATTGTAGTTCATTTTTCCCCCTTTTTTATTTTTTTTATTTTATTATAAGGGCAGAGATAAGCAGTTCTTCTGTGTATTGGAGAACTGGTTTAAGAAATATACTTATACCTTCTTTGCCCCATTTATTTTGTTCTACTTGAACTATTCCCCAAAAAGAACCCCACATAAAATCTGTTGTCTGTTGGATATCCACATTTTTAATAAAACCCTGTTCAATACCCTTAGCTACAATAAGATTCCCTTCAATAAAACATTTGCGTCCCCATTGCTTTATTGCAGTTGCAGCATCTTCTGACATTTTATGGACAACGCCAACCTGCAGGAATATGTTAAAGAGCTTATAAAGCTCAGGATCTGCTTCAAATGTGTTATAGTAGACATTAAATACATCAGCGATTATATCTCTGCCAGAGGAGTATTGGCTTTGTTCAAGTTTTTTCCTTATTGCTTCAAGCTGGAGAGCAAGGGATTCTATGAGAGGTTCAACTATTGCTACAAAGAGCTCGTCCTTTGTTTTAAAATACTGATAAATAGTAGGCTTTGTAATTCCAGCCTCTGAGGCTATATCATCCATTGTGGCGCCATAGAAATTTTTAGTCAGTATTACTGATCTGGCGGCCTGGATTATCTCATCTTCTCTGCGCTTTTTCTCTCTCTTAAGCCTTTTTTCTACAGATGGTTTTGGAGTCATAATATCACCATGCAGTTTTTATTTTTATAAATTTATATTGAGGGGGATTTTTTTATTTTATAAAATGAAAATCTTAAAAGTCAAGAAAAAAATTTAACTTTTGGTTAAATAAATTTACTATAAGTTAAATTAAACTTTAAAAAGGAAGTAATAACTGAACATCTTCTAATATATGATTATTATCTAAATTGCTCATAGATATTCCAAGAAGTCTTATCTTTTTTATGCCAGCTTCTGTAAATCGAAGTAGAGATTTGACATTTTCCATTATAACGATGGATGAGTCTGTAAAATTATTAATTGTAATGCTTCTGGTAATTTGATTAAAGTCGTAGTATTTTATTTTGAGAGTTATAGTCTTCCCTTTGATATTATTATTTTTGAGAATATCTTCAATTTCCTTTGAAATATCCCTAAGTATTGATTCTATAATTTCCATATCTGTAATATCTTCACTAAGAGTTATTTCTCTTCCATAGGATTTTCTTTCTCTGTAGGGCTCTACATTTCTGAGGTCTACCCCTCTTACTATATTATAGTAAAAGTAGCCCATCTTTCCAAAATGTTTTAGCAATGTTTCCAGAGGTGTTTTTTTTAAGTCAAGGCCGTTGTTTATTCCAAGGGAAAGCATTTTTTTCTTAGTGGCTTCTCCTACTCCGTAGAATTTCCCTATTGCTAAATTCTCAAGAAAGCTTAAGGCCTTATCTGGAGTAATAACAGCCATACCATTGGGCTTGTTTATTTCTGAGGCTGTTTTTGCGAGGAACTTGTTATAAGAAACCCCTGCTGATGCTGTAAGCCCTGTATTTGAAAAAATTTTAGAACGAATCTCCTTGGCAATTATTGTAGCGTATTTTATTCCCTTTTTGTTTTCTGTTACATCAAGGTATGCCTCATCAAGGGACAGAGGCTCAACAAGGTCTGTATATTCTTTAAATATGTTCATTATTTCATGTGATACCCTTTCATATACAGTAAATCGTGGGTATATGAATACTGCATCAGGACATAGTTTTAATGCTCTACTTGTTGCCATAGCAGAGTGAACTCCATATCTCCTTGCCTCATAAGAGCAAGTGGATACAACTCCTCTTTTTTCTGGAGGACCTCCTACTATCACTGGCTTACCTCTGAGTTTTGGGTTGTCCCTTTGCTCTATGGCAGCATAAAAGGCATCCATATCCACATGAATAATCTTCTTGCAATCCATAGAGCAATTATAAGAAGTATTGTTTTTTATGTCAACATTTGTTTAGCTAAATTTCTATTCCTAAAAACTGCCTTATTAAGACTCCAATTAAAAAAGTTATAGCAGATACTCCAAGGCTTATAAAAGCCATTTCAAAAAATCTCTCTTTAAAATTGAGATCCTTGGCAACTGAGATATAGTAATTGAAAAAGAAAATTATAAGTATTGCAATTGAAAGAGTTCCAGCCAGACATATCATAAAATGGTTGAATATGAGATATGGCAGTATGAGCAGTACTACAGTTATTATATATGCAATTCCTGTATATACAGATGATTTTAATGGAGACTCACTCCCTTCAGCTTTTTGAGATAGATACTCACTTGCTGCCATGGAAAAAGATGCCGCAATACCTGTAATAAGCCCAGCAAGGGCAATAAGGCGTGTATTTTGCAATGCAAAGGTAAGGCCAGCTAAGGCTCCTGTGAGCTCAACCAATGCATCATTTAAGCCAAGGACTATGGAACCGACATAATCGAGTTTTTCTTCTTCAATCATATCAATGAGAGCTTTTTCATGTATATCTTCTTCTCTGGCTATTTTTTTTGCATCCTTTACATAATCAGACATTGCCCCATAGTTCACCTGGGCACCAAGCTCTCCATTTTCCATAAGCTTAAGCCCAAAGGTGAGTCCAAATATTTTTGCAATCCAGAAAAATTTTAAGATCTTCCATTTAGAAGGCTTGACCTCTTCTTTTGTATAGCCTTTCCATATTTCGTAGTGTTTAAGCTCATCACCAGAAATTTTTTTTAGAACCTCTTTGTTTTTTTTCTCCTGAACGGATTGTGCAAGTTTTCCATAGATATGGTGTTCTGTAATTTCATTTTTTTGGGCCTTTAGAATTTCTCTTCTTACTTCTTCTGGTATTGGTTTTTCTTTCATATACAATCTCCTTTTTTAACTCAGGCTATCCTGTTGTGCTGCAAATAGAGGACAGGAATTTTCCTTTGAGTTTTTCTTTACTGTCACAATAAGACTTTGAATGTCATCCTTGTCCTCATGACGAACACAAATGATATTATCATCGAAGTGAGTTAAATAATATCTGCACTTCATACATTCGTGAATATCCATAATTTTCTCTCAAAATTAATATATATTTTCTTATTTTTATGACTATATGGTCGATTTTATTTATTTTAAAAAATTTTTCCACTAAAATATTAAGGCTTTATTCACCTCCAAAGAATTTTTTTAAGTTGCCCATAGAGAAGCTATCTGTGGTTGAAAGAAATAGAAAGCTATCGCTAATCCTTAAGCTGCTGCCAGACTTTTCATATTGAAGATATAGACAATAGAGAGATTCCCCTGAGGATTCCTTAAAAATAATATAGAAAATCGCTTTCTTTTTGTCAGAGAAAAAATTTATTCTTTGAATTGTAATATTATTAGCATTGGTTTCATATAGAAATAGTCCAAATCTATCCAGAAGCCTGTAGCCTGATTTGTTGTATCTAATTATTGAGTTTAATACCTTTCTTATTTCCTCTTCCTGTGATGGATTATCCGATATTATCATTGAAAGAAATTTTGAGTTCCAGAAATCCAGTTCTCTTTTAGTAATATCTCCATAGAGAGCAGAGCTTATAAATATTATTATAAAAAATAGCCTTTGCAAATTTTTTGTCTCTGTTTTGTTTTTTATTTTAGACCGATATATGGATATAAGGAAATTTTTAATTCAAAAAATAATTTTTAAGAAAATGAAAACTAAGAAAATTTTTATATATTTTTTTATTTTGTCAATAATTATATCTCCTTTTTTTTATATGGTCTATGCCTATTCCATTGCTCACAGACTTTTTGTCCAGAGCAAAAACATAGTTCATCCACTACCTTCACAGATCTATGATTGCAATGGCGAGTTGATTTCTGAAATTTATGATCAGTATAGAATTTATACTCCACTAAAAGAAGTGCCAGAGAAAGTAATAAAGGCTTTTCTCACAGCTGAAGATAAATCTTTTTATTTTCATAGAGGTTTTGATATTGCAGGTGTTATCAGAGCCTTATTTATGGATATAGTCAATGGTGACTTCAGGCAGGGTGGTTCAACTATAACACAGCAACTTGTAAAGAGAATATATACAGGAGTTGAAAAGAGCGTAGAAAGGAAGCTTATTGAGCTTTTTATAGCAATGGAGTTTGAGAAGAAATTTTCAAAAGAGAAAATTCTTGAACTATATCTCAATGATATTTATTTTGGGCACGGTGTTTATGGAATTTCTGCTGCGTCTAATTTTTTCTTTTCCAAGCCTTTAACAGAACTTAATTTTGCTGAGTCTGCATTTCTTGCATCTTTACCCTCTGCTCCAGATAGATTTTCTCCCTTTAAAAATCCCTCTGCCTCAGAAGAGAGATCAAGAGCTATTTTGCTTAATCTTGTAGATGAGGGACTTTTAAGTAAAGAACAGGCCGCAGTTGAATTTGACTCTATGTGGAAATCTTTTTGTGATAGAATAAAGATTGAATCTCCTGATGCTTCAATAAGAGAGCATAAAGAGGATAAAGCACCGTGGGTAACAGAGTATATAAGGCAGGAGCTTGCAGCTAAAATTGGGGAGAATGAACTTCTGAGAGGTGGATTTAAGATCTATACAACTATTAATTTAAAGTTGCAGAATTTTAGCGATGCATTGATAGCTGATGCCATTGCAAGACAAAATAACATTGTTTTAGATTTCAATAGATCAAGATTTTTAGAACTGGAAAGTAAATTCGCAGACAGGCTCTTGCAGAGGATCCCTTCCAATTTAAATTCGCGGGATCGTATAAATTTTACACAACAGCTATTGGATATCTATTCTCAACTTGAACTCTTTTCTCTTATATCCGGTAATCTCAAAAGCGAGAACATTGCAAATAAGCTCATCTATTATCATGAAAGCTTTTTTTCTCTGGCAAAAGCAGAAGGAGCTCTTGTTGCCATAAATCCTTCAGATGGTGGAATAATCGCACTTACTGGAGGCAGCCAATTTCGTTTCTCCAATCAGTTCAATAGAGCAGTGCAAAGCAAAAGACAGCCTGGCTCTGCCTTTAAGGTCTTTGTTTATGGTGCTGCCATTGAATCAGGTAAAATTACTGCTGCAAGTGAGTTTCAAGATCTACCGGTGTTTTATGGTGGAGGTGGTAATTTGTGGGCACCGTCAAACTATGATAGGGATTTTTCTGGAAGAGTGCTTGCCAGGAAGGCCCTGGCTTTTTCTTTAAATGTGGTTGCTGCAAGGGTTTATGATATTGTTGGAGGTAAATCTGTTGCAGCTTTTGCTGCAAAGGCAACAGGACTTCCTCTGGAGAGGTTTAATCTCAACCCTTCTTTATCTCTTGGGACAAGTGAGATGACTCCACTTGAGATGGTGCGTGGCTTTTCTACTTTTGCAAATGGTGGATTTTTAGTAACCCCTCATATTGTAAAAAAAATTGAGGATAGAGATGGTAATGTTATATATAATTTTAAGGAAGAAAGTCAAAGGGTAATATCTGAGGCTCTTGCCTTTATTATAACAGATATGCTTCAGGATGTGATTGAATATGGGACAGCTCATCACGCCGTTAGAAATGTTGCAGGATTTAGGCATCCCTGTGCTGGCAAAACTGGGACAAATACGAATTTTAGAGATGCCTGGTTTGTGGGATTTACTCCAGATATCGCAGCAGCGCTATGGGTTGGATGTGAGAGCCCTGAGTTTTCTCTTGGCAGTGGGCAGAGCGGATCTGTTGCTGCAACTCCCCTGTGGGCAAGGTTTATGTTTGAGTTTTACAAAGAAAGGCCATTTCACGCTTTTGCCAGTTGCAAGGGAGTTAAATCAGTCAATGTATGTGCCCTGAGTGGATTGCTACCAGAAAGAGGATGCCCTTTAATAAAAGAATTTTTTTTACCTGGAACTGAACCTGTTAAAAGATGTGATGGTGTCCACGGGAGATATTCTGGAATTAAGGAAATTGTGAATAAAGCCAAAAAGAGTAATTTAGTTTTTCCGCAAATATTTAAAGAAGGAATGAAAAAATCCAATGATAATGATTTGCCCTTTGATATTATTGATTGAGGTGAAGGCTTATGATAGTTTATTGCTCCAATTGTAACACAGCCCATGAGGTTACGCAGAGTCAGGCTCAAATTAGCAAAACTTCTGTTATCCATTGCAAAAAATGTGATAAAAAGATTAAGCTTCAGTTTTGTCCTTTTTGTGGAGCCTTTTATTCAATAACCTTCTCCACTATAAAAAGTGGTAAATATAGATATAGGTGCAGAAAATGTGATAGGGACTTTGCTATTGAATTCTTAGAAGAAGATAATTCCCTTGATAAAGGGGACAGTGAGTCTTTTGAGAATTCTGCAAAAACCCACAATCACTTTGCTAAAGAAGAAGTGAAATCCTTTAAAGATAAAAGTTTAAATGAGTGCAACAAAGTGGATGAGGCTTTTTCCTTTCTTGGAAAGAGAGCTATTCAAAATTTTTCCATTGGAGAACTTTTTTTTGCAGCCTCTGATGCCTTTAGCTCTCAAAAAATGTTAATCTCTTTTATAGGGGTAGCCTTAATAGTTGCTTTGCTAAAACTATATGGATTTGCTCTTTCAAGTTTTGCATCTTCTTTTATAGGCCAAAGCTATGGAGGATTTATAATAACACTGGCACCCTTTTTTATTATTGTTTCAGTTTATCAGATTGTTGCCTCTATTGTAGCATGGATAACATTTGAGAATGTATTTTATGATACAAAAACTACTGCATATTCAATTATGAGGTTTATTTCAAAAAAGGCTCCTTCGATATTTTTTGTAAATATTGCCTTTTTAATATTTATTAATTGTCTTATTCTGTTGTTTTGTAAAATTCCACTGGTTGGAACTGCTGCCTTTGCTTTGATTTTTTTTCCAGTATATTTCCTTTCAGTTTTTATTGCCATAATGACATTTATTGGCCTATGGTTTTATCCCCCAATCATTGCTCATAGAGAAGGGACATCTGTAAGATCTTTAAAAAATTTCTTAATTTTTATAAAAAAACACAACCTGTCTCTGGTATATATGATTCCTGTTATTGCAGCTGTCTCTGTAGCTGTTCTCCTTGTTCTATTACTTATTCATACTTTTGCCTTTTTGCTTTCTCTATCTTTATCTGAGATAATAATGGGCAATGAGCTTTCCGCTGTCTTTGCAGCTATTCCTTCTTCTCTTATAAAGATTTCAAAGCTATCTATAGTTGGTTCTGCCTCTGTAATTTTTAGTGAGCTAAATCCTGGATTAACTTTTTCTCATTCCTTAGGTGGAGTTATTATTGGTATTTTAATGAGTTTTGTTACGCTAACTATAGCTTCTGCTGCTATGTCTGTTATTTCTTCACTTTCTTCTCATTTATATCTTCTTATGGAACGAGGTCTTTCAATTGATGATAAAAAAAAGGCCATTGTCTTTATTTCTCTATTTTTTATGATTTTATCATTTCTGCTGGTGAGTAAAATATTTTAGATTTTCATGGAACCTTTTTTGAATTTTGTGGGTCTAAGTTACAAAATTCAAATGGAGGAATTAACATGAAAAAACTTTTAGTATATCTTGCAATGCTTACCTTCCTATTTGTTGCTGGAGATAGCCTCTTTGCAAGGGGTATGGCCAAGGGAGGGCCTGCAGGAGGACCTGGCTTTGGTATGATGCAGTGCCTTAATCTCACAGAGGAACAGGAGCTTAAAATTCACAACATTAACAAGCAGTTTGCTGATAAATTTTTTGCAGCAAGAAAGGATGAAGCAGCTCTTGCTAAAGTGAGAGAAGAGCACAGAAAGGAGATCGAAAAGGTCTTAACTAAAGAGCAGGTGGATAGGTTAAATAATTGCATGGGACCTCGCGGTAATATGATGGGAAAACCTGATCATAAAGGTCATGGTAAAAGGGGAGATGTAAGGCCCATGGGACCTATGATGATGGATAAATATCTCAACATAACAGATGAGCAGGCAGAGAAGATTCATAAAATAAATATGGACTTCCATGATAAGATGTTCAAAAACAGGAAAAATCCCACAGAACTTGAGAAGCTGAGAGAAAATCATAGAAAAGAAATTGAAAAGGTTTTAACAGAGGAACAACTCAAAAAGCTTAATGAGTTTAGAGATCATCACCCAAGACATGGAGATGGTGGTTTTGGACCAAATCATGAGTGGATGTGGTAAGATTGGGCGGCCTTTGAGCCGCCTCAAAAAAAGAGGTGAAATTATGAAAAAAATTTTATTTTTTGTTTTAATATCATCTGGTAGTGCACTATATGCCTATGGCCCTTATGGCTATGGATGTAACTGGAATTTTTTCCCCTATGGAGGCTTTATTATGTGGATAATTTTTTTTGCTATATTTGCTGTGCTTTTATATTTTTTATATACTCTCGTAAAGAATAAAGGATTAATTAGCTCTGCAACAGCAGAGGAGCCACTTGCAATATTGAAGAGAAGGCTTGCCTCTGGTGAGATAACAGAGGAAGAATATGAAAGATTAAAAGGCAAGATAAATGGTTGAAAACATGGACAATAAAAGCAACAGGATAATCATTATTATATTATCAGTCATTGTAATTCTGCTTGTGATTATTAACATAGCTCTCCTTAGAGGACCAAGACCTTTACCCCTTAGGGAACCAGGAAAATTTTTTGGCGATGGGAGAGCGCCAATGTTTATGGAGAGAGAGGATATGCCAGGGCACAGATTGGGTAGAAATTTTTGTACTCCTGAGTTTATGGAACAAAGACTTAGACTTTCTGCAGAGCAAAAAGAAAAGATAAATAGATTAAATGATAAGTATGAAAAGGATCTTTCTTCATTTTTTGATAATTCAAGGGAGCTGAGAGATAAGCTTAAAGAGATTTTGCAAAAGGATGGCGACCCGGATTATAATGTTGTGAGAACATTGCTTGAAAAGATTTCTTCCATAAATGTGGAAATCCAGCTTATGAGGATTAAGCAGGGAAAAGAGATAGATTCAATTTTGACACAGAAGCAGAGAGAGATTTTGCAAAAAGAAAGAGAAATGATGTTTAGAAGAATGCGCTTTATGCAGGAAGATGGAAGATAAGTATGACAGATAAGGATTTTGCATTGATAGTAGAGAGGACAAAAAGGGTTGTGCTTTCTGCAATTGAAAAAAATCTTTATGAGAGATTCTATTTCTCAATTGACGATGTGGTGCAGGAAACCTATATCAGAGCATACAAAAATCTCATTAAGGAAAGTTTTAGAGGAGATTCATCCCTTGAGACGTGGCTTTATAAAATAGCTATGAATGAGTCTTTGAGGATGAATGAGAGGTTGCTGAGAGAGGAGAAAAAGAGCAAAAAACTTATGGAATCCATGGAAGATGAAGTCCCAGCAGAAAGAGATGAGCTGGTAGAGCTTAATGAAAGTATTGCATCTCTTCCAGAAAAGTATAGCTCGGTTTTGTCTCTTCTTGGCATGGGTTATTCTCTTAAGGAGATCTCAATTAAACTGGGGCTTAATATCGGGACAGTTAAATCCCGCATATCAAGAGCAAAGGATCTTTTAAGAAATAAGGGGGAAGGATTATGAATGATTACATGTTAAAGATGAAAGATGAAATAGAGGCAAGGCTTAAAAGTGAGGCATGGAATCTCTCAATTGCCCATGAGGTTTTGCAAAGGGTTGAAATAAAAAAAGAAAAGAATATATTCAGGTGGTCTATTGCTTCAGTTGTTACCGCTTTTGTTTTTTTGTTGCTTTTTGCTTTTAATGTTTATTTTTATTTTACAAACACTACAGTTAGTGAATATAATCTTTATAGCTATAGCTCTGCTTCCTCATTGATCGGTGAAATAAGTGAAGTTGATCTGGTAATAAATGAGGTTTTTCCGATGAGGTAAGCTTTCATCTTATTCAAAGGAAGGCAAATATATATGGAAGTTTGTCCCCATGCCTTTTTGAGAATTAACCTCAATAAAGCCATCATGTTTTGTTATAATCGTATTTACAATTGCAAGTCCAAGTCCATTACCTTCTTTCTTTGTTGTAAAGAAGGGATCAAATATTTTTTTTAGATGCTCCTGATCTATGCCAGTGCCATTATCCTCAACAGTAATATGCCAGAATAGGTTATTTTTATTTTCAGTTGGTAAATCCCTTCGGATTTCTTTTTTTAATATAATGTTTATTTTCCCTTCAATTGTTTCTGGAATTGCCTCAGAGGAGTTTACAATAAGATTAAGCATTATCTGTCCCAGTTGAACTTTGTCTCCCATCACAATGGCCTCATCCTCATCTGGAAGATTTACAGATAGCGTAATATTGTTTCTTATAGCATTTTGAGCTATTGTGGCTACATCAGATATTGATCTTTTGAGATCCACTGGTGTTTTTGTAATTTCTTTATTTTTAGCAAAACTCATGAGATTTTTTACAAGTGTTGCAGCTTTTTCTCCGGATTTTATTATTGTAGAGAGAGTGGATTTTATTTCTTCTATATCTGGATTTTGAGCTGCTGCAATAACATTGAGGTATGATGCCGTGCTTATTATTCCTGCTATAATGTTATTAAAATCATGGGCAAGTCCACTGGCCATTGTCCCAAGAATCTCTGCCTGCTTTGCCCTTTCAAGAAGAGCTTCTTTTCTGGCAAGCTCAGTCACGTCGTCAATTCTTATAATTACTCCATAAATATCTTCCCTTGTAAAAGGGAACATGTATATATTTTTGATAAATACCTCTTCTTTACCGCATGATTCCTTTATATAAGTCTCTCCAATGAGTTCAGCTTTTATTCTCTTTGATTTAACCTCGTCAAATATGGATTTGTATTTGTATATTTGAGGCAAAACCTCCCATATATTTTTGCCCTTTGCCTCAAGGCTTGTAAAATCAGAAAGAAGTTCAGCCTCCTTATTCCATTGAGTTATTCTGTCATCAAAATCCGTTGCAATAAGTGCAGAGGGCATTGATTCTATGATATTGTTTATAAAGGTACTCATTTCAATAAGATTGCTGTTTTTCTGTCTGATCTCAGCAAGATTTTGGTTTAATGTTTCTGCCAATTTATTTATGTTGGTTGAGATTTCTGATAATTCGTCATTTTCATTATCTTTTATAGCTACATTAAAATTTCCATTTTTGATTTTTTCAAGGGCAGATGTTACTTTTGATATTCTTTCAAGAAGGACATCGTTTATTTTTTTTGTCGTGAGTAAGAATATAATAACTGTGATTAGTATGCAGGAAAATATGGAAAATACAATTACCTTTGTAGCATAGGTGCAGAATATTTTGGAATCATATATTAGTTCAATGTATATAGAAGATTTCCTGTTAAAGAAAAATTTGTTCATCTTGATCTTGTGATAGTGATATATCTTATTATCTTTCTCAAATGATGCATCACCTTTGCTTAAAAGCTCATCTATATGTTTTTGAGAAATATTAAGCTTTTTTCCTGGATTTATAATTGACCAGCTATTGCCAGAGACAATGGAATAAACATCAATGGAGATTAGGTATTTGTCATAAAAATTTTTAAACATGTCGCTAAAGAGAAACTCATAGAGCGCAAAATTGTATTTTTCTTCTATAAATTTTTGGACATCAAGAGAAATCTCATAGATTATGTTGCTTTTTTTGGGAGAATAATACATGTAATAAGATATTTTACCTTCTTTTATTGACGTAGATATTCCCTGGGATGCAGTTTCTCCTTTGCCATAAAGAGAGTTAATGAATTTTGAAAAAGCAGGACCGCTGTTGAGAAGGTTTAAGTTTATGTCGCTGACTAAAGATGAATTATAGACCGTCCCATCATGGCCTATGAAATAAACATCAGATACTCCAATTTTGTTTGCAAATTCTTTTAATTTTTCTGGTGCAATCCTTGATGATGATTTTTCATCTGGAAAACTATTGGCTAATTTTTTGAGGGCTTCTGTTCCTGACTTTGACATCTCTTGCTCAACTGTGCTCAAGATGCTTTCATAGTGGGCAAACTGCTTTTCTATTCTTGAGATTTTGCCTTCAATATTTTCCATGAAAATTTTTCTGGCAAAATCCAGAGAAAACTTACCAATAATAAGTGAAATAACTGCAGCAGTAGTCAGTATTGATATTAAAATTAATTTAAAAAGCCTTTTGCGCATCTGTTCCTAAAGCCTATTTTTTTATATGTAAATTTTTAGCGGATTTGCAAATTTGCTTCCAAGATTTTGACAGATATGTATTCAAACATTAAAAAAATATAAGGTCAAGCAAAATCTATATGTTTATATCATGTATTGTATTATTTTTTTTAATTTAATTTCTTAGAAATCTTTTCGTGAGATTACAATACAGGCATTTAAGAGTTTGACGCTAAATTTAATTCCTCGAAAATCTCTATGCTCCTTTAATAGAGATTCCATTTCTGTCTTTGTTTTTATTATCTTATTTTTTAGTCTTGTTATGAGGCTTCTTGTGTCCTTGCCATACCATTTCATCTGACTTTCATATAGGTCTAACTTTTCTTCAAGCTCTCTAAGCTGCTTTGTATAAGATTCTTTAATTTTTTCTACCTCCGGGTCTATCTGTATTTCCAGGCTTTCGTTTAGCTCTTCCATGCGGGAATGGATTTTGTTTAAAATAGCTGTAGAGGCTTCCTTAAAGTACTTATCTGAGTTGCGCTGTATCTCTGTTATAATATCGCAGTAAGGATCAGTAGAAATATTGTGCAAAAATTCCTGTTCCAGAAATTGCTCTTCAATGTATTTCTTTTCATAAGAAGAAAGGCTGCTACCTCTTTCAACAAAAACGGTGAAGAGCTGATGGCTTGTGGAAGAGGATTTAAACTCTGCAATATAGTTAAATATTACACCATCAAAAGAAGAATCGCCCTTAATGAAAATGATTCCAGTTTCACCGCCAAATTCATCACTATTGCAGTAGTCAATTATCCTGTCAATGACTCTGTGCCCGAAGGCTAAAAATTCAAGACTCTCATCTTCAAGGGCTCGCTCGCTATCAAAGGTTCCATATCTAAATTGCTTAGAGTCCCCATTGTATTGCACCTTGTAAAGGCCCTTGTTGTTTTTTTTGGAGATTAGATCTGCAGCAAAGGTATCTTCTTCTAAAAAGTCATTGATGAATTTTTCAATTCGCCTGTTTGTAAAGCTTCTGTCTTTTAGAGTAACCTTGTAGTATTCGTCATAGTTGAAGTCCATCTTCCCTGTTACTGTAAGCTCCGTGAGCTTTTCAAAACTCTGCCTTGCGCTTTCAATTCTCTGAGATAATTCTGCATCTATATCCCTCTTCCTTTTTCTGCCAGAGGCAAGTTCCATAAAAAGAGTGTTGAGGTTTACCTCATCTTCAATTTGACCAAGCATAATATCTGGCGTGCCTATGGATTCTTCAAATATGCGCAGCTTTTCTGTTAAGACCTCCAGAACTCTTTCAGCAACAGTCCCTCGTGTGGAAAAGTTATATATGTGGACATCGTTGGCCTGCCCAAATCTATGTATTCTTCCTATGCGTTGTTCAATTTTAAGTGGAGACCATGGAAGATCATAATTGATGAGAACATCACAAAACTGCATGTTTCGACCTTCACCACCTGCCTCTGTTGCTATGATTATCTCAGCCTCATTTTTAAATTTTAGAATTGCCTCTTCTTTTTCATCCCTGCTCATTGATCCATTAAATGCAACAGTAGAAAAGTCAGATAAAATTCCCATTAGATAATCCTGAGTTGTTCTGAATTGAGTAAAGATTAGAAATTTTTTGTGTCCTTTGCGCTTTAGATCTTTTATGAGCTTTATAAGTTTTTCGCCTTTTTTATTAACAACTATCTTTTCTGCAATAGATATAAGTCTATCTAAGGTTGAAATCTCTGCCTTTAGCTCCTCTATGGTTTTTTGAACTGTAAGTTCATCTGCCTCTGACATTTCATCATTGTCAGAGATTGTGTCTTCATCAAATATTCCGTTATTAAATATAACATAATAATCGTTGCATGTCTCTGCCTTATTGAGAAGTTCTCTTAGTCTTGCAGATCTGTTTTTTAATGCAACAAGAAGTGCATAAGAAGAGGAATCAAGAAGTTTTTGAAAAACAGTCATCACAAAGCCTACAGCTCTATTTTCTGTTTGGATGGCTCTGTTGAATTCCTCCATTACGTATTTTGTTGTTTCGTCATAGAGATAACGCTCATCTGGATAGAGATCAAATCTTATTGTTCGAGCATGGCGTTTTGTAAAGCCTCCAACTTCTTTTTTTGTTCGCCTTATGACTATTTGATCAAGCTTTCTTTTAAGCTCAGACAGATCAGCTCCATCAACACAAAACTGGTTGAAAAAGGATTGAAATGGGCCAAGTATATTTTTGTCTATAAGAGATATTAGAAAGTAAAGCTCCTCAAGTTTGCCTCTGAAAGGAGTTGCAGAAAGCAGAAGAAGGGATTTTGTCTTTGAGGATATAATCTCTGCCATTGTATATGCTTGAGTTGAAACAAGGGAGTCCCTCCTGAGTCGGTGAGCCTCATCAAATATGACAAAATCCCATGATGTCCTTTGAAGCTCCTCATAAAAACATTTATTTTTTATAAAGTCAATTGAGCATATAATCTTATCATAAACATTCCATGGATTTCCGCCTTCGCCACAGATCTGCAAGGCTTTATTTAAAAGCTTGCGATCCATTATAACAAATTTTTCATTAAACTTGTTCTCCATTTCATTTTGCCATTGAAATAGAAGAGATGCAGGGCATATAATTATAATGCGCTTATAGTTCTGTCTGTATATCATCTCTTTTATAACAAGTCCAGCCTCAATTGTCTTGCCAAGTCCCACCTCATCTGCAATGAGAAACCTCTGTTTAAAGGAATTTACAATCCTGTGAGTGCTTTCAACCTGATGAGCCAGTATCCGTGTTCTTGAATTTGACAGTGAGAGTATTTTATTATAGGCATAGGCCAGTTTGAGCATATAAGATTCTGCCTTGAGAAGGGCTTTTCTTCCATGAGGTATCGTGCTTTGTGCAAAGATTTCAAGTATCCTTGCTTCATTCTCAATGGTAGAGATAAAAGACTCCTCCTCTTGAGAGGAAAATAAATCTCTTTCTTCTATGAGTAAATCTATATTATTCATCCTTGAGTCAATTTTGTTTCAATTTTTAAATTATTCATCTTTCAGGATAATGATGAAAAAGAAGTATAAAAAATTCCTGTTGGCAGGATAGGTGACATAATTACATAAAAGTAAAAAATATACAAGCAATTTTTTTGAAATTAAAAGAATTGATCTTTCAATTGATATTATTTTAAAAACTGCTGGACAAAAATAAAAATTTTGTTACAGTAAAGTCACGAGGGAAAAGATGAAGAAGCTACCAATAGGCATACAGACCTTTGAAAAGATAAGAAGTGATGACTATATATACATAGACAAGACAGATATAGCTTTCGATATAATTACAAACTATACTTATGTATTTCTATCCCGCCCAAGGAGATTTGGTAAATCCCTTTTTCTGGACACATTACGCAATATATTTGAGGGGAAAAAAGAATTATTCAAAGGCCTTGCAATATATGATAAATGGAACTGGGAAGAAACCTATCCGGTGATAAAGATAAGCTTCGGAGGCTCAACAAAGGCAGAGGAGTTGATAAATTCAATAATCTATAATTTACAACAAAATGAGAGAGCTTTAAATCTGCAAGAGGAAATTTTTAATAGAGAGGATTACGCTATATACTTTGCAGAGCTAATAGAGGCAGCTTATAACAGATATAATCAAAAAGTAGTAATACTTATAGATGAATACGATAAGGCAATACTTGACAATATAGAAAAAGTTGATGTAGCAAAGGAATGCAGGGAGATATTAAAAAGGCTTTATACAGAAATAAAAAATCATGATGCAAATATCCGTTTTGCCTTTTTAACAGGTGTGACAAGGTTTTCCAAAGCCTCAATATTCAGTGGTCTTAATATGCTCACAGACATAACTCTTGATGAGAGATATGGCAATGTATGTGGATACACACAAAAGGATCTGGAGGAGAGTTTTAAGGAGTATTTAAATAAGATAAATGGGGATCTGGAAAAGATAAAGGAATGGTATAATGGATATTATTTTTTAAAGGATAAGTTGTATAATCCCTTTGACATATTGCAGTTTTTTGACAAAGGAGGGGTATACAGGAATTACTGGTTTGAAACAGGGACCCCAACATTTTTGATTAAACTCATAAAGGAGAGGAACTACTTTTTACCTGCCCTGTCAAATCTCAAGGTGGATGAAAAACTCCTGAGTAGCTTTGATATAGAAGACCTTGACCTTGAGGTAATACTGTTTCAAAGCGGATATCTTACAATTGATTCTGTGGAATACACTCCCTTTGACACAATAGAATACAGGCTCAAAATCCCAAACAGAGAAGTAAAGCAGTCCTTTACTGATTTTATAATCGACAAACTCCTGGAGGATAAGGCTAAGACTCCCAAAAAGGTAAGCCTTTATAAAAGCCTTGGGGATGCAAACATGAAGGAATTTGAGCAAACTCTTATCTCTCTTTTTGCCTCAATCCCCTATAATAATTTTGTTAAGAATAATATATCAGAATATGAGGGATTTTATGCCTCAGTTTTGTATGCCTATTTGCAGAGTCTTGGCTTTGACATAGAGGGGGAGGATGTTACAAATCAGGGACGAATTGACCTTGCAGTGAAATTACCTGATGTGATATATCTCTTTGAGTTTAAGGTAATAGATGAGGAGCCCTTGCGTCAGATGAAAGAGAAGGGATATTACCAGAAGTATTTATCCACTGGCAGGGACATATATCTGGTAGGCATAGTCTTTGACAGAGAAAAGAGAAATATCAAAAACTTTATCTGGGAGAAAATATAGTGTAATTATTTAGCTAATTGCCATAGATGAATTTGAATTTCTATGGCAATTGTTGCTTTTAGTTAAGCTTGCTATTCTTTAACCTGTGTTGTAAGAAATATCTGGATTCCCATTTGATTTATCTGATCCATTATTTCTTCTAATTTATCCATGTGTGCATCTTCATCAAGGAGAATATGATCAAGCAATTCTTTTGTTGCATTATCTCCAACTTCTGAAGCAAGCTTTATAGCTTCATTATAGGCCTTAATAGCTCCTTCCTCTGCATGTATGTCATTTTTAATCTGAGCAGGGACATCAGAGCCTATGTTGATTTTATTGAGGCTTGTTACAATTGGAATTCCTTCAAGGAAAAGAATTCTTCCTATGAGTTTTTCTGCATGTTTCATCTCATCTATGGCTCTTTTTTCAAAACTTTTGTGGAGTTTATCATATCCCCAGTTTGCACACATCTCAGAGTGAACCATATACTGATTGATCGCTGTGAGCTCATCAGCAAGCAGATAGTTGAGCATATCGATTAACTTTTGATTGCCTTTCATCTTTTTCTCCTTATAGTTTAATTTTAATTAGATAGATATTACCTTCGTTGTGACTTTTAGACTTTAGTTACATAAAGCTTATATTTTTAATATAAAAAAGATAATAATTTAATCAACAGTTTTTTAAAATTTTTTATCTGAGAAATAGCAGAACTTTTTTCTTTTTTGTATTTGACTTGAAAGTGGTGAGCCTTTGAGCTAAATAAAAATTTGCAATTACGGAGATTTCAATGATAGATTTAAGAAGTGATACTGTGACAAAGCCTTCTGCTGCTATGCTTGAGGCTATGATGGATGCGCCTGTTGGTGATGATGTTTTTGGTGAAGATGAATCGGTCAATAGATTGCAGTCAATGGTGGCGGATCTATTTGGAATGGAGGATGCTCTCTTTTGCCCGTCTGGCACAATGACAAACCAGATAGCAATAAATGTTCATACTATACCTGGTGGTGAAGTAATATGCAGCAGTATTGCTCATATTTATATGTATGAGGGAGGAGGTATAGCCAGAAATTCTGGGGCATCTGTTGCACTTATTGAAGGGGATAGAGGTCGCTTTAGGCTTGAGGATGTTTGTGAGTTGATAAGGCCTGATGATCTCCATAGACCTGTGACAAAATTAGTGGCTGTTGAAAACACAGTTAATAAAGGTGGTGGTGCTATCTGGGATTATAGTGAGTTAAAGAGGATAAGTGATTTTTGTGCAAGTCATTGTATAGCTTTTCATCTTGATGGAGCACGGCTGTTTAATGCCCTGGTAGAAACAGGAGAAAAGCCCTCTCAGTATGGAGAGATCTTTGACTCCATATCAATTTGCCTTTCAAAGGGACTGGGCGCTCCTGTTGGTTCTGTCCTTGCAGGCAGTTCTTCTTTTATTAAAGAGGCAAAGAGAGTTCGCAAGGTTTTTGGTGGAGGTATGAGACAGGCTGGTATTTTAGCTGCTGCAGGTATTTTTGCACTTGAGAATAATATTTCAAGGTTGAAGGATGATCATCGCAGAGCAAAAGATCTTGAGCGGATTTTGTCTTCTTTATCTTTTGTGGAGAATGTGCTTCCTGTGGAGACAAATATAGTTATATTCACTTTGGCTGATTCCATTGATGGGAAAGATTTTCTACAGAAACTTAAAAGTAAGGGATTGCTTGCAAGTTCTATGGGGAAAAGAGAAATTCGTTTTGTTACCCATCTTGATTTTACAGATTCAATGCTTGAGGATGCAGCTAAGATATTAAAGTCTTTATAAAATATTATTTAAGGTATGATGGTGATTATTTCTGAATGCAATGCCTATCTCCGCTGGCTAAGATAAAAGCTATTCCACATGTAATAGCAATCCCTTGAGATATTCTCCTTCTGGGTGATAGATATTTATGGGGTGATCCTCTGGCTGAGAGAGATGGGATATTATCTGAACATTTCTGCCAGAGTCTGCTGCTGCAGAGAAAACAATTTTTTGAAACAGCTCAGAGCTAATATGTTGGGAGCAAGAAAATGTTGCAAGGAATGAGTCCTTTTTTATTTTGCGCAGAGCGTTTAAGTTTATGTCTTTGTAGCCTTTTGCTCCTTTTTCTATATTCGTTGCTGATTTTACAAAAGCTGGGGGATCAAGTATTATCAGATCGTATATCTCATCCATGTCTCTTAGATAGTTAAAGCAATCTTCTTTAATTGCTATATGATTTTTGAGGCCTTTAAAATTTTCTGATACATTTTTTTCTGTCATAGCAATGGCAGATTGAGATATGTCTACACTATGAACAGATCGTGCTCCCCCTGCAATGGCATAGACAGAGAATCCACCTGTATAGCAGAAGGCATTGAGCACTGTTTTTTCTTTAGAGATTTGTTTTATAAGCTCTCTGTTTTTTCTTTGATCAATAAAGAACCCGGTTTTTTGACCTTCCTTAATATCAACAGCAAACAAAAGAGAGTTTTCCATGACAAGTAGGTCGGAATCTATCTTTCCTGCGATGGTATAGTCTCTTTGAGAGACCTCCTCAATAGGATTGACTGAGCTATTTTTGACATAGACATTTTTAAATCCAAGGTCATAGAGGGAATCCACTATTATATCAAGGAGCAGTTCTGTCCCTTTTATTAAAGTTTGAATGACCGCACTTTCATTGTAAATATCAATTATAAGCCCAGGGAATAAATCGCCCTCTGCATGAATGAGCCTATAACAGTTGGTTTTTCTTTTATCTATAAATTTATCTCTGAGATTTGCTGCTTTTATTATTTTTTCTTTAAAAAAAGAATCAGGGAAATTGGTAACTATTTCTTTTGTGAAATGAAAAATCCTGCATGAGATTTGACTTTTATAAGAATAAAATCCATAGCCAAGTATATTTTCCTTAAAGTCTATTACTTCAACTATTTCACCATTTTGCGGATCTTCAAGTGACTGGATAGCTCCAGAGAATACCCATGGGTGACGGTTAATAAAAGCCTTTTCTTTACCTTTTTTTATTTTAATTTTATTATACATATTTTATAAATTTTACTTCCAAATGAGATTTTTTATTACAAAAACTTGAAAAAGTTAGTTTAGGTTAAAAGAGCTATATGTCAACTTATAGTCAAATATAAATTGTGGAATAGCTCATTAATAAAAACAGAGCCTATAGTCTTTAAGATCTTGCAAGAGTTGAGTTCTAAAATTATATAAAATATTCAGTATTTATTCCTTAACTTCTTTTAAAATAAAAATACTCTATTACCCCCGCCGCCTTCGGCGGCGGGGGTAATAGTTTCTTGATTTTACACTAAAAATTATCTTTAGGAATAATTACTGTAAAATATTTAAATTTGCACTTATTTTTATAACTGTGAGTAAATAATCATTGACTTCTATAAATCAATATTTTTAATACAGTATATTAAAAATATTGAGGTGAGTGGCATGTTTTTTACATATCTTCATATATGATGCAGAGGACTATTCAGGCAGGTCCTGTCTGATGATGTCTGGAGGCATGTCTATGGGGATCTTCTCATGCTGCTTGCCTGCATGAGATGCTGAGCTTGAAGTCTTCCATAGTTCCTCCCCCTCAGGACTAGCTCTGTTTCACAGAATTATTCTCTGTATCTTATTTTATGAAGCTATCATGTCTCTCCCCTGGTGATGCAAATATAAAAATTTTAGGAGGATATTCATGCCTGTTACAAGAAGAAATTTCCTCAAACTGTCGGGTGCGACAGCAGCCGGGGCTTTTCTTGGAGGAACATCCTTTCTCACAGGATGTGGAAGCACATCTGTTGATAAACTGAAAGGAGCCAAAGAGAGCACAACTATATGCCCTTATTGTGGTGTGGGATGTGGGCTTATAGTTTCTACAAGAGGGGGAAAGATTATCAATATTGAAGGGGATCCTGATCATCCAATAAATCAGGGTTCTCTCTGTGCAAAGGGTAATGCAATTTATCAGATTGCAATTAATCCTATTAAAAGACGGCTTGATAAAGTTCAGTACAGAAGGCCCGGTGGTGATAAATGGGAGGAAATCAGTTGGGATCAGGCTATTAAGATGATAGCCAGAAGAGTAAAGGATACCAGAGACAAAACCTTCATCGAGAAGGACAACAATGGTGTTACAGTTAATCGTGCTTCAGGGCTTTTCAGTCTTGGTGGAGCAGCTCTTGATAATGAGGAGTGTTACCTGGTTTCAAAATTTGCAAGACTATTAGGTATAACCTATCTTGAGCATCAGGCGAGGCTTTGTCATAGTTCCACTGTTGCTGGTCTTGCAGCAACCTTTGGCCGTGGTATAATGACCAATCACTGGATTGATATTAAAAATGCAGATGTTATTCTTGTTATGGGGTCTAACCCTGCAGAGAATCATCCCATATCCTTCCGCTGGATTCAAAAGGCAAGAGATAATGGTGCAAAGCTTATTGTAGTTGATCCAAGGTTTACCAGATCAGCATCTTTAGCAGACCTATATGGTTCCATTAGACCAGGAACTGACCTTGCTTTTCTTGGGGGTATTATAAACTATATATTGCAAAATGACAGGATCCAGAGAGATTATGTTGTGGAATATACCAATGCAGCATATCTTGTTCATGAAGGATACAGTTTCAAAGATGGTTTATTCTCTGGATATGATGCAGCAAAGAGGAGCTATGATCGTTCTACATGGACATATCAATTAGATGAAAAAGGAATTCCCAAGCAGGATAAATCATTAAAGGATAAAAGATGCGTATATCAACTGATGAAGGAGCATTACTCTCGTTATACTCCAGAGGTGGTTGAAAAGATTACAGGATGCCCAAAAGAAACATTTCTTGAAATAGCTGATCTCTTTACTTCAACTCATAAACCAGATAAAGTTGCCACTATACTTTATGCAATGGGGACAACTCAGCATACAGTTGGAACTCAAAATATAAGGGCCTATGGGATTATACAGCTCCTCCTTGGAAATGTTGGCCTTGCTGGTGGCGGTATAAATGCTATGAGGGGTGAGTCAAATGTTCAGGGTTCTACTGACGCTGCTTTACTGTGGCATATTTTACCAGGATACAACCCTGTGCCAGAGGCTGCGAAGCATAAAAATCTTGAGGAGTATTTTAAGGCAGTTGTCCCCAAATCAAATGATCCTATGAGTATAAACTGGTGGCAACACAGGCCTAAATATGTTATAAGCATGCTTAAGGCCTGGTTTGGTGATGCAGCAACAAAGGATAATGATTTTTGTTTTGACTGGCTACCAAAGGCAGAAAAACCAACTCCTCATATAGTTTTATTTGAAGATATGTATGCAGGAAAGCTTAAGGGTGGCTTCTTGTGGGGGACAAATACTGTAGTTGGGGGTCCGAATTCTGCAAAAGAGGCAAAGGCTCTGGAAAAATTGGACTGGCTTGTTGCAATAGATCTCTGGGAAACAGATACATCCATTTACTGGAAAGAGAATTATAAAAATGTAAAAACTGAAGTTTTCTTACTACCAGCAGCCTCTTCAGTTGAAAAAGAGGGTAGCATTACAAATTCCGGAAGATGGGCTCAATGGAGATATAAGGCCATGAATCCTCCTGGAGATGCTAAATCTGATCTTGAGATTGTTGATTTAATTTTTAATGAAGTCCGCCAGCTTTATAAAAAAGAGAATGGTAAATTCCCTGATCCAATAGTAAAGGCTAACTGGAATTATACTCATGAAGGACATCATGAGCCAGATCCAGAGCTTGTTGCAAGGGAGATCAATGGTTATGACTGGAAGAGTAAAAAGCAGTTGGATTCTTTTATGGATCTCAAAGATGATGGAACAACTGCATGTGGCAACTGGATCTATGGTGGAAGCTTTACAGAAAAGGGAAATTTAATGAAGAGAAGGGGGCTTGATGAAGGCCCTGGCAATACAGGTCTTTATCCTGAATGGGCCTGGGCTTGGCCTTTGAATAGAAGAATTGCCTATAACAGAGCTGCAGTTAACCGTAAGGGAGAGCCATGGGATCCAAAGAGATGGTTTATTAAATGGACTGGAAGCCAATGGAAAGGAGACGTTGTTGATGGAGGAGCAAAATTTGGTCCTGAGGCAAAGAATCCTTTCATTATGAACTCAGAAGGCGTTGGTAAGCTATTCTCTAATTCAGTTGTTGATGGGCCTTTAACAGAACATTATGAGCCTATGGAAAGCCCCTTTGTAAATATCCTTAATTCTCAAAAAGTAAATCCTGCATCACTTATACTTGATTCTGTTAAGTCTGAATTTGGCAATCCATCTCAATTCCCTTATGTTGGGACATCTTACCGTCTTGTGGAGCACTGGCAGGCTGGAGCTATGACTCGTAATCTTCCATGGCTTAATGAGCTTGTTCCAGATATGTTCTGTGAGATAAGCCCATCTCTTGCAAAGAAGAAGAATATCAAGACAGGGGATATGGTTAAGATTAAATCTCAGAGAGGCAATATAAAGGCTCGTGCCCTTGTTACAGAAAGGATTCAGCCATGGACAACTGGAGGTAAAGAGATAGAGATGGTTGGTATGGTATGGCATTTTGGTCATGGATGTGCTGCCAGTGGAGATTCATGTAACATCCTCACTCCTCACATAGGTGATGCCAATACTATGATACCTGAATACAAGGCATTCCTTGTTGATATTGAGAAGGCATAAGGGAGGTAGAAAATGGCTGGTAAAGCTTTTTTAGTAGATACATCAAAGTGTCAGGGCTGCAGGGGATGCCAGGTGGCATGTAAGCAATGGAATGGTCTGCCTGCTGAAAAGACAGAATTTTTTGGTGGGAGTGAATATACAAATCCTGCGGAACTTTCTGCTATTACATGGAATCACGTTGTGTTTTTTCCTCTGGATCGCAGAGATCCCAAAAAGCCAGTGTGGACAATAATGCATAAAAAGTGCTTCCACTGTGAAGAGGCAAATTGTCTTCGTGTTTGTCCAGAAAAGGCTATATATAAAAAGGATGGCTGGACAGTGATTGATCAGAGCAGGTGCATAGGTTGTGGAGCCTGTGTAAATGCCTGTATATATAAGGTCCCCCATCTTGCAGAGGCTAATCACGTAAGTGATACAGGGCTTAAGATTATTCACAAGGACAAGTCCCATAAATGCAATGCCTGCACTTTAAATGAAAGAGATATTCCTGCATGTGTAAAGACCTGCCCATCGGGATCTCTTCTTTATGGAAGTAGACAGGAAATGATTAAAATTGCACTTAAACGAGTAGAGGAGCTAAAGAGGGAATTTCCAAATGCAAGTGTCTATGGCCTTAATGAATTTGGTGGTCTTGGAGTAATCACTGTTCTTAGAGATAAGCCAGAGAGATTTGGACTTCCAGTAAATGTTAAAGCTATAGATATGGCAGAGGCTGAAGCGATAAAAGACACATACGCTTTGCTTTCACATTTTACCTTTGGGATCCCATTTATGAAAAAACAGGTATATAAAGTTTCAAAGGCTTTAAGCTCTCATAAAACCCCGAAAGAAGCTTAAAAGTTATTCAATACCTGCCGGTTGAAGGCCGGTAGGTATTTTCTTATCTTAAAAAAGTCTCCTTCCTTTAAATTGTTTTCAAAATAAAATAGTTGCTTTACTCATGCCTTTCTTTTTATTGAAAGCTCATTTAATTTTAATAATTTAAATCTGGTATTTCTTATAACAATAGGAGTTTGTAATGAATATTGAGTTTATAATAGATGGCAAATTAATAAGAGCTCATAAGGGGCAGAGTATCTTAAAGGCAGCTCTTTTAAATGGGATTGATATACCTCACCTTTGTTATCATGAAAAACTTAGTGCCACTGGAGCATGCAGGCTCTGTATTGTTAAGGTAAATGGAATGTATAAAGCCTCATGCACAGAGCCAGTAGCTGAAGGGATTGATGTTGTAACTTATGATGAAGAACTCTCTATGATGCGAAAGGAACTACTTGAGATGCTCCTTGCAGAAGGTGATCATAACTGCCTCTATTGCCACAGTAATGGGAACTGCGAACTCCAAAATTATTGCTATCAATACAATGTTGAACCGCCAGCTAAGGATTTGCCAAAGAATATACGTGAAGTAGATCTCACCTCCAGCCAAGGAATTAAAAGGGATGAAAATAAATGTATCCTCTGTGGGAGATGTGTTAAAGCCTGTGCTGAGATTCAGGTGAATTTTGTATGGGATTTCGCAGGGCGTGGATCTCATGCACACCTTACTTCTGATATGTATGAGAAGATCGGTGATTCATCATGCATTCAGTGCGGCACCTGCGTGCAGCTCTGTCCTACAGGGGCATTGTCTTTTCAGACAGTGCTGGGACGGGGGATGAACTGGGAGCTTAAAAAAGAATCCAGTATCTGTATTTATTGCGGTGTGGGATGTAAAATTGATTTCTATACAAATAAAGAAGGCAAGCTTGTAAAGGCAATGGGCAATGATGAAGGCCCTAATAAAGGCCATCTCTGTGTAAAAGGACGTTTTGGTTTTGACTTTGTTCAGAGCAATAAACGCCTCACAACTCCACTGATAAAGAAAAACGGAAAATTTGAAAAAGCTACATGGGATGAAGCGCTTGATCTCGTTGCATCTAAATTTGGCGAAATAAAGGAAAAAAGCAGCCCTGACGCGCTTATGGCCTTTGCTTCTGCAAAGTGCACTAACGAAGAAAATTATCTCATGCAAAAGTTTATGAGATCTGTCATTGGCACAAATAATATAGACCACTGTGCACGGCTTTGACACAGCGCCACTGTAGCCGGTCTGGCTGCAACACTTGGATCTGGTGCAATGACAAATTCAATAAGGGAAATTCCTCTCAGCGAATCATTCCTCATAATTGGATCAAACACAACAGAAAATCATCCTGTCATTGGTTCAATGATTAAAAATGAGGTAATCAATAAGGGAAAGAAACTTGTTGTGGTAGATCCAAGGAAAATAGAACTGGCAAGATATGCAGATATATTTCTGCAGATAAAAGCAGGCACAAATATTGCTATACTCAATGGCTTTGCCCATGTTCTTATAAAAGAAGATCTTTATGATAAAGAATTTGTTCAAAATAGATGTGAAGGCTTTGAAGAAATGGCAAAGGCTCTTGAAAAATATACTCCAGAGTTTGTTGCCAATATATGCGGGATTGATGATCCCTTCAAGATTGTTGAGGCCGCACGTTTATTCGCTGCAAGTAAGCCCATGGCTTTGTATTATTGCATGGGTATTACTCAGTTTAAGTCTGGCACAAATGGCGTTAAATCTTGTGCGAACTTACAGATGCTTCTTGGAAACATTGGAATTTTAGGTGGCGGGGTGAATCCTCTTAGAGGTCAAAATAATGTTCAGGGTGCCTGTGATATGGGTGCTCTTCCAAATGTTTATACTGGCTATCAGTCTGTGAGCATTGATGATAATAGAGAAAAATTTATCAAGATGTGGGGAAGTGAATTTGAGCTTTCCAAAAATCCAGGACTTACAGTAGTTGAGTCTCTCAATGGTGTACTAACCGGTGATGTAAAAGCTATTTATATAATGGGAGAGAATCCTGTTATTTCTGATCCAGATCAAAGTCATGTTATAGAGGCCTTGAAGCAACTTGATTTTCTTGTGGTGCAGGATATAGTAATGACAGAGACAGCTGCTTTGGCTGATGTTGTTTTACCTGCTTGTGCATTCCTTGAAAAGGAAGGCACTGTTACAAACACTGAGAGGCGTGTGCAGCTTATGAAAAAAATAGTTACTCCTCCTGGTGAAGTTAAGGAAGATTGGAGGATTATTATGGAAATAGCCAATATCATGGGTGCCAATTGGGATTATAAATCAGCGGAAGATATTTTTGAAGAGATAAGGCAACTTACACCATCGTATGGAGGCATAACTTATAAAAGGCTTGAGAAAGAGCTTATACAGTGGCCATGTCCAAGAGAAAATCATCCTGGAACTCAGATCCTCCATAAGGATAGATTTTCCAGAGGCCTTGGACTTTTTTCTGTTGTTGAGTTTACACCTCCAGCTGAGGATGTTGATCCACAGTATCCTATGGTTCTTACAACAGGAAGGATTTTGCAACATTTCCATACTGGCACTATGACTCGTAATTCAAAGATACTTGATGAAATATGCCATGAGGCCTTTATTGAAATACATCCCAATGATGCAAGCAACTATAATATCTCTAATGGAGAAGAGATTTCTATATCCACAAGACGTGGCAGTGTGAGAGTTAAGGCAAAGATAACAGATAGAGTCAAGCCTGGCATTATCTTTATGCCCTTTCATTTTGCAGAGGCAGCAGCTAATAAGCTCACACATGATGCCATGGATCCTTACTGCAGTATTCCTGAATTAAAGATCTGTGCATGTAAGATTGAAAAGGTGAATGCCATAGGAGGTCTTAGTGAATAAGGAGATTATTTCTAAAGCTATAAATAAGTATGGAAGGGAGAGAGAGCATCTGATGAATATTTTACGAGAGCTGGAATCTCTCTCTGAGGATAATTATTTAGATGTGGAAACTTTAAGTGAGCTTGCCGAGCAGATGAATATACCTAAAAGCGCTGTGGCTGGATTTGTGGACTTTTACACTATGTTTAAAACAAGTCCAAGAGCTAAATATGTAATAAGGATATGTAAATCAACTTCCTGTCATATTATGGGTGCAAGAACAATCTTTGAAGAGATTGAGTCTATACTTGACATAAAACCAGGGGAAGCCACCAGAGACGGTATTTTTTATCTTGAGACATGCCAGTGCCTTGGTGTATGTTCAGTTGCTCCTGCAATGATGATAAATTACGACATTCATGGGAATCTTACACCGGAAAGACTTAAAAAGATCATAGATGATTACCGCAAAAAAGAGCCTGTTGATGGTGAAGCCTGCGGTCCAGAAGTCGAAGGTAAAAAATGTATCATTGAGGGGACTCCTCAGACAAAACGGCTCCTTGAAAATGTTGGAGTTGTGAATCCCCTTGAAATTGATACATACGTTGCGAAGGGGGGATTTGATGCTCTCAAAAAAGCTTTAGGAATGGATCGAGGCGATATTATTGACATAATAAAAGATTCAGGTCTTAGAGGAAGGGGAGGGGCGGGCTTCCCAGCAGGTATGAAATGGTCTTTTGTCACAAAGGGTGATATGCAAAAATATGTAATATGCAACGCAGATGAAGGTGAGCCAGGAACATTTAAAGATCGTATTCTCATGGAGGAAAATCCCCAGGCACTTGTTGAGGGTATGGCAATTTGTGGTTATGCAATCGATGCTTCAATCGGTTACATCTATATTCGCGGTGAATTCAGAAGATCTATTATTCGTCTTCAGAAAGCAATAGATCAGGCAAGAGCAAAGGGTTATCTGGGTAAAAATATTTTTGGCTCAAGTTTTAGCTTTGATATTTTTATTAAGGAGGGAGGTGGAGCTTATGTATGCGGTGAGGAGACATCTCTTATAAATTCTATGGAAGGCAAGAGGGGATATCCAAGATTTAAACCTCCGTTTCCAGGGGTTACAGGATTTATGGGTAAACCGTCAAACGTGAATAATGTTGAAACATTGATGTCTGTTCCGATGATTATTGAAAAAGGGGCTGATTGGTATAAATCCGTTGGTCTTGCAGGATGCACAGGCACAAAGCTATATTGCCTCTCTGGAAAGATGAACCGCACAGGACTTGTGGAACTCCCCATGGGAGCAACCTTGAGAGAGATTATTGATATTCATGGTGGAGGAATGAAGTGCGGGAGCAAATTCAAGTTTGCCCAGGTGGGCGGAAGCGCAGGGGGTATTCTTGGAGAGGATCTCATGGACATTCCTCTTGATATAGATAATCCCATGAAACACGGTGTGACTCTCGGTTCGGGAGTTGTTCTTGTAGCTGATCAGAATACATGCCCTGTTGATTTTCTGCTTCAGATATTGAGTTTTTTTGAACATGAATCCTGTGGGCAGTGTGTCCCATGCCGTGTTGGGACAAGTCATCTTCATGCTATGGTGAAAAAATTTGCTGAAAGAAAAGCTTCTATTTCTGACATAGATTTAATGATTAAAAAGGCTGAGCTTATGAAAAAGACTTCTCTCTGTGCACTTGGTCAGTCACCTGTAATGCCAATAGTTACAATTCTTAAATATTTTAGAAGTGATTTTGAGAAGCACTGTGATCCATCTCACAGATGCCCTGAGTGTGAAAGTTCCCTTACAACTTATTATATTTTTTAATATAATAAAATAATTTTATTGATTTTTTATGAGGATTTTTTATTTGTGAAATAAATATTGAGGCATCGCCAAGCGGTAAGGCAACGGACTCTGACTCCGTCATTCCAAGGTTCGAATCCTTGTGCCTCAGAATTGGGTTGCTAGCTCAGCTGGTAGAGCAACTGACTCTTAATCAGTGGGTCCCGGGTTCGAGTCCCGGGCAACCCAAAATATTAAAATTTTTCAAATCCCTCTTCTTCCAGAATATCTTTTTCTTTTCTTTCTTTCATTGTTTGCCTTTGTTCTTTCACAGGGACTTCTGATTGTTTTTCTGTATGAGCCTTGCTTTTTTCAGATGAATGAATTTTTTTAATCTCTGTTATTTTGCTTGCAGCTTCTCCAACATTAAATTTGCTAATCATTTCTAAAAGTTCCTGAGCCTGGCTGGACATCTCTTCACTTCCTGCTGCTGTTTCTTCAACTAAAGCTGCATTTTGCTGTGTAATCTTATCCAGTTCCATAATAGCTGTGTTAATCTGTTCAATCCCACGTCTTTGTTCATCACTTGAGGCTGCCATTTCAGAAACCAGCATGTTTACCTTTTGTATGGACTCAATTATTTCCCTTAAGGCTATGCCGCTTTTTGACACAAGGTCAGTTCCTCTTTCAATCTTATCAAGGGAGTCTTTTATGAGGTTATCGATTTCCTTTGCGGCTGTTCCTGCTCTTTGAGCGAGGTTTCTAACCTCTCCTGCAACTACTGCAAAGCCACGTCCCTGTTCCCCTGCACGTGCAGCCTCTACTGCTGCATTAAGAGCCAGAAGATTTGTCTGGAATGCAATTTCGTTGATCATGTTTATAATGTCGCCTATTTTTTTGCTTGAAGAGTTAATTTCTTCTATAGAGAGAACAGCGTCTTCAACAATCCTACCACCATCCTGGGCAAGCATCAAAGTATTGTTTGCAAATTGGCTTGCCTGATTTGCATTTTCAAAGCTCTGTCTTGTTGAGACATTTGCCTCTTCAATGGCAGCAGCTATCTCCTCCAGAGAAGAGGCCTGTTCAGATGTTCTTTGCGATAGGTTCTGGTTGTCCTGCCCAATCTGCTCTGTTGTTGCAGCAACCTGCTCGGCAGCCTTTATGATCTCTGCAACAGTGGTGCGCAGAATCCCAATAAGTGTCTGGAAAGATTTTCCCAGCGTCCCTATTTCATCTGTGCGTGTTAAAATGGAATCTTTTACATCTTCTGAGAGATCAAGGTTTGCCATTTTTTCTGAATATCCCACAGTGGAAATGATGGGATTGGAGATGCTACTTCCAAGGAAATATGCAAGAATAAATCCCAATATAAGCATAATGAAAGTTACAATTATTATAATGTTTCTCAATTTATTTATCCCCTCTAAGGCTTCATTTAATTCCATGGCAACTCCCACTGCCCAGTTATCTGTTCCATGAATTGGGCAGCTGGCAGCAAAAATATCCTTACCATTAAAAAAATAAGTTGCCGTTGTTTTTTCTCCCCCAATAGCTTTTTTTAAAAGATTTGCCAGAGGAGTAAGAGATGGATCTTTTTCAGCTGCCTTTATGGGGCTAAAGCTTTCCATAACAAGCTTTGTATTTTTATGTCCCTGAACTGTTCCCTCTTTGTTTACAATATAGGAGTATCCTGTTTTGCCAATAGCTAAGTCTTTAACAAGATTTGAAATTTCATTGCCATCTCTTATGCCATATAGAACTCCTATTATCTTTCCATTTCTCTTAACTGGTGCTGCAACAGCAACACTTGGTTTCCCTGTAACTCTGCTTATAAATACAGAGGAGTATGTTGAAACTCCAGTCATTGCACGTATAAAGTAATCTCTGTCAGAAACCTTTGCTTTGTCTTTGCCCTCATTAAACCTTGTGGAATTTCCTTCTGTATCTGCAAAGGCAAAAACGTCAAATCCAGTGCGCTTTGCCTCAGCAGTAAGGAGATTTAATTTTTCTTCCCACGGGGTGTTATCTGTTATTAATCTTCTTTCTGCAAGTGATTCTATGATGTTTATGTTGCTTTTCATTGTCATTTTTATGGTTTCTGCAATTTGTAGTGATAAGTCAAGGAAAGACTCCTCTTTGTCTTTTAAGATTATGTTTTTGCCGCCGTAGTAGGTTATTGTTCCTAATAAGGCAGATATTATAAATATGCACCCGCTTATGAGTACTATTAATTTGTTTTTTATAGAGTTCATAGATTCACCTTCAATTAAGAATTATAATTTAAAGATAATAAAATTTTTAGATTTTCAAAAAAAATAAATATACTACAGTATTTATTCATTAACTTTTTTTAAAATAAAAATACTCTATTATCTCCTTCGCCAAAGGCGGCGGGGATAATGTTTTTGATTTTACACTAAAAATCCTATTCAGGAATAATTACCGAAAATATTGTATCTTTTTTGATATATTTTTTAAAGTCAGCATGTTAAAGAGTTGACTTTATATTTTTATTGTATCAATTTTGATATAAAATTGCCGGTTTGCATAAAAACAAAATTTAATTTTTTGAAGGAGAAAAAAGGTGAAGCGGATTAAAGTTTTTATTCCTTTTTTAGGTCTTTTTTTACTCCTCCTTGTTGCCTGTGAGCTTGATCCATGGGCTCTCGGATCAAACTCAGTAAATACGGATATGGTTGTCATAAAAAAGGTAACTGCCTATGGGACGATTGACGGCATTTCTCCGTTTAAAGGCCAGGTTGGAGCTGTAACCATGTCTCACAAGGTCCACGAAAAGGAAGGCGTTGGTTGCAATGAGTGTCATCATAAAGAGAATAATGATGAGAGGATTAAGGAGTGTGCAAAGTGTCACAATGGTTATAAGGGGTATGATACTATGCATGGGCTTTGTGTAGACTGTCATATAGAAAAGGCACGAGGACCTCAAAAGTGTATGCAGTGCCATTGAGGTGTATCTTGCAACAAAAAGAAATTCTTATACTTGGAATAGGGAATATCCTTCAAAAGGATGATGGGATAGGAGTCCATATTATAAATGAACTGCAGAATTCTTGGGGGGATATACCAGAAAACGTTGAAATTGTTGATGGGGGGACCATTGGTCTTGATCTGTTGCCTGTTATGAAGGCCAGAAAAAAGATAATTATTGTTGATGCTTTAAAAAATGGTGATCTTCCTGGGAGTATATATCGCTTTCCTGCAGATCATCTTGTGGCTGGCAATAATATTCTTTCTCTCCATGAAGTAGGGGTAAAGAGAATCATTGATATGCTTAATCTTATGGGGGATTATCCAGAGATTGAAATTATAGGAGTTGTTCCTGAGGATATATCTTCCCTTGAAATAGGCTTAAGTGATTCTTTAAAAGAAAAAATTCCAGTAGCTATAGAGTGTATACTGGAGGCTGCAATTTCTTAAACTTAAATCTTTTTAGCGGGAATGCAGCTTTGAAATTTTGAAGGAGGAATATATGGCATTAAACAGAAGAGAATTTCTTAAAATTATGGGTGGAACAGGAGCTGCTATAGCTTTCCCATCTGTAATGATTCAGGGATGCAAAAGGGCTCTTGAAAGAGCTGCTGAAAGGACAAATATAATCTGGCTTGAGGGTCAGTCCTGTTCGGGCTGTTCTGTTTCCCTATTGAATAAAATAAGCCCTGATATTGTATCTGTAATAACTGAGCATATCAGCCTTAACTATCAGGGAGTTGTAATGGGTGGAACAGGGGAAGCCGCGACTCGTGTTTTAGAGGATGCAGTTAAAAAACAGAGGAAGGATTTTATCCTGATAGTGGAAGGTGCAATTCCAACAAAAAATGATCTCTACTGCACAATAGGGGAAGATGAAAAAACTCACAGGGGAATTGGAGTTCGTCATTGGGTTGAAGAGCTTGGCAAAAATGCAATGGCAATAGTCTCTGTGGGAACTTGTTCTGCCTATGGTGGTATACCTGCTGCAAAAAATAGAATAACTGGTGAGAATCCAACTGGTGCGGTTGCTGTTTCTCAGTTGTTTAAGGGAAAGACAGTTTTAAATGTTCCTGGATGTCCTCCTCATCCCGACTGGATGGTGGGAACATTACTTCATGTGCTTTTGAAAGGTATTCCAGAACTTGATGAATATAATAGACCAAAGATGTATTATGGAAAAACAGTTCATGAGCAATGTGAGAGGCTTTATTATTACAAGAGAGGAATCTTTGCAAAGGAATGGGGGGACAAGGGATGTCTTTATAATCTTGGATGCCTTGGAATGGACTCTGGATGTGATATACCAACAAGGAAATGGAATAGCGTAAATTCCTGTACAGATTGTGGTTCTGGCTGTATAGGTTGCACAGAGAAGGCTTTCCCTGAGTATGGAAAGAGAGGTATATATCAGAACCTTATGGCTTCAGGTGATTATAAAGAAAAAGTGGTTATTGCAGGTATAAAAAGAGGGGAGGTATAAGAGATGGCTTCACAAAAAGTATATATAGATCCTTTGACAAGAATAGAAGGTCACCTTTCAATAGAGATGGATGTTCAGGATGGTAAGGTTGTTGATGCTAAGTGCCGTGGAGACATGTATAGGGGCTATGAGTCTATCCTGCAGGGAAGAAATCCAGTTGATGCGCAGCAAATTGTAATGAGAATATGTGGAGTTTGCCCTGTGTCTCACGGTCAGGCCTCAAGCAGATGCCTTGATGATGCCTTTGGCATAAAGCCAACAAAAAATGGAAGAATTTTGCGTAATTTGATTCTTGGCTCGAACTTTTTGCAATCTCATATTCTCCATTTTTATCATCTTGCAGCACTTGATTTTGTTGATATAACAGCAATTCTTAAATACAAAGGTTCAGATGATGGACTTTTGAGATTAAAGGATTGGGTAAACAATGAGATTAAGGTTAAAAAAGGCAGGGTTGATGAGATTTCAACAGCAGGTCCTTTCTTGCCAAGATATGAGGGAGAAAATTTTTACATCAAAGATCTAGATACAAATATTGATGCAATTGCAGGCTATGTTAAGGCTCTTGAAATAAGAGAAAAGACTCATAGGATGGTCGCCCTTTTTGGAGGAAGAGCTCCTCATCCAATAGCCCTTGTCCCTGGTGGAGTTACAACTGAGCCAACAGGTGCACGAATAAAGGAATTTAAAAAGTATCTTAAAGAAGTAGAAAAGTTTATAAATGAGACTTATATAAATCATGTAATAGCTGTTGCAAAAGCTTTCCCTGAATACTTTAAGCTCGGCAAATATGACAACTTCCTTTCTTATGGCGTTTTTGACAAGGATGAGGATCGTAAGAGTTTTATGTTTGAACAGGGAGTTATTACTGCAGGCAAGCTGGAAAAATTTGATTCATCTAAAATTAGAGAACAGATAAAATATGCAAGGTATAAATCCGGTTCAAATCTCCATCCTCTTAAGGGTGAGACTGTTGCTGATCCAGAAAAAAGTGGTGCTTATTCATGGGTTAAAGCCCCAAGGTATGATGACAAGCCTATGGAAGTGGGAGTTCTTGCAAGGACGCTTGTGGCATATTTATCTGGCAATAAGGATGTTAAGGCAGAGGTTGATTCACTCCTTAAAGTATTTAATGCTGAATTGCCAGCAGCCAATTCTGTTTTAGGACGTCATGCAGCAAGGGCTCTTGAAAGCAAACTTATTGCAAAGGCGATACACAAATGGCTTGATGATCTTGATTCAGATGAAAAGACAAGAAATACCTATGTAATACCAGAATCTGGAGAAGGTGAAGGCCTTATTGAAGCCCCACGTGGTGCTTTGGGTCACTGGATAGTTGTGAAAGATCATAAAATTGCAAATTATCAGGCAATAGTGCCCACAACATGGTTCTGCTCTCCAATGGATGACAAGGGGGGCAAAGGTCCTGTAGAACAGGCTCTTATTGGGACACCAATATCCGATCCAAAAAATCCTATAGAGGCAGCGCGAGTGGTGCGCTCCTTTGATCCATGTCTTGCCTGTGCTATTCATGTTGTTGAAGGCGATAGAGAGATAGGCAAATTCAGAGTTATATAATTTTTCCAGATGGGGATGTCAGGCTCTCTGATATCCCCAATAATTTTTATTAAAAAATTAATAATATGATTTTTTGTTCATATTTTTTGTAAAAGTTCTTGTATTGTGGCATAAATTATGTCAATATTGACATAATAAAAGTTTCTGGTAACAGGCTTAGCTGCCCTTGGGCAGCTTTTTTTTTGTTTAATCGATATTTTCTTAAAAAACAAATAAATAATTTGACTATTTATATTAAAATATGATACAATGTTTATCTAAACTATGAAAAATATGGGGGATTTTTTATGGCAAGTGATATTTATGATTCAAAACCGTGGCTTAAATTTTATGCTCCAGGGGTTCCTGCTTCAATAAATTATGAAAGGATTACACTTCATGAGATGTTTTATCGGACAGCAGCAAAGTATCCTGATCGGGATGCCCTTATTTTTCAGGGGTATAGGATAAAGTACAGTGAGCTACGGGATTTGGTTGATACTCTTGCTGCTTTTTTATCTTCTAAAGGCATAAAGAAAGGGGATGTTGTGGCTATTCTTCTCCCAAATATGATCCAGACAGTTGCCTCCTATTATGCTGTCCTCAAAATAGGGGGTATAGTTCAAATGAATAATCCCTTATATACAGATAGAGAGTTGGAATATCAATTCAATGACTCCGGAGCAAAGTTTTTGATTACACTTGATCTCCTTGCTTCAAGGATGATTGCTTTAAGAGATAAAACCAAAATTGAACATATAATATGGACATCAATTGCTGATTATCTCCCAGGGCTTAAGAAATTTTTGGTTAAATTAGTTGGAAAGAAAAAGGGGCTATGTGCAGATGTTCCTGCTGCCTCTAAGGTATATCACTGGGCTGAGGCTGCATCTTTTAAGGGTAATGTTCCAGAGGTGACTGTTGATTTTGAAGATACGGCTGTTTATCAATACACTGGCGGAACCACTGGTCAATCCAAGGGCGCAATTTTAACTCATAAAAATCTCTGTTGTATGATTCAGATGTATGAGGCGTGGTTTCCCACTCTTAAAAAAGGAGATGAGGTGCTTATTGCTGCTGCTCCTGTTTTCCATGTTCTTGGTATGAGTGCTGCCATGAATCTTCCAATGTATATGGGGTGGACAGCTGTTATGGTGCCAAAACCTCAGCCAAAGGAATTACTTGAGGCAACAAGAAAATACAGACCAACGGTCTGTTCCATGGTCCCAACAATGTATGTGGGGATGTTGCAGCATCCTGATCTAAAGAAAACAGATATGACCTGTTATAAGGTTTTGACCTCAGGGGGTTCTTCTCTTCCTGTAGAGGTGCTTAAAAAATTCAAGGAGCTTACAGGTGCAGATATAAATGAAGGTTTTGGTATGACAGAAACATCCCCTCAGACTCATCTTAATCCCTATGGGGGTCTTAATAAACCAGGTAGCATTGGTATTCCTTATCCAGATACTGAAGTGAAAATTGTAGATCTGGAAAGAGGTGAAGATTCAATGCCAGTTGGCAAAGAAGGAGAGATGATTTTCAAGGGTCCCCAGGTAACAAAAGGTTATTTGAATAAGCCAGAAGAGACTGCAAAGTCCATAAGGAATGGCTGGCTTTATTCTGGAGATATTGCATATATGGATGAAGATGGTTATTTCTTTGTTGTGGATCGTAAAAAGGATCTGATAATATCTGGCGGATACAATGTGTATCCGAGGGAAATTGAAGAGGTTTTGTATAAGCATCCACTTATTCAAAAAGCTGCAGCCATTGGAGTTCCTGATGAGAAGAGGGGGGAGAATATAAAGATCTTTGTTGTGCCAAATGAGGGAGCAACTCTTACTGTAGATGAGGTTATGAATTATTGTAAAGAAAACCTTGCAAAATACAAATGGCCTTCAGAGATAGAGATCCGCTCTTCTTTGCCAGAGAGCAATGTTGGCAAGATACTTAAAAAAGAGCTGAGAAGAGAAGAGGAGGAAAAGAGAAAATCAACAGCAAGGTGAGTATAAGACTTTAGGCTTTATTTGATTTGAAAAATTTAATTTTTATTGACATTTTTATATTTAGTTAATAAAAATCATTTAGTAACGTAGAAATTTTGCCCTTTTTTTAAGGTGCAATAAGCTTTTAAATAGAAAGTTTTGCTGGTTTAATATCCAAAGGTATAATTTTTTATGGGGGATTACTTTTTTAGAGCTTTTTTTAGGTGTAGCTCCTTTTTAAGTAATTTTTCCTTAAATAAGTGAAAGCAGTAAATAAGATTGCTGGCATGTAGTGTGCATATTCTGCCCAGGAGCAGAAAAATCTTATTTTCTGGAATATATATACAATAAACACTTTTTAGGGAGGCTTATATGCTTAATCCACTGGTTGATACAAGGGATGTAAAATTTGTTTTATTTGAGCTCCTCGAAGCACAGAAGATGACAGAATACTCTGCTTTTGCTGATTTTGATCTCGATACTTTTGAAGCAACTATTGATCTTGCAGAGCAGATGGCTGTTGAGGTTTTTTATCCTACTGCTGAAGAAGGTGACAAGATTGGTGCAAAATGGGATCCTGTAACAAAGGAAGTTAAGATTCCAGAAATTTTTAAGCCAGCACTGGATAAATTCTATGAAGCTGGTTTTATGGGTCTTACAGATTCTCCAGAGCATGGCGGAACAGGGATGCCTAATATGGTTGGTGCTGCTGTTAATGAATATGTTTGTGCTGCAAACTATAGCCTTGGCATGTATCCAGGTCTTTCCCATGGAGCAATGGAACTTATCTATGCCTTTGGAACAGAAGAACAGAAAAAACTCTATGCTGACAAAATTATGACTGGTGAGTGGGGTGGCACAATGTGCTTGACAGAGCCAGATGCAGGTAGTGATGTTGGTAACCTCAAGACTAAGGCTGTGAAGCAGCCTGATGGAACATATAAGATCCAGGGGCAGAAAATATTTATTTCATCTGGAGAAAACGATTACTACAAAAACATGATTCATCCTGTTCTTGCTCGTATTGAAGGGGATCCAAAGGGCACAAAGGGTATTTCGATTTTTATCGTTCCAAAATACAGAGTAAATCCAGATGGCTCCCTTGGAGAATTCAATGATGTAGTGTGCACAGGCATTGAGCACAAGATGGGTATTCATGGTCAGGGAACATCCCAGCTTGCCTTTGGTGACAATGGTAATTGTATTGGCTATCTCCTTGGCGAAGAGCGTCAGGGTATGAAGATTATGTTTAAGATGATGAACTATGCACGTAATGGTGTTGCAGTTCAGGGTCAGGGTAATGCCTCTGCAGCTTATATGCATGCAGTTACTTATGCAAAGAATAGATATCAGGGATCTGATGTAACTCAGATGTTAAATCCAGATGCTCCTCTGGTAACAATAAGCAAGCATCCTGATGTAAAGAGAATGCTTCTTTGGATGAAATCTCATCTTGAAGGTCAGAGAATTCTTTGCTACTATCTATATAAGAATATTGACCTTGCTAATATAGCTCCTGATGAAACAGCAAGAAAAGAGGCTCAGGCCCTTGTTGAGATCCTTACTCCTATCTGTAAAGCTGGATGCACAGATAAAGGTGTTGAAATTACATCAATGGCTATGCAGACCTATGGCGGATATGGATATTGCCGTGATTATCCAATAGTCAGATATATGTGTGACTCCAAAATTCTTGCTATTTGGGAAGGAACAAACGGGATTCAGTCTATGGACCTTACAATGAGAAAGATTCTCATGAATAAGGATCAGTATAACTATAAGGTTATGAGAAAGAGAATGGATGATACTATTGCTGCTGCTAAAGGCATAGTTGAAGACAAATACATTGAGATTTTTCTTGATGGTCTTAAAGAGCTTGATGAGATTATTGAAATGCTTAAAAAGCATATGGCTGAGGGTAAATTCCTCCATCTATTTATGCATGCAACTCCTCTTCAGGAAGCTATGTATATGGTTGCAATCGCATGGTGCCATCTCTGGTCTCTTACCAAAACTTTGCCAAAGATGAAAGAGCTTGTTGGAGATACAAAGGGTGCAGATAGAGATAAGCTTTTGGCAGAAAATGATGAGGCTGCTTTCTATACAGGAAAGGTTCTTGCTTCTCAGTTTTATATTGGAAGTGAGTTCCCTAAATTCTTTGGTAGAGCAAAGGCCATCAAGTGGAATGAAACTGCTACAATTAAAGCTACTGATCCTGTATTTACAGGCGCTCCTCTTGAATAAAATTATTTATAATGCTAAGAAAAAAAGCTGCTCCATTGAGCAGCTTTTTTTTAAGTTTAAGGTGCTCTTATGCATTGATTAACTGTTTTAGTCTCTTGTCAATTTCTCTGATAAAACCTTTTGTAAATTTTGAACACTACCGGCCAATATAACAGCTGTAAAAAGAGTCAAGCATCCATAGTAATGATTTTTTAATGGTACATCTTTTTTTTCTTGATATCTATTCTGTTATTAGCATATATTCTATAATAATTGTGCAGGATATTCTATGTTTCTGCAAAATTTTTTTGGCGCAAAAATTTAATACATATTTCCACAGTCAGGAAATACATGGTAAAAATGAGATATGAATATAGTTGAAGAATTAAAACACTATTTTGAAACACGTCTTAAAGAATGCCAGAGTGATCAGCAATTAAATAAAAATCAAATAGCTGCCTATACAGAATATTTGGAAAAATTGAATGCAATACAGGATAATGATTATGGCAAAGTTGCTGAGGTAATAGGAGATATGTTTTTAATTACCAGGGCTGAACAACTTGATAGATATGAATCTTTGAAACGCATTAAAATGCTTTTTGGGGATACTGAGGGTGTGAAAGCTGAGCAAATAATGATTGATTCAGTGCAAGCATCATCAGACCATACGCAGCTTTATGCTAATATTTCCAGAGCAAAAGACGATGCTGGTGTACTTATACAAAATACTCACAGAGCATTAGAATTAATTGTAAAACTTATAACTCGATGTGTGGAATACCATATATCCTGTAAAAGCAGAAGGCAGAAAATAAAAGCTGAAGTTGTAGCTATCTGGACTGAACTGCAGCAATGTGATCCTGAAATCGCCGTTGATAAGATCATGATGCATAAACCATATCGCTGGGTTATTCCGTTTGATAATGAAAGACTTTCACTAATTCTTTCATGGCTTGGTGAGGTGTTACAATAATGGATGATACAATTAAACAGATGCTATCAGGTTACCAGACAGCTCTGGCAGCATATAAGCAAAAGTTAGGTGAGTCACATGCTAAACTGATGAAAGCATACGATATATATGCAAAGCTTTGTAAAAAGGCTGAATTGCTAAAAGATGCAATGACTTTTTATTCTGATAAAGAAGTTAGCACATCAATGGCTGATATGAGTGCGTTACTTGTTGAACTTGCACAGGAAAAACAAGATACCTCTCTGGCAACAATACCTTCTGTGGCTCAGGTTGCAGCTGCTTATCACATTGCTTATGAACAGCTTCCTATGGAAATGAAGAAAACACGTTCAGTATATGAGCGCATTTTTGAAATTGAGAAACAATCGGAGAATGCCCTAAATTTTTTACGCACAATGGCAGATGAAAAAATCTTTTTGAAGTTGAGCGCAAGGCAGCAACTTGAACAATTGGAAGGAAAAAAGGAGGAAGCCCAAAATAATTCCAATCCTGTCATGGTCAATTATTATGAAAAGATGGAATCAACAATTCCCAAAGTAATGTCAATAGCTGAATTAGAATATTATGCAAATCTTGAAAGCGAAATTGCGCTATATCAAAATTGGTGGGATATTCTATTACTCAATACCACCGTGACACTTCTTTGCAATGCAATAGCAGGTTGGTTATTGACACAATCTGAAGATGATCGTGAGGAAGTGGAAAATGCATACCGTTTTATTGCGTACTTCTATGGTATTGATATGGATGAGCTTTTTGCTATGCCACGCTTTAAGGACCATGTTGTGAAAGTGATATCAAAGTCGGTTAACAACTCGCAGAGCGTGGAAAGCGCTGAAGCTTTGATTACACAATTTAAAAATGCTATACAGACCTGTATGAGTGGACGTCAGCAAGTTGAAAAAGGTCCCGCCAAAAACCAGACTTTGATATTGTGGGAACGTGAAGCATCGTTACAAACACTTGATGAAGTATATAAAACTAATGCATACAAAATGTTGTAGTATATACGATAGTTACCTGAGACCTTTGGTCAATACAGAATTTTGAAAACTACCGTTAAAAATGGAATCAGGTGAACCATTGCTTTTATGAGATCTTCATGATCTATGGGTCATTGCTGGAGGTGAGAGGCGGAATTTTCAAGTGTTAATTGTTCTCTCAAAATTTTATAAAAGGAGAATCAATAAAAGCAAAAGTTAAATTTTATTGAAGAGATTGTTAAGGACAGTATCATTGCTATAGGTAAAGATTTAATATCATTAAAACAATTTAAAAATTATTGAAATATGGAGAACTAATTATTTATGAATCAGAATAAAGATTATACCCCATGGGAAATTCTCCTCATAAACGGAAGCATTTTTTATTTTTCCAGTTACTTTGTGCTTTCTCTTATTGCGGGAATATTTCAGTATCTTGCAGGTTTCTCGCTTCATCAGGTTTTTTCAGCTGTTGGTTCAAATGCAGTTTCTCCAATTTTGGGTATTGTTATATATCGCCGCCTGAAGAATCGCAAATCACCAAAAGTACTGCAATGGATTGTGGGATTCTATTCGATTATAATGGTTAATGCTGTGCGTTTTAAGTATGGCATTGATTTTGGTTGGAACTATGCAGCTCAGGCTTATAATGTCTCCGCCTTAAGTGTAATGTCACTTGCTTTGCTTCAATCATTTTATAATAAAAAACTATTTGTAGCTATGACATTAATAAATTTTTCTTTCTGGGTGGTGTTCTTGATTGTTGCCCATAACAATGGTCTTGAGTTCTATGGCACCTATGTGAATGGTGTGGTAAATCCTGGATTTGTATTTTTGAGAGAACTTTTTTTTATGACTTTGATGATATTTTTTTCTGTCATATGTTACAGGAATATTTTGACTGCTGTTGGCTATGATAGAAGAACTGATAATCAGCATAGATTTATAAAACGCCAGTTAGATAGCCAGAATAGTATGGTTGTAAGTATAAGAGAGAAAATGGGAAGACTAATAGAGCGCATTGCTTCTCAGAAGGATTACACTGAAGACTTTCATGAAAAAATGCAGTCGCAGACAGCGATTTTCGAGGAGATTTCTGCGACTTTTGAGGAAATTTTAGCAGCCTCAGAAAATATATCTGAAAACGCTGTTGTGCAGGAAGAGGAAAGCAAAAAACTTGAAAAGATTATTGACCAATTTAAAGAGATAAAGATTGAAACTCGGAAAAATCTAACAGATGCACTTGAAGGTATTCAGCAAGTAGCTGCGTCAATTAATGAAGGCAAAGGTAGAATAGAAGCTGTTGAATCCACGATTATGGATATTAGTAGGCAGAGTGATTCCATTTTAGATACTCTAACGATGATTACAGACATTGCCGATAGAATTAATCTTCTTTCTCTTAATGCTTCCATTGAGGCAGCTCGTGCAGGTGATGCAGGCAAAGGATTTGCTGTGGTGGCTGATGAGGTTGGTAAACTTGCTTATCAGACTTCTGAGATAATTAAAGAGATTGGGAAAGTTATATCTGTTAATAGAAAATCTACCACTGAGGGAGTTGCTGTCATAAATGATACAGCTTCATTATTACTGAAGATGATTGATAATATGGAAAAAAGTTCGAAAAAGATTGATTCCCTTCAGGAGAGCATTTCAGTTGAGGAAAAACATATCAATGTTATAGTAGAACAGATGAGGAAAAACGTTGAACTTGCCAAAAAAATAGGTATTAGTACATCAGAACAGATGATGGCTATAAAAGATAACAATCAGATTATTGAACAGGCAAATGAGTCTCTTGCTGACATGGTGATTGGTTTGCAGGAGCTTGCCCGAACTGCTTCAGAGATGGATGCAGATGCAAAAAAACTTATAGCAGAGGCTGATTCTATGAGCAGTCAAAATGACGAATTGGATAAATGAAGAAAAAGTTAAGGGGTATTTAGAAGAATTTGACCCCCAATATGTATATCAAAGTTTAATTAACTGTATCCGTCAAAAGAACCCAATCTTTAAAAAAAGCGAAAGAGTGTGATGAAACCTTCTAAAAAAAATGAGGTATTTAAAAAATAGAATCACAGTTAAAGGGAAATAGAAGAAAGCATGATAGAGACTATTGGCCAGAGCAAGACTTTATAGCATAATAGAGACCGCAAAGGGCAATGGACTTGAGCTTTACTGGGATATGCGCTATCTTTTTGAAAAGCTCACCACTTACCAAAATGATGATGAAATTTATAAACTTCTGCCAAGCAAAATTGACCTTGATATTATCGTCAAGTTTAGAAATGGGGCTGATTAGAGGGATACTAATATAGCGATATTTGTGGTGCTGAAAAATTATAGAACTGTCTGAGAAAATAAAAGCCCAGATAAACTCCGGGCTTAATTCTGGTAAAATTAAAGAGATTTACTTCAAAGAGTTTCTTCTTAATTGAAGTAGATTAATATCTCTGGTCATGTTTAATTGTATTAAACAATTTTTAGAATAGACCTTTATGCATTGATTAACTGTTTTAGTCTCTTGTCAATTTCTCTGATAAAACCTTCTGTGTTTAATGAAACTATGTCTGCATCATTGCACAGGGCAGCTAAGTCTTTTGTCATAAACCCTTCTTCTATAGTCTGGATTGAGGACTGTTCTAACTTATTGGCAAAGTCTACAAGATTATGTAGATTATCAAGCTCCCCACGTTTTTTTAAGGCACCTGTCCATGCAAATATTGTTGCCATTGAATTTGTTGAGGTTTCTTCCCCTTTGAGGTGCTTGTAGTAATGACGCTGAACTGTTCCATGGGCTGCTTCATATTCATAATAACCCTCTGGCGACACAAGGACTGATGTCATCATGGCCAGGCTGCCAAATACAGTTGCCACCATATCAGACATTACGTCTCCATCATAATTTTTACATGCCCAGATAAATCCTCCCTCAGATCTAACAACACGGGCTACTGCGTCATCAATGAGAGTATAAAAGTATTCAATCCCTGCTTTTTGAAATTTTATTTTATATTCCTGTTCAAATATCTCCTGAAAAATATCTTTGAATCTGTGGTCGTATTTTTTGGAGATTGTATCTTTTGTGGCAAACCATATATCCTGCTTTGTGTCAAGAGCATAATTAAAGCATGACCGTGCAAAGCTTGCTATTGAACTGTCAAGATTATGCATTGCAAGGAGTATACCTGGAGAGTCAAAAGTATGGACTGTTTCTTTGATTACCTCACCGCTTTCTGATGTAAATGTAAGCTCTGCTACTCCTTTGCCACTTGCAATAATTTCCACGTCTTTATAAACATCACCATAGGCATGCCTTGCTATTGTGATTGGCTTTTTCCATGCAGGTATAAAGGGCTTTATTCTCTTTATAACTATGGGGGCTCTAAATACTGTTCCATCAAGTATGCCCCTTATTGTACCATTGGGGCTTTTCCACATTTCCTTTAGATTGTATTCCTTGACTCTTTCTGCATTTGGTGTGATTGTGGCACACTTAACAGCAACTCCATATTTTTTTGTTGCCAGAGCTGATTCAACTGTTACTTTATCTTCTGTTTTGTCTCTGTTTTCCAGTCCCAGATCGTAATACTCTGTTTTAAGTTCTATATATGGCTCCAGAAGTATTTCTTTTATGAGCTTCCATATAACACGGGTCATCTCATCTCCGTCCATCTCTACAAGAGGGGTCGTCATTTTAATCTTATCTGACATGAAAAATCTCCTGTTTGTTTTATTTCCATTGAAGAATTAAATAAATAATAGTTTTTTAAAAAGATAATATTTTCCTGTCCACTAAAATAACTATAGGTTTGATTTTTTTATTTAGAGTGAAAATTTTTTAATAGCTTTTTGATAGGCAATATGCTTATAGTAATTTAAAAATTTTTTGTAGGTTGCAGTCAGGATGATTACAATAGATATCCCTGGAGGAGATATTCTTAAAGCAGAGCATCTCGTCCTTGATTATAATGGCACTATTGCAGTAGATGGCGTGATACTTCCGGGTGTAAGGGAACTGCTTGCTAAACTTTCCAGTGATATTCAAATCCATGTTATAACCGCAGATACTTTTGGAAGGGCAGAGGCGGAACTTTCAGGTGTTAATTGTTCTCTTAAAATTTTGCAAAAGGAGAATCAACAAAAGCAAAAGTTAAACTTTATTGAAGAGCTTGGGAAAGAGCGTGTGATTGCCATAGGTAATGGCTATAATGATCTTTTGATGCTTAAAGAAGCTGGATTGAGTATTTCTGTTATCCAAAAAGAAGGGGCTTGTCCTCAGAGTGTAGTTTTTTCAGATATTGTCACAACATCAATAATTGATGCTCTTGAGCTTTTAATCAATCCTTTTAGAATGATTGCAACTTTGAGAAACTAAAACAATATTTTTATGGGGATTTTATATGGCTCTAAAAGTAAATGAAATTTTTTACTCTCTTCAGGGAGAGACAACCACAACAGGGTTTACCTCTGTCTTTATAAGGCTTTCTGGCTGTAACCTCAACTGCACTTGGTGTGATACTGCTTATGCCAAAAGCGGTGGAATTGATATGGAGGTTGATGATATTGTTAAAAAGGTTGTTTCCTTTGAGCCATTCAATCATATAACAGTTACGGGGGGCGAGCCTTTATTGCAGTCAGATACTCATGCTTTATTGAAAAGTCTTACAGATTATGGCTATGGAGTTCAGCTTGAGACAAATGGCACTATTCTTTTTGATAATATGCCAAGGGGTGTTAGGGTAATAACTGATGTTAAAACTCCATCAAGTGGGGAGGCTGGATCTTTTTGCATGGATAATTTAAAGTACCTAAAAAAATATGATGAGGTTAAATTTGTTATAGGCATTATGGAGGATTATCAATTTGCAAAGGACTTTATAAAAAGTTATCTTTCAAAAATTGATTGTGTCATAAATTTTACTCCTGCGGCAAATTTAATGGAACCATGGGCTCTTGCAAATCTAATAATCAAAGATAGACTAAGTGTGCGTTTGAATATTCAGCTTCACAAGGCTGTAAATTTTAAGTAGCTATTCTAAAGTGCTTGCCATATTAACTTGCCTTTGTAATTGTAACTCAATATCTAATTTTGTGTCTTATTTTTATATAAATTTTTTAAGGAGTAATATTTCATGGATTACGTTGGACATGTTATAAGGCCGCCTTCTGAGGCTTATAGTATGATAATTCAGGTCACTGTGGGATGCTCTCACAATATGTGCACCTTTTGTGGAACATATAAAGATTTGAATCCTAAATTCAGGATCAAAGATTGGGAAACAATCAAAAGAGATATTGATGAGGCCTCTTCTTACAGGTATTCCTTCAGGAAGGCTTTTCTTGCAGATGGTGATGTCTTGATTCTTCCAACTGAAGAGTTGCTTAAAATAATGCATTACATAAAACAGAAGAATCCAGACATTGAAAGCATAAATGTTTATGGCAATACAAAGGCTATTTTGAGAAAAACTCCTGAGGAGCTTAAAACTCTCCATGATGCAGGCCTCAAAGTGGTGTATCAGGGTATTGAAAGTGGGAATATTGAGGTCCTGAAGAGAATCCGAAAAGGTGCATTCCCAGATAATATGAAAGAGGCTGCAGCAAAGGTCATGGATGCAGGCATTAAGCTTTCTCAGACAGTGCTTCTTGGCATTGGTGGCAAAGAGCTCTCTTTTGAACATGCAAGGGATACAGGGAGACTGTTGGGAGAGATGTCCCCTGACTTTGCCTCAGCTCTTACAGTGATGATTCTTCCCAATACTCAACTATTTCAGGAATACAGAGAAGGGAAATTTATTTTACCTGATAAGTTTGAGCTTTTAAATGAGCTTAGAATTATAATCAAGAATATGAATGTAAGGAGGAGGTGCTACTTCACATCTAATCATGCCTCCAATTATCTGCCAATAAAGGCTTATCTACCGGAGGATCAAGCTGGTGTAATAAAGGCTATTGAGCAGATTATAAGAACAAAGGATGAGAGCATTCTCAGGCGAGAAGAGATGAGAGCCCTTTAAATTTTAGCAATCCCTGCATATTTGCTGGGATTGCTAATCAATACATCTTTGAATTATAAAATTGCAGAATTTTTTTAAATATCTCTTGAAAGATTTCTCTTCTATATTTAAGAGAAAACTCTTTGCAGTTTTGTTTGTATTCTGGTAGAGAGTAAAAGAAGATATCCCCATCATAGTTTTGTAAATTTTTACTATGTAGCAAAAGCCCATAGTTGAGAAGTGATTTATTTAATTTTCCCTGTGCAATATCTCTGCATGCCTCATAAAGTACAGAAAAGGAATATGGGTCGGCTATTGCTGTTGAGTAGAGATGCCAGTCATCCACATTTGATATCAGTGCTTGCTTTTCTTCCATTGATAAGATCTCATGAGCAGGGCATAGAAACTTATCACATATCTGTGCAGAAAAAAGTGAACGATTTCTTTCATCTTTATTTATAAATAGTGGATGGATTAGACACCCTGGCTTGCCATTTTTTAGAAATCCCTGATAAGGACAAACATGGGAGGTTATATCTCTCACAGAATTTGGTTCCTGCCAGTTTTCATGGCTCTGGAGGATTTGACTTCTTTTTTTTCCCTCATTGAGAAAGATTGTAAGATTTTCTTTGGTAATATTTTTGTGATTAAAAAGGCCGCAACATAGGCTGCAGCCCTTTTTGTCATCAGGTTGACAGAGTATGAGTTTTTTCTTTGTCATAAACTATCAGGCCATCGAGTTTTTTGTGTAATTAAGAAGACCCCCTGCAAGGAGAATTTTTCTTTGCCTTTCTGTTGCAAGGAGTTCAAAGTCATAGATCTTTCCAGCAATCTCAATTTTAACTGTTAAGTTTTCTTTTATAGTCTTTATGAGATCTCTGGCAACAAAGGGATCATTTTGATTTATTTTGTCATAGTCTTCTTTGTTTTTAAATACCAGAGGTATTATACCAAAGTTTATAAGGTTTCCTGAGTGTATTCTCTCAAAGGATTTAGCCATAACTATGCGAACACCAAGATACATTGGACAGATTGCAGCATGCTCTCTACTTGATCCCTGTCCATAGCTTTCACCACCGACTATTGCTGTATATATTCCATTTTTTTTGTTTGAAAGTGTTCTTGAGGCAAATTCTGGGTCAATATTTTCAAATACGTATTTTGCATATTCTGGAATATTGGATCTATATTTAAGTCTCTGACCTGCTGGCATTATGTGGTCAGTTGTTATTTTGTCGCCAGTCTTAAGTCCTATCACGCCAGTGATCTCATCAGCTAAAGGATCTGTGTAAGGTGGCTGACCTATGTTTGGTCCTCGAAATATTTCAACCTTTGTTTTTGAAGGAGGGATAATCAGTGAGTCATCTATATAGAATTTATCTGGCATTTTGATCTCAGGATAAAGAGAGCTGTCAATCTCCAGTGGGTCAACAAGCTTGCCTTCTATGGCAGATAAAGCTGCAACCTCAGGGCTTACAAGGTAAACGCTGGCGTTAGTTGTTCCAGATCTCCCTTCAAAGTTTCTATTGTTAGTTCGCAAAGAAACACCATTAGTCACTGGTGCCTGTCCAGAGCCTATGCAAAAACCACATGCTGATTCCATGATCCTTGCACCTGCAGCAATGATATCAGCCAGAGAGCCATTTTTTGCTATCATCTCAAAAACCTGCTTTGAACCTGGAGCAACAATGAGACTTACCTCTGGATGAACTTTTTTGCCTTTAAGTATGGCAGCAACTGTCATGAGATCTTTGTAAGAGGAGTTTGTGCAGCTTCCTATTGCTACCTGGTCTATTTTCATTCCCTTGAGTTCTTTGATCTTTTTTATGTTATCAGGGGAATGAGGGCATGCAATTAGAGGCTCCAGTGTGCTCAGATCTATCTCAATTTTTTTATCATAGGCAGCGTCATCATCTGGAAGGAGTTCCATCCATAGATTTTCTCTTCCCTGGGCTTCCAAAAACTCACGGGTAATATCATCACTTGGGAATATGGAGGTTGTTACTCCAAGCTCTGCCCCCATATTTGTTATTGTGGCTCTTTCTGGAACAGAAAGTGTTTTAATCCCTTCACCAGTGTATTCAACCACATAGCCAACATTGCCTTTTGTAGAAAGGATCTCCAGGACCTTGAGTATAACATCCTTGGCGCTGACCCAAGGTCTTAGCTTTCCTTTCAGTTCAATATTTATCACCTTAGGAGCAGTGAGATAAAATGCACCACCTCCCATTGCAACAGCAACATCAAGACCTCCTGCACCAATGGCAATCATTCCTATGCCTCCCCCTGTGGGAGTGTGACTGTCAGAACCCAGCAATGTTGCGCCAGGACGGCCAAAGCGTTCAAGGTGAACCTGATGGCATATCCCATTGCCAGCCTTTGAGTAGTATATGCCATAGTTCGCATTCATTGTTTGTAGATATTTATGGTCATCTGCATTTTCAAAGCCCATCTGCAGAGTATTATGATCCACATATGATACAGAAATTTCTGTTTTGACCTCGGGTATATTCATGGCCTCAAATTGAAGATAGGCCATAGTCCCTGTTGCATCTTGAGTGAGGGTCTGATCGATTTTTATTCCTATCTCTTTTCCTGGTATAAGCTCACCATCAACAAGGTGGTCTTTTAGTATTTTATAAGTTACTGATAGTCCCATTATTCCTCCGTAAAATTGAAACTCTTAAATCATTAAGAATGGCAGAGGTAAAAAGAGGCAAGAATTTTTTCATGACTATAAAGAATTTAGATTGCTGAGGATCAATTTTAAGTTATTGAAGCCTCTATCTTTGCAAGTAACTCTTCTCTGTTAAAAGGCTTGCCTACATAATCCATAAAGCCTGAGTTTAAGAATTTCTCAATATCCTCAGGCATTACGTGTGCAGATATGGCTATTATGGGAACAGATTTTTCTAAGGAGGTTTCTTTTTCTATATCACGCATCATTTTAAGAGTTTCAACTCCATCAATACCAGGCATCTGTATATCCATAAGCACCAGGTCAAAGCTATTTTCATTCTGAAAGATTTTTATGGCCTCAAAACCGTCACTGGCAGCTACTATATTATAACCTGCTTTTTCAAGTATTTTAGAAAGAAGAGTTCTGTTTATCGCATTGTCCTCAACTATGAGTATTTTGTTACCTTCGGGTTTGTTTTTTTCCTTTTGAATTTTGGTATTTTTTAATTCTACAGCAGGAGAGTAAGGTAATGTGAAGATAAATTTTGAACCCTCACCTGGCTTTGAACGGACATATATTTCTCCACCCATCATTTCAATAATCATTTTTGATATGGTGAGTCCAAGACCTGTTCCACCAAAAATTCTTTTGCTCTCTGTATCAACCTGTGTGAATCTGTCAAAAATTGTTTTTATATGATCCTGCGGTATACCTATGCCTGTATCCTCCACAAAAAATTCAAGGCTATAGTCATTCCTTAAATTCACCCCAAATCTTATATGGCCGGAAGGAGTAAATTTTACCGCATTCATAAGTAGATTGCTTAAGACTTGCTCAAGTCTATGCAAGTCTCCATAGAGATTTTCCGGTATCTTAGGATCTATCTCACAGGAAAGAGATATATCCTTGCCGCTTTTTTTAATGAGTATAAGGCATCTGTTGTATGAGTTTTCCATGAGATTTTTAAGGTTGAATACCTCAGTTATTATTTTGATGGTCCCTGATTCAATTTTTGATAGATCAAGAATATCGTCAATAATGGACAGCAGAAGTTTGCCACTGCTTTGGATCATATCAAGATAGCTTATATGGTTGCTGTTTTGTATTTCCTCAAGGAGAATGTCTGTAAAGCCAAGTATTGCGTTTAGAGGCGTTCTTATTTCGTGTGATATATTTGCTATGAAGTTTGATTTAATCTTTTCTGACTCCTTTGCCTTTTCCTTTGCTTCAATGAGAATTTTTTCAAGTTTTTTTCTTTCTGTGATATCTCTTGCAGAGCCGCTTATAGCCTTTGGATTGCCATCGTTATCAAAAATTATTGAATTTTTAAACTCCAGCAGCAGCTTTTCCCCTTTTTCATTTGTGATCTCGATCTCTCCGTTGAGAAATCCTTTTCTTTTGATTAATTCAATGCTTTTTACTATATCCTTTTCATCATATTTATTGTTTCTACCACCTGATAGCAACTGGATGATATTCAGTCTGCGGTTTTCTTCCTCCGGGAAACCTGTGAGCTTGTAGAAGGCTTTGTTAGCCTCTAAGATGTTTCCCTCGAAATCATAAATGTATAGCATATCATGAACAGTGTCAAAGAGTTCCCTGTATCTTTTTTCTTTTTCCGCAAGTTCAATTTCAAAATTCATTCTCAAAAGTGCAAGCCCAAAGAGCGAGGATAGAGCTTGTGTGATTTTTATATCCTTTTCTAAATAGCCTCCATTTTTATTTCCAGCAATAATAAAGCCAAGTATTTTATCTTCAGCTACAGAGGGGGCAGCTATAAAGTTATGAATCTCTGGATGGTTCTCCGGCAGATCAGATTTTATGGGGTTATTTTCCATTTTATTTACTACTATGATTTCTTTTTTTTGTAGCAAATTATTTACAAGGGCACCCATTTTTTCCATGCCTATTTTTATTTGGTTAAAAGAATAATCTTTGTCTTTCTTTGTGCATACAAAAGGGAATAAAACAGTTTTATTTTTTTTATCAAGATAGCATGCTACTCCATAGTTGCTTGAAGTAAGATCTATCAGGTATATCATTATATTTTTTGTGACATTATCTATTTCAAAATCCTCAAGGATTTTTTTTGAGATATCTGCCATATAGAAATTGAGCTCTTTCTCTTCTGTCAGGACTGTGATCCGGTTGTTAGAATTTTTTATAACTTTTGAGAAAATGTAAAATATTACAGATATTATAAATAGTATAGAAATGTGCAATATGGATAGTAAAAGCCATCTGCCCTGTGTTGCACTGTTCACTATATTTAAAATGAATTGCCATAAATCCATATATAAAGAATACCTTTAAAATAATAACTCACAACTTTAATTTTGATTTTTAGTAATCATTTTTCTATAAGCGAGTTAAGTGCTTTATCAACATCACTATATTTAAACTTAAATCCATCAGCCATAAGCCTTGCAGGGACAACCTTTTGGCTAAAAACAAGATATGATCCAAACTCGCCAAAAACTATTTTAAGCATGAATTTAGGCATAAAGGGAATAAGCAATGGACGCTTAAGAGCAGATGCAAGCTTTTTTGTAAATTCACCATTTGTTACATATCCTGGAGATGCCAGGTTGTATATGCCTTCCATTTTAGATTGCCTGATTATTCTTATAATAGCAGAGATAACATCCTCAATATGTATCCATGGGAACCATTGTTTTCCACTACCTAATTTTGTACCCATAAAGGATTTGAATTTCTTTTCCATTTGCTGAAAAGCTCCACCATTTTTGCCCAATATTGTTCCAAATCTGACTATGGCAACTCTTACTCCATATTCTTTTGCTACAAGGGCTTCCTTTTCCCAGTGCTGGCATATGTGAGATAGAAAATCATTCCCTGTCTCGGACTTTTCATCTACCTCCTGATCGCCTCTATCACCATAGATGCCAACAGCAGATGCATTGATTAAGATTTTTTTCTTTTTACTTCCTTTAAGGCCTTCCACTATATTCCTTGTGGAAAGAATTCTGCTGTTAAATAGTAATTCCTTTATTTCTGGATTCCATCTTTGAAATATATTTACACCAACGAGATTTATTATTACATCGAAATTTTTTATTTGTTCCTGCCATTGGCCCTTTATCATAAAATCAGCTTCTAAATGATCTATTCCTTTTATAGAAAAATTTTTATTACTCCCCCTTCCGCCAATAGTTACCTCATATCCCTCACTGAGCAATTTAGCTGCAAGATCTTTGCCAACAAAACCATAGCCACCGGCAATCAAAACTTTCATAATGCCTCCAAATTTTTTTATTGAATTTTTAGTGTTATAATAAAATAAATGTCAACTCCTTAACTTTATATGGAATAACATACCCCAAATCCCCCTTCTAAAGAGCAAAGGGGATATTGCAAATGGTAATTATTACTGTAATAAAATATAAATTTTTTTTTTAAAAAAGACAATATATAATTTATGGAAATTATTAATTTACTTTTTAGTTCTTTTTTATTCTTTTGTAGCTAAATGATTCTATGATTTTTCTTATAATAATTTATGCTTTTTTGACTTTTATGGCTAAATATATTATATTTAAATTACAAAAAAGATAGCCATGGGGTTATCTCAGAGGTGGGAGGATAAAATGCCAGTTGAAACAGATATTAATGTAACAGCTAATTCTGCGCAGCAATATGTTACCTTTATAATTAACAATGAGATATATGGTATAGAGGTTTTAAGGGTAAAGGAAATTGTAGGGATGACAACTATTACTCCTGTGCCAAATAGCGAAAAATATCTTAAGGGGGTTATAAATCTCAGAGGTCTTGTTGTTCCTGTTATTGATTTGCGTCTTAAGTTTAATCTCCCGGAAAAGGAGTATGATGCCTTTACTGTAATTTTAATTGTAGAGCACAAAAATTCTCTTGTGGGTGTTATTGTGGATTCTGTCTCTGATGTAATTACTGCAAAAGGAAAATTGCAGGATGTTCCTAATTTCCATACAAGCATAGAGAGAGAGGTGCTTAAGGGTGTATTAAATCAGGATAACAATCTCATCATTATCTTAAATCCTGATATAATGCTTACAGCAAAAGATGTTGAATCAATATCTGAATTTGGAGAAGACTCAGCAGTAGATGAAGAAGCTAAAGAAAAATTTTGAGGTATAAATATGAATGTTCACTCTTTCAAAAATAAGCTAATATTATACATTTCCTCTATTGTAGTTTTTCTTCTTGTTGCAACATCTGTAGTTTTTCTTATTGCCACTTATTATTCAATCAATAAAGAGATAAATGAAAAAATGCCCCTCAAGCTTTCTTTTGTCAAGAGTGAGATTGAAAAGAAGTTAAATGATCATGCTGTTATTGTAAGGTCTATTGCATCTCTTGCACAAAGCAATAAAGGCTCTATCTCACGGCAAGTCTATATAGATTTTCTTAGAGATCTGAATAAGGATAATAACTCAAGTTTTGGCTTTGGAGTCTGGTTTGAGCCATATAGGTATAGCCCTACTATTAAATATTTTGGACCTTATGTTTATAAGGATAAGGGAAATATTATTGCAACTCTCGAATATGAGAAGGCATCTTATGATTTTCATAATCAGGATTGGTATAAGACAGGTATAGGCAAAGAGGAAAATACCGTTGCATGGTCTCATCCCTTTTATGATGATGCCACAAAGGTTACAATGGTCTCTGCTGTATCTCCTTTTTATGATGATAATAAAAAGTTTATGGGTGTTGCAAGCGGTGATTTTGATATAGCTGAGCTACAAAAAATGGTAAATAGCCTTAGGGATGAGACCATAGATCTCAAAGGATTTTTGCTTGATAGCGATGGGACATTCATCACTTTTTATGATAATGAATTTATAATGAAGAAAAAAATTACGCAGCATCCAGAAAGTGGCTTTGCTTTGCTTGGGAAGGATATACTTAAAAATAAGAATGGAAGTGGGGAGGCAGAGCTTAATTCCACTCCGATTCTTGTTTACTATTCAACTATAGAACAAACAGGATGGATATTATGCGTTACAGTATCAAAGTCGCTTCTTTATGCACCTGTTAGAAGGCTTGCCTTTGTAACTATTTTGATTCTTATTTTTTCTGTGGTATTAAGCGTTGCAGTGAGCTATTACATCGCAGGCAAGATTTCTAATCCTGTTAAGGCGATGAGCGATTTTGCAGATAAAATTGCAGATGGGAATTTTACAGAGAGAATTGATATAAAGCAAAAAGATGAAATTGGAAATTTAGCCAGAGCTTTAAATACCTCTGCAGATAATCTTGAGGATTTAATATCAAAGATTATAATCTCTGCAGAGAATTTAAATTCTGCAGTTGAAGAGATATCTAAGGGTAATATAAATCTTTCTCAGAGAACTACTGAACAGGCCTCTGCTTTGGAGGAGATTGCAGCAACAATAGAGGAAAACACAGCTACTGTTGAAAAGAACGCAGAGAACTCACAGCACGCAGAAAAGCTTACAAAGGAGGGTGCTGATAAATCCTCCCTTGGCAGCCAGCAGGCAGATATTGCAATAAAGGCAATTAACGCTATTAATGAATCCAGTAAAAAAATTGCAGAGATCATCTCTGTCATAAACGAGATAGCATTCCAGACAAATCTTCTTGCCCTTAATGCAGCAGTGGAAGCAGCGCGTGCAGGAGAACAGGGACGTGGCTTTGCAGTAGTTGCCAGTGAGGTTCGAAATCTTGCACAGAGATCTGGCGCTGCAGCAAAGGAGATAGAGCAGCTAATAAGGGAATCTGTATCCAGGGTTGATGAGGGGACAGAGCTTGTTATAAAAACGGGACAATTTCTTAAGGATATTGCAGAGGCAGCTAAGCTTTCGGCAAATATTATATCAGAGATAGCTGCGGCAAGTGATGAACAGAGAACTGGTATGGAACAGATAAATAAGGCTGTTATGGAACTTGATTCTATGACTCAACAAAATGCAGCATTAGTAGAAGAAACTGCATCAGCAAGTGAGGAGATGGCAAATCAGGCTCAGGAGTTGCTGGCTCTTGTAAGCAGATTTAAAATTAGCAGTGATCACTATGATAAAGATAAATCTGTCAAAAAAAGCTTTGCCTTAAGAGTGAATCAGCAGAGGGAGTCTCAGAATAAAAAAGAAGAAGCCTCTCAAAATAAAACCCGGAACTCATACATTGCAGAGAATAAGACTTCTGATGGAAAATCAGAACTCTCGGATATTATGTCAGACGAAGGTTTTGAGAGGTTTTAATCTTAAAGCTCATCAATCCTTTCTGGGTGTGAGTAGATATTGAATCTATCTGTTCGTAAAAATCCTATAAGAGTAATTCCTGCATCTGCTGCAGCATCAATTGCAGCAGAGGTGGGAGCTGAAACTCCAGCAATAATGAGAGCTCCTGTTCTGTAGGATTTCTTTATCATCTCAAAACTTAATCTTGAGGAAAGCATAACTATTGCAATATCTTGAATTCTGCCAATAAGTAAGGCTTTACCAGTTATTTTATCCAGAGCGTTGTGTCTACCTGTGTCTTCGGCAAAGGATATGAGAGTGCCATTTTTATCAAAGGCAGCAGCACAATGAGTCCCTCCTGTAATTTCAAAAAGTTTTTGATTCTCAAAAAAATTATTCTGTATTTTAAAGAGCTCATCTGGTTTAATTTTGAATGTTTCGTGTCTGTATGCCGGTGCAGGAAGAGACCATGGAGATGTAGCTCCAGAGGAAGATGTGATTGTCTTTGCTGAGAATTTATCTTTTTGCGGCAGTAAAATCTCTATAAGGTCCGAGGAACTGCTTATATCTGTAATCTCATGGAGCGAAGATATAATCCCTTCATTGTAAAGCAAACCAATGGAAAGAGCCTCATCGCTTCCTGGAAGCCTCATGCAATAGTATGCTATTTTACCATTTATTTTTATGGTTAATGGACTTTCATTTATTACATCATCTTCTTCTTGAGTAAAGAGCCCTTTTTTGTATCGAATAATTTTTCTTTTTAGTATCTCCATGAAGTTTTATCCTGTTGAGAATTTTTTCCATCCCCTTAGCAAAAGTTCCTCCTCTGTTAAAAAAGAATATGCTGAAAAATAGTCTTTTATATTCAATAGAAACCCTGGAGTCAAAGAGATAGTATCCTTTTCTTTTTTTATGGAGTCTATAAATTTTAAAATATCATCAGGGTTAATATCACCTTTGAAGTTTTTGCATGTTAAGTAAAGAAATAAAAAAATTGGCTCATAAATCTCTGCAGAGGCGGCAATTTTAAATTCAAAGGGATCAGGTATATTTAAGACTGCTGTAAAAAAGTCATAAGAAATAAAGGGATATATTTTTGAGGGGATAGTAAAAACATCCAGGCCTATTTTTTTCGAAAATTCTATAGAGATTTCCTTGGTGGAAAGCTCATCAAATATTGCAGAGGTAAAGCGCTTTCCGTCACTTTCAATGGTTTCTTCTTCCTTTAGCTTGATTTGTTTAAAATTATCGCTTCCTTTATGTATAGGTATAAGAAGTGATTTGAAATAGAGCTTGTCTGTGCTATAAGAAGGATAGTGGAGAGAGTCTCCCTTCTGGATAATTCTGCTGCCTCTGCTGCTTTGCTTAAAATTTATACGCAAGAGGTGAATGAAGTCAATGATTTTACCCTCTATTCTTTTTATAAAATGCAGAGAGTGTTGCTCATAGGACGGAAACCTCTTTGAGGAGAATTCATGGCCTTTCAAAAACTCTGGTATAAGATTGATTATTATTGATGAAAGTCTTAGGTATTCTTCTTTAGTTATTTCAGACACTGCAAGGGATGGGATTTCTATTTCGTTATTGAATCTATAGAATTCACTCAGTGTGTCGTCTAAATATATTCCCTCTATGAGATTAGAGTCAGATTCATGGCTTGTTATTAGATCATTGATTTGTTTTTCTATAGAATCCATGATAACATCATATCAAACCTCTTGAAAAAAATCAACAATTTATATATCTGTTCAAGGAATACTTGACAAGGAGACGGCTTTTTGTTATGTATTTACATATAGATTTTATCTGGATTTTTATTTCTGGGAAAAACTCTTAGTCAAGAGAATAATTATGAACGGAACACTGATAAATGTAGGGGTAGCTCAGGTAAAGACAGGGGAAAATCCTGCTGTTTTGCGGACAATCCTCGGTAGTTGTGTTGGTATATGCATATACGACAGAATGAAAAAGATAGGCGGCCTTGCTCATATATTGTTGCCCACAGACACCTCTGGAGGTTCAAATCCAGAGAAGTTCGCAGATACTGCTATTCCTTTGCTGGTTCAAATGCTTATAAAACAGGGAGCAAAAAAAGAGTTCATGTCTGCAAAGATTGCAGGTGGTGCTTCAATGTTTAAATTTGATGCAAATGTTGCCTTGGGACAAATTGGTGATAGAAATATAGAAGAAACAAAAAAGGCTCTACAAAAACTTCAGATTCCAATTCTGGAAGAGGATGTAGGAGGTAATGCCGGTAGAGTTATTGATTTTTTTCTTGAAGACGGGCGCTTGAAGGTTAAGGCTTCTGGCCAGGAAAAAATATATTATAAAGTTTAATTTCCGGGGTATATTAATGCAGGCACATATAAAACAGCGAATAGAGAGTACAATAAATAATATAGCAGCTCTTCCCACTATGCCAGAGGTGGCTACTAAGATACTTAATATGGTAAATGATCCAGAGGTTTCCTTTAAGGCTGTAGCTGAGGAATTGGCCAAGGATCAATCAATGACCACTAATGTTTTGAAGCTATGTAACTCTGCATACTTTAGTAAAGGGAAAGAGATTACCTCTATAGAGAGAGCCATAGTGACTCTGGGAATTAAAGAGCTTACAAATATTGTGATGGTTATTGCAGCCAAGCCGATACTTGATAAATATGTAATTGGCTATGACCTTGGTAAAGGAGAGTTATGGAAGCAGGGTCTACTTGTGGGTATTTTATCAAAACAAATAGCGCTTCTTAAAAATCGTAAGGATATTGCAGATGTAGTTTTTACTGGTGGAATAATTCATAATGTTGGAAAGACTGTCATTGCAATCTTTGTTCAAAATACCTATAACGATATACTGGAAGAGGTTCGTAAAAACAATATAACCTTTACAGAAGCTGAAAAAAATGTTATGGGATATAGTCATCAGGAAATCAGCGAGAAGATTCTTGAGAAGTGGAATTTCCCGGCAGTGTTGCGAGCTATTGTTCGATATTATGCAGAACCAGAAAATGCTCCAGCTGAATTCAAAACAGAAGTCTCCATTGTTCATATAGCTCATTCCATAGGTATTATGGCAGGTATTGGGATAGGAAGTGATGGTCTATATCATCAGTTGAGTAAGCTTGCCATTGATAATTTGAAGATGGATAACCAGGAGCTTGAGGAGCTTTTTACAAAGATCCCAGAAATTACAAAGCAGGCTATGGCCATAGGGTGAGAATAAAGTATTAAATAGTCTCTTTGAGTTTGAAGATGCCAATTAGTGCAGAGATTTTTGCTTTTATAGAGACAAGAAGCCCCGGAAGGTGGCTTTTGCATATATAACTTTTTTCAAAACATTCTCTGAATTTCCCCTGTTTTTAAGATTCAGTTCTATAGAAGGTCTCCCCTTTTTCAAAAGATAAAAATTGAAAAAAAATGATTTTGTTGTTGATTAATTTTTATTTAAATTTTAAATGAATATTTAAACAAATTATTCATTTATTTATTTAAGCCATGAGAAAGAAAGAAAGCACAGAAAAAATCTTTTCAGCCTCTTTGCGGGTATTTGCAACCTATGGTTATAAAAAGACCACTGTAGAGGATATTGCAAGAGAGCTCAATATGACAAAGGGGAATCTTTACCTTTATGTTAAAGATAAAGAGGATCTCTATCGCAAAACAGTGGAGTTTGCTCTTTTACGCTGGCAGGACTATGTCCGTGGGGCAATAGAGGACAAAGCTGATCCAAGGGATAAATTTCTCATTATGTGCCATAAGGCAGTGGAGTATCTCTCTATTGATGATGATTTTCGCAGTATTTTAATTCATGATCCAGAGATATTCCCTATGTTTACTGATAATGATCCCTATGAAAAAATTAATAATAATTCAGTCAATATGATAAAGAAGATATTAAAAGATGGTATTGCGAAAGGTGTTTTCCGACCTGTGGGTATAACTGCAATGTCAAAGGCGATTTTTTCTATTTATAAGATGTTTATTATCCGTATGTATATTCGCAGTGAGGAATCACATGTTCGCTCTATGTTTGAGCAGACGCTGGATCTCATTACCAATGGATTGTTCAAACAGTAGCATAAGCAGTAGCATAAAATATTTTTATATCTAAGGAGGGGGATATGTCACAGGAATTAATTTATCTAACGCCTCAGTGGCGAGATGAAGCAGAGAGGAGACTAAAGGAGAGTCTTACTCCGGAAAAAATGAATTTTATAACTTCATCTATGTCTAATATCTATCTAAATTGTCCTGGAGGAGGGAGTAAGTTTCTCTTTTTCAAGTTTGTTGATGGAAAATTGGATTCACTGCAGGTAGGGGAGGGAGAGCCACCAGAAGCTGAGTTTAAGATCACAGGGGACTATGAAACATTTGCAAAGATCTCACGGGCAGAGCTGGGCTCTCAAAAGGCCCTTATGACAGGGAAATTAAAATTAAAAGGGAGCATGGTAAGGGCCCTAAAGCTGGCTGCCATTGCAGATAGGTTGAATAAGGTATTATCTGAGATACCTGCAAAATACTAAACCTTTCGCTTATTCCATAAAAATATGAGGTAATTACTATGACATCACGTTTAGAAAATAAAGGCCCATTTTTTATAGACTTCCCTGCAAGGATAAAGGCTATCCAGGAGGAAATGGCAAAGGAAAAAATAGATGTATACCTTGGATCTCGCCTCAGAACCTTATCCTGGACTTTAGATGCTTTTTGCCCATGGAGAAGTTTTGTTGTTATACCAGCAGAAGGTATGCCTGCAGCCTTTACCTTTGTAATTGATGCTGCACGTATTGCAGATGAATCATGGATTGATGAGGATCATGTTTTTGGTTTTGTTCCAATGGGTGGTCAGGATCAGATTGAGCTTATTTCCGATTATATCAGAGATATTTTAAAAAACAGGAAAGGGAGAGTTGGCATAGAAAGCGGAATGTCTAATTATCTTCCTGAAGGCAACCTCACACATTATGAATATGAACGCTTTAAAGAAGCCTTACCTGATGTTGACTTTGTAAATTCATACACGATCATAGATAAGCTATCAATGATCAAGGATGAGGGGACTATTAACAGGTTCAGGGAAGCATCACGTATTGTGGATGTGGGCCATAAAGCTGTTTATGAGGCAATACAAAAGGGCGGATGGAAGGGTATGACAGAAACTGAGATTGCAGGGCTGGCTGCTTATGCTATGAGGAAGGAAGGCAGTGAATGGGAATGGAGCTATACAGGTGGTAATGAAATAGCGTGCGGATACAGAACAGGTCTTGCAGGTGGGGCCTGCACTCCTGCTACACGCAAAAAATTGCAGGCAGGTGAGCCTTTAATGGTTGATATTCACGCCATGTTTATGCTTGGACTGGGGGATCATTCTCACAATTATCTAATTGCACCTGTAAGTGACAGGCAACTCTGGCATGCACAGAATTTTCTTGATATTGTGAATCTTACTCTTAAAACATATAAGGCAGGTGTTACTCCTTCGTCTCTGGCTGAGGAGATGATGGCTTTTGCAGAGGAGAGAGGCTTTGCTGATTACATGGTGCCTGGCTTTGAGCATGGTATAGGGATGATGGGTGATGAATGGCGTATCGGAATAAATGATGGGCCATTTCCTTTCTGGACAAATCCCGATCACATATACCAGGAAAATGAATTAATAATATGTGCCATACAGTATGCCTGCCCCGATGAGAATATAGGTTTTAGATATGAAAATCCCATAGTAATTCAAAAAAATGGCTGTGAGCCTTTATCAAAGTATCCTCTCACAGTTGATGAGATTGAATAATAAGGCATCTGTTATAGTTTTTTAATTATAAAGGGCTAATTTTTATAGATTAGCCCTTTATTTTAAAATTCCAGATGTTTTGTAAATATTATGTCTATTAAAGTTTATTGTTAAGTTACATATACTTTTTTATCTCCCTTTGCATATCCCGTTTCATATCTCGGTCCTGGATTGTTTTGCGTTTGTCGTGTATATTTTTGCCCTTTGCAAGGCCAAGCTCAAGCTTTACTTTGCCATTTTTTATGTAAAGTCTCAGTGGCACAAGAGTAAATCCCCTCTCTGCAAGTTTTCCTGTGAGCCTTTTTATCTCCTGTTTGTGTAAGAGAAGTTTTCTTTCCCTCAATGGGTCGTGGTTAAAGAAATTCCCCTTATCATAATGAGATATATTCATACCTACAATAAAGACTTCGCCATTTTTTATTTTAGCGTATGATTCCTGGATGCTTACCTTTTTTTGTCTTATGGACTTTACCTCTGTGCCTTTAAGAACAATCCCTGCCTCAAAGGTATCTAAAATTTCGTATTCAAAACGCGCTTTTTTATTTTTAACTATTTCAATAATATCATCAGCCATTTTTTGCAAATCCTTAGTTACAGAGAAATTTTTTCAAAAACACTTTTAATTGATTAAAATATTGATTGAGGATTTTAAAGTCAATTTAAAAAAATCTATGGATATAATATTGAGGAATTTATATCTTCTGCTATATTTTTATAGCAGAAGATATTGTAGATTAAAGAGCTTTTGATGTTATTCTGTTTAATCTTGCCACAAAGCCATTTGGATCCTTAAGCTCAAGACCTTCCACAAGCATTGCCTGTTCAAGAAGTAAGAGGCTTACATCATTTATAAGGGAATCATCTGTTGTATTTTCCAGTTTTTTGATTATTTCATGTTCTGGATTTATGAGGAGCACTGGTTTGAATTCAGGCAATCCACTTTGCCCCATCATCTTCAGTATTGTTTGCATCTGAGCTGTGGGATCATTTTCATCTGCCACAATACAGCTTGGAGATGAGCTTAGCCTTGTGCTTGCAAGGACATTTTTTACCCTATCGCCAAGTTGTTCTTTGATTTTATTTATCAAAGGTTCGATCTTTTTTTCTTTTTCTTTGTCCTCATTATTTTTTAGATCATCTTCAGAGTCTGTTCTGTTAACTGACTTTAGCTCATAATCTTTGTATTTTGGCACAGTGCTTATGACAATTTCATCAATCTCATCATCAAGAATCAGGACTTCAATGTCTTTTTCTTTGTATATCTCAAGGAGAGGAGAGTTTCGCAGAAGCTGCTCTTTACCTCCAGTAATATAATATATTGCGCTTTGCTCAGGCTTCATTCTATCTACGTATTCTGAGAGTGTAGTGTAATCCTCAGCCTTTGTTGATTTATATTGCACCAGTTCGAGGAGTTTTTCTCTATTTTCAAAATCCTGATAAAGCCCCTCTTTCATTGGGATACCAAACTCTTTCCAGAATATGTTGTATTTGAATCTGTCTCTGTTTTTTAGGGATTCAAGCTCGCTCAGTATCTTTTTCACAGAGGAGGATTTGATCTTTGCCATAACCTTATTTTGCTGGAGAATTTCTCTGCTTACATTGAGAGGCAGATCCTCTGAGTCAATTATACCACGCACAAATCTAAGATAGGTTGGCATGAGCTCTTTTGAGTCATCTGTAATGAATACGCGTTTGATATAAAGTTTGACTCCAGCCTGATAATCCACTCTAAAAAGGTCCATAGGAGCTTTTGCAGGTATGTAAAAGAGAGTGGTATAATCCAGAGTCCCCTCAGCCTGAGTGTGAATATAAAGAAGTGGATCCTCAAGATCATAGGAGATCTGTCTATAAAATTCAAGGTAGTCTTCTTCTTTTAATTCGCTTTTTGGCCTTTTCCATATTGCAGAGGCAGAGTTTATCTGTTCAACCTTTGGCTCTCTGATTTCTTTTTTATTGTCCCCTTCACCTTCGTATTTGATCTCCTCATAATGCAGATAAATAGGGAAGGGAACATGATTTGAGTATTTTCTTATTATAGACTGGATTGTCCATCTGTTTGCATATTCTTCGCCTTCTCTGTTTAGGTGGACAGTTACAGTTGTTCCGTGGGAATCCCTTTCTGCAGGCTCAATGGTATATTCTTCTTTCCCATCACTTACCCATTTCCATGCAGAATCCTCCCCAGCTTTTTTGGATATCACTTCAACTTTGTCTGCAACCATGAAGGCTGAATAAAATCCAACGCCAAATTGGCCAATGAGATTTGAGTCCTTTTTGGCATCACCTGTCATTTTTTCAACAAAGTTTCGTGTGCCAGAGCGTGCTATTGTGCCAAGATTTTCGTCAAGGTCTTGCTCGTTCATTCCTATTCCGTTATCACTTATGGAAAGTGTTTTTTCTGTAAAATTAAAGGAAATATCTATTCTTGGATCAAATTTGAGAGATTTATATTTTTCGTCAGTCAGGTTGAGGAATTTGAGCTTGTCAAGGGCATCAGAGGCATTTGATACAAGCTCTCGCAAAAATATCTCTTTATGAGAATAAAGAGAATGAATAATCAGATGCAATAATTTACTCACTTCAGTTTGAAAGTGCTTTTTGCTCATTTCCAGTACTCCTTTTATTTTAAAAATTATTTTAAGATAAAATTGCTGAATTTTAAGAGGTTACATAATATGTATAAATAAGCCAAAAAATGTGTCAAAAAAATCAAGAAAATTTTTATTGAAAAAGCTGCATTTGAAGGTAGCGAGCTATTCCTGATTCACTATAAAATTTTTCAAAACTGCGCTGGCAGCTTTTGACATTTCAGAAAACTTCATTGTGCTATAATAAATTTTCCCATTTTCTACAGTTCTTGAGGCCACGAGATAGCTTGCAATTTTAAATGAAAAGTCTGGAATATCAAAAAGTATTGTGTATTTTGCATTGTAGCTTAAAACAGCGTCAGTTCTTATCTCACATTCAAGTTCATTCAGTCTAAAAATTGTCCCTTCTATCTTTTCTTCCTGTTCTTCTTCAGTAAATTTTTCTGGAATAATTACGGCTGGTATCATAACGTTTATATATTGGTGACGGAATTCCCTTATCCTCTTTAAATTATCTGTCATTGCAATGAGTATATTATCCTCTTCTATGCCCTTGCAGGTAGTTTCTGCAAGGTATTCGCCATCATTTACTCTTATAATTGTAATTTTTAGAGCCATTCCTTCTTTGAAATTTTTGAAGTCTTTTTTGTTTGAGATGAGTTTCACAGCAAGGATATTTTTCCCTCTTCCAGAGATTTTTCCAATATAGGAATTCTCTTCTGGACCTTCAATATGGATTAGCTGTCCATCTTCTATTTCTTCCATGGATTGAAGAGACTGATACTGGGCTTTTTGTCTGTATAGTTTTTCATGGATAATAATAAGTTCTTTGCATATACTTTCATTCTCTTCGATGTTTAAGCTATTTCTTTTGAGATAATCTGAAAATCCAGATAGAATTGATTCAAAGAGATTTGCATCTTTTATAAGAGTCGTTGGACTTTTTAGCTTTAAGTATGCAGCCATATTGTTTAATATTTTTATCTGAAAGTTGTTAAGCCCTTTTCTCTTTACCTGAAATAAAAAGAGTTGATAGTTATGAGCCTTTTCTTTTTCTTTTGCTTTAAGATATAGCAGTATGATATAGACAATGAGGCCAAGTAAAAGCATGGACAGAACAATGGCAATACCAAAGACACCAGGCCCTGGCCATGTGATTCCAAATATAGGATTATAAACGTCCATTTAAATCCTCCCTTTTTGATAGTTCCTTTTTAAAGTAATATATTGTGAAATATTTTTCAACGTAAGTTTTTTGTTATTACCTAAAACTATTGGAAGCAATAAAAATTTATATCTTTTGCTTTTCTTTATTAAGAAAATGCCGAAAATAAAATAGAGAAGGAATTTCTCAAATTGAAGTGATAATAATCCCCAAAAGGTTGAGGTAAAAGGCTAATAATGAATATATCTGTAATAATAGGGTTAACTGCAGGTTTTAGCGTTTTGATTCTTGCTGTTATAATAGCAGGAGGTAGTGTTTTGATGTTCTGGGATGCTCCTTCTGTTATGGTTACAGTTGGAGGAGGTTTTTGCGCTTTGATGGTGGCATATCCTCTACCCAGACTTGCTCAGATACCAGGGCTTATGAGGCTTACTATATTTCCTCCCAAGTTTAATCTTGCTGAAATGATTGTCACTCTTGTATCTTTCTCTGAAAAAACAAGAAGGGAGGGTTTGCTTTCACTGGATGATGATCTCGATGCTTTAGATGATCCTTTTCTAAAAAAAGGTCTGCAGCTTGTTGTTGACGGAACAGATCCAGAGCTTGTCCGTGCTATTATGGAAATTGAAATAGATGAGATGGCTGCCCGACATGATAGTAACAAAAAGATATTTGATGATTTTGCAGGTCTTGCTCCTTCTTTTGGTATGATAGGAACTCTCATGGGGCTTGTATTGATGTTGGTTAACCTTAATGACAAGTCCATGGTAGGTCCATATCTTGCTGTTGCTATTATAACCACATTCTATGGAGCTGTTCTGGCATATCTTGTTTTTACACCTATGGCAGCAAATCTTGACTCCCTAACAGGTGAAGAGGTTTTGATGAAGAATATGGTGCTTATGGGCATTCTCTCTATACAGGCAGGTGAAAACCCCAGGATACTTAAAGAGAAATTAGTCTCCTTCTTGCCACCTGCAATGAGGGCTGGAATTGCTGAAGAAGAGGGTGGTGCTGGCTGATGGCAAAGAAAGAACGAAAGAAAAGTGAACCCAAGGGGCCACCTGCATGGATGGTCACAATGGGGGATATGAATAATTTATTGATGTGTTTCTTTATCATTTTGATGGGCGAAGAGACCATTGCCACTGCTGATGATTTTAAAATGATAATAAATTCATTCAGAGGTAATTTAGGGGTAATGTCAGGAGGGAGTTCCATATCGAAGGGAAATCTTGCAGATATGGGACACAATATGATGGCTTTGCCCTCAACTGAACAGAATAAGGCCCTTGGGAAAAAACTTGCTAAGGCTCAGGAGGCTTTTAAGGCTGAGATTCAGGCAAAATATATATCCATAAGAGAAGATGAGCGTGGACTTATTATAAGCCTTGCCTCAGATTTCTTTTTTGAGCCTGGCTCTGCTGCCCTGAAGGAAGAGATGTTTCCTGTGCTGGCTAAGGTTGCAAATATTATAAGAAATGTTCCAAATTTTATTAGAATCGAGGGACATACAGATAACAGGCCAGTTTCTCCTTCAATGATAAGAGATGGTTTCAGGACTAACTGGTATCTTTCTTCTGCCAGAAGTCTTGCTGTTTTGCAACACCTTGTTGATGAGGAGTCAGTTGATCCAAAGCAGGTATCCTCTGCTGCTTATGGGGAGTTCAGGCCCATTGAGGATAATGGCACTCCTGAAGGTAGAGCTTATAATAGGCGTGTTGATATTGTAATACTTAAAGAAAAGTATTTAGAAAAATCAAAGGATAAGAGGGTGCAAAGACCTCTTCCAGATGAAGAGTTTGACTGGAGATAATTTATTTTGAATAAAGCTCTGCTGTTATTCTTGCAATGTTGGCAGAGCATTCCTGTCTATATTGATTTATTATTTCTGACTTAGGCGGTTTCTCCAGATCCTGCTGTAGCTGTTGATAGATTTGCAAAGACCTTTGTAAATCTCCATTTTCATAGTAAAATCTACCCAAGGCAAATCTTGCCATATAATTGGCGCTATTTTTTGATACAAGCTCATTCATTAGATTGAGAGCCTCTTCTTTATTATTTCTATGATAATAAAGCAATACTGCAAGGCCATACATTGCATCCTCATAACCTGGATGCTTTTCCAGAGATTTTCTGTAATAGCTTTCTGCTTGTTCAAAATCCTTTTCATCGCTTCTGTCATATCCTCTATTTGCATAGGCAAGCCCTAAGGCATACATCACAGCAGCACCATTACCTCCATATTTCTCCGATGAAAGATAACACTCTATTGCCTGATCCCATAATTTTCTTTCGATGTATAGCCTGCCAAGTAGAGCATATTGCTCAGCAAGTCGTCTAGTTGTTGTTGTATCTTTTATATCCTCTTTTTCCAGAGTAGCAATTTTGTCTTTAATATTCTGGATGGTGCGATCCTCCATTGTTTTATAGTCACGCCTCATATTACAGTGAACAAGATTAAAGGCCTGGTTTATTCCGCTAATTATCAGAATCACTGCTACTATGATTATAAGAGAGAGATATTTTTTCATTTTTACACCCTTATGGTCTACTGTGCTTAAATTTTTGCAGATTTAAAATTTTTGTCAAGAGTTAAACCTCTTTAATATATCTTTAGATATATTAAAGAGGCCGCTCAATGTTTAAATTAAGATTTATTTTTCTTGAAAAGAAAAAGCATTTTTTTTATTATAACTCAATGAATTCTAAATTTATAATTAATTATTTATTTCTATTGCTACTTTTTATTTCCTGTCTTTCTCAGGGTAAAGTAACAGAAGATGGGAGGATTCAATATATAAATAGGAGGTATTATTTTTCTATAGATCTTCCCTCATCATGGAGTAATTATTCTGTCTTTGAATATGATGAGATAGTTGAATCTGATATAAAAGTAAAGGCTATATATTTTGCTCTGCCAACAAGATCAAGAGATTGGGCAGGCTCTGTTTTGCCAGAGGGCTTTGCTCCTTTGTTTTATATCAGGATTTTTAATGTTAAATCATGGGAACTCTTTGAAAGGAGAAACAGCTCAAATAGACTTGAACTTAATTATTATAATAAAAAGATTGGCAGCTATGGTGATAAGGTTTACATGGTAAAATATATAAATTCATTGCCTGTAGATCTCTATTTATATGCAAGGGATATTCCACAGATAATTTCATCATTTAAAGCTGGGGATTGAAAAGTTCTATTTTTGTGTAAACTAATAATTTAATAAAAAAGAGTTGAATTGCTTTATACAATTGCTTTATTGTAAGACAATTTTTATAAAAGGAGCTTATATATGAAAAAATTTTTAGCAGTAACAATATTTCTCACATTATTGCCTGTCGTTGTTTTTGCACAGAGTGCCACTTCTGATGGTAAAATAGTTGTCCCAAGAGAAAAAAATGTTTTTGCCAATCCATCGGATAATGAGTTTATTGGAAAAATTGGAACAGGCTATGCCGCTGATCCTGGTAAGTTTGGACTTGATGTGAGTTTAAACTATATCTATAATCTTGATCCTGTTTTTGTCTTTGGTCTTGAAGGTGATTTTTTCTGGGTGCAATGGAGCAATAAACTGGAGGATGTAAATGCAGGAGGATCTGTAAATGGCTCTTTAAAAGCAGAGACTAATCTTTATACTTTTCCATTTTTTGCAAATGCTCAGGTGAGATTGCCTTTTCTTAAAGAAAAGCTTTTCTTTGAGCCTTCATTTACCATAGGATTGGGCTATGCCTTTATGATTTTAGATTACTCATCAGATGAAGATAGTGGCACTGATTTTTATAGTGGATATGCATGGCAGGCCTATGCTTCTGCAGCATATAAACTTGTGCAAAATTCTGCTGTTGATTTTATTCTTGATCTTGGGTACAGGGGAATTCATCCTGATAAGGATAATGTGGAAATTGACATGTCTGGTTTTATCGCAAGAATTGGAGTTAGACTGTATATATAATTGTAATAATTTTTTGGGGAGTCTGGTATGAGAAAGATTTTTATCTTAATTATTTCTGCTTCATTGATTGTTTTTTCATCCTGCAAAGAGGATAATAAAAAGATACGCATTGGGGTTTTACCTGTTATTGATACATTGCCACTTGTGGTTGCACAAAGTGAAAATATTTTTAAAGAAGCAGGTGTAGATGTAGAGCTTGTGAATTTCAATAGTGCTCTTGAGAGGGATGCTGCTCTTGCCTCTGGAAACCTTGATGGTCAATTTTGTGATCTGGTTGCAGCTTTATTGCAGATGAAAAGTGGTGTTGATATTAAGATAGTTCTTGAATCATATCATACCTCTCCTGATAATATTGTATTTGCTTTGCTTGCTTCTCCCAATTCACAGATTAAGACAATAGGAGATATTGGCAACAATGAGGTTGCAATATCTATTGGCTCAGTTATTGAGTATTTTTTGGACAGGATTCTCCTGTCAAATAATTTAGATCCATCAAAGGTGAAGAGAGTTGAAGTAAAGGCAATACCTGTGAGGATGCAGATGCTAATGTCTGACTCTCTAAAGCTTGCTCTCTTGCCGGAGCCTCTTGCAAGTAAGGCAATAAAGGGCGGTGCAAAGCTCATTGCTGATGATAGAAAACTTGATACAAGTGCAACGGTTATAGTATTCAAAAAGGATTTTATAGAAAAAAATTCACTTGTTTTAAGCAAATTTCTCATAGCCTATAATAGGGCTGTGGAAAAGATAAATAAAAATTCTGAAAGCTATAAAGATCTTATGGTCTCTAAAATAAATTTCCCTGTAGATCTTAAAGAGAGCTATAAGATTCCTTTTTATAAATCTGCAGCTCTTCCTTCTGAGAGGGATATAAAAATGGTAAATGATTGGCTTCAGCAAAAAGGTATGATATCCCAGACCTTGGATTATAAGAGCATAACATGGTTTCCGGAGAAATTATAAAAGTCCATTCCCTTTCAAAAAAATTTTCAGGCATCAATGTTCTTGAAAATATCAACTTTGCAATTAAAAAAGGGGAGTCTCTTTCCATAATTGGTCCATCTGGATGTGGTAAAACAACTCTCCTTTACATAATAGGTGGATTGTTAAGACCTGATGCTGGCCAGGTTCTTATTCATGGTCGAGAGGTTAAGGGAGCAAAGGATGATGTTGCCTTTATTTTGCAAGACTACGGATTGTTGCCCTGGAAGACTGTTAGGGAAAATGTTGAGCTTGGCCTCAAAATTAAAGGTGTGGAAAAAACCACAAGGGATGCACTTTCTCTAAGGGCTCTGCAGGAGCTTAATATAGAAAAATTAAGTTTGAGGTTTCCTTCTAATTTAAGTGGAGGAGAAAAACAACGAGTGGCAATAGCCCGTGCTCTTGTCTCTTCACCGGAAATTCTTTTGATGGATGAGCCTTTTTCTTCTCTTGATACTTTGACAAGAGAAAAACTTCAAAATACTATTAAAACTATACAGATTGAAAAAAAACTTACCATGGTAATTGTAACTCATAGCATTGAAGAAGGTGTATTCCTTGGAGATAAGATTATAATAATGAATTCTCATCCCGGAAGAGTTGAGGTTATGATTGAAAATAAAAATAGAAGATCTCTTGATTTTAGAGGCTCACAACACTTTTACAAGATCTGTAATAAGGTTAGGGGGATAATAGAAAAAGGTGAAAGAGAATAATTCATTTTTGAGCATTTTTGTGACGCTGGCTGCTTTTTTTATCCTATGGAAGCTTATTGCTGTGCTTATGTCCAGTCCAGTTCTTCCTGAGCCAGAGCTTGTTCTTCTCAGGTTTATATCTGAGCTATGGACTTCTGCCTTCTGGTATCATTTTCTTATCAGTCTGCGACGTGTTTGCATAAGCATTTTTATTGCATGGATTATTGCTTTCCCAATTGGTGCTATTGCAGGATATAGCAATACTATGAACAGAATAGTATCCCCCATTGTTTATATGGCCTATCCTATACCAAAGATGGTTTTGTTGCCTGTAATTGTCTTACTCTTTGGCCTTGGGGATGTTTCTAAAATTGTGCTTATTACACTTATTTTATTTTTTCAGGTTTTAGTGTCCACAAGGGACGGTGTCAGGCTTTTAAATCCGAGATATTATGATTCTGTAATCTCTGCAGGAGGAGGTAAAAAAGATATTATAACAAATGTTGTCTTCCCTGCAGCCTTGCCTCATAGCTTTACAGCAATAAGAATATCAATTGGCACTGCGATTTCTGTTTTGTTTTTTGCGGAGTCTTTTGCTACAACAACAGGTCTTGGCTATCTTATTATGGATTCATGGGCAAGAGCTGATTATGTCATGATATTTGTTGGCATTGTTGCAATGAGCATAATGGGACTTATGCTTTATGGTGTAATATCTCTTATGGAAAAGAAGTTCTGTCCATGGAACTTTTCTGATGAGATTGGCGATAGACAGGATAAAGAAGGGACCGTTTTAGAAAAGACTGTAACCTATTCTAAAATGATCAAGCTCTCCCACACTCTCTTTGCCCTTCCCTTTGCTCTTGCAGGCCTTGTCCTTGCCTTAGGGGTCAAGCCGGTAACTCCTTCAATGGTGTTGTGGATTATTATTGCAATGGTTGGAGCAAGATCTGCTGCCATGGGATTTAATAGAATTGCAGATGCAGAGATTGATGCAGAGAATCCAAGAACTGCCATAAGAGAAATACCAAAGGGTAAGATTTCAAAAAATGAGGCAATAGTTTTTGTTGTATTTTCCTCAGCACTTTTGATTTTTTCCTCTGCTATGCTTTCGTATATTTGTTTTATCTTAAGCTTTCCTTTGCTTGTGGTGCTTTTTTTCTATTCCTATACAAAACGATTTACCTGGCTTGCACATATATATCTTGGTTTTGCCATTGGACTTGCTCCTGTTGCTGTATGGGTTGCCATTGTAGGCTGGCCCGATATTTCAATTATATTACTGGCCCTTGCCCTTATGACTCATATTGCAGGATTTGATATTCTATATGCCTGTCAGGATTATGAGTTTGATCTTGCCAATAATCTCTTTTCAATTCCTGTTCGATTTGGCATAAAAAAAGCTTTTTATATTTCTGCAATTCTTCATATACTTACTGTGGTTTTTCTTGTTTCTTTGCTATGGAGCGCAGGCTTTGGTATTTGGTATCTAATACCTGTCTCATTAATTGCTCTCCTGTATGTTCTTGAGCATCGCATTGTTAAACCAGATGATATTACCAACATTGATATTGCTTTTTTCCATATAAATAGTATCATTTCAGTATTAGTTTTTGTTGCTATACTTACAGGTTATTTAACGGGTAAATAGATGAAAAGTCTTATAATTGGAATTACAGGAGCATCAGGGAGTATCTATGCTAAGAATTTTATTGCTAATTCTTTAAAATATGGAATTGATTTGCACATTGTTGCAAGTTCCATGGGAGAGGCTGTCTTTGCTCATGAAATGGATCAAAGCCTGGATGATTTTTTGCAAGCCTTATCAGGGAATTTTAAAAAATATCAAAACAACGATATGTTTGCCCCTATTGCAAGTGGCTCTTTTAAAACAGATGGGATGGTAGTTATTCCATGTTCGATGAAGACTCTTGCAGGTATTTCTTCAGGGCTTTCGGATTCTCTTTTGCAGCGTGCAGCAGATGTTTCACTTAAAGAGAGGAGAAAACTGGTTCTGGTTCTCAGAGAATCTCCTTTGAGTCTTATTCATATTCGCAATATGCTGTCTGTAAGTGAAAGCGGTGCTGTTGTGTTGCCAGCTTCACCAGGATTTTATCATAAACCTGAGAGTATAGAATCTCTTGCCGATTTTATATCAGGAAAGATTTTTGATCTCCTTGGCATAGAGCATGATCTCTCTACTTCATGGAAAGGTATTGATAAATATTGAATTGGAAGGTAATGATGAAAAAAAACTATAAAGATCTTCATGAATTTATATCTCATCTGGAGATGGAAGGCCAGTTGCTTAGAATAAAGGATCCTGTTTCAAATATTTTAGAGATTACAGAGATAACAGATCGCATGTCTAAGATGCCAGGAGGAGGTAAGGCCTTACTCTTTGAAAATGTCAAGGGATATAATTTCCCTGTAATTACAAATCAATTTGGCAGCATAAGGCGAATTAATATGGCTCTTGGCAGTTCCTCCCTTGATGAACTGGCAGGTAGACTTCACAGCATAATCAATATGAAGCCTCCTGTTACCTTGATGGATAAAATAAAATTGCTCCCTGAACTCCTATCTATGTCTCGATTTCTTCCGAGGGTGCGCAAAGGAGTAGCTCCTTGCCAGGAAGTTATTTTAACAGGTGATGAAGTAGATTTAACAAAACTTCCTGTTTTGTTTTGCTGGCCTGGAGATGGAGGTCCCTTTATTACTCTGCCTGTTGTATTTACCAGGAGCCTTTCAGATGGAAAGAGAAATGCAGGAATGTATCGCATGCAGATATTTGACAAAAGGACAACTGGCATGCACTGGCATATTCACAAGGATGGAGCGCATCACTATCATGAATATAAAAAAGCTGGCAAGAGAATGGAGGTGGCTGTTGCCGTAGGAACAGATCCTGCTGTGACTTATGCTGCCACTGCACCTTTGCCAAGAGGGGTGGATGAAATGCTTCTTGCTGGCTTTATAAGAAGAAAACCTGTAGAGATGGTTAAGTGTGTAACTGTAGATCTGGAGGTTCCGGCAAATGCTGAATTTATTCTTGAAGGATATGTTGATCCAGATGAATTGAGAATCGAGGGGCCCTTTGGGGATCACACAGGATATTATTCTCTTAAAGGTGAGTATCCTGTATTTCATGTCACTGCCATTACTCACAGAAAAAATCCTATATATAGCGCTACAATTGTAGGCAAGCCACCAATGGAAGATTGCTATATGGCTCTTGCAACAGAGCGGCTTTTTTTGCCGATGATTAAAACGATATTGCCAGAGATTAAGGATTATATGCTTCCCTGGGAAGGTGTTTTCCATAATATAGCTGTTGTTGCCATAGACAAGGAGTTCCCTCATCATGCTGGGAAAGTTATGAATGGATTATGGGGCTCCGGACAGATGAGCTTTGCAAAGATGTTGGTAATTATAGATGATGAAGCTCTTTTGAAGGAAGGGAAGCTTCTTATGGAATATTTGCTAAATACTGTAGATCTATTTTCAGACGTAACTCTGACAAAGGGGATTCTTGATGTCCTTGATCATTCTGCAGAGAGGCCTTTATATGGATCAAAGCTGGGTATTGATATAACAAAGAGAGTTGATGGGGAAGAAAAGCGGGGAGATGACTTTTTTCATGGAACAAAAAATTTAGCTTCACTGAAGTATGAGCTTACAGCTCTTGATGAAGATTTTGTTGATGTTGATATAGCCTTTGAACATTGTAAAAACAGAGTAATTATAGTTTCTGTAAAAAAGAACAAGGGTAAAAATTCCGCCTTTTTCAAAAATCGCATACTTCATAGCAATATATGCACTGAAGGGATTTTTGTCCTTGCTGATTTCCATATTGATATAAAAGATTATTCTGTTGTGCTGTGGAAACTTTTTAATAATGTTGATCCCTCAAGAGATATAGTTTTGGAAAAAAATTGCATTATAATTGATGCAACTCGAAAGGGAATAATAGATGGGCATGTGAGAGAATGGCCTGATGACATTGAAATGTCAGAGGATGTAAAAAGGCGAGTGGATGAAATTTTAAAAAAATATCCAGACTTTCAGATCAATTAGCTGCTATGGTAGGCCCGCTAATTGATCTGAATAATTTTATCGCAGCAGAAAAATTATTCCGCCTATAAAGATCATAGTCCATACTGCAATTAGTCCAAAGTATTCATATTTTGATTTCCAGTAATTCCATATCCTTGCCATTGGAAGTATGGCCAATATCATTGCAATTGTGATTACTATGCAAATCCAGAAGGAAAGTGTGTTGGGATATATGTCCACAAGGGATTTCCCTTTCCATAATTCTCTGTGAAGTATTTGTAGATGTATAAAATATACGGCCAGAGATTCTCGGCTTGGGTAGAGTATTATGGCAGATGGCTCGCCTCTCCACTGGCAGTAATAAAAACACAGAGATAAAAGTGCAGTTACAAAACCAAGCCTTGCTATAAAAAATAGAGCATTTGGGCGAACATCATTGAAAAGTCCTAAATAGTCTTTAATATAAAACATCAGAGGCAGGGATATAAGAGCCATCAAAATTCCAACTATCAAAAGCCTTTTAAAAAAAATATAGCTTTTACCTGCACTGTTGTATCTGGTAAAAACCCATGCACACCATATACCTGCTGCCATAAATCCAAACCATGGGAAAATAGGAAAGAGTGTATAGTGCACAGGTGCAATATATGTGGCAACAAATACAGGCAGATGACTTAAATCAGCGTTATAAGCGTAAGGAGCGAAGGCTACAGAGGATATACCAAGGGCTGAGACCGATACAATAAAAATTCTATCATTTTTTATAACTAAGCGCAGGATGAATATTATAAAAAGTCCAAAGGCTATACATTGCAAAACATCTATACTTTGAAATTTAAGCCAGTGACGCTCTGTAGCAATGTGAATACATTTGTGAAGAGAAAAATAAGGTATGTGGAGCATATAGCCTGTAAACCATATAAGTCCAATTCTGCCCAGTTGCTTCCAGAAGGCGTAACGGAATTTTCTATACTCAGGGAGTTTTTTTTGTGAGGCCAGGACAAAGGCAAATCCTGATATAAATATAAATGAAGGAGCCACTAACCCATTTGCAAAATTAATAAATCCAAACCATGAAGTATTTCTCAGGGTCATATCCATTAGAGAGTTGACCACATGAACTTCAATCATAACAAGCATGGCAATACCGCGCATGAGATCTACAAAATCAAGACGTGATTTTGTCATAGTAAGCTCCTAATATATAAATAAGAGCTTACTATGACAGTAGCTTTTTTAATATCAAGAATATTTTTGAATTTTGAAACTATTCTTTAACAGGCAAAACATGAATTGCCTTTATGATGAGATGAACAGTATCACCTTCTTTAAGATCAAGAGATCTAACTGAATCAGTTGTAAGGACAGAGCTCATTTCATGAGGAGTTGTTACCTCAAATTTTACCTGTGACATAATATCCCCACTTTTTATGGATTTCACTTTTGCAACGATATTATTTTGAGCACCATATCTCATAGTTACACCTCCAATATTTTTTTAAAAAATATCAATATTTATGAATTGGAGCAAAAAAATATTGTTCATTTCATGAATATAATTTTTATTTCACTATTTATTCCTTAACTTCTTTTAAAATAAAAATACTCTATTATCCCCGAAGTCTTCGGCTTCGGGGATAATTTCTTGACTTTACACTAAAAATTATATTTAGGAATAATTACTGTTTTTATTTTGATAAATAACCATCACCAATGAACAATTTACTCCTAAAATAAAATAGTTGCAAAATAATTCACTGAATAATAATATTAAGCCATGAAGCTAAAAAAATTACCCATAGGCCAGTCCAGTTTTGAAAATCTCATCAAAGAAGATATGCTCTATGTAGATAAAACAGAGCTTATCTTTAAAATGATTACAACTGCTCAGTTTTATTTTCTCTCAAGACCACGACGTTTTGGCAAATCTCTCCTTATTTCAACCCTACAGGAAATATTT
>Ga0208695_1000184_pt1 | contig 83590 bp, 74 predicted proteins | sample AD_UKC111_MetaG_FD_184449 | JGI IMG/M metagenome (GOLD analysis project Ga0208695, IMG submission 184449) | Active sludge microbial communities of municipal wastewater-treating anaerobic digesters from Hong Kong - AD_UKC111_MetaG (SPAdes)... | ecosystem: Engineered > Bioreactor > Anaerobic >... | reverse complement strand
TTTCGCAGCTGGCACGCACCGTCTATAACAACCGCGGGATCCTCTACCTGCTGACGATCAGCGCCACCACCATCATCCTGGTGATGGCCGCCAACACCGCCTTTGCCGATTTTCCGCGCTTGAGCGCGCTGGTGGCTGCCGATGGCTTTCTGCCGCGCCAGCTTTCGGCGCGCGGCAGCCGGCTGGTGTTCTCGCGCGGCATCGTTTTGCTGGCAGCGGTGGCTTCGCTGCTGGTGGTGGCTTTCCAGGCCAGCGTCAACAATTTGATCCCGCTGTACGCAATCGGCGTGTTCCTGTCGTTTTCACTGTCGCAGGGCGGCATGGCGCGGCGCTGGTGGAAATCAGGCCATCTGAAACCCGGCGAAGAGATCGTTGAGCAGGGTTCCATGGTGCGCTTTGACAAAGGCTGGCTGCACAAGATGATCATCAACGGTTTTGGCGCGGTGTGCACCCTGGTGGTGATGGTGATGTTTGCCGTGACCAAGTTCAAGGACGGTGCGTGGGTGGTGATTTTGCTGACCCCGGCGCTGGTGGCATTCTTCTTCACCATTCACCGGCATTACAGGCGGTTGGCGCAGCAGCTTTCGCTGGAAAACCACAAACGCAAGACTCACATTCGCCGCAACCGCGTGATCATGCCGGTCAGCGGGGTGCACCGCGGCACGCTGGAAGCGCTGCGCTTTGCCAGCACGCTTTCAGACGATGTGACCGCTGTGCACATCTCCATTGATCCGAAAGAGACGCTCAAAGTCGAGGAGAAATGGGGCACGTGGGGTGAAGAGTACCGCCTGGTGGTGCTGCGCTCGCCGTACCGCCTGTTTATCGAACCTTTATTGGAATATATTGACCGTTTGTCTGCAGCGGCCGGGCCGGGAGAAATCATCACGATTGTTGTGCCGCAGTTTGTGCCCAAGCACTGGTGGACGAATTTCCTGCACACGCGCACGGCTGAGGCGCTGCGAAAAGAATTGCTGCACCGCGATAACATCGTCATCACCGAGGTGCCGTATCAGGTGGAGTGAAAAAAGCGATTAGCATTTCGCTGATAGCTGTTGGCTGTTCGTGTCAAGTCCTGAAATACGTTTACAGGAAATCAGCAACAGTGATTTGTAGAAGATCCTTCGCTGGCGCGCAAGCACAAGTGAGGATCTTCTGATCTTTCATGCGAAGTGGGCCGCAGCACATCGCCGGAGGCTGTCACCCCTACCTGATGTGTGTTCTAAGCGCGAATCATCGGGTAGAATTGGACTAACCTCCCGCATTACTTATCGCCTCCACGCTTTCTACTCATGTACCTCGAAACGCCCCGCCTGATCCTGCGCGAATTTTGCGATGCCGATTTTGACGCGCTGCTGGAGATGCATTCGCACCCTGAAACCGTGCGGTATGAGCCGCAAAAAGGCGCGGAGGGCGTGCGCGCCTACCTGGAAGGCGCGGCCCGCGCCGCGTTGGCAGCACCGCGCACGCATTACCGCTTTGCGGTCACTATCCGTCCCGGCGACACCGCGCGCGGCTTGGTCGGCCTGGCAATGAACTTTGACATGACGCGCGACTGGGAGATCGGCTGGATGATTCACCCGGATGAGTGGGGCAAGGGTTATGCCAGCGAGGCGGCGCGGCGCGTGTTGGAGTTTGCATTTGCCGAACTGAATGCGCACCGCGTGATTGCCTTCTGCGACGCCGAGAACCGCACCTCGGAACGCGTGATGCAGAAGCTGGGCATGCGCTGCGAGGCGCACATGCTGCAGACGCGCCTGCTGCGCGGCGAGTGGCATGACGAATTGCTTTATGCGATTTTGGAAAGCGAGTGGGCGGCGGCCCGGGCTTAACGGTAGGCGCGGTGTTCGTACCAGCCGCTCTTTTCAACTTCAAAGACGTCAAATTCCGGGATATACGGCTTGATATCCAGCAGCGGCGTGCCGTCGAGCATATCGGCGCCAATGAAGTGGAGCGTATTGCCATCGCGGCTGACCAGCCGCACCACCGAGATGCCGAGCAGATTGGGCCGCCGCGGAAAGCGCGTGGCGAAGACGCCGTGCTCGCGCTTGTCGAGAAAGGGCGTCACTTTCAGGCTAACCGGTGCTTCAAGGCGGTGCAGCCGGTAGATCAGGTAGAGGTGCGAGAACTCCTCGATGCCCTCCAGCCCGGCGGCAAACGGTTCATACACCTCCGCGCTGCCCGGAATGTTGGAGCGAGCCGATTGAATTGGCATGCCCTCGGTGACGTGAAAGGGCGTGTTCAGCACGCCGATGGGCTGCAGGGTGATGTTTGCAGGCTCTACCATCGCATCTAGTGTAATTTTTCGGTGTGATCGACCAGCGTGCCATCGATATAGGCCTGCACGGCCGCGTCAATGTCGCCCAGGTCGGTGACGATGGGCTGAATGTTGAGCCGGCGCATGCTTTCGTAAGCGCCGTAGCCCATGCCGCCACACAGCACGGCCTGGCAGTCGCCGATGGCCTCGGCCATGCGGGCGTGTTTGCCGTGCGAGGCTTCATCCTGACCGTGCGCGCCGGCATGGTGGTGTTCCTCGTGGTGCGGCTCGGCGGAAAACTGATTGTGCCCCATCTTTTCACGCAGCTCGCGCTGTATGATCTGACCATTTTCGATGGTGAGTACCAGGTAATACGGCGCGCGGCCGAAATGCTGGCTGATGGTTTTTCCGTCATCGGTAATGACAGCGATCTTCATGAGAAGGTCTCCTAAATGTTAATGAATGGTATGTTGAAAATGCCGTTCAAGCGGCGCATCGCGTTGGTCGGTGGGCTGCAGGATGAGCAGAAACCGGGCTTCACTGGCGCCGTCGTTTTTCCAGCAATGCGGCAGGTGGGCTTCGAAGGCCAGCGCGTCGCCGGGTCCGAGGGTGTAGGTTTCTTCGCCAACCTGGTACTGCACGCTGCCGGCCAGACCGAAGACAAATTCGTGCCCGGTGTGCACGATGAGCGTATCGCCGCTGGTTTCCTCGGCTTGCAGCGAGACTACAAAAGATTGCAGCGAACCATTGGAAAGGTCCCTGGTCAGGTTTTGCATGCGCGTATTGCCGAACTGGGCAACAGGGCGCTGATTGGCAGGCGTGAAGACCACCGGGCGCGGCGAGGGGTCGCTTTCAAAGAAGATGGTGATGGGCACCTGCAGCGAGCGCGCCAACTGTTGGAGTGTGCTGACCGAGGGCGAGGTTTTGCTGTTCTCGATCAGGCTGAGCGTGTTGACGTTCAGGCCGCTCAGGTCGGCCAGGGCGCGCAGCGAAAGCCCGCGCCGGGCGCGCAACTGGCGCAATCTGCGCCCGACCTCGGCTTCGACGTTGACCGGTTGGTGATCCTGACTTGCGTCCATCGGCTGCTCCCGGAGAATGTGTAACAAAATTATAGTACATAATCATATTTCTATCACATAATAATAGTAATAATTTTCTTATGACGCACCGCCCAACAAAACGGGCGGATCCAATTGGATCCGCCCGCAGGTTGCCTTGAGGCAATAGCTCAGTCGCAGAGCTGGAAGGCCGGCAGGTGACTTTCGAGCGAAGCTTTCTGCAGGCGGTCGTAGACCTGCAGCAGATCGGCATGCGTGGTGACCAGCTTCAGTTCGTCGTAGAGTGCGGCGTCAGCGATCTCGGCATCCACGCCAGCCTGGCAGGCTTCAGCGAGGGTGGCAAAGACCGGTGGGTTTGCCAGGCCGGGGTTCTCGGGCACGGCAAGGCCGTACTTCTGGGCCTGGCGCAGCAGCGCGTTGATGTGCTGCTGCTCGGAGCGCACAATGTACGAGAAGGGGATGGCGCTGCCAAACTGGGCGTTGACGGCGGTGTAGAGGTTGAACGCGCCATATTCTTCCAGGATGGCAACCTGCAGGGCCTGGGCTTCAGCGTCGCTGAGCGGGGTGAGCGCCGTGCCGGTGAAGGCCGCGCCGCTGCCTGCAGTGGAACTGCCTGCAGAGGAACTGCCTGCAGAGGAACTGCCTGCAGAGCCGTTGCCGCCCCAGCCGCCGGGCGTGCCGCGGCGCGCATCCGATGCAGCCGCAACCGTGCCTGCGGGCATGAAGAGGGCCGCGCCCAGACCAGCCAAAACGCTGACGATCAAAGCTACCGATAGAAACTTGCGAGTGGATTTCATGAGAGGTCTCCTTTTTACATGGTTGTGTTCGAGTTTCGAACCTGTAGAAAGGATACCGCGCAGTTGTGAAGAATTAGCGAACAACCTGTGCAGATCGTGTGATATTTTGGGACAGATGCTTTACCTTGCCTGCCGGCAGAAAAAAAACTGCCTGAAATCCAGGCAGTTTTTTCATCCATCGGTCCAGTCGGGCTGCATTAAGCCTGCTGCGCCGCTGCAGCAGCGGGCTGTTTTTCGGCAATGGGTGTGATTGCCCGCAGGAACCCGATGAAGAGCAAAATTGCGCCGAGCAGTTCGCTGATGTACAGGGCGCCGGGAATGCCAAAACGGCTGAAAGTGCCGCCAAAGGCTGGCAGGATGGCGCCCGCTGCGATGAGCACATTGCCAATGGCGCGGTGCAATAAGATGCGCTTGCGCCAGAAGATAAAGGCAGAATAAATTGCGCCGCCAACCAGGGCCAGTGAGCCGTACAGGTTAAAGAACGGCGTTAGCATGCGCACGCCGGGCGTGACGATGGCTTTGCCGCTCAATTCGCTGCCGGTGTGCAGGCTGGAGGTCATCAGCGCAGGATCAAGCTGTGCGGTGAACACGGCGTAGGCTGCGTACAATGAGCCGAGACCGAGAACCGCCATGAAGATGTGGGCGGTGCGCTTTTTCATCAAAAGGTAAACCGTTCCCTGACCGAGCCAGGCAGCTACCAGGACGGCACCGCACAGGTACCACATTCGAAAGACAAATGGGCTCCAGCCAAACAGGCCGTAATAGCCCTCCGCCGCGCCGCCAAGACCGTAAAACACCATGCCAATGGTCCACAGCAGCAGGTGCGCGCCGCGCTTTTGGAGAAAACGTTTGAAAACAAAACCGGCAAAAACAAAACTGACGATCATCGAGAGAATAGGAAGCAGGGAAATGATGTTCATATGATGATGTTTTTTCCTTGAGAAGACAGGATTGCGGTGTGCGTTGTAAGCGGGGTAGGTGTCATGCAGAAAGCAGCACAACGACGATGACAACCAGCAGAGAAAGCATCAAAAGAGCCAGCGCACCCAGAGCAATGGGGATGGCTTTTTCATAAAACGCGGGATATTTGAGTTTAGACATGGGATTGAGGGAGCGGATGAATGTGGAAGATGGAGATTGTCCGATGCACTTCGGAATGATGATTTGCCTGGCAATCCCCAATTTTATTCAAAGAGATAAATGGGCGATTAAAAACGGGTGAGGAAATCTTAATCTATTTGCGAATACAAAGTGAGCAGCAAACCCGCCGCTGTCCTCAAAAAAATCCAATTTGGGTGTTGATTCTTGCATTGCACTGTGCTACACTTTTATGGCTGGTGGTTTTACCAGATACCCCCCCTTTTTTCTATTTCAGACAATTCAATTCCCAAAATGGAACCTTTGCATGTGCCCAGCCTGAAAGAAGCCTGCATTCTGCGCCTGGAAGGACTGATCCTTTCCGGCGAGTGGCAGATTGGCATGCGCCTGCCCTCTGAGCGCGATCTGGCCGCCGCGATGAACATCAGCCGGCCGGTGCTGCACGAGGCGCTGGTGGACCTGGCGGCCAAAGGCCTGGTGAGCATTGAGCCGCGCCGCGGCGTTTATGTCAGCGATTACCGCACCAGCGGGTCGTGCGCGCTGCTTTCTTCTCTCCTTTCCTTCACCGGCGGCAATCTGGACCCGGCATTTGCCCAGTCCATGCTGGATATGCGCCTGCTGGTGGAGGTTGAGACGGCCCGCCTGGCAGCCCTGCGGCGCGGCCCCGATCACCTGGCGCAGTTTGAACGCATTTTGCAAGACGAGGCGAACGTACCCCGCGACCCTGCTGCGCTGACCGAGCTGGATTTTTCTTTTCACCTGCTGACGGCAATTGCTTCGGGGAATCTGGTTTATCCGCTGATCCTCAATTCGTTTAAAGCCGTATATACCGCCCTGACGGGGCGTTTCTTTCGCCATTACGGCGCAACCTCTGTGGTGGATGAGGTCTTTGCGCTGCACCGCCGCCTGGCGGGCGCAATTGCCGCGCAGGACGGGCCTGCTGCCGAGGACGTGATGACCGAAATGCTGCATCACGGCGAATTGCATCTCAAGCAAATCCCAGGATCGTAATTGAAAAATTTTTCAGGAGGGACGATGTGCACACCAATTCAAACCGAACCCCCGCGCTACGCCATTAAAACACCGCGAAACCTCTCGCCGCGAATTCAATGGCTGCGGGATTACTATTTTCAGGGCGTGAATCGCGCCTGGAACAATGAGTTTACCGCCTGGACGACCGGCACGCCCTGGGATTTTCAATTTAACGAGATTTCTTTCTACATTGTGCCGGAGACGTATACCTTCTTGCAGACCTTCCGTTCTTCCTTCCGGCAGACGGCGCGCCCGGTGGCCCTGCCGCAGGAATTCTGGCGGTGGAGCCTGCCGGAACGGCGTGCCTGGTTTGTGAAGGAAGTGATGGTGCATTACCTTCCAAAAGAAATTCTGCCGGGCGATTTGATTGCCGGGGCGCGGTTCAATGTGCTTTGTTCGGCATGCCTGAATGAAAAGGAAGCCAGGGCGCGCGATGCGCTAATTTACGGTCCAAAGGGTGCCCGCGCAGCCATGCTCTGGCTGCATAACCACGGCTACGGCAACTGCGGCGCCACCAGCGGCCACCTGGTGCCGGGTTACGGTGAGGTGATTGCGCGCGGCTGGAAGGGCATTTATGCAGAGCTTGAACAGCACTACCAGGCACTCAACCCGGTTGAAAAACAGGGTCCAAAAGGCGCACAGCTGCGCGCCATGCTCACCGCGGCTGCCATGCCGCGCGACCTGGCAGCGGAATACAGCCGCGTGTGCGCCGACCTGGCCGCAAACGAGTCAGATGAACAGCGCAAGGCTGAATTGACCGAGATGGCTGCCATGCTGCTGCGCGTTCCCTGGGAAGCACCGCAGACCTTCTGGGAAGGCGTGCAGGCACTGTGGCTGACGCACATGCTGGTGATGAGCGATGAGGGCTATCCCGGGCCGGGTGATTCATTTGGGCGCATTGATCAATATCTTTTCCCGCTCTGGCAGCGTTCGCTGGAACAGGGCATGCCGCGCGAATTTGGTAAGGAAATTCTCAAGTGCTTCTGGGTTCACTGCAACACCGCTTATGACGCCATGATTCGCACTGGCGGCAATCAGGGCATCACCGCCGGCTACGGGCAGTTGATCACGCTCGCGGGCATGGGGCCGAACGGCACCGATTTAACCAACGACCTGACGTATGCGATTCTGGAAGTGATTGATGAGATGTCGCCGATTCTGGAGCCCAAGCCCAACGTGCGCCTGCACCGCGGCAGCCCGGAGGCGCTGATGGACAAAGTGGTGGATATGATTGCTTCCAGTCAGGGTGCGCCGTTTTTGCTCAACTTTGATGAACGCTCAATGGCTGGCCTGCTGCTGGAGGCCGAAAAAGCCGGCGTTCAGCACTTGATTCACCCCGGCAATGTCCATGATTACGCTCCGGTGGGCTGTCTGGAGAATACGATGGTTGGCAACGACCGCTCGGGTACGGTGGATGCCAACCTGAATCTGTTCAAGGCGGTGGAACTGGCGCTGACCGGGGGGTACGACTTGCTGCCCTATACCGATCCGCTGACTGGCAAAACCGAGCCAGCCCGCCGTGATGGGCCGGATACAGGGGATGCTGCCTCGCTGACCACCTGGGAGCAGTTCTGGCAGGCTTACGCCGTACAGACGCGCTATATTGTCGAGAAAATTGTTGAGGTGTATGAGGCTTCTGAAGTGGTGCGCGCGCGCTACTATCCCACGCCTTATCTTTCCTGTCTGGTCAAAGGCTGTGCGGCGAAAGGACTGGATGTGACCCGGGGCGGTGCCGAGCTGAACTTTGTGACGCTCGAAGCGGTCACCTTTGCCACCACGGTAGATTCGCTGCTGGCGGTAAAGTATCTGGTCTATGATAAAAAGATGTGCACGCTGCCCGAACTGGTGCAGGCGCTGCGGGATAACTGGGTGGGGCACGAGGTGCTGCAGGCTGCTGCTGCCAACAAGGCGCCAAAATACGGGCGCGATGATGATGAAGCCGATGCGCTCGCCTACCGGGTGATGCAGCTGTGGACCGAGGAGAGCTGGAAGCACAAGACGCGCTCCACCGGCCGCCAGTTCCGCCCCGGTATGCTGAGCTGGAATTACTGGATTGCGTATTCTGATATTCTTCCGGCCAGCCCGGACGGGCGCGTGAAGGGCAAGTTCCTTTCAAATGCGATCTGTCCATCGAACGGCGCCGATACCAATGGGCCCACCTCGAATGTAAATTCGGTTGGCAAGGCGCTGGGCGGGCGCGCTGCAGACGGGAAGGGCTGGTATGCCGATTACTTCAATCTGCTTCCCAACGGCAGCAGCCACACCATCACCTTCAACCCGTCTATCCTGCGCGACCCCGAACACCGGCAGAAGTTTAAGGCTTTTCTGCGCGGTTATATGGAGAACGGCGGAACCGCGCTGCAAATCAATATGATTGATGCAGAAATGCTGCGCGATGCCCAGCGCCACCCCGAAAACTACCGCCATCTGTTGGTGCGGGTGACCGGCTATAACGCCTATTTCACCAGCATCGGCAAGGAATTACAGGATGAGATCATTGCCCGCGAAAGCCATTTGATGAGGTGAGGTTGGATGCAAAATAGCGAACAAGGAATCATCCTGCATTTACAGCGGCTCTCAACGGAAGACGGGCCGGGGATTCGCACCACCGTATTCTTTAAGGGCTGTCCGCTGCGCTGTGCCTGGTGCCATAACCCTGAGAGTATTTCGCCACAGCCGCAGGTGCAGTGGCTGGAGCAACGCTGCATTGGCTGCGGGGGATGTTTGAAGGTTTGCCCGCAGGGCGCGCTGCACATGAATTCGGACGGGCTGAGGCGCGACCGGGCATTGTGCCAGGTTTGCGGTGCGTGCGCAGAGTCCTGCCCGGCAAACGCGCAGGAGCTGCTTGGCCAGCGGGTGAGCGCAGACGCGCTGTTGAAAGAACTGCTCAAAGACCGCGCCTTTTTTGAAAAATCTGGCGGCGGTGTGACGCTTTCTGGCGGCGAGCCCTCGCTTCAGCCAGGTCTTGCGCTGGCGCTGCTGCACGGTCTGCGCGAGCGGGGAATCTCGACTGCGCTGGATACCTGCGGGTTGTGCAGCCGTGAAACCCTGGTGCAGCTGGTAGAGGCCAGCGACCTGATTTTGTATGACGTGAAATTATTCGATTCGCAGGCGCACCGTTTATTCACCGGGGCAAATAATGAGCGAATCTTAGAGAACCTGCGCTGGCTGGGGGAGTACCTCCGGCAGCACCCGGAAAAAAAGCTTTGGGTGCGCACGCCGCTCATCCCCGGGGCAACTGCCGCGCCGGAAAACCTGGGCGCAATTGGTGCCTGGCTGGCGGAAAACCTGGGGAACCAGGTGGAACGCTGGGAACTGTGTGCTTTTAACAATCTGTGCCGCGATAAATACCGCCGCCTGAATTTGCGCTGGGATTTTGCCGAAACCGGCCTGATGAGTGCGGCTGAACTGGCGCAGGCCGGAGAATGGGCGCGAACGGCAGGTTTTGCGCCTGAACGGGTTTTTGTCACCGGTGCTGCGCGCGTTGAACATTAGGAGGCTGTCATGACGGTCCAACTCAATCACACCCAATTCACCCGCGAAGATATGCTGGCCTTTGAGCCAGCCATGAAGATCGGCCTGCTGGCCAGCGTTAACCCCCAGGGACTGCCGCACCTGACGTTGATTTCCAGCCTGAAGGCTGGTTCACCCGAGACGGTGGTGTGGGGACAATTCATCGAGGGACAAAGCAAGCAGTATATCCGCGAGAACGGCAAAACTGCCTTTTTGGTGATGACGCTGGATAAGCGCGTCTGGCGCGGCAAATCGCTGTGGACCCACAGTGAGACCTCCGGGCCGGATTTTGAATGGTTTAACAATGTGCCGATGTTCCGCTATAACGCCTACTTTGGTATATATACCGTGCATTACATGAATCTGCTGGGGCACACCGGCTGTCAGCCGCTGCCGATGAGTGCAGTGGCGGCTGCCGCGCTCAAATCCATTGCGGCACGCACGTTTTCGGCCAGGCCGGGCGCCAGACCGGTAATGAATGCCTGGACGCGCAGCATTTTTGATAAACTGGATAACCTGAAATTTCTGGCCTACCTGGATGGGGACGGCTACCCCTGGATTATTCCGGTCATTCAGGCACAGTCGGACGGCGCAGAACGGTTGGTCATTTCTACCGGTGCGTATGGAGATGAACTGGCCGCCATTCCGGCTGGCAGCCCGGTGGCGGTGCTGGGTATGGCGCTGACGATGGAAGATGTGCTGGTGCGCGGTACTTATACCGGGGTGCAGCGGCGCGCCGGGCTGGCCTGTGCGGGTGTGCAGGTAGAATGGGTGTATAACCCCATGCCGCCTGCCCCCGGTCAAATATATCCGCCGATGAAGCTGGAGGCTGTCAAACGCTTTTAGAGCGGGTGTGCTGTAACAACGAAAAAAATGTTTGCTGCCCGATGATATAATCCCACTTCATCAATCTGAATGGTGTGAAGTGAGGGAATATGCCGGTGGATTGGGCGATTGGGTTGATTGCATATCTCGGCGTGGCCGCCGGGACGGTTTCGGGCGTGATGGCGGCACGGCGCAAGAATATGGACGCGGTGGGTGCCGTGGTGGTGGCGTTTCTCACCGCGCTGGGCGGCGGCACGCTGCGCGATCTGCTGCTGGGGCGCGGGCCGGTGTTCTGGATCCGCGAGGAGGGCTATGCTTACCTCACGCTGATCCTGGCGGTGGCGTTTTTCTATTCCACCCGGCTGCTGCGCTTTTCGGCGCGCTCAATCCTCATCCCCGACGCGCTGGGGCTGGGCGTGTTCACCGTGATGGGCGTGGAGGCCGGGCTGGCCGACGGCACATCCTGGTTCATCGCCTCGCTGATGGGCGTGATCACCGGCGTGTTTGGCGGCGTGCTGCGCGACATCACCTGCAACGAGCTGCCCGCGCTGTTTTCCAGCGACATGTACCTCTATGCCACCTGCTCGCTGTTAGGGGCGTGGCTGTATATTTTGACGACCCGGGTGGGCGGCATGTCGGCACTGGCGCTGCCGTTGACGGTGGCGTTCATCGTTTTGCTGCGGCTGGCGGCGGTGCGCTTCAATCTGTCACTGCCGGAGCCGAAGCACCCGTGGGGCTGAAAAGCGGACGGATCACTCATTGCACAGTTGAAATAAATTTGTAATTTGTTTCTAAGGACAAATATCATATATTTTATTATCTTAATGATAAAATAATGACCGGGGGACACCCAAATCCCTGCCAAAGGCAGCGGACTCTAAAAAACACAACCTTGTTCTGCGCATCGAAGTGGGGGTTACCACAGCCGGATGCAATGCCATTTGAGCGTGAAATCTGGTGGCCACAGGTATTGATACCTGTGATTTTGCATATTTTGTGCTGACATTATTATCCAAACCAGGCCAATTGGGAAGGCGAGCGTTGATGAAAAAGCGTGGGTCGGCCTTATACATCTTTGTCATTTTCAGTATCCTGATCACCGTTTGGCTGGGTGCTGTACCTGCGCGCCTCGCAAACGCTGCGCCGGTGCTGACGATCACGCCCATCACCTGGAACGTGGTCGGCCTGGACAGCAACGATGTGAATGCCGGCCCGAACAATTTTCCGGTGGGAGCGCGTGTGTGCAACGTGGATACGGTGGACACCGCCACCAACGTGGTCAGCACCTTCGTCTGGGACAGCACCGACCCCTATATCAATCTGCGTTCGGGTTCGCTGACCACGGCCAGCGTGCCCAGCCTGGCGCCGGGCGCGTGCACTGATTTCTACTATGAAGTGGAAATTACACGCAACGCGTCGGCTTATAATCACACGCGCCGCTATCACATCACTGCCACGGCCGACGGGCTGGGCACGGTCAGCACGCCCACGCCGCGCGAAATCTACGTGGAGCATTTGATTTCGCAGAGCCGCAACGCCACCCTGAATGTGCAAATCAACGGTGCCTCCGTCCCTGCCGGCGGCACCATGTCGCTGATGGTTGGCCAAACCTATACCATCACCCTGGTCGCCAGTACGGCCACACAGGGGTATGAACAGATCGAAAGCTTCATCAATTTTCCCAACACCATCTTTCAGATCCTCTCGGTGCAGACCACTTATTCGGCGGACACCTCTCCCACGGTGAGCAATCCCAGCAGTCTCCTGTACGGCGACGGCTGCCGCTGGGAAAACGACCCCAACAGTCCCAACTACCGCGCCTGCCTTTCAACGGGCAAGGCTGGCGGGTCGGTGACCACCACCTACCAGGTGCGCATCCTGAGCGTGGGCAGCATCAACCCGCAGCCGCTGATGACTTTGATCTATGACTTCTCGGGCAGCAGCTTTCATTACAACGCCGACTTCACCACCAGCGTGCGCTATGCCTATGTCGTCGAGCCCTCAATGATCGGGATTTCCAAGGGCTTTTCTCCTGTCACGACCAACGTGGGCGGTGTTTCGACGCTCTCGATCACGCTGACCAACCCCACGCCGGCCACGATCACCGGGCTCAACTTCACCGACACCTTTCCCACCACGCCGGGCGCGATGGTGGTTGCCAATCCGCCTGCCGCTTCCACCACCGGCTGCGGCACGCCCACTTTTGCGCCGACGGCCGGCAGCGGCTCGATTGCATTCTCCAATGGCACCCTGGCGCCCAACAGCAACTGCACCATCAAGGTCAACGTCACCATGCCGGCAACGGGCACGTATCTCAACACCACCGGCCACCTGTTTGTCGGCACAAACGATACAGGCAATTCGGCTTCCGGCAGCGTGACGGTCAACACAGCCCCGCCGGCGCCGGCCTGCGTTGCGGGACAGACGCTGGCGGCCTGGAACTTTGATGCTGCCGGGCTGGCGAGTTCGCCCACACCGTCCACGAACAACGTTGGCACCGCGACGGCCAGCAGCGGTTTGCCGGCGGCGAATCTTTCCTTCAATGGCAATCCGTCGGTAAGCGGCAATTCCTGGGCTTCGTACGGTTATGCCGGTCCATTTGATTATGCTTCTGCTCGCTATCTACAGTTCACGATCAATACCCGGAACTACGAGCAGGTGCAGATGAATTTCGCTGCCTACCGAAAAAACCAGGGCCCGGATCTTTTTTATCTGTATTACAGCACCACAGCAGTGGAGCCTTTTTCAAATACGGGCGGAACATTTCTGCCGGTGCCGAAAGCGAGCACTTTTGGTAGTTATACTTACGATTTTTCTGGAATCACCAACCCGTCTGGCAACACCTATTTCCGCCTATATCCCTACAATGCGGGCTCGCCATATTCGAACGGCGGCGAATTTTTCCTGGATAATGTGTCCTTCACCGGCTGCGCCATCGCGCAACAACCCACTTTGGGCAAGAGCTTTTCGCCCGATCCGATTGCCCAGGGCAGCTCTTCCCTGCTGACCTTCACAATCGTTAATCCAAACAGCTTCCCGCTGACCAACGTGCGCTTTAATGACACGCTGCCGGCCGGGTTGACGGTGGTGAGCGGCGTTGCAACCCAATGCGGCGGCACGCTCACCCGCACCGCGCCCTCTTCGCTGGCTTTTGCCGGCGGCACGCTGGCGGCCGGGGCAAGCTGCACGGTGACGGCTTCGGTCACGGCGGCCGAGTCAGGCGTATACGACAACGTTTCTGGCTTCATCTCCGCCGATTACAGCGCCGGCACGCTGACCAACACCACGGCAACCGGTTACGGATCGGATACGCTGACGGTACTCGATCCGCCCGTCATCAGCAAGTCCTTCTCACCCGATCCAATCCTGCCGGGCGAGGTTTCGACGCTCACGTTTGTGATCCTTAATCCGAATCCAAATGATGCATTGACCGGTGTGCAATTCTCTGATATTTTACCGGCAACGCCCGGGCAGATGCAGGTGGCTTCAACGCCAAACGCATCCACCCAGGGGTGCGGCACGCCGACGTTTGCGCCGGCTGCCGGGGCAACATCGATCTCCTTCATCGGCGGCAGCATCGCGCCAGGAGGAACCTGCATGGTGCGGGTGGACGTGACCGCGCCGGCCACTGGCACGTACAACAACCTCACTTCGACGGTGCAGGCGGCCATCTCGGGCGTACCGCTGCCGGGCAACACGGCGGCGGACAATTTGACCGTCAATACGCCCCACCCGGCACTTGCGATATTAAAACAGATCGGTTTGAGCAACGCACCGGACGCGGTGTGGACGAGATTCGTTGCCGTCACGCCGGGCACGCCGGTGTATTACCGTTTCATTATTGAGAATATTGGCGATGTAAACTTGGCGAATGTCACCGTGAGCGATCCGACCTTGAGCGGACTCGGCATCAGCCTGGCAGGCTGCACCCTGGCCACGCTGCCGCGGTATGAAACGTCTGTGTGCATCGTTGGGCCGGTGGCGGCTGCTGCCGGGCTGCACACCAATACAGCCTCGGCACAGGGCAGCTTTGGCGGGGCACCGGTGACTTCAAATAATTCCAGCGCCAGCTATGCCACCGCCGCAATATCGCTGGTCAAGAGCGCCGTGGAAACGTTCTACGACGCGGCCGGCGACGTGCTGCATTACACCTACCTGGTGACCAACAGCGGCTCCGCGCCGCTGGCGGGGCCGGTGGTGCTGAGTGACAACCTCTCAACAGATGAAAGCTGTCCGGGCGTGGAAACGACCGGGGACCTGGATGCCTTTTTGGATCCCGGCGAGAGCTTGACCTGCGCCGCGAGCTACACGGTCACGGCTGCCGACGTGCTGGCCGGTTCGGTGACCAACCTGGCCTCCGCCGCGGCGGGCGGGTTCACCTCCAACACCGACAGCGAGACGGTCCCTTACGGGCATCCATCGCTGACCATTACAAAGAATCTGACGGCGGTCGAATGGTTCGAACTTGGCGACACGCTGGGTTATACCATTGTCGTCACCAACACAGGCGACCTGACCCTGACGAACGTCGCGGTCAACGACCCGTCGGCGGTTCTGGGCACGTGCACTCCGGCTCAGCCGGCTCCGCTGACTCCCGGCGCGGCCATGACCTGCCCGGCGGCGCATGTGATTACGCAGGCTGACGTGGACCTGGGCAGTTATGCCAACACCGCCACAGCCGACAGTGACCAGACGGAAACGGCCTCCGTGACCGTCAACGTCATTTTCGTCCCCACGGCGGTCGAATTGAACTATTTCCGCGCGGCACGCGCCGAGGGCGGCGTCATGCTCACCTGGGAAACCGTCTCCGAGGCCACCCTGGCCGGCTTCAACCTCTACCGGCGCGACGCCAAGGGCGAGTATGTGCGGGTTAACGACGACCTGATCCCGCCGCAGGTGGGCGGCCAGCCCTTCGGCAGCGTTTACTTCTTCCTGGACGATGATGCTTTCACGGCGCAACGCTACGAATACCGCCTGGAGGGAATCGAGACCGACCTCTCGGTCAGCTCGTACGCCACCGCCACCTTCTGGCCGTTCTCCTGTTCTCTGCCGTTGATGCGCAGATAGGTCTGGGCGGGTAGAGCGGTCCACTCAGCCAATGGAATGACAAACACCGGACGGAAGTAATCCGTCCGGTGTTTTGATGGTCCAGGTGAGCCGCGCTCAGGCCAGTTTGGCCGTCAGGGTCTTATCAACCGCGGCCAGCGCCTGGGATACCGGGCAGCCCTGCTTGGCTTTTTCGGCGTAGGCGATGAAGGTGGCTTCGTCAATGCCGGGGACTTCGCCAACGGTGGACAGCTCGATCAGGGTGATCTTGGGACCGGCGCCCAGGTGAACTCTGGCGCTGGTGCTGATGCGGACGGGCACGTGCTCGTCCTTTGACAGGATGGCCGAGAGGAACATGGAAAAGCAGCCGGCGATGGCCGCACCGATGAGCTCTTCGGGGTTGGTGCCGCTGGCCTCTTCAAAGCGCGACGCGCGGGTGAATTCCCCTTCATACGCGCCGGAAGCCAGGCGCATGCTGCCTTTGCCTTCGGTCAGGCTGCCGTTCCAGATGGCGGTGGATTCACGAACTGGCATGGTTACACTCCTGTGAAGAATATTTGATTATTTTGGTCAAAAGTGTAACATCTCGCGCAGCTGAAGTCAAATTTTGGGCTTTAATCCACTTGAACCAGGTCGCCGTACATTTCCGGACGGCGGTCGTTGAAGAGGTGGTTCTGGCGGGTGACCCATTTGTTGTCGGCTTCGTTCAGGTCAATTTCAGCCCAAACCACGCCGGCAGAATCGCCGCCGGCCTGCGCCAGGACTTCGCCTTTGGGCGAGGTGACCTGCGAAAGGCCTGAAAAGGCCAGCCCGCGCTCGCTGCCGATGCGGTTGGCGGTGGCGGTGAAGATGCGGTTCTCGATGGAGCGCGTGATCATGGCCTTCTGGCAGTAGGGCAGCACCAGGTTGGCCGGGTGCAGGATGATCTGCGCGCCGCGCAGCGCCAGGCTGCGCGCCACCTCGGGAAAAAACCAGTCGAAGCAGATCATCACGCCGAAGCGGTGCCCGCGGAACTCGAGGACGGGCGGCTTTTCAGTGCCGGGTCGGAAGAAGGTGCTTTCGTTGGCAAAAAGGTGCGTCTTGCGGTAGACGGCCAGCAGCTCGCCGCCGGCATAAACCACGGCCGAGTTGTAGAGCGCATCTGTGCCGCGTTCACACAGCCCGCTGACGGCCAAACGGCCGCTCGATGACCAATCACGCAGCAGGCGGCAGACCGGGCCGTCATCGGCCACTTCGGCCACCGATTCAGCTTCGGCAGGCGTCTCGAAGTTGTAGCCAGAATTGGCCAGTTCGGGCAGCACCAGCACGTCCACGCCGCCGCGCGCGGCTTCGTCCAGCAGCTCATGAATAATCTCCAGGTTGGCCGCACGGTCCGCGAGTTGAAAATTAGCCTGGGCAACGCCAATTTTGAGCATGGGTTCACCTGTTTAAAAATGGGAGCATAGGGATATGAGAGGATTATACCTGCAACCAGGAGGGACGCTGTCAATTTTGGCGAACCCTGCCGTAATACGGGTGTAAAAGCTATATGTGTTATATAATTATATAAGCAAGTAGCTATATAAAAAGGATTATCCCAATGCTCTCAACCCCCGAAAAAACAGCCCTGTCGGCCAGGGCCAGGCTCTTCCGCGGCTTCAGCGACCCGTCGCGCCTGTCCATTCTTGAGGCTTTGTTGGACGAGCCAAAGACGGTCAGTGAGATTGTCCAGATCACCGGGCTGAGCCAGCCGAACGTATCCAGCCACCTGGCTTGCCTGCGTGACTGCGGTCTGGTGGTCACCCGGCAGCAGGGGCAGTACGTCCTTTGCCAGCTTTCCGACGAGCGCGTGCGGACGTTGATTGCCACGGCCGGCAGTCTGCTGGCAGATGTGGCGCGCGGCGTGTACGAATGCACCCGTTACGAGGTTGAATGATCGGCACGTTTACAGGTTGCGTATGGCGGAATTGAAAACGCTGGAAGTTCCCGTGCGCGGCATGGACTGCGCCGAATGCACGCTGCACGTGCAGCACGCCATTGCGGCGCTGCCCGGGGTGAAATCGGTGACGGTGCTGCTGGCGGCCGAACGCGCCACAGTGCAGCTTGACCCGGAGCTGGTAAATTTAACCATGATCCGCCAGGCCGTGGCCGGCGCGGGCTACCAGGTTCCAGAAGCGAGCGCCGCGGCGGAACAAATGCCGGACCGCAGGCTGCAGAATTTCACTCGCCCGGTGCTGACCGTGTTTGGCATCGTGTTTGGCGTCGTGCTGTTCGTGGTGGTGTTCGGCGAGTGGCTGGGCTGGTTTGAGAAGATCACCGTCTGGGTGCCTTTCCCGGTAGGGATGGGGCTGGTGCTGCTGTTCGGCTTTCCGGTGTTCAAAAACGTGGTCCGGGCCGCGCTGCGCAGGCAGATCATCGCGCACACGTTGATGACGCTGGGCGTGATCGCCGCGCTGGCGGTGGGCGAATGGGCAACGGCTGCTGTGACGGTCTTTTTCATGCGCGTGGGCGACTACGCCGAGCGTTTCACCACCGAACGCGCGCGCAAGGCGGTGCGCGACCTGACCGCGCTGGCACCGCAAATGGCGCGCGTCGAGCGCGGCGGTTTTGAGGTCGAAATCCCGGCCGCGGAAGTGGCGATTGGCGAAACGGTCATCGTGCGGCCCGGTGAAAAGATCCCGGTAGACGGCGAAGTGCTGGAAGGCCAGGCGACCATCGACCAGGCGGCCATCACCGGTGAGTCGCTGCCGGCCGAAGCCGGGCCGGGCGACAAGGTCTTTGCCGCTACGCTGGCGCAACTGGGCAGCCTGCGGGTGAAAACGGCGCATGCCGGCGCGGATACCACCTTTGGACGGGTGGTGCGCATGGTGGAAGAAGCAGAGGAGAACCGCGCCGATTTGCAGCGCCTGGGCGATCGCTTTGCCGCCTGGTATTTGCCGGTGGTGGCGGCGATTGCGCTGGCCACGTATTGGTTCAGCCGCAACCCGCTTTCAACCGCGGCGGTGCTGCTGGTGGCCTGTTCGTGCTCGTTTGCGCTGGCCACGCCGATCGCCATGCTGGCCTCGATTGGGGCAGGCGCGAAGCACGGGTTATTAATCAAGGGCGGGCGCTACCTGGAGGTGCTGGCCAAAGCCGACACGCTGCTGATCGACAAGACCGGCACGCTGACCAGCGGTAAACCGCGCCTGACGGATGTGGTGCCGCTGAATGGGCTGGGCGAGGATGAACTGCTGCGGTTGGCCGCCTCGGCGGAACGCTATTCAGAGCATCCGCTGGCCGGGGCGGTGCGCTCGGCGGCGTTGGAACGCGGTCTGCGTCTGCTGGAGCCGGGCGGTTTCAGCGCCCAGCCGGGCAAAGGCGTACGTGCCGAGGTCAGCGGCGTGATCGTTGAGGTGGGCAACGGGCGCATGCTTTCGGTTGAGCCGCTGCCCCCGGCGGCCGCCGCGCTGGAAGAACAGGGCAAGACATTGCTCTTTGTGCGCGCTGGCGGCGAGCTGGCCGGGGTGCTGGCAGCGGCCGACGCGCTGCGCCCGGAGGTGCCCGCCGCGCTGGAAGAACTGCGGCAGTTGGGCGTGAAACACATCGAACTGTTGACCGGCGACAACCAGCGCACGGCGCAGTCTGTGGCCGGGCAGTTGGGCATCGCTTACCGCGCCAATTTGCTGCCCGAGGATAAGATTCGCATCGTCCGGGAATACCAGGCCGCGGGGCAGATTGTGGCGATGATGGGCGACGGCGTCAATGACGCGCCGGCGCTGGCGCAGGCAGATGTGGGCATTGCCATGGGCGAGCGCGGCAGCGACGTGGCCATCGAGGCGGCCCACGTGGCGCTGATGCGCGATGACTGGCGGCTGCTGCCGCGCATCTTCCGCACCGCCCAGCGCACCCTGCGGGTGGTGCGCGCCAACCTGGCGTTTACCATCCTGTACAACGTGGTGGGGCTCACCCTGGCCGCGCTGGGCATTTTACCGCCCATCCTGGCAGCAGCGTTGCAGTCACTGCCAGACCTGGGCATCCTGGGCAATTCGTCGCGGCTGTTGAAGCAGGATTAGAGCGGCGCATTGGTCTTAATGTCGATTCTCCGGAGAAGATGGATGCCATTCGGCGATAAATGCCATTTTTCTCTTGCCGGCGCAAACTGTCGAATGATTTCTTCGCACAAATCAACCGAAACCTCTCGAAAAACTTTTACAAACTGTTAAAGAACTGTTATTCAGGCTTTGACCTGTCGGCTGTATGCTTAATCAAAGGAGCAAGGTCGGCGATGCTTGAAGAAACGGCTTTTTTCACCAATCCATGGGACTATCTTCAACAGCCCGCACATCCGGGGCAGGGCATCAGCGCGGCTTATCGCACGCTGCTTTCGGCCATCGACCAGGGCTGGCAGGTGGAAAGCATCACGCACAAAGCCTCTGGGCTGCGTATGGACGCTGGCTATTACCTGTTTGTGCTGCGCTGCGGCGAACTGGACCTGTCGCGCTACTTTATGGTTCCGGCTGCGCCGGAAGTTGAGACATTTATTCACAATAACGGCTACCCGGTGAAGTGACCGGATGGCAATTGATAGAGGAAAATGATGCGAATCTTGATTAGCAATGATGACGGCATCTTCAGCCCCGGGCTGCGCGCCCTGGCCGAGGTCGCCGCACAATTTGGCGAAGTGGTCATCTTCGCGCCCGATTATGAGCAATCTGCCGTCGGGCATGCCATCACCATCATGCGCCCGCTGCAGGTGCACAAGGTCAAACTGATCGCCGGTTTCGAGGCCTACCGGGTGAACGGCACCCCGGCTGACTGCGTGGCCATGGGCCTGCATCACCTGGGCAGTGCCGATCTGGTGCTTTCGGGCATCAACCTTGGGCTCAACCTGGGCAATGATGTCTGGCATTCGGGCACGGTGGCGGCTGCCAAGCAGGCGGTTTTGCTGGGCGTGCAGGCCATTGCCTTCAGCCAGGCACTCAACGGCGGCGAGCCCGATTATGAGAAGCAAAAACCCTACATCACCGAGGTGCTGCGCATGTTGATGCAGGCACAGGCTCCCCGGCTGGTCAATGTCAACCTGCCCAGCGATCCCCGCGGCATCCGTTGGACGCGCCAGTCGGTGCGCGCCTACAACGGCAAGGTGGTCGAAGGGCAGGATCCGATGGGCCGCAAGCACTTCTGGCTTGCCGCTGTGCCGCTGACCGAACCCGAAATTGACAGCGACCGCTGGGCATTGGACCATGACCTGGTGTCGCTGACCCCGCTGCGCCTGAATTTGACCGACGAGGGTTGGCTGGAGAAGATCAGCGAGCGCGAGTCAGCGCTGAACGCGAATTAGCCTGTCAGTCTGCCTGAAAATACCATGGATCCTGCGAAAAAACGCGGGATCCATGTTTCGTCTCAGAGGGATGGTGCTGTTTGGCCTGGTTGAACAATTTGATGGCAGTCTGGATGTTGCCGGCTTATACCGCTTGTATACGTGCCCTGAACCAGTTCTTAACAAGTGCCCGCTAAGATGGCTTCCATAATTTTCAATTGCACACAACTTTTTTATGGAGGCCTTATCATGAACGGCAATGCCCAAAAATACAACTGGTGGATCGATGCCGCCTTGTTTGGCACGTTCCTGCTGACCTTTTTTCTGGATCTGACCGGCCTGGCGCTGCACCAGTGGCTGGGCGCGGCAGCCGGGCTGCTGGCACTCTATCACCTGGCGCGCCACAGGACCTGGATGCAGGCGGTTGGTGCCCGCTTCCTGGAGGGTAAGTTCAACCGCGCCAGCGGTTTTCTGCTCATCGACGCCGGACTGCTGGCCGGTTTTGCGGCCATCCTGGTCAGCGGGCTGCTCATGTCGAGCTGGTTCAACCTGACGCTCGCAAATGCAGCGGCCTGGCGCAGCCTGCACGTGATTGCATCGCTGCTCGCGCTGAGCCTGCTGGTGGTCAAGATCGGCCTGCACGCGCGCTGGATCGTTACAACCGCCCGCGAAAAGGTCTTTGGGCCGCCCCAGGTTGTGCCCGCCGCAGCCCCCAACCGCGGTCGGCGAGATTTTCTCAAGCTGATGGGCGCGGTGAGCGTGGTGTCACTGATCGCGCTGACCCGTGCGGCGGGCAGCCTGATGCAAAACCAGTCCGAGTCCGCCAGTGTGCAAACCTCAGCCGCGGGCGCGTCGGCCGGCAGCGGTTCCAGCGCGCAAGCCTGCGCGGTGCGCTGCGGCCGGCGCTGCTCCTACCCCGGCCACTGCCGCCGTTACAGGGATGCCAACAATAACGGCCGGTGCGACCTGGGCGAATGCCTGTAAACGGGTCGAGATGCAGGCCTCGCAGAGGCGGTGCGTGCAGCGCCGCCTTTGCACATTCTTTTGGGTGCGCTCCAGCAGGGATTCGGCCGAATTTGTGAAAAATCCACCCAAATTGCCGGGGACAAATGCGCAACGATCGGGTAAAGTAAACGTATATCTAGTAGTTTCGTGCAGCGTTTTTTTTGTTCGGGAAGTCCCCGACATTTTCAAGGAGAAAATCATGGATTACAGTGAAGTTCTTTCTCGCGCCTGGCACATCATCTGGAAGCACAAGATCCTGTGGATCTTCGGCATCTTTACCGGCCTGGCTGCACAGGCGGGCAGCGGCGCGGAAAATCCGCTTGGCAACAATCCCCGCTTTCAGTACAACTTTGATTTTAGGGATTTTTCCAATGGCGAGATACCGCCCTTTCTGCGGGATTTTATCTTCAACATGGAACGCTTTTTAGAAAGCGTGCCGGTCTGGTTCTGGGTCGTGCTGGGTTTCAGCCTGTTCATTCTGGCGATCGGCTTCTGGGTGCTGAGCATCTTTGGCCGGGCCGGGCTGGTGCGCGGCACGGTGAAGGGTGACGAGGATGGCTCGTTCACCTTCGGCAGCCTGTTCAAAGAAGGCTCAAAGTATTTCCTGCGCCTGTTCCTGCTCGACCTGGTGCTGGTTGCCGGCGGGATTGCGGTGGGGGTGTTGATCGTGCTGGCGGTGGCTGCCGTGGGCGTCCTCACGCTGGGCATCGGCCTGCTTTGCCTGGTGCCGCTGCTGTGCCTGCTCGTACCGGCTGGCTGGGCGTTGGGCATCTACCTGAACCAGGTGGAAGTGGCGATGGTAGCCGAGGATCTGGGCATCTGGGAAGCCTTTGCCCGCGCCTGGAAGGTCTTCACCGGCCGGTTGGGTGAGATGATCGTGATGGGCCTGATCCTGCTGGTGATCAGCCTGGCGGCGGGCATCCTGCTGGCGCTGCCCTTTGGCCTGGTGCTGGCGCCCTTTGGCATCTCGCTGCTTTCAACCGGCGAATTGACCGCGACTGCTTTCACAGCCACCATGGTCATCGGTCTGATCCTGCTGCCCTTCGCCATCCTGGGCGGCGGCATTCTGACGGCCTTCAACTGGGGCGCGTGGACTCTGACGTTCCGCCGCCTGACCGGCCGCAAAGCCGGCGTGCCCGTTGTGGAAACCGCGGTTGCACCTGTTGCACCCACAGCGCCGGCTGCCCCTGAGGCGCCCGGCGAATTCCCCCCGGACGCGTAAAGCCCCGTTCAGGTTCACTGCAGGGCGGCCATAGGGCCGCCCTGTTTTATTGTTTTCCAGCGTTTTTCGTGTGATTCGTCCCCTGATGGGCAGGATGATTTTTGTGGTTAATTCTGATGGATCGGAATCGCGCCGTAACCCGTCCACGGCATCAGGCGGCCGGTGCGTGCGTTGGGCACTTTGTCGATCAGGATGCGCGTTTCCAGCAGGCTGTCAAACCTGGCTGCGTCGTAATACGTCACGCGGAAGACCGGCGCGCTCTTCTTGACGATCACCTGTTCGTCGCCGGGCTCAAAATCGATCAGCACGTCGGCCACAAAACCCTGGCGCAGGTAAAAAAGGTACACGCACAGATAATCGTTGTACTCCCGGCGGCCGATTTCTGCCCAGTAATGGTCCGGTTCGCCCAGGCGTTCAAACAGCTGTTCCAATTCCAGCGTGTTGACCGTGAGGATACTGATGGCAGAGACGCGGTCATCTTCAAAGTAGATCGTACCGGTGCTGTCGGGAGCAGGCCGCTGAAAGTTCCAGGAGACGGCCTGGATGTGATCGTCCTTGTCTGATTGGAAATCAATGGAATCCAGCGCCACGTCATTCATGCCGCTCAGCATCTCAAAGATGTGGTAGGGGTCCTTTTGGCCGGGTAAAATTCCGCGCCAGCAGGGCGGGTCGCACTTGGCGCCGCTCAGGATGGTGGAGGGATTGTGCAGCATCTTGTTTAGCCCGTCGATGGCGAATACCGCCAGCAGGATGAAGACAATCAACGCGGCAAACGTGATGAAAAAAGATTTCTTGGCCATATTTGGTTGGAATTGGACGACTTAGCCCAGGTAAGCCATGGCCATCACGATCAATCCGGCCATGGCCGCCAGCGCCAACGAATGGAAGAACACGTAGCGCAGAATTTCGCCCTCGCGCCCGGCCGTGCCGGTGGCCGCGCCTGCCACCACCACGCTTTGCGCATTGATCATCTTGCCCATCACGCCGCCCGCAGTGTTGGCTGCGGCCATCACCTCCGGCCGCAGGCCAAGTTGTTCGGCGGTGATGCGCTGCAGGCTGCCAAACAGCACATTGGAGGATGTATCCGAGCCGGTGATGACCACACCCAGCCAGCCCAGCAGGGTGCCAAAGAAGGGGTACAGTGCCCCTGTGCGTGCAAAGGTCAGTCCCAGCGTGCCGTCCATGCCAGCGAAGCGGATGACAAAGCCCATTGCCAGCATGGCGCACAGCGTGAGCAGCGTGAAGCGCACCTGCTTGAAGGTGGCGGCGGCCTGAGCCAGCAGTTCGCGCAGGCTGAACTTGAGCCAGGCAGCGGTGATCAATGCGGCCAGCAGGATGGCCGTGCCCGAAGCTGACAGCCAGGCGAAATCGAAGACTGCACTTTGCGGCTGGGGCTGCGGCGTCACGGGCGGCATGCGCTCGGCCAGCAGATGCAGGCCGGGGATGGGGATGCGCACCAGCGAGATCGAATCCAGCGCGCTGCGCACCTGCGGCAGCCCCCACACGAATACCATCACACTCAAAATCAGCCAGGGTGCCCAACCGCGCAATGCCTCGCCGCGCTGCAGGGGAGTGTCTGCGTCCGGCGGGCGGGTGTCACGCTCAAAACGCCAGGCTTTCCGCGGCTGCCAGATGCGCAGGAACAGCGTCAGCGCGGCCAGCGAAACCAACGAGGAGAGGATGTTGACCAGCCAGGGGCCGTGCAGACTGGCAACCGCAAATTGCGCCGCGGCGTAGCTGCCGCCCGCCACCAACAGGGCCGGCGCCACCTGCCAGGCAGATTTCCAACCTGCGAAAGTCGCTACCAGCCAGAAGGGCAGGATTAAATCAAAGATGGTCAGTTGCAGCGCCACTGTGGATGTCAGCAGACGCAGATCCAGGCCGGTGACCGACTGCAGCGCCACCAGCGGCGTGCCCAGGCTGGCAAAAGGCACCGGTGCGGTGTTGGCCAGCAGCGCCAGTCCAGCGGCGGGCAGTGCCGGGAAGCCTAATCCGACCAAGATAGAAGCGGTTACGACCACAGGGGTGCCAAACCCGGCCGCCCCTTCCAGGAACGAGCCGAAGCAAAATGCCACCAGGATGAGCTGGAGGCGCGGATCGGGCGTGATGCGCATCAGGCTGCGGCGCAGGCCAGTGAACAGGCCGCGCGCGTCGCTCAGGCGGTAAAGAAAGATCGTCGTGAGGATGATCCAGCCGATTGGCAGCAGGCCATAAGCCGCGCCGTACAAACTGCTGCCCAGAGCCATGCCGGCGGGCATGCGGTAGATCGCCAGCGCCACCAAAAGCGCGCTGGCGAGTCCGGCCAGCGCCGCCCAGTGTGCGCGCAGCCGCAGCAGCCCCAGGCAGCCCAAAAGTACCACCGCCGGAAGCAGCGCCGCCGCGGTGGAGAGCCAGTTGGAATTCAGGGGATCGTAGATTTGCTGCCAGGGCATGCCCCTAAGTATAAGGGGAAATCCAAAAAACAGGGGATGCCATTTTCGCGGCATCCCCTGAAAATTCCCTGACAAAAGTGATAACGGTCAGACCTTGCGCCCGCCCTTGAGGGTTTCCTGGAACAGGTGCAGGCGCTGCATCTCACCGCGCGCAGCCATGCCGGCTTGCTCGGGCCAGGATGAGGTGTCTGCCAGGCGGATGCCGGCCGCAGTGAGGATGGACATGATCTGCTGCGGTTCCAGCGCGGCCAACTGGGCAAAGGTGTTCACGCCGGCCGCCTGCAGGATGGAATTGATCTTGGGGCCAATGCCCTCGATGAGGGTCAAATCATCCGGCGGCAGCGCAGCCGAAACGGTCACCGGCGCGGCCTCGACTGCGGCTGGTTCGGCTGCCGGCACCTCGGCGGCGCGAGATGGAATCTCAGCTTCGTGCGCGGGCAGCGTAGGCGGCGGGGTTTCTTCCTCTGGCCGCGAGCGAAAAACCAGCCAGAAGAGCAGGAAAATGACCAGGATGATGATCAGCCAGCCCCACCAGGGCAGGCCCGGCGCGGTTGAATCCTGCTGCGCGCAGCCTGAAAGCACCAGCGCCAGCGAAGCGAACGATAACCAGCTTCTGTGAATCATGACCAACCTCCATTTCTGGTGAATCTTAAATCGCCTGCCGTGCCGGAAAAAGCAGCCCGGCATGGGTTTGATTTAATTATAGGTCAACGAAGCCGAAATACAATTTTCAATTTGATGCGCCCGGAGCCCTGGCTTAGCGGGAAATTAAATAAGCGCCGGCCAGCAGGAGCAACAGCCCGGCCGCCCGGCTGAGTGAAAAGGGATGCACTGGCACGCCCAGCCAGCCAAAATGATCGATCAGCACGCCGATGCCGAGCTGCCCGATGATGATGAGGGTCACCATCAGAGTGCTGCCCAGGCGCGGCAGGGTGATGTTGATGGTCTGGTAGAGGATCAGACCAAAAATGCCCGCAATGAGCATGTACCAGGGCAGGCTCCTCCAGGCCTGGATATTCTCGCCGCGCCTGCTCGCCAACAGCAGCGCTGAAAAGAGCGCGCCGCTGATGTGAACGATCAGACTGCTGGCCGCGCCGCCAATGCGCAGGCCCATTGCACCGGCGATCGGCCCCTGAAAACCAACCGCCACGCCGCCTGTCAGGCCGATCAGGATAACCATCAATGCTTGCAGCATGCCCATCCTCCAAGCGTTTAATTCAGAGGGATCACCGGCATAAGAAAGAATGCTGAAGCATTGCGCATGGATGCGCTTCTTCTGTTCCGGATCCCTCGGTTTGGATTGAGATTTTATGAAATTACTGTGCCGCGCGCAGCACGGCTGTGAACACCGCCGCGCTTTCGGCGGATAAGGTCTGTTCCAACGCTTCGTCCAGCGCTTGCAGCGAGCCGGCCAGTCCGGCGGGCCGCAGGCCGAATTCCATTAGAAAGTGCCGTACCCATTGCACGTATTGCAAAAACAACTCCGGTTGGCCAAAAGCTGCGGCGTCCTCCAGGTAGCTGAGGTGGTAGCGCATATCGCGGCGGGTCGAGTTGGGCTCGTCTTCCAGCGGGCTCACCTTTCGGGTGACACGCTCGATGATGACCTCGCGCTGCGCGCGGAGCGCGAGGCAGGCAGGCAATTCGTATTCCAGCGCGAGGTGAGAGGCCGCAAAGTGCGGCTCGGCAAGCGGGAAGGCTTCACGCAGCACCAGGCCCACCTGGCGGGCGGTGCAGTCAATAAATTCGTGTACGTGGTGTGTGCACGCGCCGCGCTGCACCATCACCTGCCGGTATTGGACCCAATAATCCGGATAGATACGGCGAGAATCTGAGCGCAGTGCGGTGAGCAGGTAATTGAGATGGTATTGGCTGTCCAGATGGGCATGCTTGCGTCCATACTCGTCAAAGCGCATCTTCCAAAACGGATTCTTGTAAAGGTCCGCCAGGATTGCGTCCACCAACAGGGGACGCGCGGCTTCAAGAATGACACAGGCTGAATCAACCAGTGAAGCAGGCAGCACAGGGAGCTCCTCAATTATCCGGTAAACAGCGCAATAATATGATTATTGTATTGATTTTGGGCCGCCTGTCTATGAAAAAACAAGGGCAATCGCAACCGTTAAAAAAAGCCCCGATCCGGGGCCTTTGAATTGTCAATTGTTTTGAGCCTGAAATCCGAGTCGCTCCAGCTTGCGAATAATCGCATGGTCGCCGGAGTAACAGGATAGCCGCAAACTGCTGAATCCGTTTTCAACCAGCGCATGCAGCGATTTTTCCAACACGGCCGTTGCCAGGCCTTGCTTCTGCCAGGCGGCGTCGGTGATCAGGTCGGCCAATTTGGGCACACTGTCGCCGCGCGGCAGGGCGATGAGGCAGGCCGAAACAGGCTGCCCATCGACAAAGCACATCCACGAGCTTTCCAGGAGCGGCCGGGCTGCCCCCGAGGTGAAATAGCTGTGCAGTCTCTGCCGCAGGGCGGGCAGCATTTCGTGCCCCAGGCCGTAAGCCCTGCGCATCAGGTCGGCCAGCGGGTTCAGATCGCCGCTGTTGGGGTGCAGCAGGTAAGCCCCCGGAATCGGGAGCGGCAGCGGCGCGGGTACGACACGATCCAGCTTTTTATGAAAAATAATCAGCCCCGACTCAATCAAGGCGGGGTTGGCGGTGTAGAATTTGACATTCCAGCGGTGTTCAAAGATAGTTGTCATGGCTCTACCTGGGTCGCAGCGGGACGTCCCCTTCCGCCTGCGTGGATCAATGGTAAGTTTTCACCTGTGTATTTATAAAATTATTCTTGTATGCATGCGTACATGGTATGAAACGTTTAACGTATCTTAAAGAGTCGTAAGATTTGATATTGAATCTTTATTGCAATATTTCCAGAGCGTGCCCGGCACCTTCCAAAGCTGTTTGTGCCCGGGCCAATGCGCTTTCCTTCACCAGGACGTAATCGGTATCAAAGGTTGACAGCGCAAAGACGCTCACCCTGGCCTCTGCCAGCGGCGCAAGCACCGCCAGCAGCACGCCAACCTGGTCAAAAGCGAATGGGCCCTCCAGCCGCAGTACGCGCCAGCCTGGTTCGCAGCGCGTTCCAGCGGGAACCTGCGCTTCGGCGCACACGATGGAAAGCTCGTCTGGCGTACGCGTGACGGAGAAAAACGCCCCCTCCGGCAGCGGGACAGGCAAAGCGGCGTCGGGCGCAAGCCGGCAGATGCTATAGCGGCCGGGAAGCAGGCTGAGATGGAGCGATTGCGCGGTCATGGCCTGATTTTACCCGTAAAACCCGGGAAACTTATCAGAATCTTGCAGGAATTAATCCAAATGTTTTTTTGGAAGGATGTTAGCAGGAACCGGCCCAGGTAGGCCGGGCAAACCGGAACGCTGGGCCAGGCTCAGCGACTGTTTTTCTCGTGAACGGATAGGATTCGGTATGAAACGAATATTTTGCTGCCGACGGTCTGCGCCATGACCTGGTGCAGGAGTATGCGGCACAGGGCATGCTGCCGAACTTCAATGATCTGCTGCGTACCGGCACAATCGGCGGCAACCTGATGCAGGTGGTCATTGATTACATTGCGGCCCATTCGCCGGTCGCACCGGTGGTGGAAGGCCGCATCGTCGGCCCGTAAGATTTTAGCGGTTTGAGGCAGCGGGGTTCTGCGGCAGCGCAGGACCCCGTTTTAATTCACAGGGATGCACAGGCTGGCGAGGATAAGACAGCCCGATTCGAGAAGGCAAGCCGTCAACGTCACGCATTTGCAAGGGCACGGCAAGATTGCGCTTAACCGCGCTTCCTGCCTTGCACAGCCGTGCCCCAACCGCAGAAATATTCCGCTGGTTTTTTCTGGCTAATCGCGAAAAGCTAATGGCTAACAGCTACCTCAATGGTACAATCGCTTATTCCACCCCGGAGGTTTTCCCGTATGCCTACCATCGAACAGGCCCGCGCGCTTTACCCGCAAAATGATGCCGTCCACGGCTTTGACCACGTTCTGCGCGTCTATGCCCTGGCCGAGAAACTGGCCCAGTCTGCCGGAGCCGACCTGGAGATCGTGCGCGCGGCTGCGCTGCTGCACGATGTGGAAGGCAGCCACCCGACCGGCGGCGGGCGCGGCAGCCATCACGAAGCTTCGGCGGATGAGGCCGCGCGCATTCTGCGGGAGGAAGGCTGGAGCGAGGAGCGCATCGAGCGCGTGCAGGAATGCATCCGCGCGCACCGGTATCGCGGCAGCCAGCGCCCCGAAAGCATCGAGGCGCTGGTGCTGTTTGATGCCGATAAGCTGGACGTGCTGGGTGCCATTGGCGCGGCGCGCACCATTGCCTACGCCGTGCAGGCCGGGCAGCCGGTCTATGCGGCCCCGTCGCAGCGTTTCCTCAACACCGGCGAGAAGGAACCCGGCGAGCCGCACTCGGCCTACCACGAATACCTGTTCAAGCTGCGCCGCGTGCGCGACCGGCTGAACACCCCCGCTGCGCTGGCGCTGGCCGAAACGCGCCACGCCGAGCTGGTGCGCTTCTTCGAGGCGCTGGCCGATGAGAACGAACTGCGCGACTGGCCGGACGGTACGGCTGAAACCGCAAGGCAAATGTAAACTCATTTTTTACGCGCTTGCATTAAAATGACGAGCATGAACATTCCCTACGGCCCCATCCTGGTTGTTGAAGATAACCCCAACGTCCGCGAGCTGCTGGAGGTGACCCTGCGCTTCAAGGGATACCCGGTGGTTTCGGCCCGCAACGGGCGTGAAGCGCTCTCGCGCATCGAATTCGAGCGCCCGGCGTTGATCATCACCGACATCCTCATGCCGCTCATGGACGGCTACAGCCTGGTGCACAACCTGCGCAAGAATCCGCGCACCAACCAGATTCCGGTCATTTTTATCTCTGCCACTTACCTGACCACCGAGGATAAGAACTTTGCGCTCAACCTTGGGGCGGTGCGCTTTGTCGAAAAACCGATCGATCCGGAAGATTTCCTGTTGACGGTGGCCGAGGTGCTGACTGGCGGCACAGTTGAGCGCACCACGCCGATCAGCGACAGCGAATTCTACCGCGGCTACCGCGAACGGCTTGAATCCAAACTGCAGCACAAGGCTACGCAGATTGCGCGCACCCGCCGCCTGCTGGAGACCCTGCCGCCAGAGCAAAAACCGCCCTTCGAGGCGCTGCTGGCGCAGGAAATCAGCGACCACAAGGAAATCCAGGAAGAGCTGGACGATCTGCTGCAATTGATCGGCAATTCCAAGCCTTCCAACTGATTATTTCACCAAAATTGATCTTCTGGCCGCGCTCGAGCGGCCAGATGCTTCATCAGAAAGCTGAGCACGGCATGACTCAACCCACCCTGAATGATGTAATCGAACTGGCCCGCGCGGCGGGGCAGATTTTACGCGAAGGCTACGGTCAGGATCACCAGGTGCGCCACAAAGGCATCATCGACCTGGTGACCGAGGTGGATCACCGCTCGGAAGCCATGCTGCTTGAGCGCATCCAGGCGCAGTTCCCCGGCGATGCCATCGTCACCGAGGAAAGCGGCCGGCTGGAAGGCGAGAACGGCAACCGCTGGATCATTGATCCTTTGGACGGCACGGTCAATTATGCGCACGGCGTGCCGATCTTTGCCGTTTCGATTGCTTATGCCGTGGGCGGGCGGGTGACGCTGGGCGTGGTGTACGACCCGATGCGCGACGAATGCTTTGCCGCCGAGCGCGGGGCGGGTGCCTGGCTGAACGGCTCGCCGGTCGTGCCGGCCGCGGCAACCGAGCTGCAGAAGGCACTGCTGGTGACCGGCTTTTCGTACAATCCCGAAATCCGCGACCGCAACGTGCCTTACTTCATTCACTTTGTTAAGCACACCCAGGCCGTGCGCCGGCTGGGTTCGGCCGCTCTGGATCTGAGCTACGTGGCCTGCGGGCGGCTGGACGGCTACTGGGAGATGCAGTTGAACGCCTGGGATGTGGCTGCTGCGGGGTTGATCGCGCTGGAAGCCGGGGTGACCGTGACCAGCATGCAGGGCGATCCGGACTTCATGCACCCGCCGTATTCGGTGGCGGCCGCCAACCCGACGATACATGCCCTGTTGATGGCGGAAATTCGTAAACTGGAATGCGGCGAAGCGTAAAAAATATTGCGGCGGTCGACTGACCGCCGCAACTTTATCTTATTATTCTGCCGATCCTCTTTATCCTGAAAATCCTGTCACTACTGTAAATTCTTATCCCCCTGCTTCATTGACCAGCGCGGCGCGTTCCATTGCATCCAGCGGCGCAGCCTCCTGCTTGAACTCGACCACGTCGATGCGGCGCAGCATCTGCAGCGTGGCCAGCATCATCAACGCCTGCACGCCAAACACCACCACGTAGCCCAGGACGGTGTTCTGCGTGAGCGCGCCAAACACGTCGCGCAGGCCGCCAGATAGGACCGCACCCAGGCCGCGGGCGAGGGCTTCGGCCATGCCCCACGCGCCGATGAACAGCCCGACCCGTGCGGTGGTCATATCCAGCATCAATGATAGGTTAGACACGGTTGACAACCCCGTGCCCAGCCCCAGCACCACCACGCCGCTGTAGAACAGGCTCTTTTGCTCCAGCGGCCCGCTGACGGCGATGGTGACGAAGGCGATTACAGCGGCCCAGCCTCCCAGGGCGGCCACGCCGCGTTTGCCCATGCGGCGTTCCAAAAAGCCCGCCGCCAGCAGCGCAGCCAGGAAGCAGGTGCCCCAGATGGAGGTGATGCGCGTGGTGGCGCTGACCGGCAGGTGGAAGGCTTGCCCGGCGTAAGGCTCCAGCAGCACGTCTTGCCCCAGGATGGCCGCCAGCAGGATGATCAGGTAAAAGAAGAAATGGCGCGCCTGCGGGTTGCCCAGCACGGCCGTGCCCAGCTCTCGCCAGCTTTTACGCACCGGCGCCGGCTGACTGGCGGCCGTCTTGCGGCGTTCCTCCAGCCCGATCAGGCCCAGCAGACCCAGCACCAGCGCGGCCAGCGCCACCGCCAGGAAAGCCGTTTCCAGCCTGGCGGGCGTGTAATCTTCCAGCAGGCGGCTCAGCGCGGCTGCGGTGAGGATGATCCCGGTGATCATGACGAACCACATGATCGAGATGGTGCGCGAGCGGCCCTTTTCATCTGAAAGTTCCGATGCGAGCGAGAAATAGGCCACGCTGGCCACGTTGTAGCCCATACCCCAGGCAGCAAATACAACCATGCTCAGACCCAACCCCAGCCATTGATTCTGCGGCATCAGGAAGACCGCCAGCGGCGCCAGGCTGACGCCGGCCGCGCACATCACCAGTCCCAGCGCAATGTATCCGCTGCGCCGGTAGCCCAGCCAGGGGTGGCGGTCGGAGTAGCTGCCGATGACCATTTGCAGCGGCGAGAAGATGTAGGGCAGCGAGGCCAGCACCGCCACCAGCGTGGCTGAGAGGGCCATCTCTTTGATCATCACGCGGTTGAGCGTGGAATTGATCGGCACCAGCGTCATGGCCACGGCGACGTGGATCAGCGAGAGTTGGATGCGTTTTCGCAGCATAAGCTTCCTTTACAGGTATCGTTTATCGTTTTGCATGAAAATTATGCCCGAAAGCTGTGCAGAAATCAAATAAGGAAATTTTAATGGAGAGAAGAAAAGAAAACCACAGAGCCTCAGAGATCACAGAGAAAAAAATAATTGTGAGGGAAGGGGAGAAAACAACACCAAAGTACACTTCGGTGCTGTTTTCTCTCTCCCTACTTAATATCTTCTCAGTGTGCTCAGTGTCTCTGTGGTTATCTTCTCTCTATTTCTCTTCTTTCACCAGTGCCAGCATCAGCGCCTCGCGCAGCGAACGCGCCTCCAGCACCTGGATGCCCTCGGGCAGCGGCTCGCTCTTGCGCACGCGGTGCGGGATGACCGCCGCCTTGAAACCCAGCTTGGCCGCCTCGCGCAGGCGCGCGTTCATCTGCCCCACCCAGCGCAGCTCGCCCGAAAGTCCCACCTCGCCAATCAGGGCCAGGTCGGCGCGCACAGGCAGGTCGCGCAGCGATGAGGCGATCGCCACTGCCACGGCCAGGTCGGCGGCGGGTTCGGTGATGCGCAGCCCGCCCACCACGTTGACGAAAACATCCTGCTCGCTCAGGCGCAGCCCCAGGCGGCGCGAAAGCACCGCGGCCAGCATCAGCAGGCGGTTGATGTCAATGCCGTTGGGCGTGCGCCGCGGGTTGGCAATGCTGGATGGGCTGGTCAGCCCCTGCAGTTCCACCAGCAGCGGGCGCGTGCCTTCCATCGTCACCGCAATGGCCGATCCCGGCGCGTTGACCATGCGCTCGGCCAGGAACGCTTCGGAGGGGTTGGGCACCTCGACCATGCCGCGTTCGCGCATCTCAAACACGCCCACTTCTGAGGTGGCCCCAAAGCGGTTTTTCACCGAGCGCAGCAGCCGGAAGGTCTGGTAGCGGTCGCCTTCCAGGTAGAGGACGGTATCGACGATGTGCTCCAGCACGCGCGGACCGGCGATGATGCCTTCCTTGGTGACGTGCCCGATGACAAACACCGCCGTGCCGGAGGTTTTGGCCAGCTCGCGCAGGCGCGATGCGCTCTCGCGCACCTGGCTGACCGAACCCGCGCTGGATTCGATCGCCGGGAGATACATGGTTTGAATGGAGTCCACCACCAGCAGGTCGGGGTTGAGCGCGCGGGTGTGCTCCAGGATGGTTTCCAGGTTGGTCTCGGTGACCAGGTAAAGATTCTCGGGCATGCCGCCGTCAGCGCCGTCCTCGCCGCGCAGCAGGCGCAGGGCGCGCATCTTGACCTGGCGCTCTGATTCTTCGCCTGAGACGTACAGCACCTTTTGCGCGGCGGCCATCTCGACCGCGATTTGGAGCATGATGGTGGATTTGCCAATGCCGGGGTCGCCGCCCACCAGAACAATTGAGCCGGGCACGATTCCGCCGCCCAGCACGCGGGCAAACTCTTCCATGCGCAGCGGCATGCGCTCTTCGGCGTCGCCTTCAATCTCCTGCAGGCGGCGCGGCTGCGACTGCCCCGCCAGCCCGCGCGGCGCACCCTTGCCGCTGCCGGCTGAGGCCGGCGGCGTGACGAATTCCTCGACCATCGAGCCCCAGCTTCCGCAGCCCGGGCAGCGCCCGAGCGCGCGCGGCGAGGTCTTTCCGCAGTTCTGACAGACGAATTGGGTGAGTGTCTTTGGCATAGAACTATTATACTGGGAAGAGGAAGACGTGAGGCGTTGATTCGTGAAACGTGAAACGTGAAACGTGAAGCGTGAAACGTTGATTTGTTCTTCGATATTTGTTCTTCGTTTGTCGTGGATATGCTCCCTCCGGCCTGCGGCCACCCCCCTAATTTCACAGAATATGGGGAAGGCAGGGTGGGGGCCAAACCCCGTATAATCTTGATGGGGGAAACGAATGCGCTTTTGCACTTCCACGAAAGGGGGAAGCATGCCCTGGATCGATCAACTCAACGGCGACTCCGTCACCTGGCTGCTCGAACATCCTTCGCCCGACGTGCGTTACCGCGCGCTGCGCGACCTGCTCAATTTATCCGCGGACGACCCGCGCCTGGTCGAAGCCCGGCAAGCTGCCGCCGCCAGCGGCCCAATCGCCGACCTGCTGGGCGCGATGCACCCCGACGGCTACTGGGAGCGGCCCGGCCCCGGCTATGGGCCCAAGTACCGCTCCAGCGTCTGGTCGCTGATCACGCTGGCGCAACTGGGCGCGACCATTGACATGGATCAACGCATCGCTGCTGCCTGTGCTTACCACCTGGAGCAGGCTTTTCTTCCCGGCGGGCAGGTCAGCTACAACGGCGCGCCTTCAGGCACCTTTGACTGCCTGCAGGGCAACATGATTGGATCGCTGATGGCGCTGGGCGTTAACGACCCGCGCCTGTGGGCCGCCTACGAGTGGATGGCACGCACGGTCACCGGTGAAGGCATGTCGCCCAATACCGATAAGCGCGCGCCGCTGCGTTACTATGCCTACAAGTGCGGCCCGCTGTTTGCCTGCGGTGCCAACTACGGCCAGCCCTGCGGCTGGGGCGCGGTCAAAGTGATGCTGGCTTTCAGCCGGCTGCCCGCGGCGGAGCGCAGCCCGCTGGTCGAGCGCGCCGTGCAGGCCGGGGTTGACTTTCTCTTCTCGGTTGATTTGCTCGCGGCGGCCTACCCGGTGGGGGACGGCAAAAAGCCCTCCGGCAACTGGTGGAAATTCGGCTTCCCGGTCTTCTACATTACTGACCTGCTGCAGGCGGCCGAGGCACTGGTGGGCCTGGGTTACGGCGGCGATCCGCGCATGTCCGGTCTGCTGGACTTCATCCGCAGTAAGCAGGATACCGAAGGCCGCTGGCTGTTGGAATATCACTACAACGGCAAGACCTGGCTGGAGTTCGGCCGCAAGGGCCAGCCCAACCCGTGGGTGACGCTGCGCGCGCTGAAGGTGCTCAAAGAGCTTAAGCGATGATCATCCCGATCACCTCAACCGATCTTGCCTCTCACATCTGCACCGGAAAATATTGACGCAATTTATTATCGTGTGGCAAATTGCGTTTCGCAATCAGCAACTTGCCCGCTGGATGGACCGGTTGAGGCCCAAAATCGGGTGTGCGCGATCAGAGCTGTGCACTTGAAACGCCCGGCCAGGATGGATTACAACCGGTTCAGGAAAGCTTCCGGGTTAGCCAGAAAATCGCGGGTGAGCCGGACGTGCTCCAGGTCGGCATAGGCCACCGGACGCGGCGGGATGAGGTCGAAGTTATAGATCAGCGCGCCCGGAAAAGCCATCAGGATGGGTGAGTGCGTGGCGATGATGAACTGGGCATCCTGCTCCACCATCTGCTTGAGCGCGGCGATCAGCGCGAGCTGGCGGATGGGCGAGAGGGGCGCTTCGGGCTCGTCCAGCAGGTACAGGCCGCCCGGCACAAAGCGCGACTGGAACAACGCCAAAAAGCTCTCGCCGTGCGAGCGCGCGTCCAGACCCTCGCCGTAGCGGCGCCGGATTTCGCTCAGTTCGCCGGCATACGGCATACGCGCAAAGGCGGCAGCCTCGGGTGAGCGGTCCTTATACTCGCGTTCCACCGCGCGCAGATCGTCCTCCAACTCCTGGCGGGTCTGCGCCATTTTGCGTGCGTAGCCGAAGAAATCTTCGGCGCGCAGGAAGAAGCCTTTGCGGGTGCGCTTTTGCCAGACCAGGCGCATCTGGTCGGCCAGGCGGCGCACGGCGGCCAGCGTGGGGTCGGTTCGGACGCTTTGACTGCCCACGGTGATCGAGTCAATTGCGCAGGCCAGCGCTTCCAGCAGGGTGGACTTGCCCGAGCCGTTCTCGCCGACAAAGAAGGTCACCGGCGCGCTGAACTCAAGCCTTTCCAGCGACTGGATGACCGGCAATGTGAACGGAAAGTCCGGAGGATCACCCTTTTCCGGACGGTACAGCGAAAACGAGCGCAGGTGGATCATCACCACACGCCCGGGATCAAGTGCCAGCGCACTTTTTGAGTGTATTCGGCATAGCCGGGCAAATCGCGCCGCAGGATCTTCTCCTCCTCCAGCAGGCGCACCGCCAGGACGGGGATCATCAGCGTGGCAGGGATCAGCGCCCAGTAGGAGCCGAGCGCAAGCGCTGTGCCGAGGAAGAAAATCACCATCGCCAGGTACATCGGGTGGCGCACCAGCGCGTACGGTCCGCTGGTGATCACTTTTTGTTCCTGCATCACCTCCACCACGCGCGAGGCGAACTGGTTGGCCTGGATGACCCGCATGTAGAAGAGATAGCCCAAAATGACCAATCCGGCGCCCAGCAGCACCAGCGCCAGCGGCATTTGCGACCAGTGGAAGCGCCGGTCAAGTCCCGGAAGGACGTAGAGCAGGATCAGAAACAGCGTGGAAACCCCGATCACCCGCTGCTGTCTCTTCTCGCGTTCGCGGGTGCGCATGCGCCGTTCCAGCCGCTGCGGGTCGCTGCGCATCAGCCAGTTGAACGAGGTGGACAGCAGCACCAGCAAGACGCCGGTGTACAACCAGGCCTGCCAGTAATCCGTTGTTCCGGCGCACAGGACTAGCAGCCCGGCGATGAGGGCCAGCCCGACCACCAGGCGGCCCAGCGCCAGCAGGAACAGCTTGCGTTGATCGAGCGGATGATTGTCCATAGGTGCTTAAGAAAAAATCAACCACAGAGACTCAGAGAACACAGAGCGTGAAATCTGAATTCGAGAAAAAAAGAGAACCACGATTCACGATTCACGCATCACGATCCCACCTAAAACGCCTGCTCGGTGGGGCGCACCAGCACCTCGTTCACCGCGGTGCGCCAGTGGCGCGTGACGATGAAGGTGATGATATCGGCAATGTCTTCCGCTTCCAGCGAGGTGATGCCCATGAAGGGCTTCATGGTCTTCTCGCGTCTTTCGGGCGGCATGTGCGTATCCAGTTCGGTTTTGACGTAGCCTGGCTCCACCACCGAGACGCGCACATGGCGGCTGGTGACTTCCTGGCGCAGCGATTCGGTCAGCGCGCACACGCCGAACTTGGTGGCGTTGTAGACGCCCGCGCCCACGCGCGCGCGCCGGCCGGCCACCGAGCTGATGTTGACAATATCGGCCACGTTGCGCGGCGAATCTTCCACGGCTTTCAGCAGGTGCGGCAGCGCGGCGTGGGTGACATACAGCAGCCCCTTGAGATTGACGTCAATCATGCGCTCCCACTCGCTGGTGTCGGCATTCAGAATGTCGCCGTTGAGCATGACTCCGGCATTGTTCACAACGATATCCAGGCGGCCGAATTCACTCACGGTGCGCTCGACCACCGCAATGGCCTCGCTCTGGCGGGTGATATCGGCCGGCAGCCCCAGCGCGCGCCCGCCCGCCGCCTGAATTTCGGCCGCCAGCGCTTCCAGGCGCTCCTTTCGGCGCGCCACCAGTGCCACTGCCGCGCCTTCGGCGGCCAGCTGCCGGGCGGTTTCCTCGCCGATGCCGCTGCTGGCGCCGGTGATCAATGCCACGCTGCCTTCCAATCGCTTTGCCATTTTGCTGCCTCCGTTTTTTTTACAGGTTGATTTTTATTATACAGCCGCGGTTTTTTTATATTACCGATGATGTTCACAAGTTCTCCATGATTTCTAAACCAAATCTGAATGTTTGGCGGCTATTCTTTGGACAGGATCCAGAACAACTGGATCAGCAAACAGGCAAGACAATCGTTCCAACAAGGAGAGAACATATGAAACGATGGATACCGATTTTCGTAATCGCTGCGCTGGCGGTGGGTGGTTTTGCCGCCTTCGGCGCATTTGACCAGGCATCTGCCCAGGCGGGCAGCAGCGCGGCAGCAGATGTGAACGCGGGCGTGTTCGCGCGCGGCGGTCGGGGCAACCCGGGTTACACCGACGAGGAACTGGCCGCGGCGCTGGGCATCAGCACCGATGAACTGATTGCGGCGCGCACCGAAGCCAAAGCTGCTGCGCTGGCTCAGGCCGTCAAAGATGGGCTGATCACGCAGGCGCAGGCTGATGAAATTGCTGCCAACGGCAGTGCCTTCCCGTTTGGCGGGCGCTGGGGCGGCTGGCTGAGCGAAAAAGGCATTGATTTTGATACCTTCCTGGCCGATGCGCTGGGAATCAGCACCGATGAACTGGCCGCGGCACGCGCCGAAGCATTGGACGCGCACCTGGCCGCGCTGGTCGCTGACGGCAGCATCACCCAGGACCAGGCCGACCTGATGAAAGCCCGCTTTGCGCTGGCCAACAGCGAAACCTTCCGAAGCGATTTGCAGAGTGCGTTTGAATCCGCGCTGGCCAAGGCTGTGTCCGACGGTACCATCACCCAGGCGCAGGCCGACCTGCTGCTGGCCGAGCGCGCCGAACGTCCCGGCCTGGGGCTGCGCGGAGGTTTTGACGGCTTTGGCGGCATGGGCGGAGGCCGGCGCGGGCGCTAAAACCGCGATCTGAGACATTGTTTCGAGCAACAATCAGTACAAATCCGAAGGTGTTCGCCTTCGGATTTGTTCTTTAAATATTTGGTTTCATCGCTTGCGGGATACGCCTGCCCTGAAAATCACCTGCGCCGGTGGGGCTGCACTCACCTGACCGCCGCCCGCGCATACACAGCCTGCACGGCGAGCATTTCTTCACCGTCAGGGGTGATGTTGACCATGCGCATCTGCAACTGTTCAGCCAGGCGCAGGTCCAGCTCGATGCGCCAGCCCCAGTCGGGGCCGATGGGGGCCGGGTAGCTGCCGCGGATCACCACGATGCCGTCCGACACCTCACCGTTCCACAGGTAAAAACCGTCCGGGGTGTGCCACGAGTCGCCCCATACGGCCTGCACGCCGCCGCGCAGCTCGCGCAGCACGATGAACCCATCTTCAGGTTCACCTTCGGCGGCCCAGGTGTAGCGCAGCTCGGCGAATTTTCCCTGCCCGCTGAAGCTGACCGCGGCCGTGCCCGCCGATTCCTCGGGGTCTGTGCCCGGCATCATCCACAGGCGGTTGGTTCCGCTCCACGTGCCGGTGAAGGGGGTCAATTGTTCCATCAGCTTCATGGTGAACCTCCAAAAAAGCAAAAAAGATGCACCGGCGGCTGCCGGTGCATTGAGTATACAGGATTTGGCGCGCAATGATCAGGGCAATGCCGCCAGGGTGACGGGGAGGGTCATTTCTTGGTCATCGCGTAAAATGGTGAGCTGGACGGTCTGGCCGACTTCGGTGTAGTTGAAGAGATAGGATGCCAGTTCATCGAAGCTTTGGATGGTTTGCCCGTCAATGGCTGTGATGACATCACCGGCGCTGACAAGGGTGGATTGACCGCTGCGGCTGCGCTGTTCGGTGCTGCCCTGCAGGCCGGCTTTTGCGGCCGGGCCGCGCGGGGTGACGGTGATCACCAGCGCACCGCGCAGGCTCTCATCCAACCCCACTTTCCTGGCGATGGCGGGGGTGAGGGTGGTGCCGGAAATGCCCAGGCGCGGGTGTTCATAGGCACCGTCCTTGATCAACACGGGCACCACGCGCTGGACGATGTGCGCCGGGATGACGAAACCAATGCCGGCATTGGAGCCGCTGGTTGACTGGATGGCCGCGGTCACGCCGACAACCTGCCCGTCCACATCCACCAGCACACCGCCTGAATTGCCCGGATTGATGGCCGCGTCAGTCTGGATGATATCGGGGATGGCATAGCTGCCGGTGACGCTGGAATTGGGGAAGGAGCTGCTGTCCTCGACGGTCAGCGAGCGCGACAGCGCGCTGATGATGCCCTGAGTCATGGTGCCCGAGAGGCCGTACGGGTTGCCAATGGCGATCACCAGGTCGCCAACCTGCACAGCCCGTGAATCTGCCAGGGTCACCGGGCGCAGTTCAACAGCTCCCGGATCTACTTTGATGACGGCCAGGTCGCTTTCCGGGTCAGCGCCCACCAGTTCGGCATCCAGTATGGTGCCGTCTGCAAAGGTGACGGTGATGCTGCTGGCGTTTTCCACAACGTGGTTGTTGGTGACGATGTGCCCTTCTGTATCCCAGACGAAACCGGAACCCTGGCCGCTGGCAGCACCAAAGCCGCCCATGTCTTCGGTCACCTGGATGTTGACCACGGATGGGTTGACGTTCTGGTAGATTTGCTGGAAGGTGGTCTGCACTGTGTTGAGTGTGTCGGTGTTCACTGCGATGGTGGGGCTGTAAATGACCTGCTGCGCATTGACGGCCGTATCGGCGGCCTGTTGGGGCGCGGTCGTGGCGGCAGGCAATGCGGTTGTCTGCGCCGGGGCGCAGGCTGCCAGCAGGAGAACCAATAAGAGACTGCTGATAAGAATTTTTTGTTTCATAATGCAACTCCTTTCTTGCTTTTTCGGGCTGAAAAATGATGCTGCAGCCCGTGAATGAACGTGTTAAAGTCTGATTTTTGGGCGCCCGCAGGGACTGGAGCACGCGGCGTGTTCAAAGTGGGTTTCGGCAGGGCCAGGTCCGGCCGGGTGCGGCGCAGGATGCTGCGGATGCGCGCCGCCAGTTCGCGGGCACGAACAGGCCGGCGGATGACGTCCTCGACACCTGCGGAAAATAGATCCAGAACGTGCCCCTCGTCGGTGTTGGAGCTGACCGCAACGACCGGCGCCAGGTTCGCGCAGGCCCACCGGCGGCACAGCGCGGCATCGCGTTCGGGCTGGCCAGAAAGGAAGATCAGGACGGCCGCTGGAACGCGCCCGCCGCTTTGCAGTTCTTCCTGCGGCAGCAGCCGCAGCCCGAATTGCGCCAGGTCAGCGCGCAGGCGCTCGGCGCCCCACAACTCGTCGCCAGACAGCACCAACAAGATATCGAGCGGGTGGTAAGCTGTTTCAGTCATAAATTTCTGCCTTTCTGACCGGATTCTCGTATCTGCAGGACAGAATAACAACCAGATATTCAGAATTTGTTTAGCCAATATAAAAATCTTGTTAGAAAATTGCAGCCCTGTGTTGTGATTTGAAGCGGGACGGCTGCTGGAGGGTGAGCTTGAAAGACTGTTCTTTTGGCCAGGGACATTTCTGATAGAATGAAAAGGTTCCGCTTTTTTATCCTCTTCCCAATCTCTCCATCTCTGTGTCCTCAGTGCCTCTGTGGTTAATCCCCTTCCCCTCCCTCCTCTGGATATTCGCCGCTTCTACGACGGCTTCGACGCGCCGGTGACCGACTTCGACTGCGGGCAGAAGTGCGCCCCGCATAACCCGAGCGGCAAACCCTTCTGCTGCGACATTTGCCACGCCGTGCCGGTGGCCTTCCGGCAGGAGTGGGAGTATTTGCAGCCGCGCACCGACCTGTGGCACGCCTGGCGCGGCGACGAGTGCGCCGCCGAGCCGCTCGACCCGCAGACTCTGCGCGCGCAGACGCCCGAGCACCTCATGCTGCTGGCCTGCAAAGGCCCGGCCGATTGCCAGCGCGAATTTCGCGCTTCGAGCTGCCGGGAATTTCCCTTCTTCCCCTACATCACCGCCAGCGACCGCTTCATCGGGCTGGCTTACGAGTGGGAGTTCGAGGAGAAGTGCTGGGTGATTTCCAACCTGTGGTCGGTGACCGCGACTTATCGCGAGGAGTTCATCCGCACCTACGATGAGCTGTTCGCGCGCTGGCCGGAGGAGTATGAAAGCTACTATGCCGCTTCAGAAGAGATGCGCGAGCACTTTGCCAAACAGCGCCGGCGCATTCCCATCCTGCACCGCAACGGCGGCTTTTACCTGCTCTCGCCGGGCAGCGAACGGCTCACCCGCGCCGATCCGCGCATAGGGCGTCAATTTGGAGTGTATAAAGAAGATAACCACAGAGACACAGAGAACACAGAGTGATGGAGGAAAAGAGGATCAAGAGAACCTGAGTAAATTAATCCCCATGCTCTTTTCTCCAAATCCCTCTGTTTCTTCTCTTCTCCGTGTCCTCTGTGCCTCTGTGGTTTTCTTAATGAGGTGACTATGATTACTCGTTTGCAGAAAATTTACCGTGAGTTCCCGCGCAAGTTCTGGCTGGTGGTGTTTGTCTCCTTCATCGATCGGGTGGGCGGGACGCTGCTGTTCCCGTTCTTCTCGCTCTACATCACCCAGCGCTTCGGCGTCGGCATGACCCAGGCCGGGCTGGTGCTGGGGTTGTTCTCGATCTTTGGCCTGCTGGGCAACGTGATCGGCGGCGCGCTGACCGACCGCTTCGGCCGCCGCAAGCTGATCCTGTTCGGGCTGGTGTTCAGCGCGCTCAGCACGCTGACGCTGGGGCTGGTGAATGAGTTCAGCCTGCTCATCCCGCTGGCTGTGGTGATTGGGCTGCTTTCAGATATCGCCGGGCCGGCGCACCAGGCCATGCTGGCCGATATCCTGCCCGAAAAGCAGCGACAGGAGGGCTTTGGCATGCTGCGCGTGGTGGCCAACCTGGCCTGGATCATCGGGCCGACCATCGGCGGGTTCATCGCCAACCGCAACTTCTTTGCGTTGTTTGTGATTGATGCGGCCGTTAGCTGCCTGGTGGCGGTGCTGTTCTTCTTCCTCATCTCCGAAACCAAACCCGAGCCGCGCCCCGGCCAGGAGAAGGAAAGCATGCTGGCCACCTTTAAGGGTTATGCCGTGGTACTGCGGGATAAGGCCTACATGGGCTTTCTGGCGGCGGGCATCCTGATGGGCCTGGTGTACGGGCAGATGTACAATTCGCTGTCGGTGTACCTGCGCGACGTGCACGGCATCCAGCCGCAGGGCTACGGCTTTCTGATGACCGCCAGCGCCATCACCGTGATCCTGTTCCAGTTCTGGGTGACGCGCAAGATCAAATCGCGCCCGCCTTTCCTGCTGATGGCGCTGGGCGTGCTGTTTTACATGGTCGGGTTCACCATGTTCGGGCTGGTCAGCGCGTATGCGCTGTTTGTGCTGGCGGTGGTGATCATCACCATTGGCGAAATGATCAACATGCCCACCATGTCGGCGCTGGCGGCCAACTTTGCCCCGGGGGAAATGCGCGGCCGCTACATGGGTGTCTTCAGCCTGATGTGGGCGCTGCCCTCGGCGGTCGGCCCCGGCGCGGCCGGCCTGGTGCTTGATAACCTGGACCCCAACCTGCTGTGGTACCTCGGCGGCGTGCTGTGCGCTGTTTCGGCGTTCAGCTTTTATCTGCTGCACCTGCGCCTGGGCAGGCAAGAGCGATTTGCCCCGGCGGCGGTGGAGGCCGAAGTCGCGGCGGATTGAGCAGCAGGCACACGGTCATCCTTCCCGCTGCAGCCGTGCTGTGAATCCGGTAGAGTGGAAATTGAGCGGCAGCGAGGGTTTCAATGGTGTTGCACTTAATGGAGAAATCTGATCGAATCCGTTATAATTTCATCCGCTGGCTCAGGCAGGGCCGGACTTTTTGCGGGAGGTGACGGGCATGATCTTTGTTGATAATGAGCACAATTACAAATCGTATGTCAACCTGGCGCTGGAGGAGTATTTGCTGCGCAACTTCCCCGGCGATGAGGATATCCTGCTGTTTTACATCAACGAGCATGCCATCATCATCGGCAAGCACCAGAACACGCTGGAAGAGATTAACCAACAATACGTGCACGAGCACGGCATTGAAGTCACGCGGCGGCTTTCGGGCGGCGGCGCGGTGTATCACGACCGGGGCAACCTGAACTTCAGCTTCATCACGCAAAACCGGCCCGAAAACGTGCAGAACTTCCGCAAGTTCACTCAGCCGGTGGTGGACGCGCTGCGCGAGATGGGCGTGCCGGCCGAAGCGGGCGGGCGCAACGACATCCTGGTGGACGGGCGCAAAGTCTCGGGCAACGCGCAGTACATCTCCAGCAAGCGCATGGTCAGCCACGGCACGCTGCTGCTCAACACCGACCTGACCGTGCTGTCGCACGCGCTCAACCCGAAACCGGCCAAGTTTGAGAGCAAGGGCATCAAGTCGGTGCGCAGCCGGGTGGCCAACATCCGCGAATTCCTGAGCGCTGATATGGATATTCTTGAGTTCCGCGAGCGCATTCTGCGGCACCTGCTGCGCGCCGAGGACGGCATTCCGCAGTATCATTTGACAGACGCAGACTGGGAAGGCGTGCACAGGCTCTCGGCCGAGCGCTACCAGACCTGGGAGTGGAACTACGGCCAGTCGCCCAAGTTCAATGTGCAGCGCGTGCAGCGCTTTGCAGGCGGCGAAATTGATGCGCGCATCGAGGTCGAGAAGGGCCTCATCCAGGGCGTGCGCTTCTACGGCGATTTCTTCTCGGGGCGCGAGCTGAGCGAGCTGGAAGGCGCGCTGATTGGCGTGCGCTACGACGAGGGCGACGTGCGCGCGAAGATCGCGGCGCTGCCGATCAATGAATTCTTCTTCGGCGTGACGGCTGAAGATTTCTTGCAACTGCTGTTCCACGCGGGCAGCGGCGAAGCCTAGGCCCTGGAATGAGGGAAAATAAAACGAGGCGGCTGCACCAGCCGCCTCGCCTTGTTTCAGCGCCGGGAAAAACGCTTGTTTAGAAAGCCGAATCCGGCTTCCACACCTTCCACACCTTGCCGGCCAGGTCGGGGCCGGGCGTGAGGGTGGGCTTGCCGGGCTGCCAGCCAGAGGGGGTCACCTCGCCGGTGGCGCGCACATGCTGGAAGGCCTTCACCTGGCGAATCAGTTCGCTCACGTTGCGGCCGACCTCGGGGGTCAGCACTTCCATCGCGCGCAGGGTAAAGTCGGGGTCAATGATGAAGCGCCCGCGGATATCCACGCCGGCGTCTTCATCGTACACGCCGTAGACGGTGCCCACGCGGCCGCCCTGGTCCGAAAGCAGCGGGAAAGGAACGCCGCCCGGAACCATCTTGGAGAGCTCTTCTTCCTGCCAGATCTTGTGAGAGAAGCGGCTGTCGGTGCTGATGGCAAACACTTCGACGCCCAGCTCCTGCAGTTCAGCATATTTGACGGCAACTGCCGACAATTCGGTCGGTCAGACGAAGGTGAAATCGCCCGGGTAGAAGCAGATGACGATCCACTTGCCTTTGTAATCGGACAATTTGATATTTTTGAAACCGCCGCCGACCAGCGCAGCCAGCTCGAAATCGGGAGCGGGTTTTCCAACGCGTGCTAACACTTTGGGTACCTCCTTTGCAATGACAGGGCTGGCGGCGGGGCTTTCGGCAGCAGCCAAAATTGGTCCTTTGGATGGTTTGACGCATCCGTCTTTGTTTTCGGCCATAGTCCCTCCTTGATTGTTTGATTCCCGGCGCTGCATTTGGGCAAATTGCCAGCATCCGCATTTATCAGCGGATGCGGGTCAATTTCATCTATTATGATAGCAAAGAATTCTCAAAATAGCATTAATGTATCAAAATATGTGACGTTGTTGGTAAATTTGTGATGCCTTTTGCTGAAAATTTCAGCCGGATGAACGCATCCGGCTGGCGGTTGGGTTAGTCGAGTCGATGATGCTGAATGTAGTATTCCATCCCGGCGCGCATGAACTCGGCCAGGCCGGGGCGGATCTTCTCGTAGAAGGCGCGGAACTCGGGGTGGTCGGTGTAAGTCTGCGCCAGCCCGGCGTAGACCTCGGCCGGGGCGGGGTAGAATTGCTGGATGACGGCGTGGTGGCGGGCCACCTGGGCCTGCACCTCGGGGTCGCCGGGGCCGCGGTCCATCAGCGCGGCGATGGCCTGGGCGGCCGCGCCCATCTCGGCCTTGACGGCCTCCCACTTCTCGCTGCCCCAGCCGCGGATGCGCTCTTCGGCGGCCTGCACGCGCTCTTCGCCGTAGGATTGGGCGGCCTCGCGGCGGTAACGTTGGGCCTGCTCGGGAGTAAAGCCTTTGTACAGCTCTTCGTCTTTCATCGGTTGCGTTCCCTCCGTGTATTGTAACAGGGACCTGACGGTGGTTTCGATCAATTGCGCCAGGTGGTTGTCCTTGCCGCGATCCCGGGGCAGGGCTGCGTCAAATCTGTTATAATTTTTACACCCATGAAATCTTCATCGTCCATGCACCGCATTACCCGCTCCTTTTGGCTGGCCGGCCTGCTTGCGCTGTGCAGCCTGTTTGGGCTGCTGGCCGCGCCGGCCGCGGCCGCCCCGCAGGCGCAGATTTACTACAGCACGCCTACGCCGGATGCCGACGGCCGCATCGTCTATATCGTCAAACCCGGCGAGACTTGCCTGAGCATTTCGCTGCTGACCGGCATTTCGCTGAACGACCTGCGCACGCTCAACAACCTGAGCGAAGAGTGCCTGCTGCGCGAAAACCAGCAATTGCTGCTGGCGGTGGTGACCGAGGTGCCGCCGACGCCCGGCCCCAGCGCCACGCCAACCCCGCTGCTGCCCACGCCCACGCCCTTCACCGGCACCGGCGAAGTGTGCATTTTCCTGTTTGAAGATGTCAACGGCAACAGCGTGCCCGAGGAGACCGAAACTGGCCTGGCGGGCGGTGCCATCAGCCTGACCGACCGGGTGGGCAAGGTCTCGCTCACCGGCACCACGCTGGGCGGCCCGGATCCGGTTTGCTTTGCAGAGCTGGACGAGGGCGAATACAACGTGTCAGTCGGCGTGCCGGACGGCTACAACCCGACCACGCAGCTCAACTACACGCTCAGCGTGCGCGCGGGTGAAACCAGCAACGTGGATTTTGGCGCGCAGCTCAGCGCGGCCGCGCAGCCGCTGGGGCCGGCCGAGGGCGGCAAATCGCCGCTGATGGGCATTCTGGGTGTGCTGGTGGTGCTGGCTGGCGGCGGGCTGGGCTTTTATGCGCTGCGCGCGCGCCGGGTGAAATAGCATTTTTCCCCGAACGGCAGAAGCGGCCGTTCGGTTTAATTTAAAAGGGCAGGGTATGAATCTCAATCCACTCCTCTATGATGTGCGCGAGGTGGCACCGCAGACCTGGGCCATTTCGGATCACGGTGCGGACGTGTTTTATTACGTCAGCGGCGAGACGGGCGGGCTGCTGATTGATTGCGGCTTTGGCTTCGGCGACCTGAAAACTTTGGCGCGCGGGCTGGACGACAAACCGCTGCGCCTGGCTGCCACGCACGGCCACCCTGACCATGCCGACGGTGCCTGGCAGTTCGAGCGGCTGTTGATCGGGCGTGCGGAAAAAGAAGTGCTGGAGAAGTATTGTTCCACAGGCGCGCGCCGGGCGATGCTGGCGGACCTGAAAGAGCGCAACGACCCCGATGCGGCCGCGCTGTTCGCCAACGGTTTTGACGGCGAACGCTGGGCCAACGCGCCGCTGCCGCCGCTGGAACTGCTGGACGCCGGTTACATCTTTGACCTGGGCGGCCGCCGCCTGGAGGTGGTGCCGCTGCCCGGGCACACGCCCGGCTCGATCGGCCTGCTCGACCGGGCCAACCGCCTGCTGTTCAGCGGCGATGCCGTGCACAGCGGGCAGATCTGGCTGCAACTGCCCGAATCGAGCTCGCTGGAGGCTTTCCGCGAGATGCTGCTGAATCTTGCGCCGCTGCGTGCTGAGTTTGACTGGCTGCTGTGGGGACACGCGCAGGACCCCGCCCCGGCCGCGTTGATTGACGACCTGATCGCCGGTGTGGAAGACGTGCTGGCCGGGCGAAAGCAGGGCCAGCCGCACGCCTGGTTCGGCGGCGAGGGGTTGCTGATTGATTTTGGCTCGTGCTCGCTGCTGTACAAACAGGAATAGCGGCGCACGGCTGTTCAGGCAGAAAGCATTTCGCTGGTTTAAAATGAGAGGCTGCCCGTAAACTGCAGGCAGCCTTTTTGGGGGATTGCCGTTCGGGTGGCTCAGTTTAGCTGACCGCCTTCTTTACGAGTGCGGTGATGAGCGCTTCTTCGGCTGGCGTAAGCGCCTTCAGCGCGAAGGCGGTCGGCCACAGGTTGCCGTCGTCGAGGTGGGCTGAGTCGTTGAAGCCGAGCGTGGCATAGCGCGAGCCGAATTTTTGCGCGGACTGAAAAAAGCAGACAACCTTGCCGTCTTTGTTGGCGTAGGCGGGCATGCCGTACCAGGTCTTGGGCACGAGCGCGGGCGCGGCAGCCTGGATGATCGCATGCAGCCGGGCGGCCATGCTGCGCTCGGGTTCGGGCATCTCTGCGATCTTGGCGAGCAGGGCGCTTTCGCCGTCAGCTTTTTCTTTTTCGGCCTTCAGTTCTTTGGCGCGTTCCTTCATGGCGGCTTTTTCTTCGGCGGTGAAACCGGCATCATTTTTCGGGCTCATTCTGAAATCCTTTTCGCAATCAATTTGTCCGCCCTGAAAGCGCGGACAGTCACTATCTTAGAGCATTTTTATGCGAAAATCAAGATAATAATGGTCAATATTAGCCGTTAGCCCGCCGCCAGGAATTTTGAATTGCAACCGTGCTTGGTAAGTTATAATAAAAAGTAATTAATTGTGGTTTTCATGATCTCTTTATATCACTGCTCTTTTCCGAGGGAGCGCGGAGTGCGTTTGGATCCTTCCTCAATGCCAGACCAGTTAAATAGAATTTCACAGCCCGCCGAAGGAGTGATGGTCGTTGATAGTCAATGGCGGGTGACCTATGCTAATCTGGCTGCTGCCCATTTTCTAAATTGGGCGTTACCCGAAGAACTGATTGGAACGCTTTTCTTGAAAGCCTTTCCTGGCGGCCAGGGAAAAAAACTTCAACAGGTGGGAAAGCGGGCCATCAGCAAAAAAATTCTCCTTACCACACAATTCTATTCCGAGGATAACAGCCGCTGGTACGAGTGCCGTTTTTACCCGATTCCAGACAGGCTGATCGTCTTGATTATTGAAATCCCTTCCAGCGTCCCTGCCGGCTTTGGCGGTGACCGCAGCACGGCGGAACTGCATACTGGTTCTGCTGCTTGGCGCGGTTCGTTTGATGATTTGCAAGCGCTGCCCGATAAGGCCAGCAAGGCTCTGATCGCCTTGAACCAGGCCTCGCAAAAACTGCAGCAGGTGATTTCGCCTGAATTGCTTGCCCAGGAGATAATTGAGGTTTTGGAAAACCTGTTGGACTACACCAACAGCGCAGTGCTGCTGATCGATGAAACGGATGGAAAAACGCTGGTGCCATTTGCTTTAAGCACGCAAAAACAGGGATCTGAATTTCTAAAAAAAGACAAGGAATATGTCCAGTCAAAAAAACCGCAAGTTGGCGTCGGTATTACCGGCTGGGTGGCGCAGCACGGCAAGTGCCTGCGGGTGGGAAACGTCCTGGAGGATCTGCGCTATTTTTCGATGCGGGCAGACATCCGCTCTGAACTGTGCGTGCCAATTATTTCGGACGACCGCGTCATTGGTGTGATCAACGTCGAAACCACGCAAGAAAATGCCTACTCGCAAGCCGACGAGTTGATCCTGGAAACGGTCGCTGCGCAGATTTCTGTCAGCATCCAGAGAGCGCAGCTTATCGAAAAATTGCGCAAGGAATTTTCTGACTACGAGCAAATGCTGGCCTGGTTAACCCAGAGCGTTAAGAGCCCGGCGATTGGCCAGTTGACTGCCGCGGTGGCGCATGAATTCAACAATCCGCTTCAATCGATGAAAGGCTTTTTGTCGCTTTACCACCAGGAGGTGATGGAAGGGCAAAACAAAGAAAAATTGGAACAATACTTCAAAATCGTGTACGAGGAACTTGAACGGATCAGCCGCATGATCCGAAATTTGCGCGACTTCTCCAGGCCAGCCTCCAAAGGCTTTTTTCAGGTTGACATCAATGCGTTGATTAAAAGTGTGCTTGCTTTGACCGAAAAACAGTGTCAAGACCGTGGCATCGATGTTGTTCCAACTCTGGCCAAATCGCTTCAGCCGGTCATAGCCGATGCGGACCAAATCAAGCAGCTCCTGTTCAACCTGGTTCTCAACGCAATTGATGCGATGGAAACCGGCGGCTCTTTGCTCATTTCGACTTTCGCCTTGAAACCAAATGCTGATCGAACCACGCCCATGCTTGAAATCAAAATCACCGATACCGGCCGCGGAATGAGCCCGTTTATGCTCGATCATGTGTTTGATCCGTTTTTTACGACCAAAGAAAAAGGCACTGGCCTGGGATTGTATATTTGCCAGCAGATCGTTAACACGCACGGCGGAAAGATTGCGATTACCAGCAAAGTTAATGCAGGCACGACTGTTCGGGTCCAGCTTCCCATGCAAACGAAGGAAAAGACACCATGAAAACAACTTCGCTCAGAACATTGGTGGTGGATGATGAGACCAATATTCGCCTTTTCTACCGCCTGGCACTGGAGAAAGCCGGCCACACCGTGGTTGAAGCCGAAAACGGTGTGCAGGCCCTCGAGTTAATCCGCGAATCCTGCTTTGATGTGGCGATTTTGGACCTTAACCTGGGCGGAAAAATCGATGGGCAGCGTGTCTTGGAAGGCATCCGCTGGCGGTGGCCGGAGACGATCGTCATCATTTTGACCGGGTATGGAACCCTGGAATCATCGTTGGCGGCCATCCGGGAGGGCGTGGACGGATATTTGCTTAAGCCTGTCGATGACCATGAGCTGCTGCAAACCATTGAGGATGCCAGACAGCGCATGCAGAGGCGCAGCAAAGAAACGGCTTCCAACCCTGTTGCCCCCGCCGCACCGCTTGTTGCTGGTGACCTCAGCCTTGACCCGGCGCTTTACCGCTTGTATTTGCACGGGCAAACGGTTGAGTTGAGCCTGCACGAATATCGGTTGATGCACTGCCTGATCTCGAACCCGGGCCGGGTTGTCACGGTGCGCGAACTGGTGCGCGCGGTGCAGCAATTTGAGCCAGAATCCGAGATTGAAGCGCGCGAAATCATCAAATGGTATATTCACCGGCTGCGGAAAAAGATCGAACCGGACATGCGCCACCCGCATTACCTGTTGAACGTCCGCGGGATTGGCTACCGGCTGGGCGGTTGATTTAAAATTACAACCAAAATCCAACTTTTTACAACCTGATTTCTCCACATATCTGCCGATCTCCTGCAGGAGGAACGGCGCTTTTGCTTTTATGATTGTCATGTAATCTTTTTATGTTGTAAACAATTCAATTGAAAATATAAATGCGCTTGAGCTGCAGGGGGGAATAGCCAGCGTTCACGGGGAACACAAGGGGGAAACCTGCCCTCGTGATTTTCCTGTCAGAAATTGTTTTGCCGTCGGCGAAAACTTTTCTGGCAGCCGTTCCTCCCATCTACAGCCGGGCAGTCAGGCTGGCAAGTGATCCATGGTGGAAAGGAGCGGGTATGCCGGTAATTGATATCAAGGATGATTGGATTGTTATGGAGGAGACTGCAAAATTACCGCGCAAAATTCCCGGTGGTGTTACCGGCTACTTAAATAACAGAAGGGTAAAGCGGTACAAAACCCTTCCGCTGCATACGCCGGCCATGGTGATTGAACCTGTCCGGCTGCAGGCTGAAATCTATTCAGATGCACTGCGCGTGGCCGGGTATGATCCCCTGACGGTGGACAACGAACTGGATGCCATCCGCAAGCTCCAGGAAGTCAGACCCAGCCTCATTTTGCTCAATTCCTCGTTTTTTTACTGCTTTGACCTGGTCGCGCTCATCCGCGTGCATGAAAACGTCTACCGGTCAAAAACCTGGATATTCTTGCTGGCCAACGAGCAGATCTTCAACCTGGAATTAATGAAAATGGTTGACCTGGTGTTGATGCAGCCGATTGGTTTTGCTCAGATGCGTGACCTTGCGCTGCGCTTCCGGCGCTGCGCGGTATAAACCTGATAAATCAACAACGCCTTCCAAAATGCGAAGGCGTTTTTTATATCAACCCTGGCCGCGCTCAGTGAAGCTTGACCAGTTGGCCATTTTCCAGCCGGAAGGTCCAGGTGACGGCCTGGCCGGGGCAGCACATCGGGTCGGAGGGGCCCTGCACGCGCATGTTGAGCGTGATCAGGCCGCCCGCCACCGCCCCGCCCTCGACGATCACGCGGTCGCCCAGCGAGAGCGTGGAGATGTTGATGGGGCTGCCGCTGCTGTTCAGCACCGCCGCCAGCTCGACGAAGTGCCCGGTGCCGCCGCTCTGCGTCGCCAGGAAGACGACCGCGTCTTCCACCCCGTCCTGGTCCAGGTCACCGTACAGGACGGTATCGAGCAGGCGGGTGGTGTAGGCCTCCGGCGACTCCTGCCCGGTGGGCGTGGGCCGGTAGTAGATGCCACCGGTCAGTTGGAACGTGCCCCAATCCAGCGAGGTGTAGGTTCCGTTTTGCAGCAGCTCCAGCGGCAGCGCCGGGGCCGGCTCGGCAGTGGGCTGCGGGGCAACGCCGGGCGTGGCGGCCTGCGCCACGGCGGTCAGCGTGGCATTGACGTATGCGGACAGGTCGGGGGTGGGTTGCGGCTGCGCCGCGCAGGCGGCCAGCAGGAACAATAAGGGAAGCAGCGTGAGGATCTTTTTCATGGGGTTTGCCTGCAGGCTAAGACGGTGCGCGCCCCGGGAAGGTTCCCCGGCGGCCTGTGCCGGGCGGCTGATTCTTTACCCGAGATTGCGGCGGCCGGTCCGGCCGATATAGACCTGTTTGCCGGTGGTTTTATCGCGATACACGTCCACCCCGTTCTCCGTGCGCAGATATTCCAGATATTTGTCAACATCCTCGTTGGCGGCAAAACGCCCGGAATCGCTCAGGGAACCCTCGAATTTCCATTCGTCCGGATAATTAATGATGTGCGATTGGCTGCCAGCCAGGCGGCATGCAGCCACCCTGCAACCCATACCGTTGATGGTGACATGCCCAAATTCCAGCCAGTCGCCGGGCGCGGTGGGGCCTTGAAGCTGGTCCACCACCGCAAAATCAACCGTTTTGCCCTCCCGCATGAATTCCAAACCGGCCTGCTCCAATCGGGTCACGAATGTGTGGACGTCCTGCGGCGTCATAAAGCCCACGCGGGCCAGTTCGCCGTCGAAACAAAACGTGCGGTTGGGGATGATGGTTAAAAAGGCATCCAGCCCGCCGGGGAATTTTTCCCGCAGCGCATCGACGCGGATGATGACGGAGATTGCTTCAACCAGAACAGCCATTGCATCTTTCTTTGTTGTCGCCTACAGGTTTCTGTGATCGGGTCAGCCGGCCTGGGCGCGGATGCCCGCATTCGCGGCGCGGGGGCGCGGGTTGGCGGCGTGAGCGTGCGCGCCTGCGCGAAACCGCGGGGTTGAATACCGCCGCGGCTTTGGGGAAACGGGCAGTAGAGGTGCATTCGCTGCCTGCCTTCGAAGAGGGTTGGATGCACCGTTTTATGCCGTTTTCCTTCTTTCTGCAATTAATTGTAGCATCCCCCGGAACATGGAGGTGTTCCCTGATGATCAATTGCTAACCCCAAATCACGATATCAAAACCGCTCGGCCCTTAGCCTTAGATGCCAATGCGGCATTCTCGACAATATGCGGTTTCACTCCGGTCAGAAGGCGAATGGGGGGCAAAAACCGAGACCACTCTACCTGCTGCATCTTGATCATGCCGCGATTTGGATTGGAAAAAAGTCCCATCCGGTAACCGAAAGTCCGTTAACTTCATATCCCCAGGATCACCCTTGCCCGGTCTAACGAGGTCGTTTCCACGCGGGCCAGCACGCTGCCGCGCTGCTCGGGTTGCGCTGAGTCCAACAGCGCGGCGGCGTGGTTCCACACCTCCTCGCGCCAATCGGAGATGAGCAGCGTGGTCACCCACTCGTCCAGGGGACCCATCAGTTTGTCCATCACCGAAAATTCCGGGTCAAACCGGCGGATGACCCCGTCTTGAACGGCGTTGATCGTGTCGTGAATCACGTGGTTGATGCGGCAGTGGTCGCGGTAACGCAGCCCGCGTTGATCTTCCGTCAGGGTGGGCCACTCATCGCCAAGCAGATCCGCCAGCGCCAGGACGAGATCGTAGTTGATGTGCGCATTGACGCCCAAAACCAGGTTTTTTAAAGAATTGATGCGCGGATTTTGCACCGCGGTGAAGGCGATATTCCAGACCTCGGGGGTGGTCGGCTGCCTGCGCTCGAAAGACTCCAGCGCCCGGAAGTAGTAGTCGGCGAAATTTTCCATCAGGCGGCGGACCCAATCGCCGTCTTCAAATTCGCCGTTTTCAATGGCGAGCAGGACGTTGCGGGTCATCATTTGATAACAGGTTAAGAAAATCAACTTGCGGTCTTGCACGGTTTCCCACTGCAATAGCAGTTGATTCATGCGGGTTATCAATGGGTTTGAGTCAACAGACATCCGCCGTCCCCTACATTGAAACACCGTCCATCAAAACATTTTATGGTTCTGCATTTTATCATACTGGAAAAACATTGACAAATCTTCTAAAAGATAACGCGATATTCCAGGAAGAAGCGCACCCACCGACGTCAACCGGCGGCAGGCCCGCTGGCCAGAAACGCCGGGTGAAATTCGACGCTGCCCCGCGGAACCTGCCCGTCGAACGCAAGCACGAAGAAGACTTCCGGCGGCACCCCGGCATGGCTCAGCCCGGCAGTGTTGTGAAATCCAAACCGGGGGTAATATTCCGGGTGCCCCACCAGGCAGCAGCCTCGCGCATTGATCGTTTTCAACCGCGCCAGCCCTGCCTCGATCAGCGCTTTCCCAATTCCCTGCCCCTGGCAAGCCGGCAGCACCGAAACCGGCCCCAGGCCATACCAGCCCGGCGTGCCGTCGGACATGGTGACCGGCGAGAAGGCGATGTGCCCGACAATGCGACCGTCCAATTCGGCCACCAGGCTCACAGTCAACGCGTTTGCGGCGCGCAGCGCCTCGACTACAAATTGTTCGGTGTGGTCGCTGATCTCCATATTCTCGAAGGCAGCGGCGGTCACCGCGCCAATTTGCTCTGCATCGGCAGCGGCTTCATCCCTGATCACAACTTTTGCATCCATGAGCTGTACATCCTTCCTTTTTTGGAATTATCTATCCCGCCGCCGCGGTTTTGCAGCAAGCTGGTTTCATCCGGCACCCAGAATCGCTTTTTGTCTGCTTTCCCTCTCTCTGGTTGGCTGGCCAGCGGCGATGAGGGTATAATTTCATTGCTTCACTTCACATTTCTTAAGTATATCCATCTTCGTATATATTTCAGTTCCCGGCAATGGGAGTCGGCGAAAACCATCCATGATTTTGGAAATCATTTTATGACCTGGATCGGATTTATATTTTTTGCCTTTCTTTGCGGTTCCATCCCCTTTTCGCTTTGGCTGGGAAAACTCTTTTTGAAGGTGGATGTGCGCCAGGTTGGTGATGGCAACCCGGGCGCGTCCAATGTTTTCAAAGCCGGCGGCAAAGTGGTGGGGGTGTTGTCGCTGCTTCTGGATGTCACCAAAGCTGCCGTGCCGGTCGGCCTGGCGTATCATAACCTGGAAATTCGCGGCATTCCCATGTTTTTAATCGCCGTTGCGCCGATCCTCGGCCATGTTTTCAGCCCGTTCTTGGGTTTTAAGGGTGGAAAAGGACTTGCCAGCGTTCTTGGCGTGTGGATTGGATTGACGATCTGGAAAGCTTCGCTGGCGGCGGTGCTTGGAACTTTACTTGGAATAGCAATGATGTCAGTACCTGGCTGGGCGGTCATGCTCGGCATGCTTGCCATTTTGGCGACCTTGTTGATTTGGATTCCAGATCCAATATTTCTTCTGGTTTGGGTGGGCGTGATCCTCATCCTGGTGTGGACTCACCGGGCTGACCTGCGCCAGCGTCCTAACTTTCGGCCCTGGTTGGCAAAGTGCTTATCCATATCCAGAAAGTGAGCGGGTGTGATTAATTATCTGACTCATGACCTGATCATCCACCTGATCTTTTTTCAGTTGGCGGTACTTGCGGTGATTTTGAGCAATCTCGTAATCCTTCACCGCGCCAGGAAGCATGCGCCACCGGACGACTTTCCAATGGTTTCCATTCTTGTTCCTGCGCGCAATGAAGAAAAGAATATTGTCAGATGCATTCAGTCACTCCTGGCACAAGATTACCCCTCGTTTGAAGTCCTTGTATTGGACGACCAATCCAATGATGGAACCCTTGCCATCCTCAGTCAACTGGCTGAGTCACAACCCAAACTGAAGGTGCTGGCAGGCAGTTCCCCACCGGAAGATCAATCGGGCAAGAATTGGGCCTGCAGCCAGCTGGCACACCAGGCGCAGGGTGATTTGTTGTTATTCACCGATGCGGATACGATTCACCAACCTCAAAGCTTACGCATAATCGTGACTGCTTTGATTGGCGAACAGGCCGACTTGTTAACCGGTTTTCCGCGTCAACATGTGCTCAGTTGGATTGAAAGGCTGTTGGTTCCCTTTTTTACATGGGCTTCCATCAGTTTTATCCCGCTTTGGCTGGCATACCGGATGCGCTTACCGGCTCTTGTTGTTGCGGTAGGCCAGATGATGGTATTCCGGCGTGAAGCCTATCAAAAAATCGGTGGATATGATGCCCTGGGAAAAGCAATTGTAGATGATTTGTTGTTGGCCAGAAAAATCAAAGCGGCTGGCATGCGCTGGCGGGTTATGAGGCTATCGGATCTGATTTCCTGCAGGATGTATCATGGGGGTCGGGAGGCCATTCAAGGCTTTACCAAAAACCTGTTTGCGGCTTTTGATTTTCGCCTGTTAACATATCTGTTTGTATTCCTGTGGTTGGCAATCCTGTTTTGGACCCCGGCGATTGTTCTGGTAAGTTTGGCTTTCGGGCAGGCTCCTAACGCCCAAGTGGATGAACTGGTTGTATGCATGGGGCTTTCATTGCTTGTATGGATGATTCCGTATTTAGAAACGGGTATCCCTTTGCATCTGGCGTTGCTATATCCTGTCACGATCCTGGCAAATGTGGTCATTGCCTTTCGGTCTTTGTTCTACAGTTTAACCGGCCGATTAACCTGGAAGGAACGCACGCTGACGAAACCGGATTGGAAGTGGTTGTGAATAATGCCAGAGCAAAAAGGAAAGCTTGAAGTTAAGAAAGAAACAGCCTTATCGCCTGAATGGATCATGCTGTTCATAACGAATGCGCGTCCTCCAATTGGAGGGCGCGTTTTTTGGCTCAAAAACACCTGCTGCCCCGGTTAGGCCTGGATCCAGAACTCGGCTGTGTCGCGTGTCCTGGTGCGGAATTCCTCCAGGAATTTGAAGACGATTTGAACGCTGTCGGGCGAGTGGCAGGCCATCACGTTGCGTCCGATGATGTCGGGCGTGCGCTCGAACCCGCGGTGCTGGCTGCCGGAGTAAAAGCGTACGTTGTTAGCCTCGCACACTAAGGTGACGTCCACCGGCAGGTGGGTGAAGATGGCTGAGATCCGCTCCGGTGTCAGCGCGCCAATGCCCATTGAACGCAAGCACGAAGAAGACTTCTTGCGGCACTCCCACGTGCTTGACTTTGGCGGTTTTATGAAAAAAATACTACCCCCCGAACAATTCCAGCGCGGGCAGCGGGCGCGAGGAATAGTCAAACAGCGCCTGGTTCTCCCAGTTATTGCCCAGCGACGGGTTAGCCGGGTCCCAGCCGTTGCCGGGCACAGCCGTCCAGGTGGCGTCCCACCAGAAGAAGCCCAGGCAGCGCCTCTCCGGAACAGCGCGCAGGACGTCCAGGATGTCGGCCAGCATGCGCCGCTGGCCCTGCGGCGTGGCCGGGCAGCCTTGCCAATCCTCAAACTGCATCACGTTTTCCGTGCCGTCAGCATCGGCGGCGGTGAACGGGAAGGCCGTTTCCACCAGGACGATGTCCCGGTTGTAACGTGCGGCAACGTCATTGAGGTTGCGCTGCAAATCCGCCAGGCTGCCGTGCCAGTAGGGGTAGTAGGATGCGCCGATCAGGTCAAAGTCCACGCCCCGGGCGGCCGCTGCATCAAACCAGCCGCGGAACAACGGGTTGTTGCCTCCTTCGGCCAGGTGCAGCATCACACGCGCCTGCGGAGCCGTCTCGCGCACCGCCCGCGCGCCCTCCTTGAGCAGCGCGGCCAGGCGGTCAAAGCCGTCCGCGCCTTCCAGTTTGCCTTCCGGCCACAGCAGGCCGTGGTTGATCTCATTGCCCACCTGCACCATCTGGGGCGGTGTGCCCTGCGCGGCCAGCGCGGCGCACACCTCGCGCGTGTGCGCGTAGAGCGCGCGCCGCAGGCCGTCGAAATCCAGGTCTGCCCAGGCGGCCGGTTTGAATTGCTTGCCGGGGTCGGCCCAGGAATCGGAGTAGTGAAAATCGACCAGCAGGCCGATCTCCAGCGCTTTCAACCGCCGGGCCATGGCAAGCAACTGTGCCAGACCGTGATACCCGTCCGGCGAATTGACCCACACACGCAGCCGGGCGTAGTTCAAGCCGTAATCTTTCAGGATCTCCAGCGCGCTGCGCTCGCGCCCCAGCGCGTCAAAGTAGCGGCCGCCGAAATCCTCAGATTTCTTCAGGCTGGAAATATCCGCGCCGCGAATCGCCAGGCGGGTGCTCATGGGCGGCTCCTGTCGATCACTGTCTCGATCACCGCCGCACCGCCGGCGGGTAGCTCGATTTCGCCGCCGACCGCCTGCCCGCTCAGCAGGTCGCGCCCGCCGACGGGCAACCTCACGCGCGCCGAGGCGGCATTGTGATTCAGCAGGAACAGCCATTCGCGCGCGCTGGCCGCGCGGCGCTGCGCCTCGACGCCCTCCGGCAGCCCCGCCAGCACAGGCTGAACCTCTGCCTCGGCCAGCGCGCGCTCCAGCAGCCATTCCAGCCCGGCGGGCTCCAGTTCGGCGCCCAGGTAATACGCGCTGCCCTGGCTGTATGCGTTCCGGGTGACCGCTGCCGACCCGGCGAAATAATCCTGTTCGAAGCGTGCCAGCGCCTCGGCGCCGCGCAGGTGAATCACGTCTGCCCAGAAGCGGGTTTCAAAGCGCCGTCCGTCTGCGGTCAGCACGCTGTTGCGCCCCTCGGGTGAATAGGGCACAAATTCTTCGATCTCCAGCCCCAGCAGCCCGCGGAACGGTGCAGGGTAACTGCCCGGGCGAATCTGTTCGTTCGGGTCGACAATGCCGCTGAAGTAGTCCATCAACAGCACGCCGCCGCGCTCCACCCAGGCAGACAGGTTGGCGGCCGCTGCGTCGCTCACCAGGTAGAGGTGCGGCGCAATCACCAGGCGGTAGCGGCTCAGGTCGCTTTCGGGGTGGGCAAAATCGACCGGGATGTTGCGCCGGTAAAGCGCGCGATGCCAGGCGCGCAGGCCCGGCAGCAGCTTGAGGTCGTTGGAGGGTTTGCTGTCCAGTTCCAGCGCCCACCAGTTGTGCCAATCCATCAGGATGGCAACCTGCGCTTCCGCCCGTCCCTCCAGCAGGGCGTTCAGACGCGGCAGTTCACGGCCCAGCGCTTGCACCTCGCGCCATGTGCGCGATTCGGTGCCGGCGTGCGGCAGCATGGCCGAGTGAAACTTCTCCGCGCCGGCGCGCGACTGCCGCCATTGAAAGAACAGGATGCCGTTCGCGCCGCGCGCTACGGCCTGCAGGCTGCCCAGGCGCATCACGCCCGGCTTTTTCACCGCATTGCGCTGCCGCCAGTTCACCTGCGAGGCGGCCTGTTCCATCAGGATCCACGGCTCGCCCTGGCGCAGCGAGCGGATCAGGTCAAAGGTCATGGCCGAGACGGCCGCCTAGCCCGGATCGGATGTGTCGGGGTAGCTGTCGATGGAGACCACATCCTCGTGCCGGGCGAACTCGAAATAATCGATCGGCCGATGAAAGCTCATGAAGTTGGTCGTCACCGGAATGTCCGGGGCGGCCGCTTTGAGCACGTCTCTCTGCTCCTGGAAGCATGCCAGCCAGGAATCGGAGGTGAAGCGCGCCCAGTCAAGCTGCTGCGCCGGATTCTTCTGCGCTGGCGCGGTGCGCGGCGGTTCGATTTCTTCCCAATCGGTGTAGGTCTGGCTCCAAAAGGCAGTTCCCCAGGCGGCATTCAGCTCTGCCAGGGTGGCATAGCGGGCGCGCAGCCAATCACGGAAGGCGGCCGCCGAGCGCGGGCAAAAGCACTCGCCAACGTGGCAGCCGTACTCGTTGTCCACGTGCCACATGGCCAGCGCCGGGTGACTCTTGTAGCGTTCGGCCAGCGCCGCTGCCACGCGGCGCGCGTAGCGGCGGTAATCGGGGTTGTGCGGGCAGTAATGCCGCCGCGAGCCCTGCCACAGCGTAACGCCGTCCGCGGTCACCGGCAGCATCTCCGGGTGCAGCCGCACCATCCAGGCTGGCGGCGCGGCCGTGGGGGTGGCCAGGTTCACCGCCACGCCGTGCGCGTGCAGCAGGTCCATCAGGCGGTCCAGCCAGGCAAAATCGAACACACCGGGGCGCGGCTCGATCCGGGCCCAGGCAAAGATGCCCAGCGACACCAGGTTGACGCCGGCCTGTTGCATCAGGCGCGCATCCTCGGCCCAGACCTCTTCCGGCCATTGCTCGGGATTGTAATCGCCGCCAAAGTAGATTTGTGTGAAGTTCATTGGTTTGCTTTCAGCGGAGTGAACTACTTCGGGCTGCACAGGGCACTCCTAGAAATCGGTGATGCGCTTCAGACGGTCGCGGTATTTCTCTCGGAACTGCTGGTTGAGGCGCTTTACCTCGTTCTCGTCACCCGTAAAGGAGCAGCGCAGGCAGTAATACTCGTCCCGATCCTCATCATACAGCATATCCATATCAATCTCGCGCATCAAACAGCGCGGGCAGCGGTAATTCAACTTGCCTTTGCGACCTTGAGCCATGTGCGCAGCTCTCCTTTCGCCTGAATGGTTTTTTGAATGCCCAGCGTGAACATGGGTGAAAAAGAAAAGCCTTCGCGCAAATAGCCAGCCGCCGGACCGTCTGGACGCATTTCAACCAGCGTATCCACTTGCGGCAGCACGGCTTGCACGCAGTCGACCGCGGCGCGCTCCAACTCGCGCGACCGGTAAGCGTAGTCGATCGTGTCGGTTTGACCGCCGTCGATCAGGCTCAGGCGCACCCCGGTCAAGTCCTCGGGGTATTCGGTGGTGCCGTAACAGCCGGTCAGGTACTCGTTGATGCTGAACTCGGCCGCCGGGTCGCTCGATTCGAGGATGCGGCGGGTGATCTCGATTTCACCGCTGCCCTCACGCAGCCGGAAGATCGACTGCACCCGGATGGTGACGGTTTCAAACACGATGGTCACCGGATCGAGCGTCACCACGCGCGTGTCGCCCTCCTCGGAGAAACTGGCCTGCGTGCGGCAGGTGCACAGGTCCACCTGCTCACCGTGATAACCGATTTTGCAGGATTTTACCGCACCCTCGCCGGCGTAATGGGTGAAGAAACCCGCCCGGTAGAGCGACTGCACCAGGAATGGATAGGAAGCATCCTGGTTGGCCTGGGTGCCAACGCCGCAGGGACGCACCAGCTTGGCAGCGTACGGGCGCAGGTCCACCAGCGCGCCGCCCTGGTTCATGTCCAGGCAGAAGCGCATCCACGGGTCGGCGTACCAGAACATCTGCCGGCGCGATCCGTAGAGGATGTCCTTCCACAGGGTGCATTCGGGGCGGGTGTACGGCCGTCCCTGGCGGTAGATGTCGGCGAACTCGCTCATGGTCAGGTCTTCCAGCTCTCCGCGCCGCTTGAGTTCGCCGTAGTAGGCCATGCCGTCCTGGTAGCTTTTCAGCAGCAGGGCATAATCTGCCTCCCAGCGGCCGCCCTTGCTCATCCAGCCGGGGCCGACGTACATCATGTTGTAGGCGTAGCCGCGGTTGTATTTGTGCATGGCGCGGTACTGGTCAACAATGTTCTTGAAATAGGGCAACTGGTCGCCTTCGTAAACCATGCCGCGCAGGATGTTCTGCGGGTGGGTGCCGTAGTAGGAGCCCGGACCGTCAAAGACCGCCATCAGGTCGCGCGAGAGGTGCGGGATGGCGACGATGCCGATGTCATCCTCTTCATCAGATGCGATGCAGTGAATGTTGCGCTTGGACGGGATCCACGGATTCCACGGGCCACCGTCCAGCAGGGTATACCACGAGTTGTTGGCGTTCCGGTAAGCCTTGGGGCCTTCCTCCCAACAGGTGGCCACGGCGGCCTTGACCATCGGATAGCGCTCTTTGATGTAATTCACCAGTTCGGCATCCATGTAATACGAACCGGTGGAGGTGGGCAGGAAGCCAAAGACTTGCTCAAACTTGCTGAACAGCTCGTCGACAATGCGGCGCTTATCTTCCATCGAGAACAGCCAGATGGCCAGCTCGCGGGAGTGAAACTTCTCGCGAAACTCCTTGCATTGGATGCCCAGGAAGGTCAACCCGATTTCATCGCCGTACAACAGGTGGTGCTCTTTGGCAATGGCGACGGCTTCTTCATTAAATAGGCTGGCATAGGTCATTTGGATGGTGGTGCGCAGCCCGTTGTCATGGGCGATCTGCTGCTGCGTCTTAAAAATATCCAGCGACTCACGCAGAACAGAGGCGCGCGTCAGGTCTTCCACCCGGCCCTGCTCGGCCTCCTTTTGGATGTATTCAGGGACCATCTCGGGCCGGTGAACGATGTTTACATAAAATTTCGCCATAAGTTAATCCGTATTGTTAAATCGCGTTGCAACCGGCAGGTTGCAACCATTTTCTTCTGCGCATTTCTCAGATCACGGGTTCAAATATTCATCCAACGCAGGCAGAGCCTTGCCCGAATAATCAAACAGGGCCTGATTCTCCCAGGAATTGCCCGATTTTGGGTCTTCGGTATCCCAGCCGTTGCCCGGCACAGCCGTCCAGGTGGCGTCCCAGTAGAAAACGCCCAACCCGCGCCCATCCGGCACGCCGCGCACCACCGCCATCACATCCCGCAGCATCAGCCGCTGCCCGTTGGGCGTGAACAGGTAACCGTCGAGCGCCATCCGGCGGTTGGCGATGTTCGCCAGGTGGTCGTTCTCCTGCCCGGTAAAGGGGTAGGCGAACTCGGCCACCAGCACATCCCGGTCGTAACGGGCTGAGAGATCATTCAAGTTGGCCTGCAACTCGGCCAGGCTGCCGTGCCAGAAGGGGTAATAGGAGACGCCGATCACGTCGAAGGGCACCTTGCGGCGGGTGATGTTGTCGAACCACCAGCGCGCCATTTCGTTGTCGCCGCCCTCGGCGATGTGCAGCATCACCAGCGTTTCAGCCGAGCTGTCCTTCACCGCCTGGTAGCCGGATTTCAGCAGCGCCGCCAGGTTGTCGAAGTGGTTGTAGTCGCCGTCTGGCCACAACATGCCGGCGTTGATCTCGTTGCCAATCTGCACCATGTCAGCCGGTGTGCCCTGGGCGGCCAGGCTGCTGCACACGTCGTAGGTGTGGTCATAGACGGCCTGTTTCAACTGCTCAAAATCATAGTCCGCCCATGCGGCCGGCTTGTACTGCTTGCCCGGGTCGGCCCAGTTGTCGGAGTAGTGAAAATCCACCAGCAATTTGATTCCCAGCTTTTTCAGGCGGACGGCCATCGCCAGGATTTCATCTTTATCGTGATAGCCGTCGGCCGGATCAACCCAAACGCGCAGGCGCGCGTAATTCAGCCCGGAATCCTTCAAAATTTGCAGGGCATCTGTCGGGGTTCCGTCGCGGTAGGCGTACACCCCGCCGAGATCCTCCGATTTCTTCAGGCTTGAGATGTCCGCGCCGAGGATGGACAGCGCGGTTTGCCCGGGTTTGATTTCAAGATCGTCAAAGCTGGACCAGCTTTCGGGTGCGCCGAACGAGTGCAGGTTGGCGGTGCATTGGCCGTCGGTTGCCTGGTTTGAAACCGTCAGGTGGATCCAGCGGTATCCGGGTGTGGTGGGCGGGACATAAACGCGCTTTTCCTGCCCGGCGCACGTCAGGCTGAGATAGACTTCGTTTTGCCCGCTGGACCGCACCCATGCGCCCAGCGTGTACCAACCGTTGGCCAATCCTGAAATTGATTGCGAGGTATCCACAATGTAGGTTTCTGAGGCTGTGTGCGTCAGGCGGTAGCTGCCCGAATGGCCTTTCTCCTGGATGAGCACCGCATTCTCCGGGCCAGAGGTGGACCAACCCGCGAGCTGCTCTTCAAAGCCGGGGTTGAGCAGCGCCGGCGGCTCGGTGGGGGTTGGCGAGGCAGCCGGCAGCACGGCGGTTGCCGCGGGCGTTGGTTCCGGCGCTGCCGGGGCGCACCCCGCCAGGGCCGCCGCCAAGATCAGCAGCACGCTGAGCATGAACCGCGATCGCGTTTGTGTTTGAGCCATCTTTGGTCATCCTTTTACGGCGCCCTGTGTCAGGCCGCCGACAATTTGGTCCTGCAGGGCCAGGTAGATGATCATGATCGGCAGCGCGCCCATCAAGGCTCCGGCCGCGAACACACCCCAGCGCTGCGAAAACTGCGCGCCGGCAAAGATCTGCAACCCGACCATCAGGGTGTAATTTTCATTGCTGCGCAGCAGCACGCGCGCTAGCACGAAATCGCCGTAGGTGCCAATGTAGTTGAGGATCAGGATCACGATCAAGATGGGGCGCAGCAGCGGCAGAATTAGACGGGTGAAGATCTGCCAGTCGGAAGCTCCCTCCACCATGGCCGACTCGTCGATGTCGCGCGGGATGGTATCCAGGAAACCCTTCATCAACCAGATGTTGACGCCCATCGCGCCGCCCAGGTACACCATGATCAGGCTGGTGTGGTTATCCAGGCCCAGGAAGGGAAACACATCCCCGATTTGCGAAACCATCAGGAAGGTTGCCACCAGCGCCAGCACGCCCGGAAAAACATTGATGAGCAGAATTCCCTTGAGCATGGTCTGGCGGCCGCGGAAGCGAAAGCGCGAGAAGGCGTACGCCGCCACGGTGGTGATCGAAAGCGAAAGCACCGACGTGATCGACGAAACCTTGATCGAATTCCACAGCCATTTCCAGAACGGGAATTGATCCAAATTGAGCAGCTCGCGGTAATTGCCAAAACCGGGATTGTTGGGGATCAACTGCTGGGTGGCCAGCGTGCCGGTGGGGTTGAGCGAAGCGGAGATCACCCACAGCACCGGGAAGATCGAGAAGAAGATCAGGAAGAGCGCAATGATCCAGCGGACGATGATGCTGCGCCTGCGCTGTTTGCGCATGGATTTGCGGGGGGGTTGAATGGAGATCGGTTCAGACATTCTCGCCAACCTTTTCCCACATGCGGGTGAAGCGGAATTGGATCAGGGTGATGGTGCCAACGATGAAGAAGATGATGATGGTGATGGCCGAGGCAAAGCCGTAATTCACCCCGCGGCTGCCGGAGAAAGCCAGGTTGTACACGTAGCTGATCAGGATGTCGGTATGCCCGGCGGGGGTCGGCGTGCCGGCCATGGGCGGCCCGCCGGCGTTGAACAGGTAGATCAGGTTGAAGTTGTTGAAGTTGAACGTAAACGAAGCGATCAGCAGCGGTCCAACCGCCACCAGCAGCAGCGGCAGGGTGATTTTCCAGAAGGTCTGCCAGGGACTGGCACCGTCCACTTTTGCGGCGGCGTAAATTTCATCGGGGATCGACTGCAGCGCGCCGCTGCAGATGAGCATAAAGTACGGATAGCTCAGCCACAGGTTGACCAGCAGGATGGCGATTTTTGCCCACCACTGGTCGGTGAACCAGGGCGGCGACCAGCCAAACAGGCTTTCGAGCACGCGCGACACCACGCCGATATCCGGGTTCAACATGCCGCGCCAGATCAGGATGGTGATCAATGCCGGAATGGTGTAAGGAATAATCAGCAGGGAACGGATCAGCTTTTTGAGCGGAAAGTCGGGGTCGTTATACAGGATGGCGATGGCCAGGCCCAGCGAGAAGTTGAGCAGCAGGCTGAAGAAGGCGAAACCAAAGTTCCAGGTGACCAGCCGGACAATCGGCCCGCGCAGCGCGGGGCTGATGAAAAAATCTCGAAAGTTCGTCCACTTGATGGACGCGACAAACCCCGGTCTCAACTCCTGCCCGCTTGCCGAGGTGAACATGCCGCGCAGGTTTTTATAAACCGTCCCGGTTTCCTGGTTGATCATCGCGTCCTGCTCAGGATCATATTTGTAGAGGGGCTGCAGTTCCGCTGCCTCCATCGGAGAGCGGATTTGGATGGTCTTCCCCTCTTCCCCGAACTTGATGCTCATCAGGTTCTTGTCGGTGGCGGCCAGGATGCCGCTGAGCCGTTGATAGCCTTCGATTGACTCTGGGATGCCCTGCCCGTCCAGCGCGCCGATGCCGGCTTCGCCGGGCTGCGGCTGGCTGAGCGGCTCGCCGGGCTTTGCCAGGTAGCCGTTGCCGTCGGCGTCCTTGAGCCAGAGCGCATACTCGCCGCCGGAGGATTTAAACGCCGTCCAGGTGTAGGCCCGGCCAGTTTCAGGCAGGTAGGTTAGATTTAAGATTTGGTCGATGGCCTGCTGTTTGGTGATCAGGTGGCTTTCGCCGTAATTGGTAAACGCCACCCATACCGTGAAAACAATCGGGTAGATCGTGAACAGCCCCATGAAAACCAGCCCCACCAGCATCCAGCGGATGGGGTACGCTTTTTTTCGAAGCAGAACAACGTTGACAAAAATTGCGATGATCAGTATTGCGGCTGCCAGCGGAAAATAACCCAGGTCGGCCAGTTTCATCAGAAACCAGGCTGTGCCAATATCCAGGGCGACCAGGAGGATGAATTGTATTAATCTAGAAAAAATGGGGCCGCGGTCAGACGCCCCAGGTTTGTGAATCTTCTGCACTGTGTTTGAAGCCATGCCCACCTCTCCGCGCATGCCTGATCGGGTATCGGGTGGAGGGAAGGCCGGGCTCACACCCGGCCTTCCAGATGTCGAAGAACGATCTACTGGATGGCGATTTCCACCAGTTTCGTCTCGGGGTTGTAGGTGAAGGTCACGCTGCCGTCAGCCGGCATGGTGAATTTGTAGTTGGGGCCGTCCTGGGCGCCGTCAGAACCGTAGTTGACCGTCCAGGCACCGTCCATCGCGACTTTGAACTCATAGTCGCCCGCCTTGAGCTGCACGGTGAGCGTGTACTTGCCGTCGTCGCCCGCCTTCATCGCGGTCGCTTCGCAGGCCGGGTCCCACTGCGCGCCGCAGCCGACCTGGTCCTGGTAGCTGCCCGGCAGGTTGACCATGCCAGCCAATGCGCCCTTGATCAGCGCGCGCACCTGGTTGGCCGCATCGGTCATGGATTCTTCAGGGGTCTGTTCGCCGCTGACAGCCAGGGCGATGCCGTTGTTCCAGGCGCTCCACACCGAGCCCATTTCAGGGATGTTCGGCATGGGGATGGCATTGACGCCTGCTTCGCCCATTGCCACCAGGTCCTTATCGGTCATGCTCGCGGCCACCGACTTGAACGCCGAGGGGCGCAGGCCGGTTTCGTAGATCTTCTGCATGAATTCTTGCGTGGCAACGTACTCGGTCAGGAAGGACTGCGCCAGCAGGATGTTCTCGCTGAAGGCATTGACCATGAAGCCCTGCACGCCCAGGAACGGCGCGCCGTCATCGGGGAATTTGGTCACGGCGTACGGCACGCCGGAGGCGCGGATGCGGTCCAGCGCCCACGGGCCGGCCATCAGGAACGGTGCCTTGCCGGTTTCGAATAACTGGTGCGCGGTTTCATAGTCAGCTGTGACGGGGATGAGGCCCTCTTTGGCGGCATCGGCCAGCCACTTCACGCCGGCAATCATGCCTTCGCTGTCCAGACCGACGTCATCGGGGTTCCAGGCACCGTTGTCATCCAGACCAAAGATGTAGCCGCCCTTGGCGGTCAGGACGGGCAGGTTTTCATAGCCGCCGCCAGCCATGCCAAAGGCAAACTCAATCTTGCCCTCGGCCTTCAACGCGCGGCTGATCTCAAGCACCTCGTCCCAGGTGGTGGGCGGAGTGGCTACCAGTTCGGTGTTGTAGAAGAAGCCCAGGTTCTCCGTGGCATACGGAACGCCGTAGAGCTTGCCGTCGGTGTAGGTGAAGGCCTGCAGAGCCAGGGGCAGGAATTCTTCCGCTTTGGCGCCCAGGTCGATGGGGGCCACCAGGCCGCTGTCAACCAGCGCGCCCAGCCAGTCATGCACGCCAATGAAGATGTCGGGGCCTTCGCCAGCCGGCGCGGCGGTGATCATCGGGGTGCGGATATCCTGAACGCGGCCCAGGTCCTCGACGACAACCTCAACGTTGTACTTCGCGCGGAAATCCTCAGCGAATTCCAGCAGGATGGGCGTGCGTGTATCGTCCGCCCAGATTTTCAGGGTCGCCACGGGGGCGGGCGGCTCCGTCGGGGCGGCAGTGGGTTCTACCACCGCCGCGGTCGGCTCTGCCACGGCCGCGGTGGGCACCGCGGGCGCTTGAGTCGCCGCGGGTCCGCAGGCTGCCAGAACAAAGCTCAAAACAACAAGCAGTGAAACGAGAGAGACCAGCCTTTTCATTTTCTTCTTTCTCCTTGGGATTCCTGGCAGCCGGTCGCGGCCGCCATTGACAGGTAACAAACGATCCTTACCCTTCATTGTATAAAACCGCAAATCAAATGAATTGAAAAAAAGCCGGATTCATTTGTATATAAACTGGATTCCAGCCTCAGGCGCCGCAACTGGCGGCCAGCGCGCTGGCAAACCCATCAAATGTAAGCGGATGCAGCAGGCAGCCGTCTGCGCCCAACTCCCGGGCCAACGCCACCTCGCCGACCGCGGCGCAGGCCATAATTTTGCTCTCCATGCCGCCCAGCGCCGGCAGCCAGGCGCGCGATTCGCGCAGGGCGGCCAGCGATGTGAACAGGATCACCGCTGGATGCGCCCTGACCGCTTCATCCAGCGCGCTGCCGGCCGAAGCGGTGATGACCGACAGGTTGCATTGACCGGCATAGCGGGTGAGCAAATAAGCCAGCCCGGCGTCGTTTCCCACCACCAGTATGGTTTTCGAATCCAGGGGCATTTCCACAACCTTCCGTCCTTCCCGGCCGCGCAAAGCGCGGCCGCAGTTCCATGCTTACAGGGTACAGGAATTGGAACGGGCGGTCTTGTTCATCAACCGGATGTTTTTGAGTAAAAGCTGGATTTTACGGCTTGCCCTTGCAGCGGTAAGCCCGGGGTGAAAGCCCCATCTCGCGGATAAAGGTGTGCGTGAAATGAGCGTTGTCGGAAAAGCCGACGTTCATCGCCACCTGGGTGATGGTCATATCGCTGTTCAGCAGCAGCTCGCAGGCCTGTTTGATGCGGTAGCGGCGGATGTAGGCGATTGGCGTGATGCCAAACTCCTGGCGGAAGCAATCGGTCAGGTAATCCGCGCTGATGTTGAGCCGGGTGGCGATGTTTTCGCGGGTGATCTCTTCGGCGTAATGTGCCTGGATGATGGCAATTGCCCGGCGGACCAGTCGGCGCATCGACCGGCTCAAGGAGCTCTTGCGGGTCAGCGCTGCGTCGAGGTGTTCGAGCGTTTCGGCGGCGGTGAAAATGCCCTTGCTCAGGATGCTGGTCACGCCCCGGTTGCAGCGCTCGATATCAGCGTCCGAAAGCACGCGCGCGGTGAGAATCACAACCGGGATGTCGTGCGCAGCCGGGTTGGCGTGCAGCGCGTCCAGCACGGCAAAACCGTCCATCTCAGGCATATTCAAGTCCAGCAGGATCAGGTCAGGCAGCCCGGCGGCGACTTTTTCCAATGCTTCGCGGCCGTTGCGAGCCGTCACCACCCGCTTGCCGGTTTTTTCCACCAGCCGGCTGTGCATCGATAGGATGGCGGGGTCGTCATCCACGATCAGCACGGTCTGCGGGTGGGTCTCCTTTCCCAGCAGACGCGCCAGTTCCTTCGTCAACACGTCCGCCTGAATGGGCTTTTGGAGGTAATTCATCTCCACAAATTCGCCCCGGTTGCCGACCGGGTCCGGCGAGAACGCGAACACCGGGGTGTTTTCCAGCAAAGCCTGGCGGCGCAGAATTTCGGCAACCGGCCAGCCGTTCCTGGCGGCCAGATCCTGCCCGAGGAAAATGGCATCTGGCAGCGAATCGGCCACGCGCGCCAGCCAATCTGCCTGCGCGTCAATGTTCCAGGCGGTCACCGCAAAACCGTTCTCCCGCAGGAACCCCGCCAGAGCGTCGGTGGAATCGCCCTGCCCGCCGAGGATCGCCACCGTCCAGGACGATTTTTCGGCCGCCGGGCCAATCTCCCCGGGCTGGATGGCGCGGGAGGTCAAACGGGGCAACGTGAAGGTGAACGTCGAGCCGCTCCCCAGTTCGCCGGGGGATTGAATGGCAACGCGCCCGTTGTGCGCTTCGACCAGTTGTTTGGTGATTGTCAGGCCGAGACCCATGCCGCCAATCCCGCTTTCGATAATCCGCTCGGTGCGGTAAAACTCGTTGAATACCTTCTCCTGGTCAGCCGGCAGAATGCCCGGGCCGGTGTCGCTGACCGATACCGAAACCTCTCCAACCGATGCCGCCACCGATAAGCGGATTTCTCCGCTCTGCGTAAACTTGACCGCATTGCTGATCAGGTTCAGCGTGATCTGCCGCAGTCGTGTCTGGTCGCCCAGCACCCAGATGGGACTGTTGGGCAGCACAGCGCTCCAGGCCAGGCCTTTTTCTTGCGCCATCTTCTCGCCGAGGTTCACGGCGATGCGCAAGACCTCGATCAGATCCACCGGTTCGCGCAGGATGCGCAATTGCCCGGCTTCGCTGCTGGCCAGGTCGAGCACGTCATCAATCAAGCGGGCCAGGTGCTGCGCGCTGTTGTTGATCTGTGCAAGGTCCTGAAGCTCCACCGCTTTGCCTTTGAGCGACATTTCGCTCAGGCCGACGATGATGCTGAGCGGCGTGCGCAGCTCATGGCTGACCATCGACAGGAAGCGGCTCTTGAGCTGGTTGGCCTCCTCGGCCAGCTTGCGCCCGTCCAGCGCGTCCTGGTAAAGCAGGCTGATGCGCAGCGCGGCGCTCAGGTTGTGCACCAGTGCGGCGCACAGCTCGGGGTTGGGCGCGTCGAAGGCCACAAACCCCGATAGGTTCTCCTCGATGGTTAACGGCAGAATGGTGAGCTGAAACGGGTGCGTGGTCGGGTATAAATTCGCTACCGGGAACGCCCTTGGGTTGAAACACAGCCCGCCGAAATTGGCCGCAAAGCCGGCGCCGAATAGAACCTTGCCCTGTGCAGGCGGGTCGTCGCTGCCGCCCTCATACAGCGTCACCAGGGCATTGTTGATGCCCAGTTCGGGCAGGTGGCGCGCCAGGATATCGGCGGTTTGCTCAATGCTCATGGCCGAGAGCATTTCCGCGGTCAACCGCCCCAACTGCGAAATCATCTGCATGTATCCGACCATCGACCGCGTGGTGGCCTGCTGCAATTGCCGGGCAATCTCCTGCCGCGCCTGGTCGAGGTACAGCGCCGCGTAGGACAGATCCAGGTCGGGGTGCAGCTGCGCCAGGTTTTTCAGGTTCTGCAGCAAAATTGCGCTGGCTGCCTGCCAGACGGCCGTGTTTTCATCGTGCGCTTCAGCCCATTTCACTGCCTGATCCACCGCGTCCAGCCATGCCGTGGGCTCGCGCCGCGCACAGGAGAGCAGGAAATTGTCCACCAGGCCGGCTGACCAACGCTGGAATTCTTCGATCGGGCTGTTGTGCGCTTCGGCAAAACTGGCGTCTGCCATTTGATGGACAATGGCATCCAGCGTCAACCGCGCGGTTTGGATCTCGAGCGTGCCCGGCCGGCAGCCGCACGATTCGCGCACGATCAGCCGGGTAGGCACCACCACCTTCGTGCTGCCGGCCTGTTGGCCGCGGATGTATTCCAGCAGGGTGACCACCGCCTGGTAGCCGAGCAAGAAAGTGGGATGCCGGACCGTGGTCAGAGAGGGCGAAACGGCGCGCGCTTCAACGATATCGTCAAAGCCCACCACGGCCACGTCCTCGGGCACGCGCATACCCGCCTGCGCCAACACCTCCATCGCGCCGATGCACGACAGGTCGTTGCTGGCGATCAGCGCATCGAAGCGCTCACCGCTGGCCAGGATTTGCCGCATGGCCGCGGCGCCGCCTTCCTTGCGGTGCTCGCCATAGGCGCACAGTCCGGGGATAAACTCCATCCCGGCCTTTGTCAGGGCGGCCTGGTAGGCGCGCAGGCGTTCCTCGCTGTCGCCGCCGCGGCCGGGGTTGCCGGCGATGAAGGCAATCCGCCGCCGCTCGTGGCTGAGTAGATGCGTAAAGGCAGATTGGATCCCGGCGGTGTTGTCGACCGAAACCAGCGGCCCGGGCCCTTCCGGCGTGGTGAAGATGACCGGAAACCCCGAGTCCAGCAGGTCGCGCACGTAATGCAACTGCGTTTCGGTCAACTCGTCCGGAACGATGATCAGGCCGTCAGTATTCCACGGGCCGACCGGGACGAAATCAATGCCCTCGCCGGGCACCGACCAGATACTGTGATGCTGCGGGCTCTTCCCGGTGATGCTGAAGCCGCAGCCCAGCAGCAGGCTGCACTGGTTCTCCCGCGCAGCGGCATTGATCCCCTGGATCAGCGAATGGGCATAATGATCCATCGAGGTGCCCTGGTACACCGGCCAGTTCGAGATGAAGCCAATGGTGGGAAAAGGATTCACAGAAGAATTGTATCATCCTTGCCAGACAAGCGCTTGCCAGCGCCCAATGTTACCGCTGCATCAGCGCGAACACACCCCAGCCCAGGTATTCACGCGTGTAAGTGGCGTAGCGTTCGGGTTCTGAGGTTAGTTGGTCTCGAACCTCTTTCGCGAACGCATCGCCGGGGTTGGCATCCAGCCACCGGCGCATGGTGAGCCATTTGGACGCTTCGAACTGGTCTCAGTTGGTAGAATGGGTTCGATTTTGAACCCACCGATTGACTACGGTTAATTATACGCACCAATACAAAAAACCGCCCTCCATCCCTGGAAGGCGGTTCGCATTATCATCCATGCAGCGGCTACCGCTGCAATACCGGTCGAGACTTATGCCGGTAGCTTTGATTTAACCAACTTCTTTTTCATCCTCGTTGTATAATTTTTCCAATGATCCAATCATAAACCATCGCAAATAGGGGTATAAGTTTGTGCTTTCTCCGCCAAACTTGTTCGCGACCCTTTCCTCACTGTCCGGCGCCAGACATGGCTCCTATCGGCCCAAGCGTTATGACGGGATTCAAAGAAGCCATAAATTCAAAGCACTTCGAAATGCAGTGCAAAATTAAAAACAGCAGAGCCGTTCCACCGATCCGGACAGAAATCGTCAGCAAAACCGGACATTTGTACCAAGGGATGGCCAGGTCACAACCAGAATGGACCCATCCGAAGAGATTTACAGCCTTATCGCAGAAAGTCGTTCTCTTGAACGCCATGGTGATATTGCTGCCTCCATCCGGCAAGCGCAGCGGGCGTGCCATATGGCCAAGCTTCATGCCGATACGGAGGGAGAGGCTACAGCGCTCAATGCCCTTGCGTATGCCCATATTCGCCTGGGACATTACGAACAGGCGCGTAAATTTTGCCAGCAAGTTTTGATTCTGTCCGGCGCAGAGGCGTCTTCTCGCGTGGATGCGCTGTTGAACCTGGGAATTTGCGCCGGTGAAACCAATGACCTGGATGCCCTGGAGGATAGCTGCGCGCAAGTCATTGATCTGAGCCGCCAAATTGGTTACCATCGCGCATTGATCCGCGGCCTTCACACCCTTTCCTGCATGGTTTACATGCCCCGTGGACAGTTTACGCTTGCGCTGGCAATCGATGAGGAGGCGCTAAATATCGCCAAAACCCAAGGTCAGATGGATTTGGCCTGGGGGCCGCTGCTGACGATGAGCTATGTACAATGGTTGTTGGGGCAGCAAAGCCTGGCCAGGGCCCGTCTGGCTGAATTGCAGCAGGCAGCAGCACCTGAATCGCTGGGAGATGGATACTGGCACTATATTCAGGCTAACCTGGCACTTGAAGTTGGAGAGGTGGAGCAAGCCCGGCACCTGTTCACTCGCACCCTTTCTATTGCTGAAGCCAATGGGATTTCCGAGAACCTTTTTCTGGCGCGTCTTGGAATGAGCCGTCTTTACAGGGTTCTGCAGGATGCACCCACCGCATTCGCATGGGCGAACGAGGCACTGGCCATCGTGCAGCGCAGCGGATATCACCATCTACAGGCTCAGGCTCTAATTGAGCGCAGTCGAGCCGCCTGGGCGATGGTAGATCTGGCAAATGCTGAAGCCGATTTGCGCGCGGCCATTGCACTTCTCGCCCCACAACGACTGGACTTCGACCTGGCGGTTGCTACGCTTCTTTTAGCAGCGCTGTTGCAGCAGCAAAACCACCCTGAGGCTCCAATGGTATGTCAAGAGGCTTTTTCTCGCCTGCTTCGCGGGGGATTTGCTTTTCTGGCGGATCGGGAGCGCGCCATCGTTTCCCCTTTGATCCTCCAGGGTCTTAAAAGCGCGGAGCCGTCGATCGTCGAAGCCAGTAAAAGCCTGGTCCAACACCTGCAGAAAGTCATGCCGCCACCTTTAAAAATCACCACCTTGGGAGGTTGGCGTATACAAGCCGGCAGCCGTCGGGTAGATTCGCAGTTACTGCACCAGCGGCGCGCAGGGGAATTGCTGGCGCTGTTGTTAATCAGTCCAGGCCGCTGTTTGCCTGTTGACCAGGCGATGGATGTCTTGTGGCCCGATAAAGATCCCGCTTCTGCACAGCCCTTGCTCTATCATGCCACCTCGATTCTTCGGCGGGCTTTGGAACCAGACCTGCCCGATAAATTTCCCTGCCGCTATTTACGGGTGGAGGACGGTAAAGTTGCGTTAATTTTGCCGCCCGATTCTGTGGTGGATTATGAAATTTTTCTAAGGCACATCCGTCAGGAAGAATGGGATGCCGCATTGTCTTGTTATGGGGGCGTATTTCTACCAGAGTATCGTTATGTCGATTGGGCAGAAGCGCAGCGCCGCTGGCTGGTACAGAATTACCAACGCGCCTTACTGATCCGGGCTGCCATTTGGTTGTCGGAGGGGCAGTTCCAGCAAACCCTGGATGCCTGTTATAGAATTCTGGCGGATGAGCCCTGGCAAGAACAGGCCGTTCTGCTGGGGATGCAAGCCTGCATTGGGCTGGGAAATCTGACAGATGCGCTGCGTTTATATCGAAATCTAGAAAAAGTTTTGCACACCGAGCTGGGGGTTGAGCCACAAACGGAATTACAAGCCCTCTATCATTTTTTGCAAAAACGTTAATCAAATCCAAACTTTAGGAACTTTACTGTACACCAATAAAAGAATAAATTACTGCCCATTTTGTAAGTTCCGTGGCAGTTACAAAAGGTATGAATGAACGGTGAGAACTATTCATACCCTTATCTTGCGTTTATTCATTGATAACGACCAGGCTGGTGTGCTGCGCGGTTCCCTTCACACAGTGGACGGGCAAACCGGGCCGCTTCTATTTCAAGATGAGAAGAGCTTGTTGGCTCATTTAAAACACCTGGCAGCGGATCCGCCGCCCACGGTTTCTGATAAAAGGGATAAAAGGAAACTTCCATCATGAACCGAATTACATCTTCGATTTTGCTTGTTGTTCTGCTGATTTTCACCTTGAGCATCGCCAATATGCCTGTTCGGGCGGCAGGCACCATTCGCTACCTCTCGCCCACTGGCGTGGATACCTCTGATTGTTCCCTCGCGAACCAACCTTGCCAAAGACTTCAGTACGCGATTAGCCAGGCAGAGGCAGGTGATTCGTTGTACCTGGCGGCAGGGGTATATTCCGGGGTTCAATCGTATAACGACAAAAATCAGGTCGCATATTTCGATAAATCACTCAGTTTGTTTGGCGGCTACAACGCCAGCTACACCACCCGCAGTCCGGAAAGCACCCCTTCGGTGCTGGATGCCGCCCTGGGCGGGCGGGTGCTTTACCTGGCGAATGCTGTTGAACTGACTCTGGATGGCGTGCAGTTGAAAAATGGTGCGGCTTACCGGGACGGTGCCTGCATCTATGCTGGTGACCGCGATAATGCGTTGACGATTATGAACAGCACAATTAGTGGATGCCAGGGAGCGTATGATGGACGGGGTTTGGGAATCTATTTACTGGGTGGCAGCCTGGATTTGCGCAACAGCACACTGGAAAACAATACGCCAGCGAATGCCGATTTTGAGATCATAGGCTCTGCTGTTTTCGCCAAGAGCGCAAGTATCAACGTTTTCAATTCCGTTATCGCTAACAATTCCGGTGATGGAGGACCTTTTTACCTCTATGAAACCGGTGCGAGCTTTGATGGCGTCACCTTCACAGGCAATTATGGTGGAGTCTATAGTAGCGGAATCCAATCCTATAAGGGCTCGCTGCAAATTGTCAGGTCTACCTTTACAGGCAATATTGCGGCACAAGAAAATGGGAACCAGGGTGGGGTAATCGGGATTCAAGAGACGCTCAACGCGGAGATCCAGTCAAACATCTTCACCAACAATCAAGGCGGCACGATCAACCTGGTCTCCAATGTCGGTGGGCTGCTCATCAGCCAGAATCGCTTTCAGGGGAACATTGGCAAAGACGGCGCGGCGATCCGGATGTCCGGTATTTTTCCCTTGCAGGTGGTCGATAATGAATTTATCGATAACCAGGCTGCCAACCGCGGCGGAGCTTTTTTCTGGTATACCGGTGGCTATATCTCAAACCTTGCCCGGCAGGTCATCTTACAAGGGAACACCTTCCGGGGCAACCAGGCTAAATATGGCGGCGCCGTCCACGTGGCGCATGGGGTGGACTTCCGCTACAACCAGTTTATCGAAAACCATGCCAGCATCGATGGAGGTGCGCTGTATCACGAGCGAGAACCGCGGCTAGAGAGTTATTACTCCGTTTTCGAAGGTAACTTGCTGCGCGGCAATACCTCTGGCGGCAATGGCGGGGCGATGGCTGTCTATGCCCCAACCTGCTGCAACGTGAACCAGTTCTACGAAAACAGCGCTTTCGTCGATAACCAGGCTGGTGGATTAGGCGGCGCGATTTATATAGATAACCAGGTCGAGAACTCTGCGCAGTTCAAACACATCACTTTTTCTGGTAACACCGCCAGCGACGGCTCCACCTTCTATATCTATTTTGGTAAGGTTGATATTTTCAACAGCCTGTTCGACAAGGCCCAGGTAGGCATCAAAAATGTCAACGGGGGCTTGTCCCTCAACCGTGTACTGTTCGACAAGACCAGCGTTCTAACTCAGGTGATATATTCCGCCTGGGGCGCGCCCAACCCGGATATCCGTGTGACGGGCCGCGCCGGGCTGGATATGGACGGCTATCACCTCACCGCCGGGTCAGACGCGGTGGACGAAGGAGCGGATCTAAACCTGACCTATGATATTGACCATGCTCCGCGTCTGTTTGGTGTTGCGCCTGACCTCGGCGCGGATGAAAGCCCCTTTAGCAAGGCAACCGGCATATCTGCTCAACTGGTCACCGGTCAACCCAGGTGGACAATCAATTATCTCAGCACCGGCGCGCCGCCCTTGACCACCTTTGAACAGGTTTATCTGATCCCCTATGATAATTATGAAGACACTCTCAGCCTTGCACAGTACTCTATCGAAAGCACCTTCCCAGCAGCGCTCACTCTGAGCTCCACAACTGCTCAACCCGCAATGAACCATACCAGTGCTGGCGTTGAGACGTGGTCTTCACTCTCTAGCCTGGCTCCTGGGCAGGCTGGTTGGGTGGGGATGACCGGGCAGTCGGACACTATTTCTTCAGGGACGGAGCTTTCAGCCAGCGGGACAATGAAATACACCCTATCTGATGACAGTACCGGTGAGATTTCCCTCTCGGCGGTCACCACCGTTCCAGAACGCCCGCTCTTTCCACCGATGCTGGTTACACCCTGGAATGGCGAGATGTGCCTGGATGAGAACGGGCAAATTACCGCCACCGGGTTATCCAGCAACAACGTCACTGTGCGCTTGTACGAGAATGACACATTGGTTGGCAGTGCTGTGCCAGACAACAAAGGCCAATTTTCCATCACCTGGAACACAAGCATGACTGCCAGTGAAGGTGTACAGCTCTATGCGGTTGCCTGTGAAACCGCCGACCGGTGCAGCCAACCCTCGAAAAAGGTGTCGCTTACCTACCCGCAGGGTGAGTGGTGCCCGCAGCGCTCCTATTGGGAAGGCGAAGTCGATGGTGTGCATTATACTTTCCATTTCCGCAACGAGGGCGGCAACTATACATCCCATGATTTTCTGGTCCCCGGTTTATATGGATTTTGGAATACCAAACTGCACCTATACTCTTGCTGCCAATCGCAACTGAACCCATTTCACGTGAAGGCTGATGATGTGGAATACACCACCCCATCCGGGCACAATGGTCGTGAATGGGTCTTCAATATTGGCAGCGCGCATGATGTCACCGTCACCGCCAGCTGCAGTGGCTTTGTCAGCGAGGACGCCAAAGTAAGCAATGGCGAAGTGCTGATAGACCCCGACGGATACGTCTTTGACCAGGCATACGGTGGCAGCTATAACACTACGACCGGTGTGTTCTCGCCCAAGCAACCGCTGAGCGGTGTCACCGTAACGGCATACTACTGGGTCGATGAGTGGCAGACCTGGATTCCCTGGCCGGCTGAGCTTTATGATAACCAGGTCAACCCTCAGGTGACTGGTTCAAACGGTTATTACGCTTTCTTCACCCCGCCCGGCAAATATTATCTGCAAGCAAGTGGAAAGGATGGTTATCAGTCCTGGCGTAGCCCAGAGATCCAGGTCGTTTCAGAGATCGTACACATGAATTCACCGCTCACTGCTTTGGATGCGGCTTTGCCGAACGTAACCGTGATTTCCTCGCCTGCCGGCCTCAGCCAGAAACGAGTAACCATCCCAACTGGAGGAAGCATCACCTGGCAGACGACCCTGGACGCTTCTGCTACGCCAGATACGTACAATGCTTTGATGCTCAACCCACTCACGCGCTTGCTCAGCGCGCTGGATCCGCTTTCCAACTCAGATGGCTGGGATTCGGGCATGCTCCGACCCGGCAGCAGTTACAAACGAACCTTTATGAAGCCAGGAACGTACATCTATACCGACGGATATGGGCACAGCGGAGAGGTGGTGGTTCAGAACGCTATCTTTCTGCCCATGGTCTTCGCTCAAAAGTAACGAGCAGTTATGGCGTAAAACAGTTCTGCTGAACAAACTTGTCAGAAGCCTGGAATTTTAATATGAACGGAGCGCAATCCCATGAAATGGGAAGGCGCTCCGTTGATCTTTGAATAAAGGTTACGCCACAACCGGCCGGAACTTGTAGCCGTACACACGACTCGGTCCGCGTTGTGGAAGTGAAAGTGTTAATCTAATGGCTTACGTTAGCGGCGGGCGGGGGAGTTGGCGGGAAAAAGCCAAAGATAGAAAATGCTTGAAGGGGCTGAATCCCTTTGGGCGGGGCAACGCCCCCGCCCGTCCGCTGCACGCAATGTTGGGCGGTGCGTTGAGTGATATTTTGAGAATAATGTTTGAGCTATTTCATGCGCCACTTTATTTTACCGATCGTTTTCCAAAGGTACATATAAAGTAGAATCGAAGCTTTTGTTGTTATATCGATAGGCGATGGGAGGCGATCGACGCCAAACCAGTCAAGATTTTTCACTTCATAATTTGTATCAAAGAGACTTATCGAAGCCATCTCCTTAAGATTTAGAACATACACTTTCCAATAGCTTTTTCTTGGGAAAGGAACAAAATATAGCCAAAGAGATGTTAGTTTAGGGGTCTCTCCCTCAAATACGATATAAGGTTGAAGCAGGGTAATGATACTTTTTCCTCCGCAGAGTTCTTCCGAGGCTTCTCTTAATGCGCAATCTTTGAAGGATTCCCCGATGTTTCGCGCGCCCGGGAATAGACCACTGACCATATAAAGGGGCAATATTTCTTTGTATTAGGAGAACTTTACCAACTTTATCTGGAAGACATATAAGCAGACTTGCACCCTGTTCTGGAATACAGTCTAATTTGTTTTTCCAAGACAAAATCATATGTTTTACTCTTTCAATACACATCGTTTCTCGAAACAATGATTGGGTAGACCGTCGTTTGAGCACCCGCCCAACTATTAATTATGCGGACTTCTGATACGCTGCAATTTTACCGGCAATCTGATTTTTATTGGTTACAAAGCCAATCAACCCATGAACATAGTCGGCGCGCCGAAAGGAATGACTTATGTTGAGTTCATCCAGGACCGGCTTGAGGCAGCAAAAACCGTCGAACCCTCCCGATGTGGTTGAGGAATGATGCTTTCTCTGGCTGCGCTTGGACCGATTTATAGCGTGGTTTATACCAAAGTGGCGATTCACCCAGGAGGATTTCTTGATCAAATGACTGTACCAGACTCTGATATTCCCTCTGGGGTAGCTGAAGCAAAGTGGTATGAAGTCCCTGGTATCTGGTGGGATGTGGTGGATCGGTTATCCTGGACGATGTTGGGGAAACAAAGCTCGTTTGGTTGCCAGTTCCGGCCAGTAACAAATAATGAGTAATAACATAACAAGTAATACCCCTTGTAATCTGAGCTTATATATAGGATAATAGACATAAATCGTCTATTATCCTATATGAAATCAGAAAACCTTTCCTCTCTTGAATCTTTTCCATACTTTACCATTGAAGCGGTAAAACAGCTTCTTGGCGATGAATCCGTTGCCGCCGGCACGATTCAAACCGCACTGTATCGCTGGATGAAAGCTGGACAAATCATCCAGTTGAAAAAAGGCGTTTATATGACACGCCGCTTTTTCGAACAGCATCGTGCGGACGCTGATTTTGCACCCATGGTCAGCGCAATTTTGATCCCACAGTCCTATCTATCGCTGGAATATATCCTGCAGCGTCACGCCATTCTGACCGAAATGACTTACCCGGTTACTGCGGTTACGCTCAAACAGACCCGTGTATTCGAAAACAAACTCGGGACTTTTACTTACCGCAATATCAAAGCGGAACTGTATCAGGGTTTTATATTTTCCGAATACATGGGCATTCCGATAGCCCGGGCAACGGCGGCAAAGGCACTTTTTGATTTTCTCTATTTCCGCCCCTGGAAGGGCAGCAAGCGGTTGGCGGGCTATGATCTGTCAGAAGATCTCCGTCTTAACCTTGAAGATTTCTCGGAAAGTGACCGGGTTGAATTCGAAACCTTCGTGGAGATCAGTAACAGCAAAAAGATGGAGCAGATATTGAAAAACCTGAGCATAACCGTATGGCGACATTAATCCAGTTGATGCAAAACATCCTGTCACAAAAAGACCCTTTGCTGCCCAATGAAACCAAGCGGGTGATCCTCAAGGAATTTTTACAGGCGTATACCCTCGATTTTCTCTACAATCACCCGGTCTACCGCAAGCTCAATTTTTATGGCGGCACCTGCCTGCATGTGATCTTCGGACTTAACCGGCTTTCTGAGGATATCGACCTGGATAACAGCAATGGAGTTGATTTGAGCAATCTCGAAAACGATTTGCTAACATTCTTCCGTTCCAACATCGGGTATGCCGATGTGACCGCCAAAACCCAGATGGGGGAGTGGGGCGTCCGGCGCACGACCTTGAAGTTCCCGATTCTCTATGCTTTGGGATTGACCTCGCATGCCAATGAACCACTGCATCTAAAAGTGGAGGTCAGCCAGCATAAGCAAATTTCTATCATTCGCAAAACACCGGTACTGCTTTTTGGCCGGAGTTTTGTGGCTGCGCATTTTTCGCTGGAAACGATGATGGCCGGGAAGATGCTGGCCTGCCTGGAGCGCAATTTTCAGAAGGGCGAAGGGGTTACGATCAAAGGTCGCGATTTTTATGATCTGTTGTGGTTCATGCAGCAAAAGATCATGCCACTGGAGGATAAGCTTGCAAATGACGGTTGCCAGTCCTACACTGTTCAATCTGCGATGGAATTACTGGGTGAAAAGATTGCTGAAATGAAGCTCTCTGACCTGGCTGAGGATTTATTGCCTCTGTTTGAACAGCGATCTTTCATCGAAGCCTGGCTGGAAGGGTTTAAGGAGAATTTTAGAGAGTATGTGAAGAGCTATATGTAATAATCACACTTATCTCACCTAAACGATAAGTATTCCAAATTATTTCCTTTTTTCCCTGGGAGAAAGAAGAGGATAAGTGTTTATCTTAGTTTATTAGGGAGTAAGCATACACCGCCCAACGGCTTGCGTTACCGGGTGTAGGCAGGCGTGGACAAAGTTTGGGAGCAGGAAAACTCGAAGCCAGGAAAATGCTTGTAAATCACGCAGAATCCCACACGTCAGGTGCACGCTTTGTTGGGTGCGTTTGTCGAGCGATTCTTTTATTGTTTTTACAGGGTTGACTCGTAAAAGTAGAGATATTACATATTGCCTTCAAGTTACTTATAGCCATGAACAGGACAATCTGGCGAGAAAATGATATCTCCAGGTCTCCAACCGCCACCAAACCAATTGCCATTTCGTCGACATGTACATATTTTTAAATCTTGGTTAAATTCAATCTTTGGTGGCTTTGGAAGTATAAAATTGTCTAGGGGTGGTATTGCTCCAAAATCTTCTGGAGGACATTCAGAGAGTAAATCATGGTATTTACCGCATATGCTACATTTGAGATACATTGTGCTACTCCAGTTACAATATATTCTAGTGTAAACTGTTGCGATGTATTTCCATCTGGTAGCCGATAGGTTGGGTTCGATTTTGAATCCAACGCTTAATTATACGTCCCAACGCAAAAAACCGCCCTCCATCCCTGGAAGGCGGTTCGCATTATCATCCATGCAGCGGCTACCGCTGCAATACCGGTCGGAATTTATACCCGTA
>Ga0208695_1000183_pt1 | contig 83702 bp, 79 predicted proteins | sample AD_UKC111_MetaG_FD_184449 | JGI IMG/M metagenome (GOLD analysis project Ga0208695, IMG submission 184449) | Active sludge microbial communities of municipal wastewater-treating anaerobic digesters from Hong Kong - AD_UKC111_MetaG (SPAdes)... | ecosystem: Engineered > Bioreactor > Anaerobic >... | reverse complement strand
TGTAATTCCGCTTGCAACCGACATGACAAAGGAAGGCTACACCTTCTCAGGATGGAGCGAAATTCCTGGAACAATGCCGGCACAAGATGTGGAAGTAACAGGCAGCTACACAATCAACGAATACAATGTATTCTACAACGCTAATGGCGGCACGGGGACAATGTATGATGAGAACAATCCATACAAGTATAATTCAACTGTAACCGTTCTTGCCAACACATTCACAAGATCTAACTACAGGTTTACCGGCTGGAACACTGCAGCTGATGGTAGCGGAGATGCATATGAAGCTGATGATACATTTGTAATGCCAGCTGAAGATGTAACGTTGTATGCACAGTGGAGCAGAAGGTCTGATCCACCGATAATAATCCCTGATCCTGATCCACCGTTGGCAGAACTGGAGAAATTTGATCACTTCGCATATGTAATTGGTTATCCGGAAGGTGATGTAAGACCTCTGAATGACATTACAAGAGAAGAAGTGGCAATGATATTCTACAGACTTCTGACTGATGAAAGCAGGAATGCATTGTTAAGTGATGTGAACCCATTCACTGATATGGATCAGCATCATCTGTGGTCCAACCGTGCAGTGTCAACACTGTACAATGCGGGCATAATTGCAGGTTACCCGGATGGAACATTTAGACCGTCAGATCCGATTACAAGAGCAGAATTTGCAACTATTGCAGCTAAATTCGATAAGCTCGAGACAGGTAGTACAAGTAAATTTACGGATATATTCGGGCATTGGGCAGAGAAGTATATTACTTCTTCAGAAATCAAGGGATGGATTAAGGGTTATCCTGACATGACCTTTAAGCCGGAGCAGGATATCACAAGGGCTGAAGCAATGACATTGATTAACAATGTACTTGAGAGAGGCGTACCTGAAGAAAATATTCATCCTGATGCGATATTCTGGCCTGATAATCCGAATGCTGAATGGTACTACGAGGCTGTAATGGAAGCAACCAACAGTCACGATTATGTATATGAGGATGACGGTGATGAACTCTGGACTGGAATGAAACCGAACAAAGTATGGCCGTAACAAGAATGAAGAGGGAACACTTTTACCGAGGATAGTCTTCGAGGTAAAGGGAATGTCCCCGAGAATATTGCGGAGCGAAAGCTCCGCATATTTTTTTCTTTCATTTACAAAATTGGGAATATAGGTTAGAATTGTAATATAAGGTAAAAGTTTAAGATAGCGTTATTGCAATAAGGAGGAATAATGGAATCAACGAAGAAATGGAAATGTTTAGTCTGCGGAGAGGTTGTGGAAGGTGAAACTCCGCCAGAACAATGCCCTGTATGTGGCGTGGGTCCTGAGATGTTTGAAAAGCTGATAGAAGAAACAGAAGAAAAATCAGAAGTTAATGGGCAGAAAATATATAAATGGAAGTGTACGGTTTGCGGAGAGGTTGTGGAAGGTGAAACTCCGCCGGAACAATGCCCTGTATGCGGAGTAGGTCCTGAGATGTTTGAAAAGCTAGTAGAAGAAACAGAAGAAAAATCAGAAATTAATGAGCAGAAAGTATATAAATGGAAGTGTACGGTTTGCGGAGAAATCGTAGAAGGAGCAGAACCTCCGGAGATGTGCCCTGTATGCGGCGTGGGACCTGAGTATTTTGTCAAGATGGAAGAGGTTGAAGAAGCTCCGGTTTCCGATGAAAAGGAAAATATAGTGATAATCGGCGCAAGCGGTGCAGGTATGGGAGCTGCCGTTGAAATAAGAAAGAGAAACAAGGCGTCTGATATCACCATATTGTCAAAGGAAGGCGTGAAGGGTTATTATAGACCTCAGCTGACGAAGATGCTGAGCCGCAATGATGTTACTATTGAACAGCTTGCCATCAAGACAGATGACTGGTTTAAGGAAAACAAGGTAAAGCTGCTTCTCAACAAGGTTGTTGAGAGAATCGATACCGTAAATTCGAAGGTTATTCTCAAGGATAATGAAGAAATTCCTTACACCAAGCTGATTATTGCTTCGGGAGCCGAAGTTTTTGTTCCTCCGCTTGAGGGAAGGGATAAGAAAGGTGTATTTACATTAAGATATGTGAAGGACGGCGATGAAATAAAGGATTATGCCAAGGGTAAAAAAACAGCTGCCATAATCGGCGGCGGGATTCTTGGTTTGGAGGCCGCCAGTGAGCTTAACAAAATGGGCCTTGAAGTAACTGTTCTTGAAAGAGGCGACAGGATACTTCCGAGACAGCTTGACCATGATGCATCCAAGGTATTGGAGCAGATTGTTGACAATGTAGGCGTTAATTTTCTTAAGTTTGTGAATGCGAAGGAAATTATCGGAGACGAGGCTGTAAAGGGCATTTTGCTTGATAACGGGGAAACTGTCCAGGCTGATGTGGTAATAATTTCAACAGGAGTTAAAGCCAATACTGAGATAGCCAAGGATACGGGAATTGAAATAAAAAGAGCAATTGTGGTTAATGAAAGGATGGAAACTGCTGTGCCGGGTATTTATGCCTGCGGTGACTGTGCAGAATTCGAAGGAATTAATTATGCGTTATGGAGCGAAGCTATTGAGCAGGGCAAGGCTGCAGGGATAAACGCTGCTAAGGGGGATTATACATATTCTACAATAATTCCTTCAACAACTTTAAATGCTTTTGGTACCAGTGTGTTTTCAATCGGTGATATCGGTTCTGACCCTGAGGCGGAATATAAGACTTATGAAGGAAATGACAGTAAAAGCTACATAAAGCTGTATTTTAAGAATAATATTTTGGCAGGGGGAATTTTAATAGGAGACACATCAAAGACTGTAGTCTTGATTAACGGTTTTGAAAAAAGTAAAACAATGGATGAAATGATAGAAAAATTCAAAGCATAATTTAAGTAGTTTACTATACAAAATACGCGGTGATATTCATAAGCCGCGTATTTTTTTTATATCAGGCTACATGTTATGACAAAATATTTACAAAGAGTCATTTATAATGGGGAATAGGTTTAAAATCAGAATGGGGACATAAAAAAAGGTATGGAAACACACACAGGGCAGCCTTTGTATGCAGTGGAATGTTTCCATATTACGGGAGTTGTAAGTATTGGTTTATTATGTTGAATATGTCTTTGTTGAAAATTTCATCATAGATTTTATTTTGCTGTTTGTTACAGGCAAGCTCATAAAAAGGGCAATTATATTCAAAAGGCTTGTAATTGCATCACTTGTCGGCTCCCTGTACGTAATTATAACCTATAGCACCGGAAGGGAATTCATGACCTATTTCATTGTGAAATTCAGCATTTCAGTGTTGATGATAATGATAGCATTTGATTCCAAGGGGATATTGACAAATATCAGGGTAATAATCTGCTTTTATATTACTTCCCTGATAATGGTGGGAATTATTTCTGCCTTATATTTATTAACTTATGATAAATTGACCGTTAATGCAATTATCATGTCCATATTTACAGGGTATGCAGCATTGCATTTCTTTTTTAAGGAAATTAAAGACAGGATTTTAAGGCATAATTACAAAAGGACAGTGAAATTAAGGATCGGAGATAAAACAAAGACATTCAGGGGCTGGATTGATACGGGCAATGAACTTACAGACCAGGTTACCGGGAAGCCTGTAATGGTTGTGAACATGGATTGTATAAGGGATATTATAGGGGATGGGATTTGCACAAAAATCAATGATTTTTACCGGGATAAGAACTATGAAAATTTAATTGACGTGAATAACAGCATTAATTTAAGAATTATTAAATACAACACTATCAGCAAAAAAGGCGAAAACATGGTCTGCATAGTGCCGGATGAAATTGAAATAATAAATAACAGCAAAAGTATTTTTATAGATGCACTTATTGGTATACATCCTGAAAGAATCAGCAAGGATGATTACGATGCACTTTTATTTAAGAAATTACTTGATTGGGAGATGGAGACGGAGAATGGATATGTTGATGTACGTTAAAGCATTCTTTAAAAGAGTATTTAACTTTATAATAGATAAGCTGGATGCAGTAAAGGATATTTTCTATATAGGAGGAAGCGACACCTTGCCTCCACCCTTGACCCAGGAGGAAGAAAGGGAAATAATTAACAGGCTTAAGGATTCCAATGAGGCAAAAACAATTTTAATCGAGCATAATTTAAGGCTTGTTGTGTACCTTGCAAAGAAGTTTGAGTCTACGGGAATAAATGTGGAGGATTTGATTTCCATCGGAACCATCGGATTAATAAAAGCAGTTAATACCTTTAAGTCGGAGAAAAATATCAAGCTTGCAACCTATGCTTCCAAGTGCATTGAAAATGAAATATTGATGCATTTAAGGCGGGTAGGGAAAACCAAGACGGAAATTTCACTTGATGAGCCTTTGAATATTGATTGGGACGGTAATGAGCTTTTGCTGTCTGATATTTTAGGCACTGAAGAGGATATTGTATTCCGTGACATGGAAAATGAAGTGGATTTATGCCTGCTGAATGATTCAATTCAAAAATTAAATAAAAGAGAATATATGATTATGAAATTAAGGTTCGGCCTTAACAACACCAAGAGCTACACGCAGAAGGAAGTGGCTGATATGCTTGGAATATCACAGTCTTACATTTCACGGCTGGAAAAAAAGATACTAAACAGACTAAAAAAGGATATTAACAAAGCTGTATAAAAAGATACAGCCGAGGAAATAATTTTAACGGGGGATAATTTCTTTAAAGGGGAATCGACGATTATGAACAAAGTAGTTATATGCGGCGTCAATACTTCTCAGCTGCCCACCATAAAGACATCGGAAATGAGAGGTATGATTAAAAAAATCCATGAAGGTGATACTGAGCTTAGGGAGAAGTTCATTCAAGGGAATTTAAGACTAGTACTCAGCGTAATTCAAAGATTTAATTCAAGAAATGAGCCTGTTGACGATTTGTTTCAAATTGGCTGCAATGGAAGCCACACTTAACATCGAAAAATTAGAGAAATATGTCGATATTATATTGCAACGGGTACTTGTTCTTTTTAAAGTTGTAGGGGATATGGAATTTGTAACAAGTGATAATCCAGTAATGTTCGTTGATTCATCTTCCTTAGATGCCACTCCTTTTAAAAATGGACTATTACATCACTCAACGGTTATTTTCTTTCCGGTATCACCTAAAATGGTAATAGCCGCCTATCATCCAAATCTCTATTTGGGGACGTTAACAGATTTTGACGGGAATATTATCATTCTAGATAGTAAAAAGGAATTAAAATTTATAGAGATGCTGAATACTAAACAATTTGAACAATGCTTTGATCAAGTCTACGCTAGAAGGGTAAGTCTACTTGAGTCTTTCATTGGCTAGACTATTAAATAATATTGGCAAGCAATGCAAGTGTTAATACACTTGCGGAAATCTATGTGATTTCACCTTTTTGGAATATCCCAAACCCATCTTCCTTTGCTAATGATGAGTCAATCAATTTAGCGATAACATAGGAATGAGATTTCAAAATAAAAATGATTGGAGGAGTGCAGTTGTGAAAGAAAACAGATTTTTGCATATTTCAGATTTGCATTTCTTCGATTCTGACCATTTAAAAAGTAAAAAAGACGGCCTAAGTCATTATGAAATCAAGCGTCAAATACTTGGGGATATCAGCTCGATAATTAAGGATCATCATATCGGTGCAGTCATTATTTCAGGGGATCTAGAGCTGAATTCAGCTGGCAACCTGATACAATTTTTATTTGAATGGCTATCACTCGATTGCAAAGTCTTTATTGTATTCGGCGAACACGATACCCGGGCGTCAAGAGCAGAGCTGATTTCAAAGACCAGAGGTCTAAGTGGCTTATATATCATGGATGAGATGTCTTTCATAGAAGACGATGATCTTGGATTTAATGTTTTTGGTATGAGTTGCGATTCCAAGCAAAATGGTTTTCTTAAGAAATTCGGAGATCTCACACCACAGCTTTACACTAAACCAGCGATTTTATTAACCCACCCTTGTGATCTGCCAATCAGTAAGATGAAACAACTTGGATTTAATTACTATGCCGTAGGCCATATTCATTATCATCGCATAGAGAGAGTTGAACGAAATATTTACATTGGAAGGCCGGGTCATCTGTATTCATTATGGGATGGGAATGGTAAAGCCTGGCCTGTTGGAGCGATTATTGGTGAGTTCCTTGATGGGGATCTCGAGTTGTCCTGGCATCCGTTTTCCCAAGCACAAACTGTTAGATTATTCGTAGATCCATTCACTGGAACGGACCAAAATACTCTGGTCATAGAAAATTGTACTTGTGAGATGGCTCAGAAAGTTTCCCGTTTAGTCGAAGGCGAATGGGTAGATCAGAAATTCCGGGGCATATTTAAAGGCCACCTCGATTCGGATATAGAGAGTCCTTATCTTGCTAAGCTAATAAGAGAAATCCTCGAAATTTTCCCAAATGAAATCTTCGTTACTCCTAGCGACTCCTATAAGATGAAAAAGAAATATGGATATAGTAGGGGTGTTTTCAGGGCAAAAACCATATTATCAGATCCGGAAATATTCGATGAGTATTTTGAAAGAATCTTTAAGGCGTCAAATAAGACGCAGTGATCTTTGTGGACGGGGTCTTCCCACGATCAGACTTATTTACCGAAGCTGTTCATTTATACTAGCCGACTTTTGAGAAAATAAAAGATCAACGTTTGTTTGTACCGTCAGTGATTCTTTCATCAGATTTTTTTGTTTTACATAATCCTTTAAAATGATTTTTTTAGAATCTAGGCATGCGCTGAATTCCTGTTGAAGGTCTCTCATCGAAGGGATCTTGCTTGATGAAATCGAGTCAAAACCTTGCTTGGCGGATTGGTGAAGCAGAATATTTTCAGTATTTGACTCGTAAAATTTTGCCGAAAATCCGGATTCTCGATATGCGGTATATATCTCCTTCGTTTTCGCATAATTGATGATATGCTTCTTCAACTCAGTAATCTCCGCCATTCGTTTTTCAAGATCCTTGATCTGCTGTGACAGCTCGTGATAACGGTCTGTTGCAACTTTTGTTTTTTCAACAAGTGTTTCATAGTCGGCGATATTATTCTCCGTCAAAAAATTGATGGTCTGGGCCATCTGCTTCAGATTGAACACCTTCGCCCAGCGCTCATAACCAGGACCTTTACCAGCTTGAAGTTTGGCCTGGATATCCACCAGAAGATTAATCTTGTCTGGATTTTTTCGATAAGGTCTTTTGACTTTTGGAGTGTGGACGGTCTTTCCGAGTATCGCTGATCTCAGTGCATCTTCAGAATATCCTTCACCCAGAGATCGTAATCTGGTGAATTTTTGCTGACCACTGGCTTTGAAAACGAGATGCTGCCCTTGTTTCACTTCATAGCCGGACTCCATCATGAGCTTCAGGAAAATATCAAAATCTGCTGGCTTTTGCGCCATGACAGTATCGATGGTTTGTCTCAGCTTCCCCTGCCAGGATAGCGGTTTTTTGTCGCCCAGCCACTTGCCGTAATCAGATGGTCCTTGCTTTGGAGCTTCTATGATTGAGAGTCCGTTCTCTAGGCAGAGTTTGTCGCTGATTTTCCGGATTGCTTCACTGGAGCCAAGGAAATTCCTGAATTTCTGTGTATGATCAATGGATGTGGAGTTAAAAATGATGTGATTGTGGATATGGGCATGATCCGTATGGGTAGCAACAACAAATTGATACTTGCCCTTGGTAAAGCTCATGGCCAGCTCATAGCCGATCTCCTGTGCCTTCTCCGGGGTGATCTCACCCGGCTTAAAGGACTGTCGGATCTGATAGAGCACGATGTCGCTCTTCTTCTCTTCACTGCGCCCAATGTAGGTCTCATATTCTTTTTTGCAGAGCAGCATCTCTCCAGAGGCGGTTTCCGGTTCACAGCCATAGGCTTTGACGAGCTGCCCGCTGTTGGTTTTATCAGGATTGATGGCATAGGAAAGGCGCTCATGTACCGTGTGGGCCACGGTTTGACCTTTGATGACATGCATGGGGATTAATCTCGTGGTCGCCACAGCGGACACCTCCTTCCAAAAGAAAAAGGCGCAGCAGATTGCTCCACCACGCCCTTCACAGGATCATACTTCGCTTTGTCAAATAGCTTTCAGAGAATCATTGAATACGCCAAGCAGCTCAACCAGGAATGCTGCGATCAGCGGCAGTCCGAAGGGACTGATCAGCCCCGCCAAGCCCATTAATCTCAGACCTTCTGGGAAATCCTGCAGCAGGACCATGGTTCCCAGTGCAATGGCAAAGCAAACAAATGCCACGATCCCCAGCGCCATGGTGGACAGCTGACACAGCAAACGGCAGGCTGCAACAAGGATCGTTAAAGCCAGTGTGATTGGGAATAAGAACAGCTTGATGAGAAATCTCATGCTGCACACCTCCATCCATCCGATAATTTTCTTCTACCCTGATCGTAGCAAGGAATCCAAATGTCGTCCATGTTGTCGATAAAAAATTTTAGTCTATGGTGGAAAGGCGGGTCATGATCTGATCCGCCTTTTCCCATACACTCTTTAGGCTGCTCTGGATATCCTCAATATCAGCCTCATAGATGCGTCCGGTCTCATGAGCCCGCTTGGCATATTGATTCAGGTTGTTGCTGCTTCTTCGAAGGAGCGATACCAGTTCAGAAATATCGGAGAGGTCCAGCCGGACCACATAGCCGTCAATAGCCATCTTTCTGATGTAGGCCCCCATGTTTTTTGTCCCCAGCTGGCGCATCTTTTCTTCGATCAGCGCTTTTTCACGCTCGTTGACCATGATAATAATGGGGATCTGACGCTTCCTGTTTGCCAAATCATCACCTCCTCAAGTGCTCACCACCCTTCTGCAACAGATGCTCCGCTTAGTCGTCTTCTTCCTTATAGTCGGGAACCAGGATCAACTCTCCATATTCCTGATCACTCATGGCCGTCAGCTTCTTCAAAGCACTTTGGATAAGCTCGGAGAGCTCTTCGTCTTCAGGGGCAAGCTCCAGGGCGATTTTTTCAAGCCCTGCCATCAGTCCAGCCCGGGTGCCGGTATCATAAATACACATGAGGTTAAGCTCTTCAATACTGAATCTATCCATCTTCATCTCTCCATTTCTGCAGGTTTGTGAGGCAGCGTTTTGCTGATCTCCGGTTTCTCAGAAGACTTTTTCAGCCGCTGCTTTACGGATTCCTTCTGGGGCTTTTTCTCTTCATGGCCTTCGGCAGCCTCTCTGGTTTTATCCACATCTTTGGTAGGAACGTTATTGATAAGTCCATCGAATTGATTGTCATTTTGCTCCACCGTATCCTCAATGCTCCGCAAGGGATTGATGGGCTTGATGAACTCCGGTACTTCCTTGAAGCCGATGGCGTCCACATAATGAGCCGTATTCTTGCCATTTTGCTTCAGGACGATGACATCGCTCATAGAAAGACTATGCCCGGTGAAGTCTTTTGGCCGGTCCTCATTGAATTTTTCGTAGATGCCATTCAGTGTCCCATTGGTGTCTGCAGCCGCCTCAAATTGTCCGATATAGGTCAGATCATAATTCTTATAATCTACAGTCAGACCGAGCTTCTGCAGGTGATGCAGGCTCTCGAATTGATGGTTTCGCAGATTCTCGTCGTTTCTCAGTTGATAGATGGCGTAGGTGTCATCCGGACCTGTGAGGAATTCCACCTCCTGCAGGCGAGGAGATGGATTATCATCAGTCCCCGTCTTTTCGTTTTGCTTTTCTATGTCTGCTGCAGAAATCCCGCGCTCCTGGGTGATTTCCTTGAAATGGCGGTCGATGTCATCGATAAGCTCTGCTGAGGTCTTGCTGATGGTTTCAAGGGAAGTCTTTAGCTCTGGCAGATCCTTGTCCTTGCTCCAGGCAGCGATATAGCCAAAGCTGTTCTCGTCGGTGGCGATGCCATAATAGGCACAGACTGCGAAGGAGACGCTTTCTGCCTCCACTTCTTCGGTTCGCCGATCCTTGGGCTTTTCCGGTGCTTTCTCATCTTCTCTGTGATCCTTTTCCTGGTCAGGCTTCAGATTATGAAGCTTGGCATGAGCGATTTCATGAATGGCCGCAGAGACAGTCTGGATCTCGCTCATGCCATCACGAATGGCGATTTTTTGTCTGCCCTGGCTGAAATAGCCGTCGGTGCTGGCAAGCATGGCTTCGAAGGAGATGGGAACCGGGGAGGATCGCTTCAGAGCCTCCATGAAAATGTCGTATTGTTTGACGTCGCCGGTCAGGGTACTTGCCAGCTGGGGAAGGGGCTTCCCGTCCGTCTGGGAGACATCAAAGACAGAGACGACCCGAAACCTTGGGATCTTGATTTCCACTTCCTCCGTGAGGGTCTTGCCAGTGACATCCCGCAGGGGCTTCTGCGTCACAGAATCAAGTTTTTCAACTTCCTTTTTTGTTTTGACAGGGGCTGGGGCAATGATTCGGATGCCTTTTTCACCTTTAAGGACATTACGCTGGAACTGATCCTGCCAGCGGTTGTATCCAGCCACCAGTGTGGCATCTGGCTTTTGCATGGCAATCAGGATCGTGTTGTTCAGGGAATAATGATGGAACCTCGACATGGTGCGCAGGTAGTCCTGATATTTTTCACCACTGAAAAAATCACGGATTCCTTGCTCCAGCTTATCCGTGATTTCCTTAAGTCCATCCTTGATGTTTTTCCCGGGTGCCGTCTGCGCTGAATATCCCCTGACCGTTTCCGTTTGTCCGTAAGCAGCTGGCGCTTCCAGCACGCCGTGGGCCTGAAACGAATAGACATTCTGCTGATTGATTCCATTGATGATCAGATGGTCCAGCACCTGGATGCCCAGAAGATTACCCGTTTCCTTCAGTCTTTTTGTCACGGTGAGGTCTTCGGAGCTTGGCGTCAGATCACCAGATGGGTGATTGTGACAAAGGATCACCGCATTGGCCTTATTGACGATGGCATTTCGAAAGACCTCCCGGGGATGGACGATGGAGCTGTTGATGGTCCCAAGCGATACGACCTCGTGATCGATGACGCGGTTCTTGGTATTGAGGAAGGCCACGACAAAGGATTCCTTGTCATGGACCTGATCCATCACCGAGCGAAAAAAGTCCGCTGCCGTATCCGGTGAATTGATGACCGGGTTTTTCGTGTTGATGCCGCTGCTCATTCGATAAAGATCCAGAAAGGCCTGGTGCTTTTCCCGCTGGGCTGGCGTACTCAATAGCTGGGTGGCATTCTCCACCAAAGCGCCGATGCCTTTTCTCTGGGCGTATTCCAGCGCGTCATCTTCCTTGACTCCGATGATGCGGGCAAAGGCCTGGACATAGCGAAGTTCATCCGTGTTATTCATCGCTATCCACCTCCAGCTCAGCCATCATCTCAACTAAGAGAAACAAATCTCCCAGTTTGTCAGCATCTTCCTGCGTTGAAACATATTTCTCGGGATTCTCCCAGAGCTCCAGCAGATTATCCGTGCTCACCTCAATGCCGAGGAGAGCCTTGATCCGTTCTTTGGCATTCATGATTTTTCCATCCTTTCTTTGGATTTTGTTGACGTTTTGTCCTTAGCCTTGGTTTCACCAGACGTGAATTCCAACCTGAAATTGACGTACTTTCCGCCGGTATCCTCCATGACGATCCGGGCATCATAGGTCTTATGCGTCTTGGGGGAATAAAGATTTTTCATCAGGATGCTGCCTTCCTGAAGAAAAGCGGCAGCTACCTCGCGAGTCAGGACCTTTTTCTTGTCCTTGAAGAAACGGTTATCCTTCCAGAGGGCAAATTCACAGGTTTTGTTCTGGCAGAAAAAACGACGTTCCCCTTCCAGCACCTGATCCCGGCAGCGGGGGCATGGTCCAATGCTTTCCGGATTCAAGGCCAGCTCGCCGGGGGTTTCAGAGACCGCCCGATACGTTCTGACCAGATCCTTCAGGTGCTGAGAGATCTCCGCCATGAAAATCTCAGGTGAGAGCTGTTCCTTTTCGATGTGCTTTAGCTTTTCTTCCCATTCCGCCGTCATCTTGGGTGATTTGATCTGCTCCGGCAGGATTGTGGCCAAAGCAACTCCCTTATGAGTAGGCTGCAGGGTCTTGAGTTTTTTGTCGCCTCGACGCTCCACCAGCTCAGTCTTGATCAGTTTTTCCAGGATGCCTGCCCGTGTGGCCGGAGTCCCCAGACCTTTTCGTTCCGCATCCTCAGGCAGATCCTCCAGGCCAGCATTCTCCATGGCGGAGAGCAGCGTATCCTCGGTAAAAAGCTTAGGCGGAGTGGTTTTCCCCTCGTCCAGACGGACAGAGACCGCATCAAAGCACTGGTCCTTTTCCAATCTGGGCAGTGGGGCATCCGTTCTCTTCTCCGATTTTCGAGTGGTAAGCGTGCTGCGATAATGCTCCTCCAAAGACTTCCAGCCGGATTGCAGGATGGTTTTTCCCTTGGAAGTGAAGCGTTGATCACAGCAGTCCAGAATGACCGTCGTTTCCGAATACCGATGGGCTTCCCCGGCGGCTGTAATGAGGCGTATGGCCAGAAGCTTTAAGAGCTCCTGCTCGCCCTTGGGCAGACTCTCCAGGATATTTTCTTTCAGAGCATGGGTCGGAATGATGGCGTGGTGATCACTGACCTTGGAATCATCCAGCAGTAGCTTTAGATCCCTCGAATATCCCTTCGCAACATTCTCCGGCAAAAGGGAAAACGCTGACTGAAGGACGTCTGCAGTGGACTGCGCCATATCAGCCGTCAGATAGCGGCTGTCGGTTCGGGGATAGGTGATGAGCTTTTTCTCATAGAGACTCTGGGCATAATCCAGCGTTTGCTGGGCTGTGTAGCCAAGAAGACGGTTGGCTTCCCGCTGAAGGGTAGTCAGATCATAGAGTTTGGGCGGTTTTTCCGTCTTCTCCTGGGTCCTTACTTCAGTGACTGTGGCGGATTTTCCCTGGCACTCTTTCAGGAGCTTTTCAGCTTCAGCCTTGATCTTCAGCTTTTCACTGTCTGCCTCAAAACCGGGGAGTTTCAGTACAACGGTGTAGAATGGCTCGGACCTGAAATCCTGAATGGCAGACCAGCGGTCCACGATCATGGACAGCGTTGGCGACATGACGCGGCCGACATTAAGGGTCTGACGATACAAGACAGAGAAGAGCCTCGTTGCATTAATACCGACCAGCCAATCCGCCTGAGCCCGACAGAGGGCAGATTGATAAAGCGAATCGTATTCCTGGCTGGGTCTTAATTTCCTGAAGCCTTCGCTGATGGCCTGATCCTCCATGGAGCTGATCCAAAGGCGCTTCACCGGCTTCTGACAGCCCGCCTGGCGATAAACCAGACGGAAGATCAGTTCGCCTTCACGTCCGGCATCTGTGGCACAGACGATCTCCGTCACTCGGGCTTCACCCATCAGGCCTTGAAGGATCTTGAATTGCTTTTGCTTGTCCTTGGGTACCTGGTATATCCATGGCGCTGGAAGGATCGGCAGATCCTCGAAGCGCCATTTGCCATAGCGCTCGTCGTAGACATCCGCTGGGGAGAGCTCCACTAGATGTCCGACACACCAGGAAACCAGGACATCCGTTCCTTCCAGATAGCCGTCCTTTCGCCTGTTTGCCCCCAGCACAGCGCCAATGGACTGCGCCACGCTGGGCTTTTCTGCGATCACCAGTCTCATTTGTCCACCTTCCTTTTCTTGTGGGGTAGGATCAGCTCCCGGTAGCAGACACCAGTGCAGCATTTGCCCTGAAGATAGCTGCAGCCATGGCAGGGATGGGTCTTGGGCAGGACAGGAGAGATATTCTCCTGCCAATGCCTAGGCTTTTGCTTCATCAGCCGCTCAAAGGGACTGTCCGTAAAATGCGTCATTGGTCATCACGCTCCGCTTCGAAAGCTTCCTGATCCTCTTCAACCAGCAGTTTTTCTTCATAGTCGTCATCGTCATCAAAGCTGTACTCATCAAGATTGGTGTTTCCCTTGACGCTGGGCTTGGGCTTTCTCAGCTTGAAGTACCACAGTCCGCCGCCGCCCAGAAGAATCAGGATTACAAGGATGATCGGTGTAGGATTCATGCTTTCCGCAGGTACGGGTTCCTCCACTTCCGTTTCTGGCTCCGGTGTAGGTTCGGGTTCCGGCTCAGGAACGGTTGGGACCGCACCTTCTCCTGGCAGGGGCTCCAGGGTGACGTCTTCCTCCATCAGGGCTCTGAGGTCTGCTTCATCCACCAGGTTCAGGAAGTAGACGTTATTTTCCTTACCGGCCCGGTCGATGATCAGATAGAAGGTGTTGCCCGCTTTGGTTTTGACTGTAATGAACTGCTTGTCCTCGGTCTGTTCTCCTTCCAGGTCATCCACAATGGTCAGATTGCCTTCCGGAGTCAGGGGCACAGCAGCATCCGGCTCTGTTTCTTTGACGGACTCTGAGGGTGCGGGCTCGGCAGTCGGCACCACAGCTTCCTCTATCGGATCAGAGCTTGCCGTGATCGCCTTAGATTCATCGGTCTGTGCATAGGCCGGAACGGCAAGGATGGAAAGGCAAAGCAGCATAGCAAACAGCATGGCCGAAGCACGAGGCCATTTCTTACTCATTTTCATTGGCGTTATCCTCCTGTGTTTTGAAATAATCAGGCGCTCCGGCTGTTTCGCGAAACGCCCTGATGAATGCGGCTAGCTCTTCCGGAGTCGCGGAGACGCTGCGGACCATTTCCACGATTTCGGTCTTCTCCAGCTCGTCCTTTTGTGCCTTAAGCTCTATGAGTCTGGCTTCGAGGCTTTTGATTCGATGGGTGATCTTATCGATCTCCTCCGTCAATTTTTGTATCTTTGGATTCATGGTTACCTCCTTGGCAAACGCCCGAAGGCGTAAAAATGGGATTGGAAATACGAGGTGTTCATGGAGGCGTACTGGATGGGGTTTCCGGCGTGGATCATCATGCCGTCCCCCACATAGATGGCCACATGGGAAACCGGACCGATACTGTCGTAAGTGCCGGTGAAAAACACAATGTCGCCTGGCTTGGCCTCCGAGGGTGGGATGATGGCGCACTGGTCAAAGATCCCTTGGGCAGTGGTCCTTGATAGAGGATAGACGCCCGAATTTTTGAATACCCAGCAGACAAAGCCTGAGCAGTCAAAGGACGTCGATGGTGTGGAGCCTCCCCAAACATAGGGATAACCCAGATACTTTTCAGCTTCCTTGATCAGGGCCGCGAAGGTTGGATCTGACAGCGCTTCCGGCGGGATGTCGTAGTCCGTATAAGCTCCATTGGTGCCGCCGACGGCTGGCGGGGTGTAGGGGTCAGTCCCCTCGATGAAAAAATAGGGATTAAGATACTGGCCATTTAACGTCAGTTCCAGGTGGAGATGGCTGCCCGTACTGGCACCGGTGCTTCCGGCCTTGGCGATGGCCTGGCCCCGCAGGACGCTCTGGCCTTCTGTTACCAGAATGCTGGAGCAGTGGGCATAGGTGCTGCGATAGCCTTCCTTATCCGCAATGACCACATAGTTGCCATAGCCGCTGGCATCGTAGCCGACCCGGACCACTTCGCCATCATGGATGGACTGGATCGGTGTGCCTAAAGCTACGCCCAGATCGAGACCCCGGTGGATCTGCAGCCGATCCGTGATGGGATGGACCCGCCAGCCATAAAGGCTGGTGACGTGGCTCGGCCAATTGAAGGTAAAGGGATTGCCGAAATACTGCTTGTTGCCCTTGGTATCCATATACACGAGATACATTTCTCGCTGTTCGGCGTTCATGCGGGGATAGATCACCGAATACAGGGACTGGCTGCTCAGATTGATGTTCAGGATGTAGAAATTATAGGGGACCTCCACCTCATAGCTTTCGCGAACGGTCTGAATCTCGCCGGTTTCCGGATCAGTCACAGTATAGGTCCGGTAACGGGTTTCGGTGCGGTACCGCACTTCGACTGTCTCCGTGATGCTTAAGCTGTACATGGAGGAAAAGAGAGATCTCAGCTCTGCTTCGACCTCATCGTAGGTAAAATCTTCGAATCTTGCCGTCAGGTAGGCGATCAGCTCATGAGGATCATGGCCGATGGGATCAACGGTGTAGCGGTATTCATCAAAGCCGGGATAATCCCGTTCGATGTTGAGCAGGTCATACTGCAGCTCTGCCTCCAGCCTGGTGTACTCCAGATCAGCGGCAGTGATGTCCTCGTCGGATGCAGTGTAGGAAGTCGTGAGAAAGGCATTAAGTCCGCCAACGGCCATCTGGGAGCAGCTGGCAAAGGTGTTCAGGATCAGCATGACAACAAAGAAGATGCCGATAATGCCCAGAAAAACTTTGCTGTGCCGGGAAACGAAAGCGGCAGCCTTCTCCAGTGCCTCCTTCGCTTTTTTCGCGGTCTTCACAGTGGTTTGAGCCGTCTTCTGCACGGTTTCCACACCTTTTCCTGCTTTGGCTGCAGCGTATTCCTTCTTGATGGACTGCCTTTGCTGCCATCGGGATAAGGGGTTTGTCGATAAGAGCGGCTGTTCACTGGCTGCCCGTTTTTGAAGCAGGCTGACATTGGCCTGGTCCAGCTTTTTCTCCGCCTTCAGGGATTTCCGCTCCGCTTTCAACGCATGGGAGCGGTGGGCATTCTGCGCGGTCCGGACGGTGCCTTCAGCGGCTCCCTCCAGGCGGTGGGCAGTCTCCACGCCGACATTGTCATCTTCGGATCTGGCAATCTGCCGGTGGACCTCCGTAGCGGGCAAGGCTCCCACTGCGGACTTCAAAGCCGAGGGTGTTTTCTTCACCTGAAGCTCTTCAAACTGCAGCTTCACTGGCTTTTTCATGGGACCAAAGGAAATGCTCGTCTCGTGGGTTCCCAGCGATTCTGCCTTGCCCTTTTTTGCTGCTTTCTCCAGCCTGGTCGCAGCCTTGTCCACCTTCTGTGTGGCTTTTTGAAGCTCCGGGCTGCTGCGTTCCTCCTCGGTGAACTGAAGCCGGGTGACGGTGCGTTGGGCTTTCTTAGCGCTCATGTCACACCCCCTTGACCTCAGCTGGCTTCGTCGTCATGATGCGGTAAAGCTCGGTATCCTTCGGGAAACGATCTGCAAAGGGCAGGATCACATTCCCATAGAACAACAGGCCTTCACCTTCACCGGAATGGGTGACATAGGACAGCTGATGGGGAGAGATGTTGAGCTGCTTGGCCAGGATCTGCCGGTCACCGCCTGCCTGGTTCAGCATGTAGACGAAGTCGCTGTTTTCAAAGATGTTTTCGATCTCCCGGGAGGACAGCAGGTCCTTGACGTTCTGGGTGATGCCCGTCGGGATGCCGCCCCACTTCCGGAATCGCTTCCAGATCTCCACGGAGTAGGCGGCGGTCTGTTCCTCCTTGAGCAGCAGATGGAATTCATCGATGTAGTAGCGGGTGCTGCGCCCTTCAGCCCGGTTGGCAGTCACGCGGCCCCAGACCTGATCCTGGACGATAAGCATGCCCAGCTTCTTCAGCTGCTTGCCCAGTTCCTTGATGTCAAAGCAAACCAGGCGGTTCTGGATATTCACGTTGGTCCGGTGGTTAAAGACATTGAGGGAGCCGCTGACGTAGATTTCCAATGCCGTTGCAATGAGTCGGGCTTCCTTTTCCGGCTGCTCCAGAAGGATTTGATGCAGGTCTCCCAGGATGGGGACATTTTCCGGCATGGGATCATTGAGATAGGCCTGATACACCATGCGCACACAGCGGTCGATAACGGTCTTTTCGATGGGCTGGAGGCCTTCTCTGCCACCGACGATGAGTTCACACAGGGAAAGGATAAAGTCGGATTTCAGGGACAGCGGGCTTTCGTCCTCAGAGTAGTTGAGGTTGATGTCCATGGGGTTGATGTAATGTCCGCTGGTGGGTGAGATCTTGATGACCTGCCCCTGAAGGCGCTCCACCAGGGGGTAATACTCGCCCTCAGGATCGCAGATGGTGATGTCGTCCTGGGTGATGAGAAAGGCATTGGCGATCTCGCGCTTGGCGGAGAAGGATTTTCCGCTGCCCGGAGTGCCCAGGATCAGGCCATTGGGATTCTTCAGGGCTTTTCGGTCCACCATGATCAGGTTGTTGGACAGCGCATTGAGCCCGTAATACAGGGGTTCGCCTTCTCGCTGGAACAGCTCCTGGGTGGTAAAGGGCACGAAGATGGCGGTGCTGGAGGTGGTCAGACCTCGCTGGATCTCGATCTGATTGTGACCAAGGGGCAGGGATGAGTTGAGGGCGGATTCCTGCTGGAAGTCCAGCCGGACCAGCTGACAGTTGTATTTCTGGGCGATGCCCTGAGCCTGAAAGATATTGTTGTCCAGCTGCTGTTTGCCGTCGGCGGTATTCATGATCAGAAAGGTCACAAGGAACATGCGCTCATTGTGGCTCTGCAGATCCTGCAGCAGCTTCTTGGCTTCGCCGCCGTAGGTAGCTATATCCGACGGGATAATGTCCATGTCGTAGCCGGAACGGACGGCCTTCTTCTGCTCTTCGATCTTCATCCGGTCCAGATCGGTGATCTTGCGCTTGATGGTTTTGATGGCCGAGGTCTGGTCGATGGACTGGATGTGGAGCGTCACCACCAGGCTGTTGTCCATGGACAGAAAATCCGCCAGCATGCGGTCGTTAAGCTCCGGGGCCAGGATCTGCAGGAAGGAAACAGAGCAATGCTTTCTGCCCATGCGAAAGTTCCTGCTCTCAGTAAAATCAAAGGACGAGGGTGCAATGTAATCCTTGGTGGATAGGCCAGACAGCGGCAGCCAGTCCCAGTCAAAGAGAAAGCGCTCCTGACCGTCCAGATGGTAAATACTGTGCAAAAGCTTCAGCCGGTCTTTGCCGCTCAAGGGATCTGCTGCGACGCCAAGACGCTTGAAGCTGTTCAGAAGATCATTCTCGATACGTTCCAGCCTGGGCTTGGCCGTACGAAGATTCTCTGCTTCGATGCCAAAGGTGATGAACTTTGTCTTGGATAGACCGTTGTTGCCCTTGGCCAGCTGACCTCGGAGCATATTGGCATACTCTTCACGGATGTCATCAAAGTCATCGTTCTGGTTCGGGATCAGGATGGACTGCTCGAAATCCTCGATGCTGGCGCTCAGATTCAGGAAAGAGAACTGAAAGCGGATGGAGCTGTCAAAGTAGTTGAGAAAATCACACCAGCCGTCAAAGATGGCCGTCTTGTCCTCGTTCTGCGCCAGCTGGTAGTTGATGTCCTGAAACTGAATGGTCTTGGTATATAAGGCATCCGTTGCCTGGCAGATGCCGTCGGGATGCATGCGCAGGTAAGGGATCGTCTGCTGGGCCGTTGCCGGAACCTTGCTGTCTCGCTTGGCTCTGGCGATGGCGCTTTCAATGCGATTTCTTTCCTCGCGGCTGAGTTTTCGTTGAATGGTTTTCTTGGTGGACAATCGCTTTTACCTCCTTGTCCAGATTGGTTTGCCGCTCTACGGCGGCATAGAAGTTGTCGGTCCGATAGGGCCGCTTCTTCGGTCGGATGAATCGGCTCTGAATGAGCTGATAGAGGATCTTTTCCAGGGGCTGACCATTTCGTTCATACATGGCCAGCAGGAAAAAAGGCAGCATGGACAGCACCATGAGCAGGGCTGCTGTGCTGACACTCATGTGGGGCTTGGCAAGAAAAAACAGCGGGACGCCCAGAAGAGCACCGCTGCCAAATGAAATCAGCTGTCGCTTGGTGAGGTTGAGCATCACCTTGGTCTTGATCTTGGTCAGATCCTTGGGTACAGGGACATAGGCCACAGGCTTTCCTCCTTTCGCTTAATGGGCATTGAAGATGGATTTTGCAAGACTTCCGGTCTTGAACAAGGTGAAGCAGAGCAGAACGGTGTAGCCGAGTGTAGTCCAAACGGCCTTGATGATGTCGGTCTCCGTGGCAATGTTCTGCACCAGGACGGCATAGATACCGACACAGACCATGATGAGAAAAGCCTGGAATGCCAGGGCTAGGAGGGAGCGAAGATAATTCTGTCCCATACCGCCCCATTCCCGGTTGACCATGGTGGCCATGGGGATGGGTCCCACCGACGTGACCAGATAGATCTCGATCATTCGGCCATAGATGACCAGGAATATACAGATACTCAGGGCTTGCATGGTAAATCCGATAAACAGGCTCTGAAACCAGAGGCCAAAGAGCGGCCCCAGTTCCATGGCGGTCAGCCGGGTCTCCAGATCTGCAACGGTGGTGGCCAGATCCACCGAGGCGTCCGCTGAGATGACGCCGGAAGCGCTGTTGACCACAGCCTGCCCCATGTCGAAGATGCCCATGACAATATCAAAGGTATGGGTGACCAGCAGTACGGCTACGAAGGTCTTGAAGATCCATTTGAAGAAGATCCAGGTGTCGATGTCATGAAGATTATTCCGGTCGATGACCATTTGGATGAGCTCGTAGGTCATCACAAAGGCAAGGATCACACCCGCGATGGGGATGATGACACTTTCGGAGAGGCTGCGGATCATGGAAAAGACGCCGGCATTCCATGCCGCCGGCGTCAGTCCCACTTCACCTGCGATTTCGCCAACCTGCTGATTGACGTTATCAAACATCCCCGACAAATTTGTGATGATGCCTTCTACAAGCATCGTCTTCAGCCATTCGGTGATTTTGTCGAGTATGCTATCCATCGCGTTCTACCCGATTAACCGAAGAGACCGGAGAGCAGCGGCACCAGCACGATACCGATAAGGGCCACACCGCCGCCTGCCATAAGCTGCTTCATGCCCTGGGACTTGGCACCGGGGTTATCGTTACCGTAGCCTTCGAGAAGGTTGATGACGCCCCAGATGGCAAGGCCCGCACCGAGAGCGACGACGAGAGTCTGTAGTACATCTACTGCACTGTTAAAGAATTCCATTAAATTACCTCCAATTATTTTTGATTTTTGAGATGAAAAAAGCCGCTCATTTGGCGGCTTCGGGTTCCGTGGAAAGATCCACGTGATAGACATCATAGATCTCATCCGGTTTTGGTTTGAGACGGGTGGATAGGTACTTCTCGATGCTGAAGGCATTACGCGGGTCGGCATCGGAGAGATACTTATAGTTCGGGTGCTTCGTGATGTCGTACTTGTTGGAGAGAAATGGCCGTACACCGCGCAGCTGCAAAATGCATTTTCCGCCATCCAGCACGGCCAATTCGTCGATGCTCATCAACTCCTTTCCGAGTTTCTGATAGTTCAGACTGTGGGAAACCTCACGGCCTCGGCTCTCCCCAGTGTTGAAGGTGTCGATGGTCTCCTTCCCAAGGGTTTCTGAAAGCTCTTTTAATGTGGTGCGCTCCTTACCGCCCAGAAAGATCGTGCTGTCCATATTGCCGATGATGGTGTCGCAGTGATCCTTATAGAGAGCCTTCAGCTGGGATTGAGCCTGCAGCACCAGACAGGCCGAGATCTCCCGGCTTCTGATGGTTGCTACGAGCTTTTCCAACTTGGGAATTTGACCGATATTTGCCGCCTCATCAATGAGACAGCGCACATGCACAGGCAGACGTCCGCCATAGACGTCATCTGCCTTGTCGCACAGCAGATTGAAGAGCTGCGTGTAGGCCATAGAAACCAGGAAGTTGAAGGTGTCGTCGGTGTCGCTGATGATGATGAACAACGCCGTTTTCCGGTCACCCAGGGCATCCAGTTCCATTTCGTCATAGGCCGTCAGGTCTCTGAGCTCCTTGATGTCAAAGGGCGCCAGACGGGCTCCGCAGCTGATGAGGATGGATTTGGCGGTCTTACCGGCAGCCAGCTTATATTTCTTGTATTGACGGACTGCAAAATGCTCCGAGTCACGTTCTTCCAGAGCGGCGAACATCAGATCCACCGGGTTCTGGAAGTCCTCGTCATCCTCGCGGACCTCTGAGGCATTGATGAGCTCGATGAGGGTCGTAAAGTTTCGCTCGCTTTCCGGAGCTTCATAGTGGATGTAGCCCATGAGCGCGGTATAAAGCAGGGTTTCTGCCTTCACCCAGAAATCGTCTCCGGCTTTGCCTTCACCCTTGGTGTTGGCAATGAGGGCCGTCACCAGCTTCAGGATATCCTTTTCGCTTTTGATGTAGGCAAAGGGATTGTAGTGCATGGATTTACTGAAGTTGATGGTGTTGAGGATCTTGATCTTATAGCCTTCCCGCAGGAGAAGCTGGCCGCATTCCACTACGACGCTGCCCTTGGGATCGGTGACCACATAGCTGGAATGGCACTGCATGAGGTTCGGCTTGAGCCAGAATCGCGTCTTACCAGATCCGGAACCACCCACCACCATGACGTTTTTGTTTCTTGCCAGTCGGGGGTCCTTGGGCCTATTGTTCATGGTCAGTCGCTCCGTCTCCGTGAGGATGATGTTATTGCGAAAGGTTGGATCAATAAAGGGCTTGATGTCTTCAGGTCTGCCCCAGCGGGCTGAGCCGTATTCAATGTTTTTTCGGTACTTCTTGGCGTTACGGCCTTTGAAATAGACTGCCAGCTTGGTGCCAGCAGCGATGGCGGCACCCAGAATCAGATCTCCCGGTCTTAGGCTTGGCCAGGGGGACTGGAAAGCTAAAGCAAAGCCGTCCATGAGATGCAGCACTTTTTGTGAGACATCCAGCCCAGAAGAATATCGCCAGACTTCACCGAGCTTCGTGCTAAGTAGAGCAATCAGAACATAAGGAAGGTTTAAAAGGAGCATCCGCTTGTATTTTCCTGTCATCGCGTCAGCTCCTTGTCTTTGTTTTTCACCCGGTCCATGACCTTGGTCTGAACCAGGATCTTGAATTTGGCAAGCTGCTCCAGGATGGAAGGCTGCTTGTCCTTTTTGAGGACCTTCGCCGTGTATTCTGTGAAGGCAGCAGTGAGGGCATCTGCGTCTCGGGCCTTGAAGAAGACCAGATATTTGGGCTTCTCACCGGTCGTGTCCTTTTTGAGGGCATAGTCTACGCCGTACTTTCTGGCGACCTGTTCAAAGGACTTGATATTTTTATCCGTGATCTCAATGTTGGAGACTCCGGCATTCTGACCGATGAGCTCCTTCACCGTCTGCTTGCCGTGGGGGATCTGCGGCGGACTGTCCCGGCTCTTCTTCATTTCAGCCAAAAGCTTGATGAGCGCTGCCTTCAATACACGTCCGGTCATACGGGTGGTACTGACAGCCAGGGCGACCGTCCTGTTTTCGACTTCTTCCTGCATGAAGATCTCCTCCTTTCATGATTTGGTGAATTCAATTTACAAAAATACGTAGCTCGCATTTGAAATAAGTAAATTCGTAAAGTCCTGTAAGATTTAGAGCTCAGGTTCCGTGGTCTTCTGTTTCAGTTTGGCCACATGCAGATCGTCCTTGGGTTTGATAGGTATGGCGACGATGCGGCTGCCCATCTTCATGAAGATCTCAGGATCAGCAAATTTCTCGCGGTACTTCTCGGCCAGCTCAGGCGTCAAGGAATCAAAATCCTCTTCCCCAAGCCCGCAGACGATGAATGTTCCGGCGATGATGTCGTAGTCCTCAAGTTTTCGGTTAAGCGGGAGGCCTATGAGCTTGCCTTCTTCATGACAGACAATGGCAACCGGGTCATCATAGGGATAGACGGCTTCGATGTAGCCGCCGACAACCTGCTGCAGGGAGTTCAAGTCACCGGTGATACTGGCCATACGCGGTGCTTTCTCAGGTTCAACAATCAATACGTCCATAGATTTCTTCTCCTTTTCCGTTTTTGAAATTGCACGAAACATTCCTTTTAAGCCATGTTTTGTGCATAATCAGCAATTATGCTATTTGGAGGTCTTCTGACCGTGGCTTTTAACGGTTAGGATGCCGCTTAAGGTGGTTGCCGGGATGCGATAGCGCTCAGCAATGGCAATGTCGTTTTTCACGGCTTCGTCGATCCGAGAGCCGCAGACTACGAGGACGTTGGAGCGTCTGAGGTAATCAAATTCAATGTCCTGTCTGTCTTTATGCTCCTGGGGGATGCCGTCATCAATGAAGGTTGAAAGCATCAGTATTGGGCATATCGGACTGTAGCCAGCATCGAATACTTTCCTGCTGTATTTGGCAGCAATCTCATTATTTTCAGTTGGATCAACACCCCAGGAAGCCGTGATATAGGCGAGAGGTCTTTTCATTTTGAGTAACTCCTTTCAGAAAAGATGAACTTTTGAATCAGTTTCTTTTGGCCGGATGAAACTTTGAAATTTGATTATCGTGCTAATTTGATTTGCGAAACTTGCATGAAAATAAACCCCATCTTATTTGCCGGGCTTAATAAGGCTCCCTAGATCCTCGTAAAAGTGGGAACCTGCTCCGTAAAGATCATGCTTCACGAGAGCGGTGTAATAGCTGTCGATGGTGGATGGGGCATTGAATAGCGTTGTGAGCAGATATTTCTTGATGTTCCGGATGAAGGTGGTGTTTTTATCCAGGCATTCAAATACATATTCGATGTGAGTGCTGTCAATGCGCTGAAGCCGTTCCTTGACTAATGATGCCGGGTAGTCATCCCCGGCAACGGTGATGTAGTCTCGCTTGGAACAGAGGGTCTCCACCATCAGGTCCACGATTTCATCCAGACGATCCTTGTCATAACGCTGAACAATATACTTGTATTCAATTTTCTCCTGGATGGATTCCTTGATGGAATGAGCATCCAATCCAATCTCATCCTTCTCGATCGTGGCTTCTCTTGATGGATCAGGGATTGATGGATATTTACTTAATCCCTTAGTCTTTAATGGATCTTTATTTGTTTTCTTAGTATTTAATTGCGTTGGATTTCCCAACGTAGGTTTCTCCAACACTGGATTATCCAAGATTGGCTTTTCCAACATAGGTTTTTCCAATGCAGGATTAGCCGACAGTGGTTCTTTGATTTCATCTGAAGGATCTACTACCAAGTGAGGCTTTTCATAAATCGTGTAGTCTGTACCCTTAAGGTGACCATACTCATTCCTCTCTCTGGTTCGGACGATGTATCCAGCCCGTTCCAGTTCACGGACTGCTTCCCGAATAGCATCGATGCTCTCCCGGTTGATCATGGAAAGCCCCTTGAGGGTGTAATCCCAGTCTTCCGGGAGTGACAGCATCTGAGATAGAAGACCTTTGGACTTCAGCGACAGATCCTTGTTTTTCAGATGATGATTCGCCATAACGGTGTAATCCCTCGTTTTCTCAACTCGAAATACAGCCATCTGCATCCCTCCCTTCGACCGGTTGAATAAAAAAAGCGCTTCGCATTGAAGCACTTCGGAGGGGAATTACCGTTCCTGTGATTGCTGACGCTTCCGCGACCAGCCTTCCAGCAGCTTGATGATGGTTTCCTCCATCTGCTGGGGTGTATAGGATTTTGGAAAATACTTTTTAAGCTTCTCACCGGTGAGCGTCACCTTGTCCAGTTCACCTTTTTTGTCTTCAGACATAATGGCGGTCATAACATCAAAGGTCAGCTTGCCATCCTGACTATATTTCTTTAGGCGCTGAGCCTGCGACAGGGAAGGTGTAGCCTGCTCCATGTCCATGGCTTCCATCAGCTGGACCTGTTCATGAGGCATGAGGTAAGAAAGCTCAACAGCCGGATTGAAGGCGATCTTTTTAGCATCAACCATATCGAGCAGCTCAGGGACGAGCTCTGTGAGGCGGATAAAGCGTTGAACTTGAACAGAACTTTCTCCAGCTTCCTTTGCTACAACATCCCTAGCTTTTAACTTGTGTTCAACTTGGTCAGAAGTTAAATCGTTCCTCCGTCCTTGGTGCTTTATCGCCTCCAGTTTGAGTTTATAGGCGAAGGCGCGTTCACTAGGCAGGATGTTCTCACGCTGAATATTGCTGTCAACCATGATGATGGTGGCAGCGTCATCGTCGAGATTGCGGACGATGCAAGGAAGAGTCTCCTTACCGGCCAGCTCACTGGCACGCTTGCGCCGGTGTCCGGAGATCAACTCATATCCACCTTCTTCACGGGGACGGGCAATGACCGGCACCAGGACGCCGTGTTTGGTGATGCTCTCGGCGGTTTCCAGCATTGATTCGTCATCTGTCACCTTGAAGGGGTGATTCTTGAATGGATGAAGCTGTGTAAGAGGAATGTCGATGACCTTTTCCTGTGAGCCTTCGATCCTTGTTTCTTCAGTCTGAAAGATCTCATCGTAAGAGGTCAGATTTAGATTTCTGCCGCTGGGTTTCAAGCTTCATCACCTCCTTCGTCAGATTTCTGTAGGCTTCTGCTACTTTACCCTTGGGATCATGGGCAAAGATGCTTTTTCCATAGGAAGCAGTTTCTGCCGCCCTCACGGAGTGGGGGATGGACGAGTCGAACACCTTCAGCTTGGTTCCATAGGTTTCCCGCAAAACAGTACTGATTTCCCTGGCATCATTGGTCCGGTTATCCACCATAGTCAGCAGGATGCCGTCGATTTTCAGCTTGGGATTGATTTGCTTGCGGACTTTGTTGATGGTTTGAAGCAGCTGCTCCAGACCTTTAGCGGACAAATACTGGGCTTGGACTGGAATTAGGACACTGTCTGCCGCAGCCAGAGTATTGACTGTCAGCATGCCAAGGGAAGGCATACAGTCAAGCAGGATGTAGTCGTAGCCATATTTGATTCCGTCAAGATACTCTTTCAGGATCTTTTCCCGGCTCATCACATTGACCAGCGAGACCTCCAGGCCGGACAGCTCAATGTTAGCAGGCATCAGATCCACACCTTCAGAATGATGCAGGATGCCTTCCTGGGGAGAAAGCGCGGTTTCGTTCATGGTCTTACCAAGAACAGAGGATAGTGTGACCTGCAGTTGATCCGGCTGAGAGTGACCCAAGCTGATCGTCAGGCTGCCCTGAGGATCGCAATCCACAAGCAAAACCTTCATGCCTTCGGTGGCCAATCCAATGCCCAGATTGGTGCAGGTGGTGGTCTTGCCGACTCCGCCCTTCTGATTGGCGATGGCTATTACATTGGTACTCAAATATTTTTACCTCCTTCTTTTCAAATTTTCCAAATTTACGTTTGACATAAAATCCATATCTCCCAGAAATATGTATGAATTATCTGCATATTTTGATAAGATTTATTTGTAAACCTCCTTATTATTTGTGTTTAGTTAAATACCTGATTTAGGCCTACTATTACGAGGTCTAATCAGTAAGTCCATTAAATAATGAGGATTTAACATTTTGGGAGGGATATTTATGAATTATTTTGTATTTAACATAACTGAGAGCTGTGAACGTGATACAACAATTAATGATGAGAAAATCTCAAACCTGGATAAGATAATTGATTCAATTCTTGGTCACAGCGGAAACGGGCTTCCAGGAGAAATTCAACACTTCAAAATATCTGACGATGATGAATCCAATAAAATAAACCTTCTTAGAGACAAATATTTAGATTTACATAAAGTGGACTCCTCATATGAAACATTTATAAACGGTCTAGCAAATGACTTATTAAAAGCAGAGTTAGTTGAAGAGAAAGATGGTTCTAAAAGAAGACACAAGAGAATTACTCCAGGGATTCTGATAATAAAACATGAAAAAGGCAAGCTGACATTACTAAAACTTGAAGAGACAAGCAGTATTGATAAGCTCACATACGAACTAAAAAGTGCATTTATGACCGATAGACGCTACTATAAGGCTGCCATAATCTCAAACAAAGCGATTAATGTCATAGACAAAAACCGAAAAGTGGCTAATTACTGGGCATATGACTTCTTGCATTTGGAAAGAGAACGTGATGACAAGGAAAATACAAAATATTTAATCACTAAAATCATGACTGATGAGTTGGTGAATAAAGAAATAACAGATAATGATATGCGAAAAACAATATCTGCTTTGATTCGCGGCCAAATCTTGACAGAATCTCGTTTTGAACCAGATGAATGGTTAGATGAGATTAATAATTCAATCCAATTAGATGGTATTTCGTTCAAAAAAATTGAAGATATATTCTCTTCTGAAGCCTTAGATTTTCTCGATGAATCCTTTGAAATTGATAAAAAATATGCCCGACTGAAATTCAAGACCACAATAGATATAAGCCAGGATTTGAAAATTGAAGCTATAAATATTGACCTTGCAATAAAAGCTCAAAAAATAACATTTGAGGACGGTTATATACAAATTAAAGTTCCCGACGAAAACAGGGAAAATATCCGCCAATTTTTTAGGTGAAGTGAGGTGATAAAATGAAGTGTTCATGGTCAGCATCTGAACTTAATTTACATTTGGAAAATCAAGTTTCTGATAATCTCATTATGTATTTGAATGGGTGTAATCCATCTCATAATGGGGAAAGTATAATGGACTTAAAAGCCCATATAAATAATGACCAATCTTTTTCTATATATCCAGCTACAAGCAATTTATTTATTTGTGATGATCAATTTATTCAAAGTTGCACAAATCCTATTGCGCTGTTTAAGTATTACGAGAAAAAAATTGATAATGAGAAAACTCCAATAACCTTAGGTAAGCATAATGATATCTTTGATATTGAATCCTTGCCATACTCTGATGATTCAAGAAAGACCTATCAGGAATTATTAGATACAGTTATTCTTGATGTTGGGTCATTAAAAAAAGCATCAATATCAACACCTCCAGATATTTTTTATTACTTAGCCAATTTTAACGATAGTAGTAATCATTTTTGCAAGTTTCTATCAGAATTCTTAAGTTTAATGGCGATTTCAGATAGAGTGATTGCTTCAGATGAAAAATTAAATAACTTCGAATTTCAAATATTCACTAAAGATAACGTTAAAAAATTCAGTTTCACTTGGCTAGATATCATGACAATGAACAATGATTTCTGGTACTCGTGCTACAAATGGATCTCATCTGATGAGCAAAAATCAGTTGACATTAAGCTTAAGCGCCATATTGTACGAGAGGCGATAGCCAAATACTATTCTGAAGATAGTGTAAAGTTATTTAATGATGGGAAAAAATCAGAGCTAATTCAAATTTTTGACAATATTCTTAGGTTGATTGTTTCAGGAAGGACTCAAGAATATTTCGAAACACAAAAGACTCTAAAAGCTGAGTATATCGATATCTACTCGAGAAACTTTGATTCTTTCTCAAATGTAGTAAATGCAATACTGGCTTTGATAGTGGCTTTAGTTGCTGGAATGTATGGAGTTTTGTTTGCACAGGGCGAAGTTTTTGATGTTTTCCGACCCAATAAGTCAGTTGGTATATTATTGATCCTAATGCTGATTGCTGAAATTTTTGTTTTGATTTCTTCAATTGCCAAGTTCGTCAGTCACAACTCATACATTAAAAAGCTGAAAAGGATTAATTCCGAGAAATTGATGATTTCGGATGAAGATCAGGAGTATCTGAAAAGTAATAGAACAGGTTTAGTGACATTCGTGTATATTACATTGACTATCATAATTACTCTTACTGTAGGGGGGATATGTTGGTTTATGCGTTCGTGATTTTTCAATTATCATCGCATATTACCTGATGAGCTCAACATTTAGTCGTTGATTCGATTCAAAATTCCTGTCAGGAATGAAGTCAGAAAACAGCTATAGAAAATGCTTGACCTCTGCTCCATGACAATATGACAGTCAATCTCTACAGGCATCTGGCTGCCCATAATCTCGTACATCATCCCAAGGAAAACAGCGAATTGCTCATCATCCGTGATGGAATGCATGTAGAACAGGGTATCTACGAATTCACCCAGGCTATCCAGATCATCAAAGGATTCAGATACAACTTCGGCAAAGGCTTCGCCTTGCTTCTCAGCCAATTGGTAGACTTGCTGGTAACGTTGATTAAAGATTTTTTTCATGGCGACCTCCTTAAATTTGGGCAAAATAAAACCGCCACGTTTTGTGACGGCCTTATCTTGGCGGCTATTCAATTCCTTATTTCTTAGTCGATCTTCGATTTCAAACCCTGAAAGAACGGGCTTAACATGAATTCGAGTAAGCATGGTTTCGGTATCAGATATTTATTACCCATATTGAAGCTATGAACTTGCTTCTTGGTGCACCACTTGGCAACAGAGTTTCTATGGTAACCAGTGATCTCGGATGCTTCGATGACGTTTAGAACATCCGGGTAATAGGCCATCCGGTGAGAATAGAACTTTGTAAGCTGATTCCTCTCTTCCTCCGTCAACACTCTTGGTTCACGTTTATGACCCTTGTAGGTAGAACCTCGTTTATACCATCCGAGTGGTGCCGTATAGATTTCAGGAGAAACATCTCGAGCCTCGAGATATATAATGACATCAGTTAGCTTGAGTTTGTATTTTCTGGTTTTTTTACCGCTGTTGACGCAGGGGACCAGTCCATTGTCTAATAAGTGCTTCGCGGTCTTTTTACTGATATTGCAGATCCGATAGAATTGGTCTTTGGTAATAACCGCTGGATACTCATTGATCAAGTAATCGTATTTACTGCTATTTTTCTTCTTCATAGAATCACCTTTTCCTTAATTGGATTGTCAACGGCAGGTGATCCTGAAGCTCTATTTAAAGACAGTCAATGAAGCACTTTTTCTCTCCTAAATCTCTCCTTTTCTCTCCTAAATCTCTCCTTTTTCCAAAAAAGAAGCCTAAATCGGTGTTGATTCGAACTATTGATTTTTCAAGGACTTTCGGCAATTAGGTCCGAAAAATGCTGAAACAAGTAGGTTTGAAGGTACTTCTCTATGCTGCCATCTTCCTCTAATTTCCACCATAGTGTGCATAAGACAAACGACTCGAAATGCGGTTGCCTTTCGGGGCACGTGGGTTCGAATCCCACCGTTTCCGTAAATTTTAAGGGACGGTTCTATTTGTTACCAAAAATATAACAAAAAGAACTGTCCCTTTGTTTATATCAACTAATAATATCTCTTGCTGTTGGTATATTCCTCAACTAACCTTAATCCTTCTCCGAATCTTTGGAAGTGAATTATTTCCCGCTCCCTCAGCCATCTTAAGGTATCTTTAACAAGAGGGTCGTCGGTTAATAGGATTAAGTTTTCGTAGGTTGCCCTTGCTTTTTGCTCGGCAGCCATGTCGTTATATAAATCTGCTATAGGATCTCCTTTCGCCTGTGTATATTTTGAATCCCAATGTTCGCCTTCTGCATCGACTAAGAAGGGGCATGTTTCATGGTCAGCAAAATATCCTCCCATACCTGCTGCAATCAATTCCTCCTTGGTCGCCCCCTTGATTAACTTTTTAAATAAGGTGGCAACCATTTCCATGTGCCCAAGTTCCTCTGTCCCGATGTCAGTCAGTATGGCTTTTGTCTCATTCAGAGGCATGCTGAATCTTTGTGTCAGATAGTTCATGCTTGCACTTAATTCGCCGTCAGGCCCCCCGTATTGGTTTAAAACAGCCTTAGCCATTCTTACGTCTTTTTTAGTCACTCTCACAGGATACTGCAATTTTTTTTCATACATGAACATATAGCTATCATTCCTTTCTATCCAAACTTTTTACATTTCCCAAGGCCAGGGACTGTTAACGTAACGCCAGTAGTCTCCGACTTCCTGACCGAATATGGTCATTGGGCCGAATTGCATTTCATAGGCTTCCTTTACCGTTTTTAACCTGTCGGTGTACATTTTATGCCTGTACAAGGCAACCGGGTCATTGGGATGGGTATCTAAATATAATGCGGTATCTAAAGCCGCAAATTGAAGTTTTTGTACTTCCAGCAACATTTCATGCTGCTGACGAAGTGCTTCTTGAGCTGTTCTGTTATAACTAACCATAATTACACCCCTCTTTGAAGATATTCTAAATATGGAGTAACTAAATCCGGAAATACGGTACCTTGGATGAATGCTTCATTTATATTGTTAAAATAACGGGGATTTATTTGATATGGTACATACCCGTATCCAACTCTTGGGTTTTCGGGCATATAGGGTACCATGGGTATATATTTTTTGCTGTCCTCTTTGTTCAAATTCTTCATTCCTTTCCTATGAATATAGTTATTTCATATTATTCATAATTAGACAAAAAGTGACGCAATTTTATAGTTTTCGCAGATACATCTTTTATTGTCAAATGAAATCAATCCTTTCAAAATAATAAAGCTAAGAATAAAAATAATAATTTTCGAAAAAAAATAAAAAAATATGTTGACAAAATACAATGACCGACATATAATCTTTTTTAAAAATGGTTGGATATGTATAATTTGATGATTGGAAGAGTACATTAAGTGAAGCTTCAGCGAGCCGGTTTAGAGTGCGAGTCCGGCAGCCTAGCTTAATCGAAAAGAGTCCATGAAAAGATTCTCGGAAGTAGTAGTATGAGAATACGGTTAAAGACCGTTATCATGAAAGAGCGAAGCAGCTGCTTTATAAAAGAGTGGTACCGCGGTATTAACACTGCCTCTTTACAGGCAGTTTTTTTTTGCTTCAAAAGCAAATTTTAAGAATATTCATGCACTCATAAATATACATTTCAATCATTTATCAAATCTATTAAATTCGGAGGAAGAGATAATGGGAAAAGAAAAAGTTGTATTAGCTTATTCGGGAGGATTGGATACATCCATTATAATCCCATGGCTAAAAGAAAACTACAATGACTTAGAGATTATAGCCTGCTGCGTAAATATAGGCCAGGAAGACGACATGGAATTTATTAAGAATAAGGCCTTATCTTCTGGAGCCGCCAAGGTCTATATCGAAAATGCAGTGAATGAATTTGTTGAAGAATATGTGTACAGGGGAATTAAGGCAAATGCTGCTTATGAAGGCAAATATCTTTTAGGGACGGCTTTTGCACGACCCTTGATTGCCAAAAAACTTGTCGAAGTAGCCCATAAGGAAGGAGCAAAATATATTGCTCACGGGTGTACGGGAAAAGGAAATGACCAGGTGCGTATAGAAACAGCCATAGCGGCATTGGACCCCACTATTCAAATAATTGCCCCCTGGCGTATTTGGAATATAAAATCAAGGGAAGAAGCAATTGACTATGCCCAGGCAAAAAATGTTGATTTAAAAGGAATATCAAAAGAAAAAATATATTCCAGGGACCAGAATCTTCTGCATGTGAGCCATGAAGGCGGGATGCTTGAAGACCCTTCCAAGGAACCTGATTTTGATGAATTGCTTTTAATGACCAACCCGGTTGAGAAGGCTCCGGATTTGGCTGAATATGTTGAAATTGAATTTGAAAAAGGAATACCCGTTAAATTGAACAACAAGAAATTAAACGGGGAAAATATGCTGAAGGCCTTGAATAAAATCGGCGGAACCCATGGTATCGGTATATTGGATTTACTGGAAAACAGGCTGGTTGGGATGAAATCAAGGGGTATATACGAAACACCCGGCGGAACCATACTCATGGAAGCTCATAAGTATCTTGAAAGCCTTGTGCTGGAAAAAGAAGAAGCCCACTTCAAGAATATGGTGGCACAAAAATATGCAGACCTTATATATGACGGCATGTGGTACAGCGATTTTAAGAAGGCTCTTGATGCATTCATAGATTCAACCCAGGACAAAGTATCCGGCAAAGTTAAGCTGAAACTCTACAAGGGAACAATTAAGTTTGCGGGAATGACATCCGAAAATGCCTTGTATAATGAATCTGTTTCATCATTCTCAACAGGAGACCTTTATGACCACAATGATGCCACGGGATTCATACATTTGTTCAGCCTGCCTTACAAAATCAAGGCATACAACAAAATGAACCAAAAACATAAATCAAGCGGAGCTATGTAAAGTTTTGCGAGTCTTCAGTATTTGAGGGAATTTTTCATGGAAAAATTCCCTTTTGCATTTATATTACTTTATGGTATACTATTAAAGCTTGGCTAAAGGAGGATAACAATTTTGAAAGGTAATAACGGAAATAATATAAATGCAATGACTGAAGGCAGTCCTTTTAAACTCTTACTTGCTTTTGCCTTTCCCATGTTCATAGGCAATATTTTTCAGCAATTTTACAATATGGTTGACAGCATTGTAGTTGGTAACTACGTGGGGAAAGTTGCACTGGCGGCTGTTGGTACGGGTTTTCCCGTAATATTTTTAATGTCTTCAATGTTCATCGGCCTGGGTATGGGGGCAACAATACTTATTTCTCAATATATAGGTGCCGGGGAATACGACAATGTGAGGAATGCTTCACAGACAATTTACACTGCAATGCTTTTAAGTTCAATTCCCATATCAATTATAGGCATGATTTTTTGCGAGTCCATACTTCTTTTAATGAATACTCCGCCGGATGTACTTCCCATGGCAAAGCAATATATGCTGATAATATTTGCAGGAATGATCGGCAGTATTGGTTTTAACGTCAATGCGGGAATATTGCAGGGCTTTGGAGACAGCAAGTCATCCCTCTTGTTTCTTATCATTGCAACAGTCATGAACATAGTCCTGGACTTATTGTTCGTCGTGGTATTCCACTGGGATGTGCCCGGTGTTGCGATTGCGACAGTAATAGCTCAAATGTTTTCTTGGATTTTCGGAATTATCTACATGAAAAAGAAATATGATGTTTTGAAATTCCAGATAAGCAAGTTTTATTTCAACAAGGGGATTTTCAAAAAAATACTTAAGTTAGGCCTGCCAGCGGGAATACAAATGTCCTTGTTTTCTATAGGAAGCATGGGCATGCAGTCATTGGTAAACGGGTACGGAGCAGATTATATGGCAGGCTTCAATGCGGCAAATAAGATAGACACCTTTGCATTCATGCCTATTCAAAGCATTTCCAACGCTGTAACCACATACACGGGACAGAATATAGGGGCGGGAAGACTGGACAGAGTACATAAGGGTACTCTTGCCGGGGCAACAATGTCTACAATAGTCTGTATCCTGGCTTTATTAATAATACCCCTTGGACCCTTTATGCTGAGACTCTTTAATTCAGAGCCCGGGGTAATTGATTCCGGAATGATATATTTAAATAATGTAATGCCTTTTTATATTTTACTTGCTGCAATATTTATTTTAAATGCAGTGGAAAGAGGAGCAGGAGAGTCGGTTATACCCATGATCAGCTCCCTGGCGTCCATTTGGCTGGGAAGAATTCCATCTGCCTATTACATAGCTGCAAATATGGGCAAGGAATACTTGTTTTACAGCTATCCGGCAGGATGGATTATAGGATTGGCTATAACGGGAGGCTACTATATATCGGGCAAATGGAAGACAAAATCAAAAAAATTACTGAAAAATTAAAGGGGACACATCAAAACTGTGTCCCTTTTCTTACCTTTATTCCATTCTGTCCAAAACACTCTTAATTATGGCAGGAGCTATTCTGCATTTTTCTTCCGAAACACCACAAACTGCAAACCTCAGCCCCTTCTTTAGAGCAACGACAAACATATTTTCCTTTATTAACTCATCAGAGGCCTTCTTGGCATCCTTGCATGGTATGCTTACAAAGAAACCGTCCCTGTAAGGCAAAATTTCCAATCCGACTTCCTGGGCTGCTTTAACAAAAGCATCGGCTCGTCTTCTCAGCATCATCTTTGTTTCATTGACTTCCGCTTCATATGCCTTTGTTTTCTCAGGATCCTTTGCTATTCGGGTCATTATTTCCATGGCTGCCCTTGTACCGTTGGACCAGTTTGCCCTGTTTGAATGCAAGCATGAGTAGAAAAATTCTTCTGCTATTTCCTCATCTGATGATATGCCGATTGCTGCACCCGACCGCATGCCATACATTGTGTATCCCTTTGACATGCTGAATGCTACAATGATTAATATATTTTTCGGCAGGCCTGAGAATTTGGCAAAAAATTTTCTTCTTTCATCACCTATGCCGGCATAATCTATGTAAGCGCAGTCAACGACTATTATGATTCTCTTTTCCGGGTCCTCTGCATTTTCTTTAGCAATATTTAAAACTTCATCCCATTCTTCATCGGAAAGGCTGTATCCCGTGGGATTGTTGGCAGGTGTATTCAATATGGTAACCAGTCTCTTTTGCCTGTTCAGCAATTCTTCAAATTTTTCCTTGAAGGATGCTAGATTGAATTCATTTTTGTCATTGAACAACTCAAAAGTGGTTGCCTTCCTGCCGTATTCTTCGGATATGGTCACATAGGGACTCCAGAACCAGTCGCTTATCAGGATGGAATCTCCCGGCTCCGTGTAATTATATATTGCATGTCTTACAGATCCTGTACCTCCCGGAGTAGCCACTGCCCGGATATAAGCATCCGGTCTGTATTTACCGAAACATATTTGGGGGACTGTTTCCAAAAAATCAGGCTGGCCTGCTACCTGAGCATATGCTGCAATAGCTGCATTAGGCAATGATTTTAATTCCTGGTATACAGTATTAAGGCAAATCAGGTCTCCGTTGTCATCAACCAAGGCTCCAAGGGTTGAATCAATTACATTTTCTTTCCCGTACTTCTCTACTGCCTCTTTTGCTTTTGCTGCCAGTCCAAAAATTGCATCGTTTACTTTCGGCCACCTTGCATGCCCTGCAACCATGTTAAATGCCATGACATCACCTCGTTTTTTTCTTTAATTTTAACATTTCACAAAATATAAGTCAACGATATCATATTTTCAATTAATTCAGGAAATCCTATCACATATATAAAAAATATAAAAAGGTGTTGACAAAAAACAACATAAACATTATTATGTAAAAGTTAATGCTTATTGATCCATTAGCTCAGCAGGCAGAGCACTTGACTTTTAATCAAGGTGTCCGGCGTTCGAATCGCCGATGGATCACCATTATAAACAACATTTGACGATCTTCGCGACGTCGGATGTTGCTTTTTTTTGTTTAATTTTATCTTTCGACATTATTCAACAAAAAATTTAGAAATCTGGGTATATATTATCTACTACAATTAAAGGGGTAAGGAGTAAGATAATGAAGGAATACGGGTTAAATGAAGATGTTTGCAGGGATGAATCGGAGATTATAACCGAAAAATATAATGAAAAGATGGCTGCCTTAGGTCAATTATCCGGCGGGATTGCTCATGACTACAATAATCACCTTATGAGTATAATAGGCAATGCCACCATGATTAAGAAAACAAAAGATCTGGACAAGATATATGATTATGCCGAAAGGATTATACATATTTCACAAAGCGCAGCTGAGCTCACCAAAAAAATTCTCATGTTTTCAAAGAAAAAATCCAGCAGCAACCGGCCGGTAAACTTAAAGAAAATAATGGATAACACCTGTAAAATGATGGAATTCATACTCAGCAAGGAAATCGACCTGATATACAGCTATGATGCCAATGACGAAGTTATAATGGGGGATGAATCCCAGCTTGAAAGCATGCTGGTAAACATAATTTTAAATTCCAAGGATGCGATTAAAAACAACGGTACCATTAAAATTGGCACCATGGATACGGTGATATATTCTGAGATGACTTTAAGCCACGATGTAAAAATCAAGCCAGGCCAATATATTCAAATATACGTGGAGGATAACGGGTCAGGAATTGATAGCAATATACTCCACAGGATATTTGAGCCCTATTTTTCTACTAAAGCCAAATCGCAGGGAACGGGCTTAGGCTTGTCCGTGGTGTTCGGTACGGTCAAATCCCACAGCGGTTATTTGAATGTTACAAGCACTCCCGGTCTAGGGACCAGGTTTGAAATATTTATTCCCATACACAAGGAATACTGTGTACCAGATAACAAAAAAATAACCGAGGATAAGAACAATACCGTCATGCTGGTTGATGATGATGTAAATGTTTTGGATGTTGAAGCTGAAATGCTGGAGGATTTGGGATATGATGTGGTTAAATTCAATTCTCCTCTTGACGCACTGAAATACTATGAAAAGAATTACAGGGACATATCCTTTTCAGTGGTGGATATAATAATGCCTGAACTGAGCGGCAAGGAACTTTTTGAAAGAATTACCCTCATAAATGAAGAAGCTGTGGTAATTTTTATAACCGGCTTTGCCCAGGAGGCTGAATATGAAGAACTTATGAAAAAAGGAGTCATGATTATAGAAAAGCCATTCACATATGAAATCCTGTCGGAAAAAATAGCCCAAATATATTTGTAAAAATTTATAATAACACACCTTACCGGGTATTCATAGGGTCCGCATAAGGACTTTTTTTATGCTTATATTATTAAAATAATTTAATAATCAAGCATATATATTCTTTTGACAATTATTTATTTTTTGATAGAATGTAACATGATAAGGTTATACAGGAGGAAAAAATGAGTATAAACGATTGCACTTTTGAAGAACCCAAACCATTTGGGAAATTATCCATAATTGCAATGAAGGGATGCGAAGAAATAGCTTCAAGAATAGACTACTATTTAAAGGTCTGGAGACAGGATAAGAATGGAGTTATTTATTCAAACGGCTCAGACTTTAAAGGCACCTTCATATTGGATGCTACTTGTCCAAGATTTGGCTCGGGTGAAGCAAAAGGAGTAATAAATGAAACCGTAAGGGGTCATGATATATTCATATTGGCAGATGTTTTTAATTATGGAGTGACTTACAAAATGTACGGCATGGAAGTGCCCATGAGCCCCGATGATCACTACCAGGACTTAAAAAGAATAATTGCTGCAATGAACGGTAAAGCTAAGCGTATAACGGTAATAATGCCCATGCTTTATGAAGGCAGACAGCATAAGAGGGCTACCAGGGAATCGTTGGATTGTGCCCTGGCATTGCAGGAACTTACATCAATGGGAGTTGAAAATATCATCTCTTTTGATATACATGATCCGAGAGTGCAAAATGCAATTCCTCTTCATGGTTTTGAAGATTTTCACCCTTACTATCAAATGATAAAGGCATTTGTAAGAACAGTGCCTGAAGCTAAAATTGACAGGGACCACATGATGATTATATCTCCCGATGAAGGCGGCATGACCAGGTGTATTTATTATTCATCGGTTATGGAGCTTGATCTGGGAATGTTCTACAAGAGAAGGGACTATACCGTGGTAGTAAACGGCAAGAATCCCGTGATAGGCCATGAATTCCTGGGAGGCAACTTAGAGGGTAAGGATGTTATAGTTGTTGACGACATGATTGCTTCGGGAGATTCGATGATTGATGTTGCCGGTAAACTAAAGGAAAGAAAAGTAAGAAATGTTTATGTGTTTGCATCATTTGGATTGTTTACCGAAGGCTTTGACAAGTTTGACAAGGCTTACAAGGACGGAATAATATCCAGGGTTTTCACTACAAACATGATTTACAGAAGGCCGGAACTGCTGAAAAAGCCTTGGTATACGGAAGTCGACATGTCAAAATACATAGCCAATATAATAGATACTTTAAACTATGACAACTCATTGAGCGAATTGCTGGATCCGGTTAAGAAAATCAAAAAATTGCTTAAAAAATAGTCAATTAAGAATGATAAATGTCTGCCATGCAGGCATTTTTTCATTGGACGGCGACAAAAAAATTGAAATAAGTTTGCTTGTATGTTATAATTCTTTCATTAATGAGTTGAGGATAAGCATACTACTAAAGTCATGGAGGATAAAAATGGGTCTGAGAATGGATATAGGCATCGATCTGGGTACTGCCAGCGTCTTGGTTTATATTAAAGGAAAAGGTATAGTTATTAATGAGCCTTCTGTTGTGGCAATTGATATTAATACAAACAAAATACTTGAAGTGGGAGAAGAAGCCAGGAAGATGCTTGGACGGACTCCGGGCAATATAGTAGCCATTCGGCCATTGAGAGACGGAGTTATATCGGATTTCGACATTACGGAGAAAATGTTAAAATACTTCATAAAAAAGGCCGTTGGCAATTCAATAATAAAGCCCAGGGTTATCGTTTGTGTTCCAAGCGGAGTAACAGAAGTTGAGAAAAGAGCGGTTCTTGAAGCAAGCAATAATGCAGGAGCCAAAAAGACCTATTTGATTGAGGAGCCGGTTGCTGCTGCCATAGGAGCCGGTCTTGATATAACGAAGCCATCCGGCCATATGGTCATTGACATGGGCGGAGGTACGACGGATATAGCGGTTATATCCTTAGGCGGTATTGTTGTCAGCAGGTCCATAAAGATTGCCGGCGATAAATGCGATGAAGCCATCGTAAGGTATGTGAGAAAAAAATACAATGTAATGATTGGTTTGAGAAGTGCTGAGGAATTAAAGATTAAAATCGGTACCGCATTTCCGGTGGAAGAAGACAAGTTCATGGAAGTAAGGGGCAGGAACTTGGTAACAGGCTTGCCGGTAAATTTGACGATTTCATCTTCCGACTTGCTTGAAGCCATGGAAGAAACTCTTACCGCAATAGCTGATGCCGTACATTCGGTTCTTGAAAAAACTCCGCCTGAATTAGCTGCCGATATTAGTGAAAAGGGTATAGTGATGACAGGCGGCGGATGCCTGATTCACGGGATGGATAAACTCCTTGAAAAAAGGACAGGATTAAAGGTGACCATAGCTGAGGATGCCGTATCCTGTGTTGCCAAGGGAACAGGACAGTCCCTGGAGCATATGGATGTATTGAAAGATTCTCTGCTTACCGAAAATATTAGATCAAATTATAATGTTGGTTAGATAGTGGTATAGGGACACGCTTCTATTGTAAGATATCCTATGCAGGGTGGCTGATAGAGGTATGTCCTTAAATTTAGAAAGAGGTCAAATATGAAAGTTAGAAAGGCAGTAATACCTGCGGCAGGCTTGGGCACCAGATTTTTGCCTGCGACCAAAGCAATTCCTAAGGAAATGCTGCCCATAGTGGATAAACCGACAATACAGTACATAGTAGAAGAAGTTGTTGCTTCGGGAATAGAAGATGTATTAATAATTACGGGAAGAAACAAGAGTTCAATAGAAGAGCATTTTGACAGAGCGGTAGAACTTGAATGCAACCTGGAGAGTACTAATAAGGAAGAACTGCTTGAAGAAATCAGAAATATATCTAAGCTGATAAATGTTCATACAGTTAGGCAGAAAGACCCTTTAGGCCTGGGGCACGCAATATATTGCGCCAGGGCCTTTGTTGGAAATGAACCTTTTGCGGTACTATTAGGCGATGATGTGGTGGATTCAAAAAAGCCCTGCCTTGCACAAATGCTGGAGATTTTTGAAGAGTACGGGTCCACGATTCTTGGGGTGCAGCCGGTGGAATGGGAGAAAGTCAATAAATACGGTATAATTTCAGGCAATAAAATTAACGATAGAATTTATAGTGTGTATGATTTGGTTGAAAAGCCGGACAAGAATAAGGCACCAACAAATATTGCAATACTAGGCAGGTACATATTAACACCTGAGATCTTCAAGATGCTTGAAAATACCAAGGCCGGCGTGAACGGAGAGATTCAGCTTACGGACGGACTGAAAAATCTTTGTAATTTTGAAAAGATATATGCATATGTATTTGAGGGAAGAAGATATGATGTGGGCAGCAAGTTAGGCTTTCTTGAAGCCAACATTGATTTCGCCTTAAAAAATGAACAACTAAGGGAAGGTTTGATTAAATATATAAAATCTATTGATTTAGAATAAGGGGCGAGGATATGTACGATAAAAAATATGAAGTATGGCTTAACAGTCCATATGTAGATGATGAGCTAAAAAAAGAATTAAAAGAAATCGAAAAAATTGAGAGTGAAATAGAAGACAGGTTCTACAAGGATTTAGAGTTCGGCACCGGTGGTATGAGGGGGAAGATCGGTGCAGGCACAAATCGAATGAACTTAGTTACCGTTGCAAAGGCAACCCAGGGAATTGCAAATTATTTGATTGAAAAATATAAAAACGAAGAAATTTCTGCAGCAATCGCATATGACTCAAGGTATATGTCAAAAAAATTTGCGGAGAAAACTGCATGTGTTTTTGCTGCAAACAATATAAAAGTATATCTTTTTGACAGCCTCAGGCCGACCCCGGTTTTATCCTATGCGGTGAGGTATTATAAATGCAAGGCAGGGGTTGTAATAACTGCCAGCCATAATCCTCCCGAATACAACGGTTACAAGGTATATGACCGATTTGGAGGCCAGGTTGTGCAGGATGCAGATAAAATCATTGAAAAAATCAACCAGGTTAAGCTCGAGGACATAAAATCGGAGGAATTTGAGGGAAATCCGAGGATTCAGATAATCGGAGATGAACTTGATACATCTTACATAAATCAAATAAAAAGTTTGAGCTTAAGAAATGATGTTGACAAGGACATCAGAATTGTCTACACTCCTCTTCACGGGACCGGAAACAAGCCCGTAAGAAGAGTCCTGGACGAAATGGTATACAAAAATGTATTTGTGGTTGAAGAGCAAGAAAATCCGGATCCGGAGTTTTCAACGGTCAAGTCACCAAACCCCGAAGAAATAAGCTCTTTTGATCTGGCAATCAAAAAAGCCGGGGACCTGAATGCTGATATAATAATCGGAACAGACCCTGATTGCGACCGTGTGGGAGCAGTGGTAAGGCATAAAGGAGAATATGTGCCCTTAAACGGTAATCAAACTGGAGCCTTGCTATTAAATTATTTGCTTGCATCTTTGAATGAACAGGAGAGAATTCCCGAGAATCCTGCAATAGTCAAAACAGTGGTGACGAGCGAGCTTGCTGACTGCATTGCGGGAAAATACAAGGTGACAACCTTTGATACCTTGACCGGTTTTAAATATATAGCTGAATTGATGCAAAAATTCGAAGACACAAAAGAATATAATTTCTTGTTCGGATATGAAGAAAGCTATGGCTATTTGGCAGGCACTTTTGTAAGAGATAAGGATGCGGTAATTGCTTCTATGCTCATTTGTGAAATGGCTGCATATTATAAAGGACAAGGCAAGACATTAGTGGATGTTTTGGCCGAAATATATGATGAGCATGGTTATTATATAGAGGAAACCCTTTCATTGACTTTTTCCGGTCTGACAGGCCAAAGCAAAATGAAAGCCATCATGGAATATTTCAGGGAAAACAAACTGAATTTCCTGGCCGGGAAGAAGATACCCGCTATAATCGATTACAAGCTGAGCATATCATGCGACCTGATAAATGGAACAACGGAAAGAATATCTTATCCAAAATCCGATGTTTTGAAGTTTTCATTTGAAGACGGGTCCTGGCTTGTATTGAGACCATCAGGTACGGAACCCAAGTTAAAGGTATACTTTTCAATCAACGGAAAAAGTAAGGACGAAGCAACCGAAAACCTGGAAAAAATCAAAAACGAAGTATTAAATATGATTGACCGCATACAAATTAATCTCGGTTAAGACTAAATCTATGAGGGAGGTTAAATATGAAAATATTTAATACCGCCGCCCGAAAAACTATTTTAATAATCTTAGTTTTCGTATTTCTAATAAACACATTTGCCTATGCCGGTGTTAATCCGACAAGAGAAGAATTAGAGCATATGATTGAGTGGGTAGCTCAAAAAAGAGCCATTCCTTCCATTCTTTTAAAGGCAATCGCAAGAGTTGAATCTTGTTATGAACATTTCAATAAGAACGGGAGTCCCAAGATAACTGGTACAAGCATAGGCCTCATGCAGATAAACAACAAAAGCGGAGGCTATGACTCTGAAAGGCTTAAATATGACATCATGTACAATATAGAGGCGGGTGCTGACGTACTTCTCAGCAAGTGGAACATGAGTTCCAGCAAAATGGTTTCAAGTGTGGGAAACATGGACCCCAATATTTTGGAAAACTGGTATTTTGCCCTTTGGGCCTACAACGGATGGGTGGGGAGCAACAATCCCAATGTGGTTTCATCCTCTGCAAAAAAATACACCTACCAGCAGTTGGTTTATGATGTTATTGAAAAGGAATACGGTGGAAAAATCCACAATATAGATTTCTCATATCTTCCTGCAACGGGAAAACCAAGCCGATCCTTAACGGTTCCAACCCCGGAATATACCCACAGCGGCGGCATAGTTCTTTATGAAAAGGGAGATTTCGTAAGGACCGATGGGTTAAGGGACAAATTTTATTTGAGAGATGCCCCTGCAGGCAATTATGTCCATGGCCTTTCCCCAAATCAGCTGGGTCTTATAGATGATGGACCCGTACTTGAAAACGGCTACTATTGGTACAAGGTTTATATCGATGATAATACCCAGGGGTGGATAGAAAGAAACTTCCTCCTTAGAACCGGAGATATAGAGCATGGCTTATATGCATTTGAAGATATTTCTTTCCACTGGGCAAGAAAAATAATTATGGACTTGTTTGCTAAGGGTATTGTCAGTGAAGCAGAAAATTTCAACCCTGACAAATATATTACCAAGGAAGAATTCTGCATACTCTTGAGCAAAACCTTGGACTATGTGGGCTATGATACAGAGTCTCCGGCCGAGGAAGTAGAATTATTGGAATCGGAAAAAGAATCTAAAAAATCAAAATCTGACCATAAAAAAGTATCACAAGAACCGGAAGAATCACAGGAGCCCGAAAAAATATCGGCAGAACCGGATGTAACGGCTGATTTCCTGCAAAATGCCGGGAACATCAACCCATGGGCCGTGGAATATGTAAAAGATATTTATGAGCTGGGTTTGGTAGACGAAACCATTAATCTTCCGGAAAATTTAACACGAAAAGAAGCAGCTGTAATTATAGCCAAGCTGTTTGAAATCAGTGAAGAGTTTTCTTCATTGGATATAAAAACCCTTTTCACTGATATAGAAAATTTGAATGAAGAAGAAATCAAGGCAATAAAAGCCGTTTACACTAACAGCATCATGTCCGGCAAGGGTCCGGGAATGTTCAGCCCCGACTCCTTCTTAACCAGGGCGGAAGCTGCTGCAATAATGGCTAAAATTTCAAATATATCCTTTTGAAAACTTAATGTCATTGTTATGAATATTCCGAGAATTGTCATTATGAGAGCTTTAGCCCGAGGATTCTCATGAGCTCACATAGTGTCATCCTGAGGGCTTTAGCCCGAAGGATCTCTTGAGATCCTTCGCTTCGCTCAAGATGACAAATAGAATTCGTTTATCATGGTGTGGATAACACGTGATAATTCTGAACCATGTGAAGAATCTCATTCTTTAGAATTTCATGACATTCTTCGCTGATACTCATGATGACATATAGTGGATTGTCAGTAACCTATGGGCAGTACTTTCTGTAAAGTACTGTCCTTTTTGATTTTTATACATGCATGTGACTTGTATACAGGAAAAAAGAAGGTATATTTTTCAATAATATGGGAATATTTACATTATCAAGCAGGAATGTTTAGTTTCACAAATAAAGAGGTGTAAATATTGAAAACCACAAGCCGAAAGATTTTGATGATTATAATTCTTTTATTGATACTTAATATAAAAGCATATGCAGGAGTGAACCCTCCAAGGTATGAAATTGAAGGGATGATAGACCAGGTTGCCATGAAAAGAGGCATACCTGCAATACTTTTAAAAGGAATAGCCAGGGTTGAATCTGTCTATAAACATTTTAACAGTGACGGAAGCCCTAAAATCTGTGGAACAAGCATAGGACTTATGCAGATAAACAATGTGTACGGAGGCTATGACAACTACAGGCTTAAGCATGACATCCTCTACAATATAGAAGCCGGTGCCGATGTGCTCCTCAGCAAATGGACCATGAGCTCAACCAACCAGGTTTCAAGCGTGGGAAATATGGATCCTAACATTTTGGAAAACTGGTATTTTGCCTTGTGGGCATATAACGGGTGGACAGTGTCCAACAATCCGGTTTCGCCATATGCCAAGAAATATACCTACCAGCAGCTTGTTTATGATGTAATAGAAAAAGAATACGGAAAAAAAATACATAATATAGATTTTTCATATCTTCCCAGGGAAGGCAAACCAAGCAGGTCATTAAGAGTTCCGACTCCCGCTAATTTTTCAAGCGGCAACATCATACTCTATGAAAAAGGAGATTACGTAATAACTGACGGCATCAGGGGGACCTATTATTTAAGAGATGCTCCTGCAGGAAATTATGTATATCAGCTGGGCCGTGCCCAATTAGGAACAATTACGGAAGGGCCTGTATTAATGAACGGTTTCTATTGGTATAAGGTATGCACGGGTGATGGAAAAGAAGGCTGGTTAGAAAGAAACTGGCTTGTACGTACCGGTGATACCCAATACGGCAAATACATATATGAGGATATAGCTTTTCACTGGGCAAGGAAAACCATAATGGACCTGTATGGAAAGGGGATAGTATGCGGGGCAGCCATGTTTAATCCCGATAAACCGGTGACCTTTGAAGAATTTTGTATTTTCCTGAGCAGGACTTTGAATTATACGGAAAGTATCAAACAGCTTAGTAAAATCCAAACAGGTAAAAAAATTTTGTTTTATGATTTCACAAATGTTCATTCCTGGGCCCTGGATTATATGAAGGATATCTATGAGAGAGGATTATTGGAAGATGTTCATCCCCTTGAAAAATTGGAGCGAAAAAAGGCTGCCATGTTGATTGATGACATCCTGGCAGCCAGCGATAAGTATGACCAGGTGGATATTAAACTCATATTTTCCGACCTGGAAGACCTTCCGGAAGATGAAATTTCAGCAGTTAAGAAAGCTTATGTAAACGGCATAGTATCCGGAAAAAGCATAAAGACCTTTTGCCCTGATGAGTACCTTACCAGGGCAGAAACAGCCGTTATGATGTACAATATAATAAAAAAATATGTATCTTAGTTCATATAAGTTGTCATTCTGAGCGCAGTGAAGAATCTCGTTAGATCCTTCATGCTTTGTCATCCTGAGCGAAGCGAAGGATCTCATTAACTCACGAAGTGTCATTGCTATGAATATCCCATAGTGTCATCCTGAGGGCTTTAGCCCGAAGGATCTCTTGAGATCCTTCGCTTTGCTCAGGATGACAATTTTTTTATTCTGTTTTACTTCTTTCAATATTGTGAAACCTTATGTCATAAATTCTCTCAAATTCCTTTGTCTCCTTGTTATATCTGACAGGAGACCTGTTTCTGTTGAGAAGCTTTACAATTCTATATACATCAATCCAAATTTCCGCCAAGGCTTCCTTTTGAGACTCGTCAAATATCAGCTGCATCCCGAAGTGCAGGTGGGGAGTTCTTATATTGTTGACATTTTCTTTTCTTGAATATCCGGTCATCCCCAAATATCCGATCACATCTCCGGCTAATACAATATCTCCTTCCTTGAGGGTCTTTACATAGGGGTGGTCCTTGCGCAGGTGGGCATAATAGTAATACCTTTTATTATCCAGGCTTCGTATTCCTATTCGCCAACCCCCGTATTGGTTCCAGCCCAAGGCCTCGATTCTGCCGGACTCAACGGCAATAATCGGAGTGCCTATGGAGCCCACCAGGTCATTTCCCAAATGCACCCTCCTGAAACCGTAATTGCGGGAATTGCCAAAATCATCATAATGTCCGTAATGATATCCTGCAGCAATTGGTGAAAAGGCTTTTAATCCGTACTTTTTAACCCAGACCAGTTCTCCCGTATTCTCATCCTTAACCTGTATTTCAAAGGGACCTACAAAACCTTCCAGGACAGCCTTGTATGCCTCGTAGTAGTAATCGTAATGAGCCAGGTCCTTGGTCATGCTTTCGATACTTTCACCGCTCTTTAGCCTGTTTATCAGTTTATCCATGTCTTTTGCCTTATACCTTGAATAAAAATCTCCCCCGTATCTGGTTCCCAGGTATGCCAATATTTCAATCCAGTCCAATTTGACTTCTTCATCAATACTGTCAATATCAGCCCTTAAAGCTTTATCCATGGCCTCGTAGGAAACCCTGAAATCCACCCACTTGATAAAATCTTTTTTTTCGTCTGCGGAAACAAAATGGGCTCGATTAATGAATGTATAAATTGCCCCCAAAAAAAATATTAGAGCAAAAATTATCAACAAAGATTTCCATTTAATTTTAACGACCATACTAACCCTCACCTGTGTACCTGTACATTATTAATAATATGCAAATGGTATCCTCTTAGAACTTATAAAACACATTGGTCGGAACAGGTTCAGGTGGCGACAAAAATCAGAAATCATTTGTCAAACCAAATCTTTTATGATAGTATGAATTGACTGATTATATGTTCATGTAATTAGGGAGGACGAATGAAGCTTAAATTTTGTTCATTATACAGTGGGAGCAGTGGAAACTGCCAATACATAAAAACCCAAAACGCAACTATTCTTGTCGATGCAGGCTTGAGCGGGAAAAGAATTCAACAGGAAATTGCAAAGATCGGAGAGGACCCCAATAAAATAGATGCCATATTCATAACACATGAACATATTGACCATATTCAGGGTGCAGGCATAATGTCAAGGCGTTTAAACATTCCCATCTACGCCAATGAGAAAACGTGGGAAGCCATGAGCCCCTGCATTGGAGATATTAAATCCCACAATATAAAAATCCTGGATGACTATACCCAGATTGGAGATTTGACCGTAAAACCATTCAACATATCCCATGATGCAGTACATCCGGTAGGTTTTAATATATTTTACAAAAACAAAAAAATAAGCTTGGTTACAGATACCGGCTGCTATAACGGGACAATTCTCAGCAGCATTATTGATTCGGATTTATTGCTGGTTGAATCCAACCATGATGAAGATATGGTGATAATAGGCCCCTATCCATGGCCTCTAAAAAGAAGAGTATTGGGTGAATTCGGCCATATGTCCAATGAAGCGGCAGGCCGCTTGCTGGTGGAAGTAATTAAAAAGGGGACGGAAGTAGTCTTGCTTGGACATTTAAGCAAAGAAAACAATTTTCCGGAACTTGCCTACAAAACCGTGGAATCCATATTGGTGGAAAACTCAATTGATGTAAATCCCGGAGTATGTCTCGATTTAACATACAGGGACAGGGCAAGCAAGGTATATGAAGTATAGGTGAGCCATGATGGAAGAGTACGAAATTTACGCATGCATGGAGCATGTGGACCAGGCAATTGACGATTATGTCAATCATATGGAAGCTGCTCCTCAATTAAATAAGGCTGAAGAAGAAAAAAAATGCGCTTATTGCCAAAAAAGCGCTGAATATTTAATAAAATAATGCTTGAACTATATTTTTTCCGGTGCTATAATGTATAAGCTATCCTGCCCTTGGCGAACAAGGGCCAAAAGTCCGAAGGAGGTGAATCAAATGAAAAAATATGAAGGTGCTTTTATCTTACTATCCAACCTGGAAGAAGAAGTAAGAAAGGCAGAAATTGAAAAAATTCAGAACATAATAACCGAAAGACAGGGAATAATTGAAAAGGTTAATGAGTGGGGTCTGAGGAGACTTGCCTACGAAATTAACAAAAAAAGAGAAGGTTATTATGTTTTTATTGAATTTACCGCAGGTGCAGATGCTGTCGATGAAGTAGACAGAATTTGTAAAATCAGCGACAATTTTATCAGACATATGATTACGGTTCGAGAAGAATAAATAAAGGGGTAGTATAATGAATATTGTTGTGTTAATAGGAAGACTGACCAGAGATCCCGACCTGAGATTCATACCAACCACAGGTATGGCTGTTGCAAAATTTACATTGGCAGTTGACAGAGGCTTATATGGTCAAAGAAAGCAAGAAGCAGAAGCAAAAGGCGAACCGACAGCAGATTTCATAAATATAACCGCATTTGGAAAAACTGCGGAAACATGCGCTAATTACCTTGCAAAAGGCAGGCAGTGCGCTATTCATGGAAGAATTACGACAGGAAGTTATACTACACAAACAGGAGAAAAAAGATTTACTACTGATGTAATTGCAGACAGGGTAGAATTTATCGGTCCAAAAGATCAGTCTTTAGCGAATCAGGGAAATGCAATACAACCGGATAGCAGTTTTTTCAATGACTTCCCCGATGAAGACAATGATATATTTGAACCTGTAGATGACGATGATATTCCATTTTAATAAACGATAGCGGAAGGAGGAGAAGAATGAGTTCCAGACAAGGCGGAAAAGACGCAGCCGACAAGAATGAAAAATACATTCAAAGAAAAAGACCCCGTAAAAAAGTATGCCAATTCTGTCAGGAAAAGGCTACACATATAGATTACAAGGATCTTAGCAAGTTAAAGAAATATACAACCGAAAGAGGTAAAATTTTACCGAGAAGAATTACCGGCGCTTGCGCTAAACACCAAAGAATGGTAACAAGAGCAATAAAAAGAGCAAGATCAATTGCCTTGCTCCCATATGTTGCAGAATAACATAAAAAATAAGGATTTATGCACAGACATAAATCCTTTTTATTTGCTTATTATACCCCATATCGTGTCATTCTGATTTTAATGGCATCCGCTGCAACCGTCGCATCCGGTAGCCGGAGTTACGACAGGTTTCATTCCGACACCCATGCCGTCATTTTCCTCACTGGATACAAATATGAATCCGCCGTAATCCTTTATGATTGACCTTTCGCAAATGAAGGTAATATCCTTGACTACTTCAACCTCATCATTTTCATCAGGCTCATCAATATATACTCCAAAAATCGGTCCCCTGCATCCAACCCGGTCAATAGCTATTCTCACACTGTAGGATTTTACATTGGCATCATCCAAAAGCTGCTTAAATTCCTTATAAGCCGTATCATCTATAAATATCATTGTAGTATCCTTTCTTTTAAGTTTACCCTACAATGATATCACAAAAGAAGTTAATTGTATATCAGAAATTTTCAAGGCAATGGGTTTTTGTCATTTTTATATGTACACGTAAGTGTCATTGTTATGAGTACCCCCTGGTGTCGTCCTGAGGGTTTTAGCCCGAAGGATTTTTTGAGATCCTTCCCTTCACTCAGGATGACAAAGTACATTTATTTATTTCATATTCACTATTTCAACCCCTGTATAGTAATGCTTCAAGATTTCCTGATAGTTGTATCCTTCCTTGGCCATGCCATCAGCACCCCACTGGCTCATGCCAACCCCGTGGCCATATCCGGTGGTTAGAATCTCAATTTCGTTACCGTTTTGAATAAAGCTGAAATTTGTTGAGTTCAAGTTAAATAAGGACCTTATTTCACGTCCGGAAATCTCCTTGTCATCTATTATTATTGTCTTGATTCTTCCCCCTTCACTGACTTCACCAAGTAAAATCTTTTCTTCCAAATTATCTTCCCTTATGTCCATGTCACCGTAAACAGATTCAATTTTCTCAATGAACTCGCTTGTGGATATCTTTACCGAGCCGTTTAATTTAGGCGAGTCCCCCTCGTAGGGGCTTTCCACACTCCTTAAATAAGGGACCGCCAGGGAGAATACATCTTCGGAATTTTCTGTCCTGCCCCCGCTGGTTGAATGATACAAGGGCTCAATTATCTTTCCTTCATAGGTTAAAATCTGTCCCCTGGTTGATTCAACCGCACTTTCAATTTTATCCCAGTTTTCATCATACCATCCCTGGTAATGGGAGGCAATTAAATCATCCTTAGAATTCCATGCCTGGCAATGAACGCCGGTGCAAACAGCAGCCTTGGGATGCTCCGCCTGCCCGTCGGGATATTTCTTTAACCTGTACAATAAATAAGTTCTTGCGGCAACTGCCTGAGCCTTGAGAGCTTCAATGTCAAATTCAACAGGCATTTCCGAAGCAACCACTCCCTTTAAGTATTCTTCGAAATCAATAACCATAACCTCATTTGTTTTGGTGTTGAAAACCTTGATTAATTCAGGCTCATATGTATCCCTTGCAACTTTTTCTTCCGGTTTGGCATCTGCATTCTTCAAAGTGTTCTCCTTGCCAGAAGCTTCACTGGTCAAGCCAAGTTTTTTCTCAAATAAATTCAAGGATATATTTGGGATAGTCAAGAGCATGGTAAACACGACAAAAGCAAAAATCAGACGTTTCAGCATAAAAAATCAACCCCTTTATCATAAGTTTTTTTATATTCTATGAAATATTGAAATATTTAGAACAAATTTGAATTAAATTAAAAAAATGGGACACACTATCTCCAGATAATAAAGAAGCATTAAACAGGAGGGGTTAAATGAATAACAACAACAACAGATTTTCAAGAATGAAATCTAAAATCAAAAATTTCTTTATTAAACTTAGAAATAGGGATACAAGCTTCTTGATAATTGCTTTGTGCATAATGCTTTTAGCAACGGCGGTAGTATGGAGGTATTCTACCAGGTCCGATAATGGCCAAGGCAATTTAGCTGAGGAAGAAACGCCTGGCGGCGATATCCTCGTTCATGAGGATCCCTATGAAGAATATGTACAAGGCATCATTGATGATTTTCAAAATGCAGAAGATGATGACGACGAAGATGATGAAGGGGTTAAAACCCAGGAAACTGATTTAAAGGCCATGTCTGCACCCTTATCCGGGGAAGTAATAAGAGAATTTACCATTGATGACTTAGTGTACTATGAGGCAATCGGTGAATGGAGGGTACATAAGGGAATTGATATTAAACCAAGAGATACCTTGTTGATTGAATCTGCATTGGCAGGAAAAGTGGAAGCTGTAAACAATTCAGAAATTACGGCAACGGAAATCATAATTGATCACGGAAACAATGTAAAAACATTGTACAGTAATTTAGTGTCGGCAAATGTCAAAGTCGGGGATACGGTTGAGAAGGGTCAGGTTATTGGAAATTTGGGAAAAACAGTCAGCATTGAGGCCACAGACGGGGCACATCTGCACTTTGAAGTGATTGTTGACGGCAAACAGGTAAATCCTTTGGACTATATTACCATAGAATAGCAAAATAAGGTTCTAATGGGACAAAGGAACGCATAAAAATGTAAATAAGACGGTATAATGCCAAAGGGGGTTAAAAATGAAAGATTACATAGAACGCAGGGCCATGGAGATTGCGGAATATATTATAAGTACTCAATCCACCGTAAGACAGACGGCTAAGAAATTTGGCGTCAGCAAAAGTACAGTTCATAAGGATGTAACAGAGCGTCTTCCCAAACTGAACCCTCCAGCTGCAAGCGAAGTCAAAAAAGTTCTGCTTAAAAACAAGTCTGAGAGACACATTAGAGGAGGTAAAGCCACACGCTTAAAATATAAAGAAGCACAGAGCCAGGAAAAAGTCAGCAATATGTAATAACCACTTGATAAAAGCCACTGATTTAATATATCAGTGGCTTTTTTAATTTCATAATAAAACTGTTGATTATCTTGATGTACTTAAAAGCGGGTTACAAAGAACCAACATAATTAGAAAGCAAAGAAAAATGTGAAAAGTTTAACCGAAATAGATTGTGGTTATATAAATCAAGAACATAGTAAGATTATGGATATTTAAGGAAATATCTATATTTATAGAAAATGGAATTCACGATAAGATTTAATAATGGTTTAGTATTTATGCAATCTTTGAAAATTATTTGACAATCCACCATAAAAAGGTTATACTGTACCAGCATACTATTATATAATTGGAGGCTATATGAGAAACAGACAAATTATTACTTTATTATTAATTGCAAGTTTAATTCTATTGTCAGCTTGCACATCATCAACTGTAGAAGAACAAAAAGTGCCGGAACCTCAACAAGTAGAAGAATCATCTGAAACAGAAAAAGTAAAAGATGAAACTACTGATATTGTTATAGTTGGTGGCGGTGGTGCCGGTATGGCTGCAGCTATAGAGGCAACTGAAGGTGGCGCAAAAGTAATTTTAGTAGAAAAATTACCGTTTTTAGGTGGTACAACAATTTTAGCATCAACTGCTTATAATGCAGGGGGAAGTTCCGTACAGATGGCTATGGAAAAACCGTATACTGCAGATGATTTTTACGCAAAAATTGTTAAGGGAAAAACAGATGAAAATGGTTCCATCAGAAGATTAGCAGATATGTCTGGTGAAACAGCTGATTGGTTAATAAAAATGGGCGGCGATCTGTCTAAAGTTATAAATGGATCTCAGCATATTACTTCAGATGGTAGTGCTTTTGGTGTTATGATAGCATCTGTATTAATTAATAAACTCAATGAATTAGGAATTGATTATAGAACTAATGCTAAAGCAACAGAGATTATTATGGAAGGAGACAAAGCTGTAGGAGTAAAAATAGAAAGTCCTGATGGAAATTACAATATAATGGCTGATGCTGTTATTTTAGCAACCGGTGGATTTGCTTCCAATCCTGAAATGGTTGCTGAGTATACTCCTCAATGGGCTGGTTATCCATCTACAGCGAGTGTAGGCGCAACGGGAGATGGAATTAAAATGGCTATGGCTGTAGGTGCGGCAATAGGAAATATGGATAGCGCATCTCCACAAACAGTTGCTTATGACACGGGTAAAGGTGCAGTGTCCCTTACAAATGTTAGATATAATGGTGCCATATTAGTAAATGAGGAGGCAGTTCGTTTTGTTAATGAATTAGCTGATACAGCATCTTTAGGAGCAGCAATAAAGGCGCAAACTAATGGACATGCGTATTTGGTATTTGATCAAACCTCAGTGGATAATGCAGCATTAATGCAGGAATATAAAGACAGGGGATATTTTATAGAAGCTAATACTATTGAAGAACTAGCAGCTAAAATAAATTTAGATGCTTCTACATTAACTAAAACCATAGAAACTTATCAAGGCTATTTCGATACTGGTGAAGACAAAGAGTTTGGAAGAAAAGATTCAATGTTTTCACGAATTGATAAAGCACCCTATTATGCATCATTGATATCTCCGGCCAGTCAAACAACTAATGGCGGAGTTATGATTGATGATGGCGCAAGAGCTTTAAGAGAAGACGGAACATCAATACCCGGATTATATATTGGTGGAGAAACTGCAAATCAAGAAGGTCCCGGTTTAACAGTAGCATTTAATATCGGGAGGTTAGCAGCTAAAACAGCATTAGCTGATATGAAGCTAAAATAATCATACAACACATGTAATAATAAACCTAATTTGCAGCTTAGCTCTGTTCATGTTGTAACCAAGTTATTGAGTAATTCTAAGCAATTTAACATGAACTAAATAATGATTTGTGACATTAGGCAGATACTATTAAGTATCTGCCTAAATTAATGTTAAAAAAAGTCTAAGTAAATGATACGCTTGTTGCAAAATGCAGTTCACTAAAAGCGGTATAGTATGTCATATATATAAAATGTGTTACTTTCCTATAAAGTGAGGCAGTTTTGATAAAAATACTACAAATTCTTTGGATTATAGGTTATAATTAGAGGGTGAATGAAATAAATCAAAATTGACAGGAAATCAGGAAGGAAGCTTATTATGATTAATTACACAAAACAAAAAATGTTAAATGGAGAAAAGACCTTAGGTACTTTTCTTGAGCTTGGAACGGCTAATGCAGTGGAAGCCCTCGGATACAGCGGATTGGACTACATCATAATAGATACCGAGCATGGTCCTTATACCGAAGAAAGTGCCATGGAATTCATCAGGGCTGCTAAAATGAGCAAACTTTCACCCTTTGTCAGGATAAAAGAAATATCGAGACCGGCGGTATTAAGAATGCTGGATATCGGAGCTGAAGGCTTGATTGTTCCATGCATTCAAACCGTTGAAGAGGTTAAGGCCCTTGTTAAACACGGCAAGTATTTTCCGCTGGGAGAAAGGGGATTTTTCTTCGCAAGGGCTTCAGGATATGGAAATGAGGACTTTGCCAAATCCATAGATGGATATACCGCTAAATGCAACTATGAGACCATGATTCTGCCTCAATGTGAAACCTTAGGGTGTCTGCAGAATATTGAAGAGATTGCGTCAATTGACGGAGTTGACGGGATTTTTGTCGGACCCTATGACTTATCAATAGCATTAGGCATGCCTGGTAAATTTAATGAGCCCGAATTTGTTGCTGCCCTGGAAAGAATATTGAAGGCATGCAAAGATGCCGGCAAATTTGCCTTTATATTTGCAACTGATGCAGATGCTGCAATAAAAAATTTAAATATGGGCTTTGATTCCGTTGCCATAAACATGGATATTGCAATACTTATAAACGCATATAAAAATATTGTCAAGACTATAAAAGCCAGATAAGCAAGAACAGATAATTTATAAAAATTCAAATACATATGGAATTTATTAGCATTTTGTTATAAACTATTTATAGGTGAATATCCCTTGTGGAAATATTAAAAAAGGAGAAGTATGATGGCTGAATCTAATGGTGATGCGATTCGCATGTTAGAAGAAGAGCTCAGATATTTAAAGCTTCTTGCCAAACAATACCCGACTATAGCTTCCGCATGTACAGAAATTATTAACTTACAGGCTATTTTAAACCTCCCGAAAGGGACGGAACACTTTCTTTCGGATATACATGGAGAGTATGAATCATTCAACCATGTACTAAGGAACGGCTCAGGCAATATTAAGCGTAAAATCACCGAAGTTTACGGGGACATCATGAGTGAAAAGGAGATCAAAAGCCTTGCCACCTTGATTTATTACCCTGAACAAAAGCTTGAAATAATGCGTAAGCAGGAAGAAGACATTGAAGACTGGTACAGGATCACCATCTACAGGTTAGTGGTAATATGCAGGAAGGCAGCTTTCAAGTATACCCGCATGAAGGTAAGAAAAGCTCTTCCGGAAGAATTTGCCTACATAATCGATGAGCTCATGCATAAGGGACCCGAAGAAGACAAAGAAGAATACTACAGTGAAATAATAAACACCATCATAAGAATAGGCAGGGCGGATGAATTCATCATTGCCATGGCAAAGCTTATTCAAAGACTGGTTATAGACAGACTTCATATTGTGGGTGATATTTTTGACAGGGGTCCCGGTCCCGACAAGGTAATGGACACTCTTATGAATTATCACACTGTGGACATACAGTGGGGCAACCACGATGTATTGTGGATGGGTGCCGCTGCAGGAAGCGAAGCATGCATAGCAACAGTATTGAGAATATGTGCCAGGTATGCAAATTTAGACATAATAGAAGATGGATACGGCATAAATATTCTTCCTTTAGCAACCTTTGCACTGGAATATTACGGAGATGATGAATGTGTTCAGTTTAAACCTAAGGTGGAAAGTGACATTGCCTATTCAGACAAGGATTTAAAACTAATTGCCAAGATGCACAAAGCGATTGCCATTATCCAGTTCAAGCTTGAAGGCCACATAATAAAAAGACGTCCTTATTTCAAGATGGATGACAGGCTCCTGCTTGAAAAAATAAATTATGAAGAAGGGACCATTGATTTATACGGTAAAACATATCCCTTGAACGATACAAACTTCCCGACCATTGATCCTAAAAACCCATATGCCCTTACCAGGGAAGAGGAAGAATTGGTTGAAAAGCTGAAGTCATCTTTCTTAAACAGTGAAAAACTGCAAAAACATATCAGGTTTTTGCTGACCAAAGGAAGCATGTATCTGAAATGCAATTCCAACCTTTTATATCACGGATGTATTCCCGTCAATGAAGACGGTACCTTTAAAAAGGTGCAAATTGGCCGTACAGGCAAGGCATACAGCGGAAAAGAATATTTTGACAGGCTTGAAATATTAGTCAGGGAAGGATATTTTCATAAAACTAATCCTGATGCTAAACAATACGGCATGGATATTACCTGGTATCTGTGGACCGGCCCTGATTCTCCTTTGTTCGGCAAAGATAAGATGACTACCTTCGAAAGGTATTTCATAGATGATAAGAAAACACACAAGGAAAACAAGAGTCACTACTTCAAATTAGAAGACAGCGAAGAAATGTGCAGGAGGATTTTCGATGAATTCGGCCTTGATCCGGAATGTTCCCACATCATTAACGGCCATATGCCGGTTAGGAGTAAAAGCGGGGAAAGTCCCATAAAGGCAAACGGGAAATTGATAGTTATTGACGGAGGATTTTCAAGAGCTTATCAAAGTACTACCGGAATTGCAGGCTACACTCTCATATATAATTCCTACGGCCTCCTTCTGGTATCCCATGACCCCTTTGAGTCAACCCAAAAAGCAATAGAAGAAGAAAAAGATATTCATTCGACTACCATGGTTTTGGAAAAGGAAGTGGAAAGAAAAAGAGTAAAGGATACCGATGAAGGAAGAGTAATGAAGGCCAAGATTAAAGATTTGGAAATGCTCCTGGATGCATACAGGTTAGGTTTAATTAAGGAACAGGAATAGGATAAGATTAAACAAATATCATAAAGACATTTTTCATTCATACCTTATTATGAAGGTGTGGTGATAAAATGTCTTCTTTTTATTTCAATTTTATTCAAAACTTCTTAATAGCCTTTGGGGTGGTTGTGGGAGCCAGCTTGTTTTCCGGATTGGGAGCAATAGTTATCAATAAGCCCCCCTTGAAGGTCATGACTGATGTGGCGGCCTCAATTAAAATATGGGCTATTGCAGCCTCCCTGGGGGGTACCTTTTCATCCTTTACCATGATTGAAAAAGGATTGTTTGAAGGTGAGATAAAAACACTGATAAGGCAAGTCTTTTTTATTTTGGTATCATTGACAGGAGCAAATGCAGGGTACGAATTCATCAGAATCCTTCAAAGGTGTGGTCACATATGGGGCAAATGATGAAAAGAAAAAATATTAAACATACGGAAGGATATAAATTCTTTATCTGCTTCATAAGCGGCTTGCTTTGGGGTGCTCTGGCAGGCGCCTTGGGCTTGAGCATCTTGGTCAGTCAAAGGATAGAAGGATATTATGAGAAGATAGCATATTTGGAGCATACTATCCAGGATAAGGATGAAAAATTAGCCAAGCTGGAAAAATCAATCAACAATGCAAGCATTGTACTCAAGGATGTTTTGGTCATACTGGAATTTAAAGATTTAAGTAATGAGCAAATAGACCTGATAGATACTATTGAAATTGAAAAAGCCATAAAAGAAAAATATGCATCATCCTTAGGTAAAGAAATCAAGAGCCTGGACCCGGATATACTGGTGCAGGTCATAGATAAAAGGATACTTAGATTTGATGAGGCAGAATATCAATTGACCGTCAATAAACTTGTGCTGTCGGATGTTTTAAAGCTGTGGGTTAGTATTTCTGTTTTGGAAGTGACTTCTTAGGGTATATTTACTATGGTAATTGTAATCTATTGTTAATATACATTATGTTAATATTTGTGGTATAATGTAAAAAAAAGAAATAAAGAGGTGGATGATGCGAACAAAATTTATTAAGTGGCCAATCCTTATTTCATTATTGCTGGTGATATCCTTGGTACAATACTCCACACCGGATGCATATGCTGAAGATACCATCAAGATAGTAATTGACGGTAAAAGAATAAAATCCGATGTGGATCCATATATAAAGAATGACAGAACCCTGGTTCCCATAAGGGTAATAAGTGAAGAACTTGATTCCTTGGTAGAATGGGACGGAGAAAAAAGAGAAGTTCACATATACAAGGAAGATATGCATTTAGTTTTAAGGATAGACAGCTACTTGGTTGAGTATACCAACGACAATGAAACAACTTATGCTCTTTTGGATGTAGCTCCGGAGATAAGCGAGGACCGTACCTTTGTGCCCCTGCGGTTAGTAAGCAATGCCTTAGGTGTAGGGATAGAATGGGACAACGATAAAAGAACCGTATTTGTAGATTCATCGGAAAGCTCGGAATTTACAAAATTTTTTGATGTGAAAATTTCATCGGTAAAAGCTGGACAAACTATTACAGGAACAACCTTGCTTAAAACTGATACATCGAATGGCCTTCCAAAGGGAGCAAAAGAAATTAAATATCTCCTCTTAGACAAGGATACGGCAAAAGGATTCGTTATAGCGGCAGGTGACCCGGCTCAAGCTCATGAATGGATTCCCGCCATGGAAGATAACGGGCAGAAAATCCTTGTGGCAGCCTTTTATGACGCAAAAGGCAATTTCCTGGCAGGAGATTCTATACCTGTTACGGTGAAAATTCAACCTCAGATAAAGCTTAACGGAATAACCGAAGGTCAACTGATTACGGCTAATTCGGTACCTTTGAGCACTATACTGAATTTTTCTGCTGCCTATGTAAAATATGAAATGATAAATCCCGATAACGGAGCATATTATATTTCTCCCGAAGTCGACCCGGTGAAACCATTCACCATGATTCCCGTAATGGAAGACAACGGCAATATGTCTGTAAGGGTTATTGCCTATGACATTAAGGGAAACCCATACTATGGCCAATATGTAAATATTAGGATAAATGTGGACAAGTACTTGTATTTATCGGGAGTTAAACAGGGACAAACCGTTGACGGCAGTGTAACCTTGTTAGCCCAGAGAAATTTCAATGTGACCGATACGGAATATTATGTTGTGGACAGGGCAACCGGCAAAGAAACCCTGCTCCATAAGGCACCTTACGGATCATACACATGGTTCCCGGGACCTAAAGATGCGGGAAGCAAAGACCTGTATGTGAAGGTAACGGATACTGCCGGTAATGTCCACGTAAGTGACAGGGTTACCGTTAATGTAACCGGCAATCCCAAACTCCTCTTGCAGGGAATAGGGCCCGGACAGGTTTTAACAGAGACAACAAGTTTGAATATCAAAACAAATGTTGAACTGGACGGGATTAAATACATCCTTAAAAATGTAAGGACAGGCAGGGATCTCATAATATCAGGGAAAAGCACGGCAGTTGTTATACCCGAAGAAGGTGATGACGGTCAATGGACCATTAGAGTCGAAGGAACATACGGAGGCAAGACAATAAAGAGCGAAGAGGTTAAATTCTCAATTTATACTGGACCTCTCTATTCGGCAAAACCAGTCATTGAAAAAGATAAATACTTGGACCTGGTTTCCGATTTAGCCATTGAAACAAGAAAAGCTACAGGTATGTCTGCAGCCCTCCAGGTTGCTCAAGCCATTTTGGAGACAGGCTGGGGACAAAGCGTACCGGTGGACAAGTATGACGGTAAGTTTTCCTACAATCTTTTTGGAATAAAAGGTGAAGGTACCAACGGGTCCGTAACCTCCAACACCTGGGAGGAATACAACGGGGTTGCATTCAGAATAGACGCGGAATTCAGAGCCTACAACAATGTGAAGGAAAGCTGGCAGGATCATAAGGACTTGCTGCTCTTAAGAGAAAGATACGCGCCCTTCAGGAAAGTGATGTATGACAGCACACAAGGAGCCTGGGAACTTAAGAGATGCGGGTATGCTACAGACTCCCTCTATGCAGTCAAGCTGATAAACCTTATTGAAAGATATGGCTTAAAAGAATTGGACGAAGTAACGATATAAAGAGTTATATAATTACAATTTAGGATATAATAATAAGAGTCATCCTGAGCGAATTTGTCATCCTGAGCGAAGCGAAGGATCTCAAGAGATCCTTCGGGCTAAGGCCCTCAGGATGACACTATGGGATATTCATAGCAATGACAAGCAATGAAACCCTAAAGATGAATATATTGTGTCATCCTGAGCGTATGCGAAGGATCTCATGCAACAAACGGAGATGAATGAATGCAGAGAAGAATAATCCTGTCAAGCGGAAATGCCCATAAGGCACAAGAAATTAAAAGCATATTAAAGGACTTGCCTTTCGAAGTGGTATCCAAAAATGATTTGGGCTATGAAGACTTTGATGTGGTGGAAGACGGAAATACCCTCAGGGAAAATGCCCTGAAAAAAGCAGAGGAGCTTCATAAGCTCACAAAAGGTATAGTCATAGCCGATGATACTGGTTTATATGTAGATGCTTTAAACGGTGAACCCGGAGTATACTCTGCAAGGTATGCCGGAGAAGATGCCACCTATGCAGATAACAATAATAAGCTTCTAAACAAGTTAAAAGATGTTCCCATGGAAAAGAGGACCGCTTGTTTTAAGACTGTTATTGCCATAGTTTTAGAAGATGGAAGAAAGATGACGGTGGAAGGCATTTGCAGGGGGCATATAGAATTTCAGGAAAGAGGGAACAGGGGTTTCGGATATGATCCCTTGTTTGTACCCGAGGGAAGGGATAAAACATTTGCGGAAATGACCGAAGAAGAAAAAAACCAGATAAGTCACCGGTCAAATGCATTAAAATCCTTAAGGATTAAATTGGTGGAAGCTCTTGAAAATACTGGTAATCAGTGACAGCCACAATGTAATACTGGACTCTCAAATAGAAGAAATTAAAAAAGAAGGGCTCTTTGACCTTCTGATTCATTGTGGCGATAAATATGATGATGCAGCTAAATTTGGCGAAAAATTGAATATAGAAAAAATATTGAACGTGCCGGGAAACTGTGACTTTGATTATAATTTTTTGGGAAGTAAATTAAGTATAACAGAAGAAATTGAAGGCAAAAAATTCTTCATTACCCACGGTCATATGTATTTCGTAAAAACAGACCTGAGCAAGCTTATGGCTTATGCCAGGAAAAACAAAATTGATGTCGTAGTATACGGCCATACTCACAAGTCTCAAAACAAATTTATCGACAATATATTATATTTTAATCCGGGCAGCACCGTCTTCCCGAAGGACGGTAAAGAAAGTTTTGGAATAATAGAAATTAAAGAAGGCAATATAAACAGCAGGATTGTATCCTTGGAAAGCTAAACACTTGTAATCTGGAAGTGTCAGTCTCTTGATAATATATACTTTGAGGATAAATATGATTATTAATAAACCTACAGCCGATGGTTTAGTCAAATATGTACAAGCTTGCATGCATACTCCTCATATATATTTATGGGATGCATGTGGCCAGTATTTAACAGATGAAGTGCTTGATTATCTTATTGAAAAAAACAAAGACTGGTATACGGAAGAAAGAATTGCCATAAGAAGGTCTCTTTGCGGCAGGCATATTCGGGGCTGGGACTGTATAGGTTTAATCAAGTCATATGTTTGGCATGACTATAGTCAACTCAATACCGATTATTATAGGGCTGAAAGTGATTTTTGCACGAGAACCCTCATAGAGCAGGATTTGGAAAAAGGTGATATAAAAACTCTTCCTGAAATACCCGGTTTAGTCTTATGGAAAAAGGGACATGTCGGAGTCTACATTGGCAACAACCAGGTAATTGAATGTACCATACGTAATCCTAAAACCGGAAAGCATGAATTGGTGGGAGGAATAATACAGTCTGATTTATCAGATGTGGAGTGGACAACATGGTTAAAATATCCCGGCATAGAATATTAATTCTTAGTATTGGTGGATATGAATAAAAGAGGTGTAACTGATGGATCAAGCCAATGATTTAAAAATAGACGCATTGATGACCATAGCAAAGGCATTTTATGATAGGGGCAGTGGGATACAATATGATGAATTGAGCATGGATCGTATTTGTCGTATTACTCCGCGTCGTGAGTTATTTTCACCGCCGGAAAAGGCAACGAAACAGCATACCTTATTTTTGGATTGCTCATCATTTGTTTTCTCAACCTTTTATCAGGCATTTGGCTATATTTTTGAAGCCGATGTTACAAATGATATGATAGATTTATCAGATATCAGGGTTTTTTACTATGAAATAAGAGGAAATGAGACAGAGGATGAAAAAATATCAGTAATGAAAAAATTCAAAGAAACACTACAGGCAGGGGATGTAACGGTTTCGGTATACAATAACGGTAATGGACATACAATGCTTTATGCAGGCAACGTGCCTAAGGTAGTCTTTTACAATAAGGATTATTCTTCTGATTTATCATCATTGACACCTGAAGAAATAATAGATGGTTTGTTTGAAAAACAAGCTAAAAGTGAAGGAGAAGTTTATCATTTAAGAGCAGGCAGTAATCTTGAACCTATTCTTGTTCCCGGTCTCTTTGGCGGCTATGGGGTAATAACTCCTGAAATTGTCAAATCTCCGGAAATGCGTACTCATCGAATTACTTTATCTTCATTGCAGGAGGGAAACTTAATCATCTACAAGGATTCACCCTATGAACCTGCTAAGGCTGTAAAGTATTACGGGAATGAAAGGTTTGATTTCTCAGAAGGCAAAGAAGCATCAGACTTTGTTGACACCTTGTTTGGATGTTTTTGTTTCTGTGTAATAAGGTATTAACCGGGAATGAATACCTGGAATAGATATTATAATAATAAATATGTACCATTTTAGTTTTTAGGTAGTGTTTATAAACACTCCTATTTTTTTCTTTAGTATTGTTAGTGTGGCATAGAACCAAAAATCTTATTGGTTTTTGTTGACTATGCAGAGGAAAAATTATATAATGAAACGAACATACGTTTTGATAAAAGGAGCATTTCATGGGCCAATTTAAAATTAAGTCTGACTATGTACCAACAGGCGACCAGCCTGAAGCTATAGAAAAAATAGTTGAAGGATTGAAGAAAAACTACAAGTATCAAACCCTTCTTGGAGTTACCGGGTCCGGCAAAACCTTTACCATGGCCAATATTATAGAAAGGGTCCAAAAACCCACCCTTGTAATAGCTCACAACAAAACATTGGCAGCCCAGCTCTGCTCTGAATTTAAGGAATTCTTCCCTGATAACGCGGTTGAATACTTTGTGTCTTACTATGATTATTATCAGCCGGAGGCATATGTACCCAGCAGCGATACCTATATAGAGAAGGATGCATCCATAAATGACGAGATCGACAAGTTAAGACACTCTGCAACTGCCGCTCTTTTTGAAAGAAGAGATGTCATAATTGTTGCCAGTGTTTCCTGCATATACGGACTGGGAAGCCCTATAGATTATGAAAACCTGGTTTTGTCTTTAAGGCCGGGAATGGTAAAGGACAGGGACGAAACAATCAGGAAGCTTGTGGAAATTCAATATAAAAGAAATGATATAGCTTTTACCAGGGGAACCTTCAGGGTAAGAGGAGACACCATTGAAATCTTCCCCGCATCATCCTCTGAAAAAGCCATAAGGGTTGAATTTTTCGGGGATGAAGTTGACAGGATAACCGAAATAAACACGGTTACAGGGGAGATTTTGGGGAGGAGAAATCATGTTTCAATATTCCCTGCAACCCACTATGCCACAACAGAGGAGAATGTGACCAGGGCTGTCGAAAGCATCAAGGCTGAGCTTCAGGAAAGGTTGAAAGAACTTGAAAGAGAAAACAAGCTTCTTGAAATGCAGCGCCTTGAGCAGAGAACAAACTATGACATCGAGATGCTGCAGGAAATGGGTTACTGTAACGGGATTGAAAACTATTCAAGACATATAAACAACCTTGAGCCCGGCGCAAGACCCTATACCCTGCTTGATTATTTTCCCAAGGATTTTTTGATGATAATAGATGAGTCCCACATGTCGATTCCCCAGATAAGGGGTATGTACAACGGAGACAGGGCAAGGAAAATGACCTTGGTGGAATACGGGTTCAGGCTGCCTTCGGCTTTGGATAACAGGCCTCTCAGGTTTGATGAATTTGAAAGTATGATCAATCAGGTTATTTTTACAAGCGCAACCCCGGGACCCTATGAGCTTGAACACTCCCAAAATGTTGCTGAACAGATCATCCGTCCCACGGGGCTGATAGACCCGCCTATTTATGTAAGGCCGGTGGAAAATCAAATTGATGACCTGATAAATGAAATAAAGAAATCAACAGATAAAAATCAAAGAGTCTTGGTTACCACCCTCACCAAAAAAATGGCTGAAGACTTGACGACTTACTTAAAAAGCACCGGAATCAAGGTCAGGTATCTTCATTCGGATGTGGATACATTAGAGAGGATGGAAATAATAAGGGATCTGCGAATCGGCGAATTTGATGTCCTTGTGGGAATAAACCTTTTGAGGGAAGGCCTGGATTTGCCTGAAGTATCCTTGGTTGCCATCCTTGATGCAGACAAGGAAGGCTTCCTCCGCTCGGAAACTTCACTGATACAGACAGTGGGAAGGGCAGCCCGGAATATTGACGGAAGAGTTGTCATGTATGCCGACACAATAACCGGTTCCATGGAAAGGGCTATCAAGGAAACAAACAGGAGAAGAGAAATCCAGGACAGGTACAACAGGGAGCACAACATTACCCCTAAATCCGTCATTAAGGGTGTCCGGGATGTAATTGAAGCGACCAAGGCAGCCGAGGAAGAAGGCAAATACAAGATTAAGGATAAGGAAATCAGTATTTCTGAATATATTATAGAATTGGAAAAAGAAATGCGTTTGGCTGCAGAGAACTTGGAGTTTGAAAAAGCAGCATATTACAGAGACCAAATAAGAGAACTGAGGAAGAATAATGGACAAAATTATAATTAAGGGAGCAAAGGAAAACAACCTGAAAAATGTCAGCATTGAGCTTCCAAGAAATAAATTTATTGTTTTTACGGGGGTCAGCGGCTCGGGGAAAACTTCCCTTGCTTTTGATACCATATATGCCGAAGGACAAAGACGTTACATTGAAAGCTTGTCCTCCTATGCAAGAATGTTTTTAGGCCAGATGGATAAACCCGATGTGGAATCCATCGAAGGCCTGTCACCTGCCATATCTATCGATCAAAAATCAACCAGCAGGAACCCCCGTTCAACCGTGGGTACCATCACGGAGATTTATGATTATTACAGGCTTTTGTTTGCAAGGGTAGGAGTGCCTCACTGCCCCAATTGCGGCAAACCCATAACCACTCAGACAGTGGACCAGATAATCGATAAAGTTTTGGAATATAAAGAATCAACAAGAATTCAAATCATGGCTCCCATGGTCAGAGGTGCCAAAGGAACTCACAAAAAATTATTGGAGGACCTGAAAAAAGAAGGCTTCGTAAGAGTAAGGGTAGACGGCACCATGTCTGAGCTGGAAGAAGATATAGTACTGGATAAAAATAAAAAACATACCATAGAAGTCGTTGTCGACAGGCTTATTGTAAAAGAAGGAATTCAAAAAAGACTTGTTGATTCCGTAGAAACCGCCCTGTCCCTGTCAGGAGGAATGGTTCTTATAGACATAATCGGCCAGGAAGAGCTTTTAATGAGCACCAAGTTTGCATGCACGGACTGCGGTATAGGTTTCGGAGAAATATCACCCAGGATGTTTTCATTCAATAATCCCCTGGGAGCATGCGAGACATGCAAGGGCCTGGGGGTTAAAATGGAAATAGATGTTGATTTGGTAATACCGGATTATTCAAAATCAATAGGCGAAAGGGCAATTGCCCCCTTCGGAGCCGAAGAAGACGGCTATTATTATCAAATGTTTGCTGCTTTGGCTAAATACCATAATTTCGACATATCCAGGCCTCTGTCGGAAGCTCCACCGGAACTGATCGATGAAATCCTGTACGGTACCAGGGGAAGAGAAGTTACAGTAAATTTCTTGAGCAAATTTCAAGGACCCAGAGAATATACCAGGGATTTTGAAGGGGTTGTAAACAACCTTCAAAGAAGATACAACGAGACCAGGTCTCCCGACATGAGGGAGTGGATAGAAGAATACATGTATCAAAGTCCTTGCCCCGCATGCAAGGGAGCAAGGCTGAACCCCGTAAGTTTAGCGGTTAAGGTAGGAAACAAAAACATATACGAAGTGTCGCAGCTATCGGTTGCAGAAAGCATTAAGTTTTTTGATGACCTTGACTTAAACCCCATGCAAAGAATTATAGCCAGCCAGATAATAAAAGAAATCAAAGACAGGCTCCAGTTTTTATCGGATGTGGGACTCAGTTACCTGACCCTGGCAAGGAACGCATCCACCTTGTCCGGAGGTGAATCCCAGCGTATCAGGCTGGCTACCCAAATAGGTTCAAGCCTTGTGGGGGTTTTGTATGTCCTGGATGAGCCCAGCATAGGCCTCCATCAAAGGGATAACTCAATGCTTATCAAAACTTTGAGAAATTTAACCGATTTGGGCAACACCCTCATTGTGGTTGAACATGATGAAGAAACCATGGAAAATGCGGACTATATCCTGGATATGGGTCCCGGTGCCGGAATCCACGGAGGAGAAGTAGTAGGTTTCGGAACCATAGATGAAATCAAGAACAATCCAAATTCTATTACCGGCCAATACTTGAGCGGCAAGAAAAAAATCGAAGTTCCTTCTCTTAGGAGAAAACCTGAAAAGTTTATCGAGATAAAAGGGGCAAAGGAAAACAACCTTAAGAATATTGACGTGAAGATCCCCTTAGGAGTTATGTGCTGCGTAACAGGTGTTTCGGGCTCCGGAAAAAGTTCCCTGATTAACGAAATACTTGCAAAGGGTCTGCACCAAAAATTATTCAGGAACACAAACCGACCCGGTAAATTCGATGAAATGCTGGGTGTTGAAAATGTAGATAAGATAATTACCATTGACCAGTCCCCCATAGGGAGGACCCCAAGGTCTAACCCTGCTACTTACACAGGGGTTTTTGACCACATCAGGGATGTTTATTCCATGACCCTTGAAGCCAAGGAAAGAGGCTATAAAAAAGGAAGATTCAGCTTTAACGTCAAGGGCGGCAGGTGTGAAGCATGCCACGGAGACGGAATCTTAAAAATAGAAATGCATTTCCTTTCAGATGTATATGTGCCTTGTGATGTGTGCAAGGGAAAGAGGTACAACAGGGAAACGCTGGAAGTGAAATACAAGGGGAAAAACATAGCCGATGTTTTGGACATGACAGTGGATGAAGCCCTGGAATTCTTTGAAAATATTCCGAAAATTCATAACAAGATAAAAACACTGCAGGATGTGGGATTAGGATATATTAAATTAGGTCAGCCTTCTCCTGAACTGTCGGGAGGAGAAGCCCAGAGGGTCAAGTTGGCCTATGAGCTGAGCAAGAGAGGAACCGGCAAAACCGTCTATGTTTTGGATGAACCTACAACCGGCCTCCACACGGCAGATATCCACATGCTTATCGATGTGTTGAACAGGCTTGTGGAAGCAGGCAATTCTATTGTTGTAATAGAGCATAACTTAGATGTCATTAAAACAGCCGATTACATCATTGACTTAGGTCCTGAAGGAGGAGACGGGGGAGGAAGGATAGTTGCCCAAGGAACCCCCGAAGAAGTAGCCCAGGTGGAAAGCTCATACACGGGTCAATTTTTGAAAAAGGTATTGAAATAAAATGAGGACGTTTCATTGTTTGACATGAAACGTCCTTTTTACTAGGAAAGTATTCCGGCTATTGCGCTTTGCAATGAGTGACGGTTCAGGCATTTTTTCAACATCTCGCCGGCGGCATCAAAATCCATGGAGTTTGAATAAATTACTTCTAAAATATCGTGGAGTTTTTTTGTTTCGGAAAGCTTATCCAAGGCATTGTTTATCAACATACCATACAGGTGCAGGTTTCTTTCGATTTCTGAAATATGGGTCTTTATCCTGTCAACATCCATAATGCCGTGAATATCGAAAATTTTATCGTATTTTTCATTTATGGGACTTTCCGCGGTGACAATTATAAGTTTCTTTTCCGGCAAATATATGTGCTGAAGTTTTTTAGGACTTAAAGGTCTGTAATAGCATTCCGCATCATAGCCGTTTTTTATAGCTTCCATTAATATTCTGTCTAAGAAGAGGGAGGAATAGTTTGTATCACTGCCCACAATTGCCCACACTTCATTATCTTCAAAGAAAAGGTCCGTAAAGCTCACATATCCGTTCGCCGTAAAGGACTCCGTAAACATTTTTCTGACTTTGCCGCTTTTTTTGCCCTTTGGCTGAGCAAACAGCATGGTTACGGCTTTTTCACACATTTTACCGAATTTATCAACATCCACATATAAGTCGTAAATCGAGCTGATTTCATCATAAATAATGCCTGCTGCCCGCAAATACCTGTAAGCGCTTTTGTATAGGTTTGATTTGGCTTTATTGGTTTCAATAATGGCATTTTTATGCTTATTCAGTTTATGTAAATCTAAAAAGGCTCCAAGATTAATAATTTCATCAACTGCTCCCGGAAGGACGGGTTCTATAATGTGAGGATCCGTGCCATCAACAAAAAAAAGCTTCAGTTCAGGTATCACAAGACCATCAAGGCTTAAATCATCGCTTGAACAATGTATGTACTCAATAAAGAGGTTATTTTCCGCCATCTTTTCCGCAATTTTTTTCATGAAATAATTTTTGCCTGTTCCAGGTCCTCCTTTAAGGATATAAATGTGGTCAGCTTCCTCAGGTTTTAACAAGTGCTCAAAATAGCTGAAAAATCCTTCTGATGTATTATTGCCGGCAAAAACATGTTTTTCTTTCATTTGAAACCTCCTTAGAAAAATATAATTTATTATATGAAAGCTTTCAAAACTTGTTAAGAAATTTGATCGGCAAGCTGATACACGCTGATGCTCAAGAAGACAAAATATGTTTATAGGCAAATATATATTTGTAATTTCCTTTTTTTTGCATTATAATAAATAATAACATTATTATATAAAGATTAATAAATTTTTGAACAAGGAGGAGTTTATGAGAGAGTATTCTAAGGACATGGACCGTCATGAAGCAGTGTTGCTTACCCGGGAATTGGTAAGGATTCCCAGCCATAAGTATGTTGAAGACAGGGAATCTAAAGTAGCTGAATTTATTTATGCTTATTGTAAAGAAAAAGGACTTGAAGTGGAATACCAGCAAGTTGAGGGTAAGAGGCGGAATGTAATCGCCAGGTTAAGAGGAAAGGGAACAGGCAAGACCCTGATGTTCAGCGGGCACATAGATACCGTTCCTCCTTATGAAATGGAATATGATGACCCTTACAGCGGTGACATAGTTGACGGCTACTTACTGGGAAGAGGCTGCAACGACATGAAGGGAGCCGTTGCATGCATGATTACGGCCATGGTCAACATAAAGAACAGTGGAAAGGTTTTGGGAGGAGACATAGTACTTGCTGCGGCAGTAGGAGAAGAAGAAAAAAGTGACGGAGCGGCTCAAGTTGTAAAGAGCGGTATAAAAGCAGACGGGGCAATTGAAGGAGAACCGTCAAGCTTCGGGTATTCATTGGGTCACAGGGGACTTGAATGGCTTGAAATAAAGTTTATAGGAAAACGAGCTCACGGCGGCACTCCTGAATTAGGCATTAACGCCATATCCAAGGCAGCCAAATTTATTCAAAAAGTTGAAACAGACCTGATGCCGAAACTGAAAGAAAGATATGATGAATACATGGGACCCGACGTTATGAATTTCGGTTACATACATGGAGGAACGGCACCAAGCTTTGTTGCTGACATCTGCATCCTGCAGATTGACAGGAGATATATTCCGGGCTTTACGGTTGCTGATGTTATCAAAGAATATCAGGATATCATCGATGAATTAAAGGCAGAAGACCCTGAATTCAATGCAGAAATAACCAGGATGGAAGAAAACCTTATGGATGATTTTGACCATGCCCCCTTAATACCTGAACCTGATTCACTGATAGCAAAAACAGTTTATAATGTATTGAAAGAATATACAGGTAAAGAGCCTGAACTGATGCGAAGGGGATGGACAGATGCCGGACTGCTTTCCACCTACGGGAAGATTCCAACCGTTGTTACAGGTCCGGGACACATTAAATGGTCTCATGCAAAGGACGAGAAAATTCCTGTTGCCGATTTGGTAAATTATACTGAAATATACACTAAAATTGCTGAAGAGTTTTGCAAATAAAAACTTATTATAAAAATTTTTATTGCGGGCATAATATTTTTGAAAGGCAACTTTCAAAAATATACAAGGAGACATCATATGCAAGGCAAAGTACCAAAAACGGAAAACTATAATCCCGGCATCAAATGTCTGGTAAACACATGCTACTATTATGCCGACGGAGATCATTGCAAAGCTCAGAAGATAGAAGTGCAAAGGAGGAACGCAACCACATCTGAAGAAACGGATTGTGCAACTTTCACTAAAAACCAACAAAGCATGTCATAAAGCTGACCCATTGGCAAAAAACTTGGTTTAACCAAGTTTTTTGCTGTTTTTGTTGAAATACTTACCTTTCTGTGCTAACATGATAGTGAGGAAAAAATGAAAAAGATTACAAAAATCGAGTACCAGAAGAAGAATAAAGAAAGATTTAATATTTACCTGGATGATGAATACGGGTTTTCGGTTGATATAAGCATATTGATTGATTTTTCCCTTAAGAAGGGAATGGTCCTGGATGATGCCCTCATTGAAGACATTCTTAGGGCAGAGGAAAAAATAAGTGTTTATAATTACGGAATTTCCGTGCTTTCAAGATGTGCCAAAAGCGAATATGAATTAAGGCTTAAAATGCAAAGCAAGGGTTTTGAGCCAGATTTGATAAAAAAGGCCATAGACACCCTTAAGGACCGCAAATACCTGGACGATGAAAGGTATTGCGAAATGTATATAAGGGACAAAACCAACCTTTCAAATAATGGTGTTCGTAAAATTAAGGAAGCCTTATATTACAAGGGTATAGCAAAAGAAATAATAGATGAAAAGATTAAAATGATTACCCCGGAGAGTGAAGAAGAAAGAGCTTTTATCTTAGCTGAGAAAAAGCTTTTAAATATAAAGGAAAATGATACCCGCAAAAAGATGGCCAAGCTGTCGAATTATTTAATCGGAAAGGGTTTTGAATACGAAACAGTTAATAAAACGGTAAGAAAGCTGATGAAATCGGATTTTGATGATTTTTGTTAAAGGGGGGATACATATGAGAGAGTTTGCAGATTATATATCGGATGCCTTTGTTCATTGCGCTATGATTAATCGTGATGGCAAATTCGATATTAAGGCTATTTATGCCAATAAGCAGATAGAAAAAATCACCAATAAGACAATGGACCAAATAATCGGAAAATATATGACTGAAGTATTCCCGGAACTTACCGATTCAATTTTCGACTGGCCTAAAATATTGTGTGAAGCTGCGATGACAAGTGAACATACGGTCATTGAGCAATATGTGAATGCCTTTGAGAAATTCGTCAAATTCAATATTTTTGGTTTTAAGGATGATACATTTTATATTACAATACATGACTTAACCCACAAAAGAGAAGTAAGAAGATTGATTCTTGAAAAGGACAGGCAGATTGAGCATTTGGAAAAAGAACTGAAGTCAAGGGCAAGCATTGAGCCCCTTACCAATTTGTACAATTTCCAGTTTATAACCGACTGCATAAGGCACAGCATCCAAAGCTATAAGGAAGAAGGGACTGCCTTTTGTATCTTCTTGTTGGATATAGACGATTTTACGGAGTTCAACCTAAAATACGGCATGGATACGGGAGATTTGGTATTACAGGATATTGCCGCCTTACTCAGTTTGGCCGCAAGAAAAATAGATGTTGTAGGCAGGTACGGAAATGACAGGTTCATTATGATATTGAATAATGTTGAGCTTGATATAGCGAAAATAATTGTTGAAAAAGTAAAAACCGAAATTAACAAGTACGACCTGAACATAAGCAAAAAGAACATCCAGGTGAGCGGTGCCCTTGTGGAATACAGGGGAGAAAAGCTGGAAGTATTCATTGAAAAGGGTGAAGACCTGCTGAAAAAGGCTCAGGCTATGGGAAAAGGAATAATATTGTCATAAGGGAGCTAAGGCTCCCTTTAGTGTGAAAAAATACGTTTCATGTTTAATACTCCTGCTCCTTGCTCATAGGAGGATGCCTTGATTTTAGAACAAGAATTAAGGAGAATTCTTTTGATGTCAAAATGGGTGTAGTTGGGGTTTTCATTCAATAGCAAAGCGGCGGCTCCGGATATCATGGGTGCGGACATGGATGTTCCGCTCAGTGTGGTGTAACCGCTTAAATTTCTGTTGGATAAGGACATTATGTCGACTCCCGGTGCTATCAAATCAGGCTTGCGGATCCTGTCCAGGGTGGGGCCCCGGCTGGAAAATTCAGCGATTGTTTTCGAATAAGGTCCTCCCCTGTCATTCAAAGACCCGACAGAAATAACATACCTGCCAGTGGCAGGAGATAAAATAGTATTGTGCATGGGCCCCGAGTTGCCTACGGCCGCAACTACTATGAAACCTTCTTCGATTGCCCGGTTTGCTGCCTTTACTAAGGGGTCCCTCCTTTCCTTGTATTGAGCGATCGCACCAAGGGAAAAGTTGATAATTTTTGTTTTATAAACCTCCTTGCTTTCAATAATCCATTGAACTGTCGATAAAATATCTGAAGTGTTTCCATTTCCGTTTTCATCCAGGACCTTAATTGATAATATGTTGGCTTCCGGTGCTATTCCTTTGTATTTTCCCTTCGATGAATAACCGCTTCCGGCAAGTATGCCGGCACAATGGGTGCCGTGGCCGTTATCATCGTATATTTTTGTGCGGTTGTTGACAAAATCCTTGAAGCCGACTATCCTGTTCGAAGGATAAATCAGGTCAGCATGGGGAGCGATGCCTGTATCAATAATTGCAACTGTGACCCCTTTGCCCGTGTACATTGTATTTAGGGAGTAATCGGCTCCTATTGTTTTTCTTGCCTCATCCATTACCGCAAATACTTTTGAATCATAGGATATGAAATCCACATCCGGGTCGGCTGTTAACCTGAGGATTGATTCGATGTTCATCTCACAGGCGCAGCCGTTTATAATGGGGAGAGTGTGCTTGTATTTATCGGATAATGAAAGAATTTGTCCCTCCTTCAGTTTCCTGTCAGACTTATATGTGACAATAACAGGCATGGTACTGGAGCTGCTTGATGATAGCCGCCCTTTTATAACGGGACATACTTTATTTAAATCTATATTATTTTTCATTATATTCACCTACCTAAATTAATTTATGCTTATAAATAAAGATGGTGTTCATTTTTGAAAAACATGTTATAATATCCATAAATAATGTTTAAAAGCAATGAAACAGGGGTGATTTGATGCCTAAGATTTTAGTGGTTGATGACGAAAGACCTATAGCGGAAATAATTAAATATAATCTTCAAAAAGAAGGTTTTGAAGTCCAGACTGCCTATGACGGCGAGGAAGCCGTAAAGGCAGTGCATCAATTTAAGCCGGAATTGATAATACTTGACATCATGCTTCCTAAGAAAAGCGGATTTGATGTGTTGAAGGAAATACGCATGGAATACATGATGCCCGTAATCATGCTGACTGCAAAAGAAGAAGAAAATGACAAGGTTACCGGGCTTGAGTTGGGAGCAGATGATTATATAACCAAGCCTTTCAGCAACAAGGAATTGATAGCCAGAGTTAAAGCCAATTTGAGAAGGGTTCAGCTTTCAAAGGTGGAAGAAGAAATGAAAGCCAAGATTATTTCTGTAGGAAACCTTACTATAGACATGAACACTTACGAAGTGAGCAGAAATGGTCAAATTATAGATCTTACAAACAGGGAATTTGATCTATTAAAATACTTGTTTCAAAATGCAGACAGGGTATTTAACAGGGAACACCTCCTTAAGGAAGTGTGGGGCTACGAATTCGGTGATTTAAGAACAGTCGATGTAACAGTGAGAAGGCTGAGAGAAAAAATTGAAACGGAAGATGAAAAATATATAATCACTAAGCGAGGAACGGGATATTATTTTAAAAGCAAATAGAAGAATATCCCTGGGAGAGGGTATGTTTAGAAGTATCAAGTGGAAATTTATCTTAATTTATTTTTTGTTGGTATTTCTTTCTATGTCCATTGTGGGCATTTATATTGTCAACCAGCTTGAAAAGATTCAGCTTGACATGAATATTAAAAACATGGAGGCTCGAATTCGTTCTATCATTGATTCCTACAGCTCATTAAAGTCCGGCGTATGGGATGAAAACATCGAAGAAATACAAAAAAGCATCAGCAGTGTCCAGGTAGGATACAACGAAAACATATATGTAATTTTAAACGACAACAACAGGACCATAATTGCAGGCAGCGTGGAAGAATCCATCGGCCTGAGCGCCTTTAACTACAATAAAATTAACAATTATATACTGACGAAATCCATGGATGGAACCACCCACCACATTGCTCCGGCAGAACAGTTTGAAGATACGGAGAATCAAAGGTTCTATTACCATATGTCTTACCCGGTCCAGACTGATGGTACCATCAGGGGATATATTTATTTAATCAATAATATTGATTACATCTATGATACGGTTAATGAATCAATGCAGATAATGACCCAGGCTACCATAATTGCACTGACTATTACGGTATTTTTGGGCTTGCTGCTTTCCACCAGCATAACAGGTCCCATCAAAGAGCTCACTTTGAAGGCAAGGCAAATGTCCTTGGGTGATTTCGACCAGAAGGTATCTGTAAAATCTGATGATGAAATAGGTCAGTTGGGCAACATGTTTAATTTCCTCATTGACCAGCTGAAAAGGTCAATGTCAAGCCTGCAGCAGGAAAAAAACAAGATGGAAACTACTTTGACCTATATGGCGGACGGAGTCCTGACCGTGGACTTATCAGGTAATATCATACATGCAAATCCCGTAGCAAAAAATCTCTTATCTATCAAGAGTACCGACGAAAAATTCGACGATGTAATAGTTAACCTGACAGATACCATAACCATTGATTATATCAAGTCCAAGGATTACCACGGCACGTACCTGGCCGAGAAAAACGGAGAAACTTACAACATAGATTACGCACCTTTCATGAATAATAAAAATGAAGTAGGGGGCGTGATTCTTGTGTTCAAAAATATAACCGAGCAGCACAGAATCGACAGGCTGCAAAAAGAATTTGTAGCAAATGTATCCCATGAATTAAAAACACCCATAACTACCATAAAGAGCTATGCGGAAACTCTCCTGGACGGTGCCCTGGAAGAAAAGGAAACCGCCGAAGAGTTTTTAAATGTCATAAATTCTGAAAGCGACAGGATGTCAAGGCTTGTAACCGATTTGCTTCTTCTTTCAAGAATGGACTATGAGCAGACAAATTGGCATAAAGAAAGAATTAATCTGCAAGACATGGTTAATATAGCTGTGAAAAAACTGCAAATGCAGGCTAAAGAAAAAAATATCAGCATACATGTAAGTATTCCGGATGATATAGATATTTTGTTTGACAGGGACGGGTTTGAGCAAATAATATTGAACATTGCAGGCAATGCCGTCAAGTATACCCCTGAAAACGGAAATATCTGGATAGAAGCCAAAACCACCAAAAAGGATGTTATAGTGAGCATTAAGGATGACGGGTTCGGTATCCCCAAGGAAGACCAGGATAGAATCTTTGACAGATTTTACCGGGTGGAAAAAGCAAGGGCCAGAGGTTTGGGAGGCACCGGCCTGGGACTGTCCATTGCCAAACAGATTGCCGAAGCTCACAACTCTACAATTACCGTTAAGAGTCAAATAAACAAAGGAACTGAAATGATTATTACCATACCCCGATAAAGAGGCCTTATGTTGAAAGTTAAAATAAAAAACATATTATTGTTTGTCATGATACTCATATGCTTGTATTTAAGCAGCAATGTATGGCTGAGGCTTCCTGAGTTTTTAAGCCCTGACGCATATGAGGACGATGACCTTGAAGAAACTGAAGCGGACATATGGAAAATATTGAGACCTGTAAAGGCAGTAATTAAATATGGCGACAATTACACCGTTTTGTATTCAGACAAAGCAGGTTTGTGGCAGGAAGCAGTAAAGGTGTTAAATGATGCTTTTAATGCCCCAAGCGGTGCTCTTGCGGAAACGGCGGCCTTTCCTGCCGAATATTTGAAGTTTGATTTCAATACAAATATTCCGGTCGAAATCTTTACTACCCATATGGAGACGGAAAATGACAGCATTAATGAAACCGTAAAAAATGTTAAGAATGTCATCATTGATTTAAAAAACAACAATACCATATATATATACAACGGCGAAAACAACATAAGAATCAGCAATGAGCAAATCAATACCAAAAGATTGACGGATCTGGTTGCCTCAATTGATTTTCAAACCAAGACAAAATACTCTATCGGCGAAAAAATAGGGGATGAAACGATCCAGGTGCCGGTACCCCTTGAGGAGACAGCCCTTAATCCTGTTTTTGTCCAGTCAGAGCTTGATGTGTTTGATACGGACAGGATTAATGAAATAGCTAAGAATTATTTTAAAAAAGACTATGATTATGTAAGAAAATCCGTTGAAGTAAGCGGAAACTTAGTATATGTGTACAGAACCGAAAAGATACTGAAAATTAACGAGGACGGCCTTTTGGACTTTTATGATGCGTCCATTGAGCCGGAAGGCAGGTCAGATGTTTACAAAAGCTTCGTGGCAGCCGTGAATTTTACCGAAAAATTCCTTGGTTTTCCGGAGAACGGCTATCTGAGCCGGGTGGAAAATATTATCCTTGAAGGAAATGAAGGCTACAGGTTTACTTTTTCTTACAGCTTGCTGGAAAGGCCCATACTCTTCAGCAAGGTAAGAGAAAATTCCGCCCTTCAGATAGATGTTGCCGGAAATCATGTTATTTCGTATAAAAGATTCATAAGAAATATTGATGATGCGCAAATGAATAAAATGGCCGAGATAGAGGTTCTCCCGGCAATGAAAGTAATAAGTGACAATCTTGACACCCGGTCAGGTGAGGGAAATAACGGTGAAGAGCCGGTCCGCCTCAAACCTATAAAGCCGGAAATGATTAAAGAAATAAACAATATTTATCTTGGCTATTTTGATTTGTCCAGAGTTTCAAAGGAGCAGGTTTTAAGGGTGGTATGGGTGATAGAGACAAATGATAAAACATTTATATTCAATGCCATATCGGGAGCCTTAATCGAAGAGTGGTAACAGGAGTATCATATGGATTGGAATAAAATAAGCACCATTTTAATAACAGCCTTTATTATTTTAAATGTTTTTCTTTTTGTGTCCTCCAAGGACATATTAAATGCCGGTTTTGGTCCTGAGAATGACCCGGAATTTCCCCAGGAGGTGGCAAACCTCCTGAAAGTACAAAACATAACAATAAATACTGAAATACCTGGTGAAACCTATGTGCTGCCTGTTTTGGAAACAGAGTATGAAATCATTAATATAGATTCAAAGCTCCTGCAAAACTTTCTGAATGAAAAAATAGACCCCATTGAAGATGTGTACAAATACACTAACTCCAAAGGCGAAAGCCTGGAAATCAGAGACGGCAAAAAACTGATACTTATCTTGCGAAAAAAGGTCAATGAAAAATTTGACAGGAAAGATATAAGGGAAGAAATAAGCAGATTTTTGGAGCAAAAAAACATCGATGCTGACGGATACGTTGAAAACTTAGTGCATATTTCGGAAAATGAAGCAATTTACAGGTATACCCTAAGATATAATGACTATCCCCTGGACAATTCTTACATGTATTTTTTTGCCGATAATCAAGGAATTTACAAATTTGAAATGCAAAGGATAATTGCGGTTTCCGAAATCACTGAAAAGGTACGTACCATAAAGGCAATTGAAGCATTGCCCCGAATTTTAACCTATCCAGAGATTAAGAACAAGGAAATTACAAGAATTGAAATGACATATTATAGTGTTGAAGATGAAAATTGGCACAATATTGAAAGAATAAATTCCGATCCAACCTGGAAAGTTATTTTTAGCGATGGTACACAGGTACATCTGCCGGGAATTGATTAAAAAATACGAACTGAGAGGAATATTATGTCAAAATTTATTATTGAAGGCGGCGTAAGGCTTAAAGGAAAAGTAAACATAGGAGGATTTAAGAATGCAGCTGTAGCAATTATTCCGGCTACCATACTCTGTCCCGGAAAGTGCATTTTAGGAAACATACCCAAAATACGGGATGTCAATGTATTTTTGGAAATATTGAGAGAATTAGGGGCAGATGCCGATTATTTGGACAATAGCTCCATTTATGTGGATGCAACTAATATAAAATCTTGTTATCTGGAAAACGGCTTGTCTAAAAAAATGCGAGCATCTTATTATGTGCTTGGAGCCGGCCTGGGAAGATTCAAAAGGGCTTCCACCCTGATGCCCGGCGGCTGTGACATAGGTGAGAGGCCTATTGACCAGCATATAAAAGGATTCGAGGCCTTGGGAGCAAAGGTGGAAATAACACCTGAAGGAAGAATAAACGTACAGGCCGAAAAACTTACCGGAGCAAGAATTTATCTTGACGTTGTAAGTGTCGGAGCCACCATAAACATTATGCTGGCGGCAGTTTACGCCGAAGGCAGGACAATTATAGAAAATGCTGCAAAGGAGCCTCATATTGTTGATACCGCCAACTTCTTAAACGCAATGGGGGCGGATATAAAGGGGGCAGGAACGGATGTAATACGTATAAACGGCGTAAAGGAATTAAAAGGCTGCACCTATAAGGTAATACCCGACCAAATCGAAGCCGGCACCTACATGATAGCTGCCGCTGCCACAAAAGGAGACATAATCATAGATGATATAATTCCTAAACATATGGAGCCCATCACAGCCAAGCTCAAGGAAATGGGCATGGGTATAGAAGAATACGGAGATTCCATGAGGGTCTATCATTATCAGGAATTGGTTCCGGTTAACATAAAAACTCTTCCCTATCCGGGATTTCCAACCGATTTGCAGCAGCCAATGACCGTTCTTTTATCCTCCCTGCCCGGTGAAAGCACCGTTGTTGAAGGGGTATCCGAGGATAGGTTCAGGTATGTGGAAGAGTTGAAAAAAATGGGTGCCTGTATAGAATTCACAAAGAGGCAGGCTAAGATAAAGGGTACCGATAAATTAAAGGGAACAGTGGTACAAGCTACCGACTTAAGGGCCGGAGCTGCCTTGATTATAGCAGGCCTCATTGCCGAAGGACTGACTGAAATCACAAATATACAGCATATTGACAGGGGCTATGAGCATATCGAAAACAAATTCATGAATTTAGGGGCAAAAATTAAAAGGGTTGAAGATTGAACGAAGGAGGAAGGAAATTGAAAAAAGCTGTGGTAATTCCCGATTCCTTTAAAGGTACTTTGACATCGAGGGAAATCTGCACCATTATTTCGGATAAAATAAACAAGCATTTTCCGGACTGCCAGGTAATATCCATTCCGGTTGCCGATGGAGGCGAAGGCAGCGTTGATTGTTTTTTGTGGGCCCTTGGTGGAGAAAAGGTTTATGAAACCGTGTGCTCTCCCTATTTTGAGGACATGGAAGCCTTCTATGGTTTGATAGATGATACCGGAGTTGTTGAAATGGCTGCATGTGCAGGCCTGCCCCTTGTTGAAGGCAGGAAAAATCCCAGTCTCACAACAAGCTACGGAGTAGGCCAGTTAATAATGGCAGCCGTAAAAAAGGGATGCAAAAAAATAATAGTGGGTTTGGGAGGCTCATGCACAAATGACGGTGGATGCGGGGCGGCGGCCGCAGCAGGTATTAAATTTTACGATAAGGAAGGAAAAGAATTCATACCTGTCGGCAAAACCCTGATTGATATAGACAGGATTGATTTGACCCACAGGGCAAAGGAATTGGATGATATTGAAATAATAACAATGTGTGATATAGACAACCCCATGTACGGGCCTGAAGGAGCTGCCTGTGTATTCGGTCCTCAAAAAGGAGCGGATGAAAAAATGGTCCTTGAGCTTGACAGGGGATTAGAGCATCTTTGCCGGGTCATAGAAAGGGAAACAGGCAAGAATCTTAAGGATGTTCCCGGTACCGGGGCGGCAGGAGCCATGGGGGCAGGAATGATTGCCTTTTTTGATTCGGTTCTTCAGATGGGGATTGAAACCGTCCTGGATACGGTAAAATTCGATGAATTGATTGCCGATGCCGATATGATTTTTACCGGAGAAGGCAGGTTTGACAAACAGAGCTTAAGAGGCAAGGTTGTCATAGGAGTGGGTAAACGGGCAAAAAATAAAAATATCCCCGTGACCGTCATAGCCGGAGGAGCCCATAAAAATATTGAAGAAGCCTATGATATGGGAATAAGCTCAATATTTACAATCAACAGGCTGCCGGAGGACTTTGAAATATGCAGGTATAAGTCCAAAGAAAATTTGGAAGCAACCATAGATAACATCCTGAGACTAATAAAAAGCATAAGATAGTATTACCACCCTACAATAAGAGGAGGCAGATTGATGAAAAACGAAATTGATAATCTAGTTAATGGTATTGAAAAGGACATAGAAGAAATATTGCATGAATACATAAAAACCGAAAGCTTTACCAATACCGGGAATGAAAAGGAGGCAGAAAAGTTTTTCGTCAATTTTTTTTCTAAGATTCAATACTTCAAAAATACACCCGGTTCCTATGGTTTATATAAAATAGAAAAAGATGCCCTTGACAGGAATGTATTCTATGCATTTTTGAAAGGCAAGGGCAAGGATACGGTTGTTTTGATTCATCACAGCGATATTGCCGGTGTTGAGGACTTTAAACTCTTAAAAAAATATGCATTTTCACCGGAGGAATTAAAGACCCAATTAGTTAAGATAAAGAATACCCTTAGTCAGGATGCAAAAAAAGATTTAGATGATGATACATTCTTGTTCGGCAGAGGCATATGCGATATGAAGGGCGGGGGCTCAATTCAAATTGCACTGATAAAAAGATACAGTGAAATGGAGAGCTTCAATGGAAATATAGTTTTGCTGGCAGTGCCTGATGAGGAAAATCTCTCTTCAGGAATGCGTGCAGCAGTAAAACTATTGAGCGAATTGCAGGACAGGTATGGTTTAAAATATAGACTCATGATAAACTCAGAGCCTCATCAAAGAAAGGATGATGTAACAGGAATATTTTCGGAAGGCTCCGTAGGGAAGATAATGCCTTTTGTATATGTCCGTGGTTACCTGGCTCATGCGGGAAAGGTCTTTGAAGGTTTAAATCCTATTCATGTAATGAGTAAGATTGTAAGCAAAACGGAATTAAACATGGATTTCAGCGATCTGGCAGGCAATGAAGCGGCACCGCCTCCTACATGGCTGTATTTCAAAGACAGCAAGGACCAATATGATGTATCAATGCCTTTGAGCGTAAAAGGCTGTTTTAGCATATTGACCTTGAACCAAACCCCTCAAAGTATATTGGAAAAAGTTAAGAATATCTGTGAAGAGTCTTTCGATGAAGTAATTGATGATATGAACAACAGTTTCAGAAGATTTGCAAAGGCAACCGGCCTTCCTTTAAAATACCTGCAGTGGCAATCAAAGGTTGTTAATTTTCAGGAGCTTTACAGGGAGGCAGCAGCAGCCCATGGTGAAGAATTCATTATTGAATATAACAAGAAATTGGATGAATTAGCATATAAATATGAAAATGGGGCCTCCATAATCGAGTGCAATTTTGACTTGATTGAATTTGTTTACGAATATATAGACGATATAATGCCAAGAATAGTATATGGTCTCATACCCCCATATTATCCCAATGTGTCAAATTTGTTTATGAATGATTTGGATGAAGATGTGAGTTCATTAAGTGATAATCTTATTAAATATGCCAGGGAAGAATTCAACCAAGTCTATAAGACTGAGTATTTCTACACCGGCATATTGGATCTAAGTTATTCAAGCATTGAAAATAGCCAGGAAATATATAAAGCTCTGAAGGAATCCATGCCCTTGCTTGGACATATTTACGATGTTCCTGTCGACCTTATTGAAAAAATATCCATGCCCTGCATTAATATCGGTCCATGGGGCAAGGATTTTCACAAGCTGACCGAAAGAGTCAGCAAGGAAGACTTATATGTCAGGACTCCAAGAATTATTAACAAAGCAATTTCTATAATATTAAGGAACTAAAATCGCAGTATAACCGTAATATTTAATAAAAAACAGCTCATTCATTTAAATGAGCTGTTTAAACTGTTGACGAAGCTTAAAATACATTGTCATTGTTATGAATACTACCCTAACGAAGGGTACATTAAACTAAGGGTTGTTTTAAACACCCTGACAATGTTGTAAATTATCAGTATAACTTAGGCAGTAGCCAATGAAACGGGAACTGACACTCCTAATTCTTGTAGCTTTTTAAGGTAGTAATTAGCTTTCTTATCAGTATTAAATTTAGTATAGTAATTACTGCCTAAATCTTTAAA